>PPYE01432442.1_pt1 | contig 80538 bp, 69 predicted proteins | sample 1559881 | NCBI WGS metagenome assembly PPYE01 (sample SAMN08240022, study PRJNA423297) | Human gut metagenome, whole genome shotgun sequencing project. | reverse complement strand
GTCTTTACGGTCATGGGTGTGACGAAACCTATCTATAAGAGAGTGCAGGCGGCGCTCGATCATATTCTGAACATAACCCGGGAGAATCTGACCGGCGTGCGCGTTATTCGCGCGTTCAACAGAGAAGAGAGCGAGAAAGAAGCGTTTTTTGCAGGTAATGACCGGCTGACAGCGCTGCAGAAACTGGCGGGTATGATTTCAGGTCTGACCAATCCGCTGACTCTCGTGATCATCAATCTGGCGATCATTGTGCTCATTCAGACCGGAGCCGTGCGGGTAAATGAAGGCTCTCTTTCTCAGGGTGAAGTGGTGGCTCTTTATAACTATCTGTCTCAGATTCTGGTGGAGCTTATCAAATTTGCCAACCTGATCGTGACCATCACAAAGGCTCTCGCCAGTGTGAATCGTGTGCAGGATATTTTTGCGATCGCGCCGGAGATGAAGGAAGGCAGCCTGGAGTATTCCTCTTTTTATCCGGAGAAGCAGTCTGGCGTTCCGGCGGTAGAGTTTTCAGACGTTTCCTTCTGCTATAATGAGGGAGGAGAAGCGGCTGTCAGCGATATTACTTTTCGTGTGGAACCGGGAGAGACTATCGGCATTATCGGAGGCACCGGAGCCGGTAAAACCACTCTTGTGAATTTAATCCCTCGTTTTTATGATGCAGTATCCGGGACAGTTTCGCTTTTCGGGCATGATGTGAAGGAATACAGTTTCCGGGAACTTCGGAATATGGTGTCGGTGGTGCCGCAGAAAGCACAGCTTTTTGCGGGAACCATCCGGAGTAATCTCCTGATGGGGGTGCCGGAAGCTGCCGAACAGGAGATAGAGGAAGCTCTTGCGATTTCACAGGCAAAAGAATTTGTGGATGAGAAAGACGGCAGGCTTGATGCTTATGTAGAGCAGGGCGGCAGAAATCTGTCCGGCGGTCAGAAGCAGAGGCTGACACTGGCCAGGGCACTGCTGAAAAAAGCGCCGGTGCTTATCATGGACGACAGTGCTTCGGCCCTTGACTTCGCGACGGATGCCCGGCTGCGTCAGGCAATCAAAGAAATGAAACATAAACCGACCGTGTTTATTGTGGCACAGAGGGCATCGTCTCTGATGCATGCCGATAAAATTATCGTGCTGGATGACGGAAAGATCGCGGGTATGGGTGAGCACGCTTCCCTGCTGCAAGAATGCGACATTTACCGGGAAATTTATGAGACACAGTTTAAGAAGGAGGCATAACCATGGAAAAGAAGAAAAAAATGACGCAGAAAGAAACGGCGGCGCGCCTCTGGATTTATCTGAAGCCTCATAGTTTTTTTGTGATCCTGTCTCTGCTTACAGCGGCGGCGACGGTTGCGGGAACGTTGTATCTGCCGATATTGATGGGGGAGGCTATTGATCATATTATCGGACCGGGGCAGGTTCATTTTACCGTCATTGGAAAAATTCTCCTGTCCGGAGTGGCAGCCGCCATTGTGACCGGGCTTGCACAGTGGATAATGAATATCTGTAATAATCGCATCACGTTTCATGTGACCCGGGATATCAGAAACTGCGCCATAGAAAAAATTGAAATTCTTCCCCTGAAATATGTGGACGGTCATTCCTACGGGGACGTGGTGAGCCGTGTCATCGCTGACGTGGATCAGTTTGCCGACGGACTTCTTATGGGTTTCACCCAGTTTTTCACGGGAGTCATCACTATTTTAGGAACCATAGGTTTTATGTTCTCTATTCATGTGTGGATTGCTCTGCTGGTAGTATGTCTGACGCCGATATCTTTGTTTGTGGCGCGATTTATCGCCAGTCATACTTATTCTATGTTCCGGCTTCAGTCGGAGACCAGAGGACAGGAAACGGCGCTCACAGAAGAAATGATGGAAGGACAGAAGGTTGTGAAGGCTTTTGGCTATGAACAAAGAGCGCAGGAACGATTTGACGAGATTAATGAACGTCTGAGAGACTGTTCTTTGCAGGCAACTTTTTATTCTTCTCTCACTAATCCCTGCACCCGGTTTGTCAACAGCCTTGTTTATGCCAGCGTAGCCTTAAGCGGAGCGCTCACGGCGCTGACCGGCGGATTATCTGTAGGACAGCTAACGGTGCTGCTGAGCTATGCCAATCAATATACCAAACCGTTCAACGAGATTTCCGGTGTGGTGACAGAATTACAAAATGCGTTTGCCTGCGCGGCACGTATTTTCGAGCTTATCGACGAAACGCCGCAGACGCCGGAGCCTGCAGATGCAAAAGAACTTGTCCACGTGAAAGGAGATGTATCTCTTTCCCATGTAAAGTTTTCTTATGAACCGGAGAAGAAACTCATTGAGGATTTTAACCTGCAGGTAAAGAAAGGACAAAGAGTGGCTATCGTAGGGCCCACGGGATGCGGAAAGACAACGATTATTAATCTTCTCATGAGGTTCTATGACGTAAATGCGGGCGCCATTCAGGTAGACGGCGAGGATATCCGGCAGGTGACCAGATACAGTCTCAGAGATTCCTATGGTATGGTACTGCAGGATACCTGGCTGAAAACAGGAACTGTCCGGGATAATATCACTCTGGGCAGTGACGTTTTTACTGACGAGGAGATCATACATGCGGCCAAGGAAGCGCATTCCTATAGTTTCATAAAGAAAATGCCGAAGGGCCTTGATACGTGGATTACAGAGGACGGCGCCGGCATGAGTCAGGGACAGAAACAGCTTTTGTGTATTACGAGAGTCATGCTGCATGTGCCGGCAATGCTGATCCTGGACGAGGCGACCTCATCGATTGATACAAGAACGGAACAAAAGATTCAGAACGCATTTGCCAAGCTCATGGAGGGGAGAACCAGTTTTATCGTTGCCCACCGTCTTTCTACAATACAGAATGCGGATACGATTCTCGTGATGAAAAACGGCAGGATCATCGAGCAGGGCGATCATGAAAGTTTGCTGGCGCAGGATGGTTTTTATGCGCAGCTGTATAACAGTCAGTTCGCGAATGTGTAGCAGTTTCTTACATTTATTGAGAATTTTGTTTCTGTAAAGATACAGCAAATGTATGGCGGAATACTTGTTTTTTCGTGGAAAATCCCTTATAATCAACTTGCTGACCAATAAAAGACAGATTGTCTGCAACTTTTAATCTTTTATTCGCGGCACTAAAAAATATAATGATACATTTTTATTTTATGAGGTGAACAAAATGTTTAGTAAAGTAACAGAGGATATCTATTACGTGGGAGTCAATGATCATCAGATTGATTTGTTTGAAGGCCAGTATGTGGTTCCAAATGGTATGGCTTATAACTCTTATGTGGTAATGGATGAGAAGGTGGTTGTATTTGACACGGTGGACGCGCATTTCAAAGATGAGTGGCTTGCCAACGTGGCGGAGGTACTGGACGGCCGAAAACCGGATTATCTTATCATTCAGCACATGGAGCCGGATCATTCCGCCAATATCGCGGCTTTTGCGGAAGTATATCCGGAAGTGAAGATCGTTGCCAACGCCATGGCTTTCAATATGGTAAAACAGTTCTTCGGCACAGACTTTGCTGATAGAAGACTGGTTGTAAAAGACGGAGAAACTCTTTCTTCCGGTAAACATACCTTTACTTTTGTGTTTGCTCCGATGGTACACTGGCCGGAAGTTATGGTAACCTATGATTCTGCGGATAAGGTATTGTTCTCCGCCGATGGTTTTGGTAAGTTCGGCGCGCTGGACGTGGAAGAGGAATGGGCCTGCGAGGCGAGAAGATACTACATCGGTATCGTTGGCAAATACGGTCTCATGGTGCAGAAGCTTTTACAAAAGGCGTCTGCTCTGGATATCCAGGTGATCTGCCCGCTCCATGGTCCGGTATTAAAAGAGAACCTCGGTTATTACCTTGATCTGTATAACACCTGGTCTTCTTACGGTGTGGAGACAGAGGGAACAGTCATTGCTTACACCTCTGTATATGGCAACACCAGAAAAGCAGTGGAGCTTCTGGCAAAGAAACTGGAAGAAGAAGGCTGCCCGAAGGTTGTGGTAAATGACCTGGCCCGCTGTGATATGGCAGAGGCTGTGGAAGATGCCTTCCGTTACGGCAAGATGGTTCTTGCATCCACTACATATAATGCGGAGGTATTTCCGTTCATGCGTGATTTCCTGGCGGAAATTACAGAGAGAGGCTATCAGAACCGTAAAGTGGCCTTTATTGAGAATGGTACCTGGGCGCCGACAGCAGCCAAAGTGATGAAAGCGGCTTTTGATAAATCCACTAATATTACTTTTGCTGATACGACGGTTACTATCAAGTCCGCAATGACGCCTGCTAACGAAGAGGAAATCGCTGCGCTTGCAAAAGAAATGAGATAGAACGATAAAAAGCTGTCACTGCTTTGTGGCAGCTTTTTCCATATCGGCGATAAAAATGTGTTTTAAATAATCACAGAGGTAGAAGGTGGTCAGATTATCGTTTGCTGAAAGCAGTACATCCAGCTCCACAAAAGAATGTTTGTCTTTATAGTTATTTTTATACAGAGTGAGGGAATCCGCATAAGACTTTTGCGAGGTCTGGATGCCCTTATATTTTTTGTCCGGAAAGAGCGGAACGAAATGACCTGTTTTGCGGATATAGCATGTGGCAGGTTTGGCTTTTTCCCGAAACCGACTGTCCACATAGCAGCCTACGGATTTATGGATGGCCCGGTCCTCCTCGGGAAGATAGTAATAGTTTCTGTAATCCGGGTAAAAATATTTCAGAGATCCGCTTGTGACCGGGACAGAGAGTTTCATCAGGTCGCCGGAAATATCAAGGGAGCCAATGGGAACAGTGATTTGTAATGGCCTGGGCAGCGGTGCTTTTAGCTGGCAAAAGGCGGTAAAAGAAGCAGAACAGGAAACTTCCCGCAAAGAAAAAGCGCCGTTCATCAGTCCCTGGTAAGAGGCAAGAGGAAGCAGAGCTTCCATACCCCGGATGTCCTCCATATTGTGGAGAAGAAGAATATCCAGCAGTCCGGGATCTTTTTTTATAAGATACTGTTTGTACATGCCGATAAGCTGTCCGCCGCTGTAGAGATCTTCCCGGTCGATGCCAAGGAAATGTTCCCAGTCCTTTTGCTTTCCGTGAGGAAGCCGGAACAAAGTCTGAAAAGGGCGGAGCATCCGGTACAGGTCAAGAGAACCGGTGAGATTCAGCCGGAAGTCCATATTATTGAGTTCATAATGGCGATTTAAATAAGGGATATCAAAGCTTTCTCCGTTGAATGTGAGCAGCGGAGCCGGATGTCCGGACAGAAAATCCTGAAGGGCCAGGAGCATGGCAGGTTCGCTGACGCCATCGTCGTTAAACCACTGGATAATGTGATAATCATCATTCTCGTGCCAGCCGCATCCGATGAGGTAGAGAATAGTGGCGTCTCTTTTGAGTCCGGTAGTTTCAATATCTATGAAAGTATATCTCCCTTTTCCGGCAGTTTGCGCTGTGCCGGAAGGGAAACAGTAATGTTTTGTGAGCATAAGCAGTCCTTTCTGTTTCGGTAAAATGTTCAGGCAGTCTGTACACTGTCAGCTGAATAGTATCAAAGAAAGGGAGGACTGTCAAATGAGGGGACAAACTCCTTGGTTGTAATTCATCGGGAAGTATGGTATCATTTGATAGAATATAAGTTCGAGACAGGAGTTAAAAAGTTGATTGCATATATAAAAGGCACGGCGGTGTACGCGGATGAAGAATGTATTGTGGTGGATAACCGGGGGATGGGATATGAAGTGAGGACTTCTTCCGCCACCTGTAATCAGGTGCATACCGGTGATGAAGTCACGCTTTATACATATCTTTATGTGAGGGAAGATATGCTCGCTCTTTATGGTTTTTTGTCAAGAGAGGAGCTGAGGGTATTCAAGCTCCTTCTGGCAGTCAGCGGAATCGGTCCGAAGGTGGCGGCTTCTGTGCTGTCGACTTTGAGCGTGGAAGATTTGTATTACGCAGTGATCAGTGAGGATGCCAGAAGTATCGCCCGGACACCGGGAATTGGTCCGAAAGGCGCCAGACGTCTGATTATTGAGCTGAAAGATAAGCTTGATCTGGCAGATCTGGGTACAGGCAATGAAGATGAGACGCCTGCGACAGCGGCAGTCTCAGAAGAAGGCAGCCAGATCATGGATACAATGGAGGCGTTGATCGCCCTGGGGTATTCCAACGGTGAAGCGTATCGGGCTGTTCATAAGGTGTCAGGTGCGGAAGCCATGGACGCGGAGCAGCTTTTAAAAGAAGCGCTTAAGATAATTATGACATTGTAGAAATAGAGTTTGGCAGGGTGACAAGATGGACAGAATGATAACGACAGAACTGCTGGATGAGGACGTTGCTGCGGAAGGAAGTCTTCGTCCGGTATCACTAACAGAATATATCGGTCAGGAAAAGGTCAAGAAAAATCTGAACATTTTTATTCAGGCCGCAAAGATGCGGGGAGAGCCTCTGGATCACGTGCTTTTGTATGGACCGCCGGGACTGGGTAAGACGACGTTGGCGGGTATCATCGCCAACGAGATGGGAGGACATCTGAAGATCACGTCGGGTCCCGCCATTGAGAAACCGGGAGAGATTGCCGCGGTGCTGAACGGGCTTTCTGACGGCGATGTGCTTTTTATTGACGAGATTCACCGGCTGAACCGGCAGGTTGAGGAAGTTTTATACCCGGCCATGGAAGATTTTTCCATTGATATTATGATTGGAAAGGGAGCTTCTGCCCGTTCCATCCGGCTGGACCTCCCGCATTTTACTCTGGTGGGGGCGACAACCCGCGCCGGAATGCTCACTGCTCCTTTAAGAGATCGTTTTGGAGTGGTAAACCGTCTGGAATTTTATACAGATGAGGAGCTTCAGACTATAGTGGAGCGCTCGGCAGAGCTTTTGGGTGTGGAGATCGACTGCGACGGCGCTCTGGAGATTGCCCGCAGAAGCCGCGGGACGCCAAGGCTTGCCAATCGCCTGTTGAAGAGAGTGCGTGATTTTGCGCAGGTTCGTTATGACGGAGTAATCAGCCGGCAGGTGGCGGGAAATGCTCTGGATTTGCTGGAGATTGATGCTTTGGGTCTGGATACTACAGACAGAAATATTCTTGACACGATGATCGTCAAGTTTGCCGGGCGTCCGGTGGGACTTGATACGCTGGCGGCGGCCATTGGCGAGGATGCCGGGACTATTGAAGATGTGTGTGAGCCGTTTCTGATACAGAGAGGGCTTATAAAACGGACGCCGAGAGGGAGGGCGCTGACGCCTTATGCTTACGAACATCTGGGCCTTCCTGTTCCGGAGGAAGTATTTTAAAATACAGCGATGCGGGGGGATAAAATGGAAAACAAGACGAAAGTATCTGTGGTGATTGACGGAAAGGTTTATATGCTGGCGGGGAGCAGCAGCGAGACTTTTATGCAGCGGATTGCTTCTTATGTGGATGGAAAAATCCGTGAGCTGAAGCAGCAGAATGGCTATTCCAAGCTGCCGCAGGAATATAAAAATATTCTTCTTTCCTTAAATATTGCGGAAGAGCTTTTTAAGCTTCAGGATGAGGTAAACATTTTTAACCAGGAACATCAGGAAAATGAGCAGGAGCTTTACAAGTTGAAGCAGGAGATGGTGGATAAGGAAATGCGGATAGACACAGCAAATAAATTGGTGATTGAGTATAAAACCAAGGTCAATGAGCTGCAGAAGCGCATTATAGAGCTGGAAACACGGAGTGAGCTTCATGAAACAAAACGAAATGATTCAAAAAACAATGATACAAAGAAAAACTAAGCTGCCGGAGCTTTTGGCTCCGGCAGGTTCTTTTGAACACTTAAAAGCCGCCATAAAGGCGGGAGCAGATGCTGTTTATATGGGAGGACAGCAGTTCGGAGCCAGGGCATATGCAGATAATTTTACCGGAGAGAAGTTGGTGGAGGCACTGCATTATGCCCATTTTTATGACAGACGCTTATATCTGACTGTAAATACCCTCATGAAAGAGAAGGAAATCACGGAGAGACTGTATGATTTCCTTCAGCCTTTTTATGAGGAAGGTCTGGACGGCGTGATCGTGCAGGATGTGGGAGCGGCTGCCTTTATCCGCAAGAATTTCCCCGGCATGGAGATTCACGGAAGCACACAGATGACCATAACAGATGTGTATGGGGCAAGAGCCGCCGCGAGGCTTGGCATGAACCGGGTAGTGCCGGCGCGGGAACTGTCCCTTTCCGAGATTCGCCGTATGAAAGAAGAAGCTGGTCTTGATATAGAAGTTTTTATTCACGGCGCCCTCTGTTATTGTTATTCCGGACAATGTCTTTTGAGCAGCAGGTACGGCGGGCGCAGCGGCAACCGGGGGCGATGCGCGCAGCCATGCCGGCTGCCTTACCGGGTGATGGAAAGAGATTCTCGGTCTTCTGCCGACGCTCATCTGCTGAGCCCCAAGGATCTGTGCGCCATTTCCTGGCTTCCATCGCTGATTGAAGCCGGTGTGGATTCCCTGAAAATCGAGGGTCGCATGAAAAATGTAGAATATGTGGCAGGAGTAACTGCCATTTACAGAAAGTATCTGGATCTCTATCGGGAGATGGGAGAGGAAGATCTGTCGTTGGACAAAAAACAGGAGCACCGGCAACGAAAATGGAAGATTTCTAAGAAAGATTACGAGGCTCTTGAGGAACTTTACAGCCGCAGTGGTTTCACAGACGGCTACTGGAACCGGCATAATGGTTCTGAGATGATGGCCACGATACATCCGAGAAATCTCGGCCGGAAAATCGGATGGGTGCGTCAGGTGCGCCGCGGGCAGATCGCAGTGGAGCTTGACAGGGGGACAATCTTGCATCCGAAGGATATCCTGATTCTGCCGCTGCCCGGTCAGGAAGAGATGGCGCTTACGGTGCCGGAGCATCTTCGGAAGGATGGCAGGAGAATTATTCTGAATGTCCCGGGAACAAAAGCGCTGCGTGCCGGCATGGAAGTATATCGAAGAAAAAATGATAGTCTTTCTTCCTGGATAGAGAATGACATTTTAAAAAAAGAGATAAAATATCCGGTACAGGGAAAAATCATTGTGCGAATCGGCAACTCGTCGGAGCTTTTGCTGCGATGCAGAGGGGAAGAGATCCTTGTGTTGGGAAAAGCGGCGGAGCCTTCCGCAAAACGTCCGGTCACAGAAGAAGATATTTATCGGCAGATGAATAAAACCGGAGACGTGCCGTTTTATCTGGAAGATCTGGATGCCGATCTGGAGGAAAATGCATTTCTTCCCATGTCGGCGGTAAAAGAGTTGAGACAAACGGGATTCCGGATGCTTCAGGAGCAGATGGAGCGCCGGGCATGCCGGAGTGTGTCAGAAGAAAAAAATAAAAGAGACAGAAAGATTTCCTTGCAATCAGAAGAAAAAAGTGATACTGTTATTTCACTAAATAACAATAAGAAATTTGATGATTTTCATGCTGATAAGAAAAAAATGGCAGTGGTTTATGATAAGAAAATAGCGGAATTTTGTTTGTCGCATCCATTTTTCAACAGTATCTGCCTCCCTCTGGATTTTTGGGCAGAAGAAGATAGTCTTTCTTTTGCGGCGCAGATTTGCCGGCAGGGGAAGAATGCATATCTGTCTCTGCCGCTTATCTTAAGGGAGGATGAGGCGGCGGCGGACAGCCGAAGCGAACTGTCTGTTGTGTGCCGGTCGCGGCTGTGGTCCGGTATTTATGCGCATACTATGGGACAGGCGCAGTTTCTCTGGGAGATGGAGGACCGAACGGCTCCGGTTTATGCAGCGTCTTCATTTTATCAGTGGAATCATTTTTCTCTGGCGGAGACAAAGCGGATATTTGGGATTGCCGGAGCAGAATTGCCGCTGGAGCTTTCCGGCGGAGAGTGCCGGGAGATGCTTGCAAATAGACAGAAGGACGTGGAGGTCGAATGTTCTGTTTACGGGAGAATTCCTTTGATGAAGTCTGCTCAGTGTATTAAGAAAACGCGGGGCGGATGTGATCGCCGCCAGGAAGTGCTTTTTCTGGAAGATAAGAAGAAGCGCCGTTTGCCGGTTGTGAGCCATTGCAGATATTGTTATAATACCATTTGGTCGGACACGCCGCGGAATCTTTTGGGAGAGGAAGAAGGAGCATTTGTCAGAGGACTTGATGCGGTGATCTTTCATTTCTTTCTGGATAACGAGAGGAGCGCGCGGGAGGCTGTCCTTGATTATGAAAGATGGGAGAAAAACGGATTTGGTCCGGCGAAAGGAAAGGAACCGGACGCATACTGGAAATATGGAATTGAGTAGGTGAGGTCATGCTAAATATTATATCAACAGGATCCAATTACATTTTCATGATTATGTGCGCAATTTACGCTGTGTCTTGTTTTACAGTTTTTCTTCCTTCCACGGAAGACCGGCAGATAAAACGTATGAACCGGCAGGAACGATTCATGTTTATTTTTCATTTTATCTGCTATGGCGTCTTGTTTTTAAAGACATTTGACGTAAAAATACTTATCCTATATGTGGCGCAGGCTGTTTTTTTTAAAGTGCTGATCCTCATTTATGAACGTATATATGCGGATTGTTCGCGTATTTTGATGAATCATACTTGTTTTCTCCTGCTGATTGGCTTTGTAGTTCTGACCCGGCTGGATTTTGCACAGGCCGTCCGGCAGTTTGCGATTGCTGCGGTCAGCTCTCTTGTGGTGCTCATCGTTCCGTATTTTCTGGAAAAGGCATACTGGCTGAAGCGTCTTCGATGGATATACGGGTTGATAGGGCTGGCGCTGCTCGCCTCTGTTTTTGTGATCGGAACAACTAAAAATGGATCGACTAACTGGATTTCCATCGGAAGTTTTGCCATGCAGCCTTCGGAGTTTGTAAAGATTGCCTTTGTGTTTTTCCTGGCGGCCATGCTGGAGCGTCCTGCGAGTTTTAAACGGATTTTCGTGACGGCTTTGTTTTCCGGATGCCATGTGATGGTGCTGATCATGGAGAGAGATCTGGGCGGCGCTTTGATTTATTTCGTGATTTTTGTTTTCCTTTGTTATGCGGCCACCGGGCGGGGCGTTTATGTGATCGGCGGAGCTTCTGCCGGCGTGCTGGCAGGACGGCTTGCCTACATATTGTTTTCTCATGTCAGAGCCAGATTTGACGCGTGGACGGATCCATGGTCGATCATAGAGGGGAGAGGTTATCAGATCACCCAGTCTCTGTTTGCCATCGGTACGGGCAGCTGGTTTGGCATGGGGCTGACCCAGGGCAGCCCGTCTGACATACCGGTGGTTGAAAGTGACTTTATTTTTTCGGCTATCGCAGAAGAATTCGGCGTTTTTTTCGCCATTTGCCTGATATTTATTTATCTCGGCGTTTTTGTACATTTCCTGCAGATTGCCATGGATGTGAAAGGACGCTTTTATAAGCTGGTGGCTTATGGATTTTCCATCTGTTTTATTTTCCAGGTGTTTTTGTGCATCGGAGGCGTCACAAAGTTTATCCCGTCCACCGGTGTAACATTGCCGTTGATCAGCTACGGAGGAAGTTCCGTGGCCAGTACCCTGATTATATTTGCGATCATGCAGGGCATTTTTATGATTGCCTATAAGGAAGATGAGGAAGTGGTAGAAGATGAACAAACATCAGAAATCAACACAGAGAGACAGAACGTCCGGTAGACAATCAAACAGGGTGCAGACAGAGTCCATGAGTATATGGGAACGTCTGGCTGCCCTCTTCGTACCCAAAAAAGGACGGAAGCTCAGGACGAACCGATATATGTTCCACACCAGCCTTTTTGTGGTAGTTATTTTTCTCGGACTGATCGGTTATCTTGTGAAGTTCACAATCTACGACGCTCCGGGGATTATCAACAGCCCTTATAATAAACGCACCACCTCGCTTTCAGAGAAAGTGCGGAGGGGAAGTATCATGAGCGCGAACGATAAGATCCTGGCGGAAACCACAGTGGATGATGAAGGCAACGAGACAAGGGAATATCCTTATGAAAATATGTTTGCTCATGTGGTGGGCTATAATTCTCACGGGAAGGCAGGGCTGGAGTCTGCCTATAATTATGATCTGCTGACCTCTCATGAACAGCTGGTGGAACAGTTGAAGGGGGGCGTCTCGGGAGAAAAAAGCGTTGGCGATACCGTTGTCACAACGTTGGATACCCGTTTGCAGAAAGCTGCTTACAATGCTCTGGGTGATTACAGGGGAGCGGTGGTAGCCATTGAACCAAAGACCGGAAAAGTGAGGGCGATGGTTTCCAAACCGGATTTTGATCCCAATGAGCTTGATGATATATGGGAAGAAATTAATTCTGATGAAGATAACAGCTGTCTGTTAAATCGTGCGACCCAGGGCTTATATCCTCCGGGTTCCACCTATAAAGTGTTGACGGCTCTTGAATATATTGAAGAACATCCGGGCTCATATGGAGATTTTTCTTATGATTGTACCGGAGAAACAGTTGTGGACAGCGTGCGCATCAGTTGTTATGAGGACGAAGAACACGGTGAGGTGGATTTAAACGAGGCCTTTACCAAGTCTTGTAATACGGCGTTTGTCACTTTGGGAAGCACGCTGAATCTGAAACGTTTCGCGGCTCTGAATGAGAAGTTTTTATTTGGACAGAGCATTCCTTTTGATCTGTCTGTGAAGCAGAGCCGTTTCGATCTGGATGAGAATTCTCAGAAAAGTGAAGTGCCGCAGACAGTCATCGGGCAGGGAAATACGCTGATGACGCCATTTCATAATGCGCTCATCATGTGCGCCATTGCCAATGACGGCGTATTGATGAAACCGTATCTGGTCGAAAGCGTGGAAAGCTCGGATGGAGCGGTGGTCGAAAAGACGGAACCGACAGAGTATAAAACACTGGTGGATAAGAAGGATGCAAAAACTCTGCAGAAAATGCTTCAGAATGTAGTAACTGACGGCACGGGACGAACATTGGAGACGGATTTATATACGGCGGCAGGAAAGACAGGTACGGCGGAAAATGAGGGAGAACGCTCTCATTCCTGGTTCTTTGGCTATTCCAATGTGGAAGATCCGGATCTGGTAGTCTGTGTTATTGTGGAAAACAGCGGAGCGGGCAGCGAATACGCGGCGCCGATTGCAAAGGAGGTCTTTGACTCCTATTATAACAATGAGATGAAGGATTATTATTCCTGATAAATACGTATGGCAGAGAGAATGATGTCCCTGCGGAAAATATAACTTAAAATTATATTTGCAAAAATCAGTATGCTTTCTTGCAAAGGACAGAGGGATTTGATATACTGATACCAAGTGTAATACACACCAGAATTGTTTGCATAGGAGGAAGAGATCATGATAGAGGCAACAAGTTGTGGTGGTGTGGTAATTTTTCGCGGGAAGATTCTTCTTTTGTACAAGAATTATAAGAATCGGTATGAAGGATGGGTGCTTCCAAAAGGAACAGTAGAGGAGGGAGAAGAGTATAAAGAGACCGCACTGCGGGAAGTGAGAGAGGAAACCGGTGCGAGAGCTTCTATTATCAAATATGTGGGAAAGAGTCAGTATACTTTTAATACCGCCCATGATGTGGTGGTGAAGGATGTACACTGGTATCTGATGATGGCGGACAGCTATTATTCCAAGCCGCAGAGAGAAGAATATTTTGTGGATTCCGGTTTTTATAAATTTCATGAAGCCTATCATTTGCTCCGGTTCCCCAATGAAAAACAGATCCTTGAGGATGCGTATCAACAGTATCTGGATTTGAAAAAGGCGAATCTGTGGGGAAGCCGGAAATATTTTTGAAAAAATATTTCTGAAAAACGAAAGACTGCATATGAGAAAGAGGAAAATCACCTCTTTTCCCATAGGCAGTCTTTTTAGCTGTTGTATGGTTTTCATTATTTTTTGCGGGTGTTGATCCTTGCGCAAAAATAGTCCTGCAGGATTTTTTTGATTTCCTGCATCTGAGCGGCGGTTGTTGGATTGTCATAAGGAATTCGCGCAATTTGCCGTTCCACATAATGGTGTTCCTGTATGATTTCCAGAGTTTCTTCATAGTTGATATCATAATAATAGGCAAGATAGGAGAGCCAGTAGTCCATCTTTGTTTTTCTTGTGGGAGAGTAAATGGATTGGTGATTCATGAACTGTGCCATCACCTCCGGCGTGATGGCAGAACTGCCGACTTCCTCTGCCGACACGCCCAGTATGGTCTCGATGGAATCCTCCAGCTTCACCCGGCAGTTGTCGAGTTTATCGGCGTCCCGAATCAGCCTGGCGTGAAGCAATTCCCTCTCGTCGGTGACGCCCTCCAGCTTAAAATCACTGTGGCGGGCGATGGCGGTACGGATAATACTGTCCCAATCAGTTTCGGCGACGTAGTCCCGGATTCTTCCTTCCTCAAAAAGAATCTGCACGCCGAAAGCCGCGTGATCCATGGTGTCCGGCTCGAAACTGTTATATTTTTTCAGCTGTTCAAACCGTCCGATGTCATGAAGCAGACCGATGAGCTGCGCCAGAATGGTATCTTCTTCAGAAAGATGCATCCGCTCACAAATCCTGCGGCTGCATTCCATCACCCCATAGGTATGGATGATTTTCAGGCGGACTTTGTCGTCCGTCCGGTCGTACTGGTCCAGGTAGGACTCAAACTGCTGCCTTGCGTGAGATAAATCTATGTTCATGTTTTTGTTCCTTTCTAATGTCTTTTATCGTTTTGTTGTTTTGCAGGTTAAAAGCTATTGTAACACATTTTCCGAGGAAGCCCTATATATTTCCTTGTATTACATATAATTCTGCACATTTTTCAATAAACTGCGTGGCATTTTTATTTTTACACCGGAGTCTTAGCATTTTTTATACTGGAGTCTTATGCCTTGCACCTCCGGCTGCCTTATGTCATACCACAGCAGTCTTATACCATACCCCGGCGGTATTCTTTACAAAAGCAGAGAAAAAGACTATAATTGACATGAATTTGCGGGAAAATCCCGTGCAGAAAGCAACAACAGGATGTTATTTACAAAAATAACAGTAAGGAAGGTGAGAAAAATGTGTAATAGAAAAACAGATGGACCGAAGGGAAAGAGAACGTTTGATCATCCGTTTTTACGGTTTATTTTTTTGTGTCTGGGATTGTCCATCATGGCTTTCGGAGTTGCTTTTTCGATTAAAGCCAATCTGGGGATCTCGCCCATATCCACAGTTCCTTACGTGACTTCGCTGATTTCCGGCTTATCGGTGGGAACCACGACTATCATCATGAATTTTCTTTTTGTTTTGATTCAGATTGCCATTTTGCGCAGACAGTATGACTGGTTTCAACTGCTGCAGTTTCCGGCGGCCATCGTTTTTGGAACGATGATCGATGTGGCGGAATATTTGCTGCGGAGACTGCATGTTTCCAGCTATGCGGGAGAATGGCTACTCTGTATTGCCGGCATCGTGCTGATCGCTTTTGGTATCAGCGTGGAAGTGAAGGCGAATCTTGTCACCACCGCAGGCGAAGGCATTGTACTTGCCATCTGTAAGGTCGCGCCGGTGAAGTTCGGCAATATGAAGATGACCTTTGACATTACCCTTGTCTGCATCTCCCTGGTATTATCTTTTGTTTTCCTGGGAAATGTGGAGGGCGTTCGGGAGGGAACCCTCGCGGCCATGATACTGGTGGGTCAGGTCACGAAAGTGACCAATAAATTTCTTGACAAGCCTTGTGGCTTATGGTAAAAACGTAGAGGAATAAAACGTGTGGTTCGGGCAGTTTCTTGTCCGACTCCGCACTGACATAAAATGCTTGCCGCCGGGTAAGAGCAGGAGCGTTGATTTCGCATCGTTAGGCCGTTGAAGATGCGAAGGTCAATGCTTTTCTTTTGCCTTTTTGCAGAAAAACTTAAAAATTTCATGTGAAAAACTAAAAATGGAGGAGAAAAATGTTTCGCGAGATGAGAAGAAAAAAGCAGCAGCTGACGCAGGAAGAAACCATGGTGATATTGCGGGAGGGAACTTCGGGAGTTCTGTCTCTGACAGGAGACGAAGGGTATCCGTACGGCGTTCCGCTCAGCTATGTATATGACGGAGATAAGCTGTATTTCCATTGTGCGAAGGAAGGCCACAAGATTGATGCCATACGGAAGAATCCGAAGGCTTCTTTTTGTGTCATTGCGCAGGATGAGATTGTGCCGGAGAAATACACCACCTGTTACCGGAGCGTCATTGCGTTCGGTTCCGTTCGTATTCTGGAAAACGAAGGAGAAAAGCGCCGCGCCATTGAGGAGCTGGCGCTCAAATATGCGCCGGAGGACTCCGAAGAGAACCGGCAGAACTACATTGAGAAAGACTGGGAGCCGCTCTGTATGCTGGAGATGACTGTGGAGCATCTGTCAGGCAAGGAAGCCATTGAGCTTGTGAGAAGAAAGCAGAAGTGATACGCATGGGCTATGCATTTTATGAGATATATTTTGGGAGGTTTGTATGAAAATGAAAAATCGAGTGCAGGATTTTGCGAAATACGTCTCACTGAACGTGATGGGAATGATCGGTTTGTCCTGCTATATTCTTGCCGATACTTTTTTTGTGTCAAAAGGTTTGGGAACGGACGGCCTCACAGCTCTCAATCTGGCCATTCCCATTTACAGCTTTATTCACGGGAGCGGACTGATGATCGGAATGGGCGGCGGCACCCGGTATTCCATTCAGAAGAGTCAGAAGGACAGTGCCGCGGCTAACCGTACATTTACTCATGCGCTGTATCTGGCGGCAGTGTTCGCCGTGTTTTTTGTGGCGGTCGGACTGCTGTTTGCCGGGGACATCGTCTGGATTTTCGGGGCGAGAGAAAATGTATTCAATATGTCCAGAACATATCTGCGGGTCATCTTGTCCTTTGCTCCGGCATTTCTGCTCAATAACGTGCTGCTCTGTTTTGTGAGAAATGACGGCGCACCGCAGCTTTCCATGGCTGCCATGATAGGCGGAAGCCTTTCCAACGTGGTGCTGGACTGGGTGTTCATCTTTCCGTGCGGCATGGGGATATTTGGCGCGGCGTTCGCCACGGGTCTGGCGCCGATCATCAGCATGCTCATTTTGTCGCCGCATTTTATCCGGAAACATAATAAATTCCATCCGGTGAAATGCCGGCCGCAGGCGAGACAGGCAGGCTGGATCCTGTCCAGCGGCGTTCCGTCTCTGGTAACGGAAGTATCCAGCGGCGTGGTCATGATTGTCTTTAATTCGATCATCATGAATTTGAACGGTAATGTGGGCGTGGCCGCCTACGGCGTAATCGCCAACCTTTCCCTGGTGATCATCGCCATTTACACGGGAATCGCCCAGGGAATCCAGCCGCTCATGAGCCGGAGCTTCGGACTGAAAGATTACGATGCCATCCGGGCGTTTCTGCGTTATGCGATACTGACCATGGCAGTCTTTTCCATCTGCATATACATGATCGTATTTTTCGGCGCGTCGCCGATTACTTCTATATTTAACAGCGAACATGACGCCATGCTGCAGGCTATTGCCATGGACGGGCTCCGCCTGTACTTTATCGCCTGTCCGTTCGCCGGATTCAACATCATCCTGTCCATTTACTTTACGTCCACGCAGCGGCCGCTGCCGGCGCACATTATATCCTTGCTCCGGGGATTTATCGTGATCATCCCGATGGCGTTTCTGCTTTCGGTGGTCGCGCAGATTCACGGCGTATGGTGCGCTTTCCCGGCAACGGAGTTTGTGGTGGCGGTGATCGGACTGCTGCTGTTCCGGCGGTATTCGACAGGAGACAGCCGGTAGTCAATACCTTTTCGTTTAAACTGGAAAACTTTTGGAGAGTTCACAGACCGCTGTTTTTCCGATATATTTACGGTGTAAGAAGTAAAACAAAACGCATCGTAAAAGGAGCAGTGATAAAATGAGAGTAAAAAAATTTCTTTCCATGTGTCTGGTTGGTGTGACAGCGGTAAGCCTTTTGGCCGGCTGCAGTTCAGGAAACAGTGGTCAGTCTGGTGACGCACAGCAGGAGACTCAGACAGAGGCACAGAGTACAAATGCCGCACAGAATGAGGCAGATACCTCCACAGCGAGCACGCCGGATACTGCGGCGCAGGACGGAGCAGATGCAGCTGCCGAAGCAGACACCACGGCGGAAAGTGATACAGAGGAAGTTACTGACAATGTTTCCGACACAGGAAATGTTCTGGTCGTCTATTATTCAGCGACCGGCAATACTGAAGAAGTGGCAAATATGATCGCGGATACCACCGGAGGCGACGTTTTTGAGCTGGAGCCGACGGAACCGTACACTGACGATGATCTGAACTGGACCGACGACAACAGCCGGGTTTCCCGGGAGTACGCAGATGAAAGCCTTCGGGATGTGGAGCTGACCTCCACCACAGTGGAAAACTGGGATTCCTACGACACAGTGTTCATCGGTTACCCGATCTGGTGGGGGATCGCCGCATGGCCGGTGAATACCTTTGTGGAGAACAATGATTTCACAGGAAAAACAGTGATTCCGTTCTGTACCTCAGCTTCATCAGGACTTGGCGAGAGCGGAGAGCTGCTGGAAGAGATGGCAGGAACCGGCGACTGGCAGGAAGGCGAGCGATTCCGCTCAGGCGCAGATGAAGCGGACGTGCAGGAATGGGTCGAAGGCCTGGGATTGTAATTGTCAGGAATATAGAACAGAATATGTCAATATATAAATTGGGCAGAATCGCGTATTCTGCTCTTTTTTTATTTTAAAAGGTAAATTCTGGGAAAATAATCTGTCTGAATATTGTTTCGGATAGATAAGCAAATGGTTCTGTGGTATACTGTATATATAATTCAAAACGAAATTTCAGGTGAGTTTGTGTGAAAGGATGTGAACAAGATGATCAACAGTGAAATCAATGCAATTAAAGACAGAATCTGTATGACTATCATGCCGAAACGGGTCTATCTGTTCGGTTCCTTTGCAAAAGATACCTATAATGAGAACAGCGATTATGATTTTTATGTTGTTGTTCCTGATGATGCCGGTAACAAAATTGAACTGTCCCAGAAAGCATATAAATCTCTCCGCGGAGTTCGGAAGCGTCCGGTGGATATTGTTGTGGGCTATGAATCTTCCTTTGATGAAAGGGCAAAGAAGAATACACTGGAAAAGGTCGTAAAGCAGGAGGGTGTGCTGTTATATGAAAAATGAAAAAATCCTGAAAGAGTGGGTGGAGTTTGCCAGGATGGATTTCCTCACAGCGAAGCATCTGCATGAGTATATGCATCCGAAACCGTTGGAGATTATTTGTTACCATTGTCAGCAGGCTATAGAAAAGCTGTTGAAAGGTGTTTTGATTTCTAAAGGTGTTACGATTAAGAAGACACATGATCTCGGTCTATTAGCAGAAATGCTGCAGGAATATACAGAAGTGGATGAAAAGTATCTTGAAATGTGTGATGATCTGACGCCTTACGGAGTAAAGATTCGATATCCTCAGGAGTTGTTCATTGAAGAATACCATGTAAAGAAAGCTTTGGAAGAGACTCAGGAACTGTATGATTGGCTGTTGACATTGCTGCGGGTAGAAAAGGTGAATTTGGATGCCATAGAAGAGCAAGAAGACTCAGGGGAAGAAAATCATTCTTGATATGGGGCTATATATTTTTAAGTGCCATTTAAAGTGCCAAGAGGTGTTTTAAATGGCACTTTAAATGATATTCTGCGCCGTTTTTCTTTTTTGAAACAGTAAGAGTGAGCTCATAGAGGAACTGATAGGAGAGAATAATTTGGAGGTCAGTATGATTTGAAAAATTAGATATCGGAATTTAGAAAAATTATGCTACCAGTTCCCCTTCTACCACTTACCGAGCAAAAACACATCATAGGAAATTGGAGCAGCTGCTTTCTTAATATGAGCGGCTGAAATGAGGAGAAAAAATGGTTAAAGGCTTTATTGACTTTCAAGAAGGAAAAATTCCATTTGTAATTGAAAATTACCGCATGAACTATTTACAGATAGTGAACTTCTAAAGAATTTTTCAAAAAAATATAATTTCACGACAAACTATATTCTTCATGGACAGTATTTTGGTATAGGAAGTCAAGGACAAACAGCTACTTTTCTAGTGGAGTATTCTATAGGTAGTACTTGCTATTTGCGTTGCTATATCATTGATAGTCTTGCATCAGAAGGCGAATATGAGGCCATAGGTCTTCAGTCTCCGTTTCTTGACGATATTTTCGGGTACAAATATAAATACTTGGATATGGTTAGAGAAGGCATTAATTTGGCATTGGAACCTAAGGACGTGTATGTAATACCGTTTGATATGAATAACAATCATTATGAGTTAAAATATCGTATAGGACATGACAATCGTCTTGGGCTTCTTGAAGATTTTGAGAAAAAGGGAGAACTTCTGCTTACCTTACAGACTGATGATATACAGGAGTGTTATAATATTTCGGTAGTTTTGTACCGTCTAGCAATGTTTATGATGTCTAAAGCAGAAGTGCCATTCAAGCAGATTACTCTGTATAAAAAAGGGATAAAAGCAGGATGGTTTTATTGTCCTCTGGTTTCAGAGAAAGCAGTATCAGGGAATGATGTCTTTTTCAATGAACTTGACATTATGAAATATATACCCAAAATCCTGAATAACATAGCGATAGATTCCGGGAACAAAATAACCAAAAGCATACCGTTAGGACACTTAGGAAGTTTTGATACTTTGTTTTCTCCGCAACGATTTTTGGAACAGGTTATGGCATTTGAATATCTGTTTGAAAAACTAGAGCACAAGAAATCTAAGGATCGAAAATTCCCTCTAAAAGATGAATTGAAATTGTCAGCATGCGAAAAAGAGGCATCTGCAGGCAAAAATATCATACTTTGCGGAGGTGACTTTTATATCGTCCATTTCAGTATGCTTTCAGAGTATAGTTATATATGTGTCTTTGGCATTGTACTTTCTGCGAAATGTAGATTATTCTGTATATAGAGAAGAATACGACAATGAAGGAGGAAACGAATAAAGATGAGGAAAAATATAGTTTGTCTGATTTTAGGAACCGCCTTGCTGGGGGCTACGCTGGCAGGCTGCGGAAATGAAGATGCGACATCTGCAACTACTGCGAGCTCTACGACATCTACGACTTCTGCAACCTCACAGTCTGAAGGAGAATCCGGGACACAGACTACCGAAACGGAGGGAGAGGCGGTTCCGGGAGAAAGCATTCAAACCAATGGCGGCGAAGTTATTTCTCTTGCCTCTCTGGAACATCAGGATGCAACTTCGGATACTGTTGTTTATTTTACATCTGATATCAGTCCGGAGGCCATGGTGGCGGCTTATGATGCTCTGGGTACGGGACTGACAGGTGAGAATATCGCGGTGAAGCTTTCCACCGGTGAGCCGCCTGCCAGCAATTATCTGGATCCGGATCTGATCGTTGATCTGGTACAGCAGGTGAAGGGAACGATCGTGGAAAATAATACTGCTTATGGCGGGCAGCGCTCCGGCACAGCCATGCATTATCAGGTGGCTGAGGATCACGGATTTACAGATATTGCAGATTTTGTGGTGCTGGATGAGGATGGTTCCACATCCCTTCTGGTGGAAGGAGGAACACAGCTTACGGAAAACCTTGTGGGGGCACATTTTCCGGAGTATGACGGCTATCTGGTACTTTCTCATTTTAAAGGGCATGCCATGGCAGGATTTGGCGGCGCCATCAAGAATATATCTATTGGCATGGCATCGCAGGAAGGCAAATGTCTGATACACACAGCAGGAGAGAGCCATACCAGTCCGTGGGGCGGTGAGCAGGATCCGTTTACAGAGAGCATGGCGGAAGCAGGAAAATCTGTGGTGGATGCCCTGGATGGGAATATCCTCTACGTCAGTGTTATGAATCACCTGTCCATCGACTGCGACTGTGATGGAAATCCTGCAGAGCCGGATATGCATGATATTGGAATTCTGGCATCCACAGACCCGGTGGCTCTGGACCAGGCCTGCGTGGATTTAGTATATGCATCTCAGGATGACACAGAATCTCTTATTGACCGGATGGAGTCACGCAACGCAGTCCATGTGCTGGAGCATGGAGAAGATATCGGACTGGGCAGCCGGACCTATCAGATGGTAAGTATCGATGAGTGAGATATTTGAGATTCTGCACAGAGAGTTCGTCTATATCTGGTATTACTTTGATGTGCAGCTCCGACAGATCTTAGGCTATTGGGCATTGGGTATCCTGCTGGGCTCCTGTGTCTCCGTTTTTCTGAAGGATAAAATCTATGGTCTGCTCAGGGGTATGAGCCAAAGTCAGATGGGTTTGCTTGGAATCGTTCCGGCAAGTCTGCTTGGAATTGCTTCTCCTCTATGTATGTACGGCACGATCCCTCTGGCGGCCTCTTTCTCCGGAATCGGCATGAGGGATGAGTGGCTGGCCTCATTTATGATGTGCTCGATTTTACTTAATCCACAGCTGATCATTTACAGTACAGCGCTGGGAACAACGGCGCTGGCTGTGCGGATCGTGTCCTGTTTTTTTTGCGGAATTACCGCCGGTTTGCTGATCCGTGTCTTTGGGAAAGGAAAGCCGTTCTTCCGCTTTGACAGCTTTGACGAGCCGGTAAGCCGTGACACCGATCCGAATCTTTTGATTCGCCTGTTGAAAAACATTGGACGAAATATCCGGGCCACAGGTCTGTATTTTCTGATCGGCGTTCTGCTGTCAGCTCTTTTCCAGCGGTATGTGCCGGAAAATCTGATGACCGCGGCATTCGGAGGGAATGAAGCCTTTGGCGTGCTGATGGCGGCCACTGTGGGGGTGCCGCTCTATGCCTGCGGAGGTGGAACGATTCCGCTTCTCCAGGCATGGCTCATGGACGGGATGAGTATGGGAAGTGCGGCAGCCTTTATGATCACCGGTCCATCCACGAAGATTACCAATCTGGGAGCGCTGAAAATTGTACTGGGCGTAAAAAACTTTGTAATATATCTTATATTTGTTATGATGTTTTCCTTTGTCACAGGATTGGCCATTAATCTTCTGATATAAAAACTTCTTGACCGATTGTTACTACCGGATAATATAATCGTCTGTATAAGCCTATAGAACCCATCAGAATGTGATACATTTCGACGGGTAAATGATTATGTGGACAGCGATAATCTGTTTTTGATGGGAACGAGTCAGGGCGGCGCTGTCTCAGCCATCACGTGCGCGGCTCACAAAGAAGAAATCCGGGGCATGGTGCTGTTGTATCCGGCATTTGTCATGACCGACCATGCCAATGAAATGTACCAGAGTGTGGACGAGATTCCGGAGACTTCATATTTCTTATGGATGGAAGTGGGGCGGGCATACTTTGAGCCGCTGATCGGATATGATTTTTACGGGGAGGACGCCCGGCAGGTCACCGACTATATGCTGGAATATCTGGATGGGCACCGTGTCTGATGCGGGAAGCGCTGCGTGAGAAAATGTAATCATATCAGAGATATGTGGCGGAGGAAACGAAGAATCTGTCTTGCCGCAAATGTACAGGGAAGATAATAAATGCAGAAAGGAAATGAAACAAATGTCTAAAAAACTGATTGTATATTATTCAATGGATGGAAACACAAAGATGATCGCCAAGATGATTCATGAAAAGACAGGAGCGGATATGGTCATGCTCAACACGGTGATCCCGTATACCGGCACAGATGAGGAAATCGTTCAGCAGGGAAGAGAAGAAGTAAATCGGGGACATCTGCCGGATCTGGAGCCGCTTCCGGTTCATTTGGCCGAGTACGATACGATCATTCTCGGGACGCCGACCTGGTGGTATACCATGGCGCCGGCTGTGCACTCATTTATAAGAAGAAATAATCTGTCAGGAAAGACGGTGATCCCGTTTCAGACCCATGCGGGCTGGCCGGGCCATACCCTCCAGGACATCGAGGCGGCTGCAAAAGGAGCGCAGGTCAGAAACGGAAAGCAGATCCAGTTCAGCGCACAGGAGTTCGGCAAGCTGGTTACGCCGGAAAAAGAGGTGCGGGAGTGGATTGAGACATTATAGAGCAGTGAAATTGAGTTGGTCATTCCTATAAAATGAGGGAACAGCCGCCCGCCAATTTTCTTGACATGTGATTCGATATCTTCTATCATTTTCTTATAGTTTGTCCATAAAGAAAGTGTGAGGGTCTATGTCAAAGATGGAGGTAACAGGGTTCCCGACGGAGCTTCTGCTCCTGTTTACCCTGTTGATCTGGGCGCTTTATTTTCTGATATTTTATTCCAGTCCCAGAAATAAAGTGAATCAGTGGAGCTGTATCTGCGGCTTTTTGCTGAGCATTGGGGTTTTGAAAGAATACATTTACTACAGCGGGATATTCTATGGCAAAGAGATCCTGCTTTTTGGTGTGCTCTATTCTCTGGATGATCTTCTTAATTCCATACTCACAGCAGTCCTCTATTATGTAGCCATGCCCTGTGTGATGATTTTCAGTTTTCATTTCTGCCATCTGGAGGAATATTGGCCGAGAATCACGAAAGTGCTCAAAGTGCTGGTTTTTCTGCCTGTTGCATGCTTTGGCATCGTCTATCCCTGGAGTCAGACCAGGGAGATACCTGTGACTAATCCGGAGGCATATACCATTGTGGCGTCCTACAATCTGATTTATGGAGTCATTGCCACGATCCTGATCATTGCGACGCTGTTTCGGGAACGGCGGGAGATTTCGTTCCGCCAGCGGCGCCTTGTTTCGGTCATTGCGCTCCTTCCTTTATGGTATTGGTTGATCACCCTGTTCTGTTTTCATCTTTTAAAGCTCCATGAGCTGGATAAAGCCTGGCAGGGAAACGCAGTGATTCTGTTGCTCTTATTCATTTATTATGTGCGGCATTTATTCAAAGGCGGCGTATGGGGAATGCGTCTCAGCCGGGAATATTTTGATTGGTCCGGCGACTCCACGGACATTTCTGTCAATGAGCGGTATCTGATCCATATGCTTAAAGGAGAGGCGGCAAAGATTGGCTGGTGTTCCCACTATATCCGCAGTCTGGGTGTCTCCGAGGTGGACGACGAACTCACGATAATTGATAATTCTGTCCGGCATATGGAAGAATTTGTGAGAAGGAGTAGTCTGTATTCCGATGAGATTGTTCTTCAATGGTCGGAAGTTGAGATAGAGAAACTTTTTCAGGAAATAAAAGAGGAGACGGAAGCCCGTTGGAAGGGGGAAGTCCGGCTGAATATTTCTGAGGCCGCCGAACCGGTTTCCTGCGACTATTATTATATGAAGGAAGTGCTTCTGAATCTGACTGACAACGCATTAGACGCTATGGGCGACGATGGAGTTCTTAAACTTACCTGCAAGAGACCCCGGAAAAACATTGTTCTGCTGAGCGTCTCCGATAATGGATGCGGTATTCCACAGGAGGATATTCCACGGCTTTTTACCCTTTATTACAGCGGCCATCACGATGCTTCCCATTTTGGTATGGGATTGTCTTACTGCCAGAAGGTGGTGAGGGCACACGGCGGATATATCCAGGTGGAAAGTTCCACCAATCCGGAAAGGCACGGAACGGAATTTACCATTTGTCTTCCCGCCGGCGGCCGGAGACAGAAGAGAAAAAAACGCGGGAATAAAAAGCACAGGGGAGAGAGGGGATAGCAGATGACAGAGAATATCCGCGTGTTCATCGTGGAGGACGATAAAGATTTTATATTTCTCATAAAGAAAATGCTGGAAAAACAGCCGGAAATCGAGGTGATCGGTTCTTGCAGCAAAAAAGAAGAGGCGGTGCAGATGGCCTGCGCCCTTCGTCCGCAGATTGTCATCATGGATCTGAATCTTGGCGTTTCCGAGGCGGACGGTATTCGCATCTCCAGAGAAATCCGTCTTCTCACCGACGCTAAAGTCCTGATTCTGACCTCGCTGGACTCTCCTGACATCGTGCTGAGAGCAGCGAAAGAAGCTTTTGCTTCCGGTTACATTTTCAAGAACCAGCCTAACCTGCTGGTGGAAAACATTCTGGCGTTGGCCAGGGGCTATACCGCCCAGGAATATCTCATCGCAACCATGGCTCTCTCCGGACTGACGGAAGCGGAGATGGGGGTTTTTCAGATGCTCATGGGCAAGGATATAAAGCTACAGTCGTCTCCGAAGACTATAGCTAATCAAAAAACTAAAATTCTAAAGAAACTGGGTCTGGAAAGCCAGCGGGAGCTGATGCATATATTCAAACTATTTCGTAATTAGAAAAGGAAATCCTGATCACCGCGTGAATCGTAACTAATCCCCGGTATGGAGGGATTTCTTTTTTTGCCCGGAGAATGCAGGGCTTTTTTTAATAAATATTTTTCCGGCTTTGGTTGCAAAAGAACAGAAAATATATGATAATAGTATGAAACAGGATGTTTTTGCGCGAAGAGGAGGTTTTATTGTGGGATGGAAACCGCTGCCCATTGGCATTGATGATTTTAAAAAACTGATCGAACAGGGTTATTATTACCTGGATAAATCCCTGCTGATAAAGGAACTGCTGGACCTGAAAGGAGAAGTGAATCTTTTTATCCGTCCTCGCCGTTTCGGAAAGACGTTATGTATTCCACACAGAACCACCTCTGGAATTTCCTCTTTTTCACCGGTTATTTAAAGAAGGTCAGTGAAAGGCAGGAGGAAGAAAATGTTCTGATGGAACTGGCCATTCCCAACAGGGAGGTCCGGTACATTTACAAGACCACAGTTCTGCGCTGGTTTGAAGATAAGACCAGACAGAAGGAATTGTCGCCTCTTTATGAGAGTATCCTGGAAGGAGATGCAGAAAAAATAGCGGAAATTCTCTCAGAGAATCTCATGGAAACCATCAGTTTTTATGATTATCAGGAGAGCTATTATCATGGTTTCCTGGCGGGAATGCTGAAAAATATGAGCGGTTATATCGTCCTTTCCAACCGGGAATCCGGCAGTGGCTGTCCGGATATCCTGCTGAAGTATCCCAGCGTAAAAGGTAAAGCGGTAATTTTTGAGGTTAAAATATCAAAAACTTATCAGGAATTACAAAAGAAATGTGACGAAGCCCTCCATCAGATTGAGATGAGGGATTATGCGGCTTCCCTTCGCCAGGAAGGCTATCAGGATATTCTGGCATACGGAGTGGCTTTTTACAGAAAAGAATGTCTGGTGAAAAAATGCGAAAAACTGTAATGTTTTTTAGACGTTAATTTTAGGGAATCCCAAACAATTTAGGATTCTCTCTTTTTATGCTTTTATCATGGTAAAATTATTTCATAATGAAAACCCTGTATTCTATATCAGGAGGAGGTAGAAAGTTATGAAAAGTAATAGTATGAGACGTGGTGTTAAAGTTCTGCTGACCTTTATTTTCGCCTTGAGCTTATTTCTGGTCATCGGCCCGGAAAGTAAAGTAAACGCGGCTTCTGTCACTTTAAAAGACCCGGTCGTATCCGGCGATACTACTACCTGGGACTGTATCTGGTTTGGAAGCTATCCACAGACGGAGATTCTTCCGGGAAACAGTACTTACACTTCCCTGCAGAACGCCAGTGGCTGGGATGTTAACGATGAGATTACGCTCAACGGCGTAAAGTATCGGAGATTAAGAAAAAGTTATGCTACATCATCCAGTAAATCCGGAACAGAAGGTTATTACAATTGGGAAAATACTGCAACCTGGCATTATTTCCGATATGAACCAATCAAATGGAGAGTTCTGGAAACAGGCGGAAACATGTTTTTGATAGCGGATAAAGCCATTGATACGAAACAGCATATATCTGAAGTGAATTGGAGCCAAAGTGCTATACGAAGTTTTTTAAATAGTACAAGTGCGGGACGTAATGGTTTCATTGGTAGCGCTTTTACAGCAGAGCAACAAAGTGCTATTTTAGAAACGAATGTTAAAACCAAATTAGCGGTAGCAGATAGGAATGTAGATACGCAAGATAAAATATATTTATTAGACACGGTTGAACTTAACTCGCAATATGGTTTTGCTTCTAACAGTACCAGGAAGGCGCAGCTAACAGATTATGCCAGCGCAATGGGTTCATGGTCTGATGAAACAGGAACTTGTGGATGGTGGCTTCGAAGATATATGATTACTTTGAATGGATACTATAATGGGATCTATGCTGTATCGGATACAGGCGGAGCAGGAAGTATATATTATGTAAGCACAATGGCATGCGGTGTTCGACCTGTTATGCATATTGATTCATCCAAGACTAACCTTTATTATTACGCCGGAACCGTGAGTTCCAACGGAGCGGTGAATGAAGTAGCAATTCCTTCTAATAATACATTAACCAATAATAACAATAATTCCGGTAACAATAATTCTGCCACCAGCACCGCTGCGCCAAAGAAGGCCAAAATTAAAAAAGTTCAGCTGTCTGGCAGACGGACTTTAAAGATTACGATTAAGCGTGATAAAGACGCCAGCGGTTACCAGATCCAGTATTCGACCAGCAAGAAATTTAAAAATAAGAAAACAAAATCTGTCAACCTTAAAAAGAATAAAAAGACAACAAAAACTATCAAAAAACTCAAATCCGGAAAGAAATATTATGTGAGAGTCCGCTCTTATAAAAAGGTGAAGTCCGGCAACAGTGTGACAAAGGTATACGGCAGCTGGAGCAAAACGGTAAAATCCAAAAAAGTAAGATAGGTATTTGGGGAGTCCCAAACAATTTGGGATTCCCTCTTTTTATGCCTTTATCATGGTAAAATTGTCTCATAATAAAAGCCCGATATTTTTATATGAGAGGAGGAAGTAATGTCTATAGGACGAAAAAATATTTCAAAAAGCAAAATATTGTATGTGTTGACAGCATTGCTCCTGTTTTTGGTTATTGGTTTCTTTGCCGGACAGACGGTATATGCGGAGATTTCACAAGGACGGGGTTCATTCCGTCTTCAGGTAGGACAACGCCGTCAGCTCCAGTCCCAGGGCGGCGGCATACCGTACCGGTGGTCTACCAGTAATTCTGGTGTTGTGGTGATTGATTCCAGCAGTCCGGACAGCCCTTATGCTATGGTGCGCGCGGTAGGAGAAGGAACGGCGACCATTCAGCTGAGGTCGGATAAATTTGTTCCAACCTTCGGTGGAGGTACTATCGATACGTTAGTGGAGACCTGGACGGTGACCGTAACGGCGGCGTCCGGCACTGCGACCGGAGGAAATAACAGTACCGGAAACAATACAGGCGGCAATAGCAATAACGGAAACAATACAGGCGGCAATAGCAATAACGGGAATAATGCGGGCCGTAATAACAATACCGGAACAAATACCGGTTCTGCCAGTCCGGTAACTGTAAAGAAGGTTCAATTGAACAAATCTTCCATGACGATTAAAATCGGAAAGACAAAATCACTGACAGCGACGCTCCGTCCGGCAGGAGTCACCAGCAGACTGACATGGACCAGCAGCAAACCAAAGGTGGCGACGGTGAATGCCAGCGGGCAGGTTATCGCGCTGAAAGCCGGCAAAACAAAAATAACGGTGACGACGGCCAATGGGAAAAAGGCATCCTGTACGGTACGGGTAGTCAGACCACAGGTGAGAAAGATCAGGTTGAATTTCAGCCGGGTAACTCTGGATTCTGGCGGAAAAGCTACCTTGCGATACACGGTTTCTCCGCAGAACGCCAGTGGAAAAGTAACAATAAAAAGCAGCAATAGTAAGGTGGCAAAGGTAAATAAAAAAGGAGTCATCACGGCCGGAAAAGCTGGCAAAGCAACCATTACAGTGAAAGCTTCTTCCGGCGTCACAGCAAAATGCAAAGTGACGGTGCTGCCAAAACCGAAAAAAATAAAATTAAACCCGAAGTCTTTGAATTTAAAGACAGGGGATGTCCGGCAGCTTAGGGTAAAATTTAAGCCGAAAAAGGCTTCTTCTTCCCTGCGCTGGTCCAGTAATAATTCTTCTGTCGCCAGTATCAGCGCTTCCGGCGTGGTCACTGCGAAAAGAGCGGGCAGCGCGAAAATTACAGTAAAAACCGTGAATGGAAAGAAAGCAACCTGCAATGTAAAAGTAACTGCTGCGGCAAATACCGGCGGTGCATCGGGAAGCGGTAACAGCGGTACAGGCGGCTCTGGTACGTCTGGCGGTACAGGATCCAATGGAGCGGGAAATGTGACGAATATACCTGCCACGTCGGTTAGCATCAGCGGAGCAATTTCCTATATGCGAACAGGTACTACCATGAATCTTAGAGCCGCTGTTTCGCCGTCAAACACAACGGACGCAGTGAGCTGGTCGTCAAGCAACAGTTCAATTGCCAGTGTTTCTTCCGGCGGCGTAGTAAGAGGACTGAAAAAAGGCGGCGTTACCATTACCGCCAGAGCGGGAAACCGCAGTGCTTCTGTGAAAATTGCGGTGGTGAGCGGAGATGTGTATGATATTTCAGAAAATGCAATTGAGATTTTAAATGGATCTACGAGTAATTATGTCAAATATGGAAATCAACGCTATACATATGACGAGGATTCTGGAGTGACAATTGTGCAGAGTGACCCATCCCGCAGCAATCATGTTACTATTGGCGGTGGAAAGGTAACTTTTGCTAATATTCATATGTCAGGATGCAGAATCACTGTATATGGATATACAAGACAATCGGATGATCCGTATGAGGATGATATAATAGTTGAATTTATGAATGGGACAGAAAATGTAATTTCATATACAAATTCTGCTATTTCATATAGTTCTGCCAATCCATACAGTCTCATTCTTCAGGGCAGCGGCAGAGTCGACTTATATTCCGACTATGGCCCGGCGCTAAGAGGAGATGATATCATAAATAACGCGCCAAATCTGGTGCTGCACGACAATTAGCGTATGTGTAAAAAAGAATCGCATTTTATCTGTAAATCTTTTTTCCTCTGTGGTATCATCATGACAGGCTACTTTGACAGACTGAAACGGAGGATGATTTCACATGAAATACGATTTTACTTCCATCATGGACCGCAGGGGTAAAGACGCCCTGGCCATTGACGGTATCGGAGCGGATAAAGTATGGGGAAATGAACCGGACGAGCCAAAGGAAGGCTTTGACTTTATTCCCATGTGGGTAGCAGACATGAATTTTCCTACTTGTCCTTCTGTGACTGAGACGGTCATAGAGAGACTTCGGCATCCGGCTTTTGGCTATTTCCGGCCATCAGAAGAGTATTATAATTCGATTATCCGGTGGCAGGAGAAGCATTTCGATGTGACCGGACTGAAAAAAGAACATATCGGATATGAAAACGGCGTCCATGGCTGCGTGACCAGCGCGGTCAACGTATTGTCCCAGCCGGGGGATAGAATTCTGATTCACAGTCCGTTTTATCTGGGATTCACCTCAGATATTGAAGGACTGGGAAGAAAATCTGTGTTCAGCCCGCTTAAGAAAGACGCGGAGGGTGTCTGGCGGATGGATTATGAAGACATGGATCGGAAATTGAGGGAGAATCACATTCATCTGGCGATTTTCTGCTCGCCGCATAATCCATGCGGCCGGGTGTGGGAGCGCTGGGAACTGGAGAAGGCTATGGAAGTCTATGCGGCCAACGACTGTTATGTGATCAGCGACGAGATTTGGGCGGATTTGACCTTTTCCGGACACAGACATATTCCAACGCAGATGGTCAGCGACTGGGCGAGAGAACATGTGATCGCCGTGTATGCGCCCAGCAAAACATTTAATCTGGCAGGCATGATCGGCAGTTTTCATGTCATTTACAGTGACTATCTGCGGGACAGAATCACCCGGTATGGCGATGCGACTCACTATAATGAGATGAGCATATTGTCCATGCATGCCCTCATTGGGGCCTATAAGCCGGAGGGCAGTGAATGGCTTGGGGAATTGCGGACGGTTCTTGAGGAGAATGCACGCTATGCCGTCGAGTTTATCAAAAAGAATTTCCATGGGGTGGATGTGGTCATGCCTCAGGGAACATATATGATATTTTTGGACTGCACGGAATATTGTAAACAGAGTGGAATGACCATTGAGCAGCTGGTAAAAGCAGGCTGGGATGTGGGCGTTGGCTGGCAGGACGGAAGGCCGTTTGGCGGTCCGTGTCATATCCGTATGAATCTGGCTTCTCCGGCCAGCAGGATTAAAGAAGCCTTTGAGCGGTTGAAAAAATATGTATTTTTGCCGTGATGTGAGCAAGATGTTTTTTTAATGAGAATAAAATAGTGGAAACGAAATTTAAAAATGTTTATGAAATATTAATTTACAAAATAATAGTTGACCTCGCTACTATTTTGTGCTATAGTTTCACACGCGAAAAGTTAGTTTGCAAACGTACAGGAAAAGAATTGAAAACTGTGCGGAAAATATAACTAAAAATCCTGCACTTTTATATCAGGAGGAGTGTGAAAAGAAATGTACGACAGCTTTTCCAGAATGGGACGCTGGGTCTCGATTTTTGACAGGCTGATGAAAATGTACTATGACCGCGGTCTGTCTGACTTTGACATCGGCTGGGGACAGCAGTTTTATGTGGAATATCTGTATGAATATCCTGGCGCTTCGCCTCAGGAGATGGTGGAGAGGTTCCGGGTGGATAAAGCAACACTTACAAAGACCATCCGAAAGCTTACCAAAGTGGGATATATCCATGTGACCGGCGATGAGAAAGATCGCCGGATGAAGCACCTTTATCTGACAGAGAAGGCGATTCCGGCGGCAAGGCAGATTAAAAAAATTCATGCGGAATTTTATCAGACGCTTCGGGAGGGAATCTCACCCGAAGCGCTGTCTTTGACAGAAGAGACTCTGCAGAAAATGACAGATAATATTAATCAGAAAGTATGGCACAGAATGGAGGCACAACATGGACAATCTGAAAAATGAAGAAAAACAGCATGCGGGAAAGCGGACAGGAAGTGTACTGCTCAATGACAGAAAGCGCGGCCTGATTTTTATATGTCTGATTGTATCAGGAATAGCATCGTCGACGCTGTCCACAGCCATGACCACGGCTCTGCCGAATCTGGTGGAATATTTTGGCGTGAGCACTTCCATCGGACAGTGGGTGACCAGCGGATATTCCCTGGCCATGGGAATGGTGCTGCCGCTGACGGCATTTTTGATCACACGTTTTCCCACAAAGAAGCTGTATCTGAGCGGGATTGCATGCTTTATTCTGGGGCTGCTGCTGAGCATTTTTACGACAAACTTCGGCGTGATGATGGCGGGACGGATCCTGCAGGCCTGCGGCAACGGCGTTCTGATGTCGGCGGCGCAGGTGGTGATTCTTACCATCTATCCGGTGGAAAAACGGGGGACTATGATGGGAACCTACGGACTTTGCACCACGGCCGCTCCCATCGTGGCGCCGACCATCGCGGGACTGCTCATCGACGCCTTTGGGTGGAAGTCCATTTTTTATGTAGTACTGGTTATCATGGCGGCTTCCCTGCTGCTGTCCTGCTTTGTATTTGAGGACGTGCTGGAACTGCAGGATAAGAAATTTGATGTGATTTCCTTTGTGGAGAGCATTGTGGCCTTTGGAGGCATTACCCTCGGTATTGGAAATATCAGCAGTTTCGGTCTGGTGAGCCTGGAGGCAGGCGCACCTCTGGTTGCAGGAATCATCATCTGCTTGTTTTTTGTTTTCAGGCAAAACAGTCTGGAAAAACCGTTCCTCGATGTGAAGATTCTCAAAAACCGGAATTATGCGGTGAGCGTGATCGCCAGCATGGTTCTCTATCTTGTGATGATGGGATCCTCGGTGATGATGCCGCTGTATGTACAGAGCGTCATGGGATACTCCGCAGTGACCTCGGGTCTTGTAACTCTGCCGGGTTCCTTTGCCACGGCGGTCGTTAGTCCGTTTGCGGGAAGAATCTATGACAAAATGGGTATAAAGAAGCTGTTTGTGGCCGGTTCGGCTGCTCTGCTTGTCAGCAATATAGGAATGTTTTTCCTGACCATGGAGACGCCCCTCTGGGTGGCGGCGGCCTTGAATGTGATTCGGAACATTTCCATAGGAAGCCTCATGATGCCGCTATTAACCTGGGGAACCAGTAATGTGGCACCGCAGAAGGTGGCAGACGCCTCATCTCTGCTGACCTCCTTCCGGACCATAGCCGGCTCCATCGGATCCGCCGTTTTTGTGGGAATCATGACGGTGGTCAGCGCATCCTCCGCACAGACTTATGGGGATGCAGCCATGATGCATGGCATGAACGTCGCCTTTTTCTGGATGGCAGCAGGAGCGCTGGTGCTGCTGCTGATCTCTGTTTTGACGACCGGAGGCTCCAGAGTGTCTTCCTGAAAACGAAAAGCACGGTGACGGGGGAACGGATATACGGCAGCAGATAACGGAGTATAAAGTGAGAGGTACTAACTGCCACACTAAAGGAGACTTCTGTTTGAGGCCTCCTTTTTTTATTATATAAAGAGAAAAAATTTTTATTGATAAAAAAAGGAGGCAGCAATGAAAAAGATGTTATCATTGATTTTATCTCTCGCCATTGCCGCGGCCTGCATGGGCTGCGCAGCCACCGGGGAGAATACACAGAACAGTCTGTCAGAAACAGGTGCGGCGGAGCAGACAACTCAGGAGAAGGAAATTTCTTCCGAAGCGCAGGCACATGAGTCGCTGACTTCGATAACCCGGGCTGAGATTCCCGAAACCCTCGCGCAGGTTCCGGAAGGATACGAGTTACCTGCCGAACAGCAGGGCTCCATTGAAAGGCTGGATTATATCACCTACGAATCCATGAGCTACGAGGAACAGTCCGAGGAGCTTGAGAAGACCGCGTATGTATACCTGCCTTACGGATATAACGAGGAAGAGCAATACAATGCTTTCTATCTGATGCACGGCGGATGGAGCAACGAGACCACCATGATGGGAACCGACCGGTCGCCGTCAACGCTGAAGAACATCGTGGATCACGCCATTGAAGATGGCCGTATGCAGCCGATGATCATCGTCTGCCCGACTTACAATAATACAAGTCCGGATGACAGCTCCGATTACGGTCTGGCGCTGCAGCTGACGGATAATTATCATAATGAGCTGATGAATGATCTGATTCCGGCGGTGGAGAGTCGTTACAGTACCTTTGCTGATGATACAACGCCGGAGGCGCTCACGGCTTCCAGAGACCACAGGGCATTTGGCGGATTCTCTTTGTGGAAGCGGACAATGAGCAGGAAGGTAATCTCGCCTACAGAGTCCAGGAAGGCGGAACACATTCCGGAGAATACGCGTCCCAGTACATTTACAATGGCCTCTGCTGGTTCTGGAACGAGTAGCAGAATAGATAACAGAGAAGGGAGACATACAAAATGAAACAGAACAAAAACAGACCTTACGTGGTCTGCCACATTTTAAGTGCGCTGGACGGCAATATCAGCGGTTCATATTTTATGATGCCGGAACTGCAGCCGGTGCAGGAGGCCTTTGCCCGCATCCGCGCCGACTATCAGTGCGACGCGTATCTGGCAGGAGCGGTGACGGCGGCGTCCATCTATGCCGATGGATTCCTGGACGAGGACGAGATAGAAGAGCTGGAAGCAGCGCGGATTTACCCTCGGGAGACCTACGTGGCGGACCCTCAGGCGCAGCATTATGCGGTCATCATTGATACGGAGGGTAGCCTCCGATGGAACAAAGGGCACATAAAAAGAGCAGGTATGCCGGAGCTGCACATGATCGAGGTCCTGACAGAAAATGTATCGGACGGATACCTTGCCATGCTCCGCCGGGCAGGCATTTCCTATTTGTTTGCCGGAAAAGAACGTCTGGATATCGGACGGCTCCTGGAAACCCTGAAAAAAGAGTTTGGCGTCAATTCATTGATGATCACCGGCGGAGGCATGGTTGACTGGTCCTTCCTCCAGGCGGGAGCCATCGACGAGCTGAGCCTCGTATTAAGTCCGCTGGCCGGCGGCGAGACCGACAAGGCGACGGTATTTGACCGCTCCGATTATCTGGCAGAAAATGTACCGACAGCCTTTTCTCTGCTGGACGTCCGGAAGGTGGAAGGCGATGGGATCTGGCTGCGGTACGTGCCGAAGAACCGGAGATAATAAGGAATAAAAATCTCTTCATGTATCGAATCGGAATGGTGATGTTTTCAGCAATATTTTTTAGTTTAACCAGATGCCCCCTCAGGAACTAAAAATCCTGGTGGGATTTTCTTTTTATCTGAACAGCAAAAAAGCTCTTCCATTGTTGGAAGAGCTTTTTATGCCGATGGCCGGACTCGAACCGGCACGGATTATCTCCGCTTGATTTTGAGTCAAGTGCGTCTGCCAATTCCGCCACATCGGCTTATATTCTGTTCTGCATGTGAGAAGCAGAGAGAATACTTTAAACAAAAACATAGAAAAATATCACGCAGCTGTAACTGATGATTTTGCACATCAACTCTGATATACTATCATATCATAAAAATTCTGTCAATGATTTTTTTGCTTTTACTTTCCTTTTTATATCCTGTAAAAAATGCATTTTTTTGCCTGTTTATGAGAACAGAGATTTTTTCGCCTGTTTTTCCGCTGTTACCGGTGCAGCGTCAGCCGGAAAGGGGAAGATTCCTGTTTTTTGAGCGGAAAGGTTAAATGAACGGTAAACGCGCCCTGGCAGCGTTCCATATCCAGTCTGCCCCCAAGGAGATCTACCATTTTCTGAACATTTTTCAGGCCGATATTGTTGCTGTCCGCATCAGAATATTCTTTTCGTACAGTATTGCCGACAGAAATGTGCACCTGTTCGGGAATGGTGCGGATGACACAAAAGATCCTGACAGGACTTTCCTTGTCGCCGTATTTGAGGATGTTGGAAAACAGATTGGTAAAAATCCTTTTCAGCATCAGGCTGTCGCTGGACAGTTCGGCAGATTCTTCCGGAAAATGGCAGTCCGTCCGGAAGCCGGCAAGTCGGATGTATTCGCAGTTTTCCCGGAGATATTGCAGCAGAGTGTCGGTGGTAAGAACAGAAAACTCCGGGATTTCTTTTTCCTCGGAAACAAGCGCATATTCAAACATGCGGTCTGTGAGCTCCTGGATATCTCCGGTTTTTTTCAGGCACCGGCGCAGATATTCTTCATGGATTTCCGGATTGCGGCGAAGCTGCATGACCTCCAGATAGCCCCGGAGAATCGTAAGAGGGGTACGCAGATCGTGGGAGAGAGCGGTAATCAGATCCTGATTGGCTTTCCGGCTCTCCTGTTCCTGTATGATGTTTTCACGCAGCGTCATCCGGAGATGATCGAGTTCTCTGCCAAGAATGCCGATTTCATCGTTGCCCTGTACACTGATGGGATGCTCCAGATCGCCGGTGGACATACGGAGAATATCTTTTTCCATGGAAATGATGGATTTCATTTTTCTGTTGATAAAGAACAGAAGCGCTGACAGAAACAGTACCACGCAGAAGATAAAGCAGAAAATGTAATAATAAAAAATAAATTCTGCGTTGTGGTACAGATATACTTGAACGTTGTAATAACCGTTTTTAAAATGAAGGGAAAGTTCGACATATTCTTCCCCTATGTTATCAGTAAAATTGGCAGACAGATTATAAAAGAAACTGCTGTGTTTATAAAAGTATTCCGGAAATCTTCCGGTGCGGTAGATACCATCGTCGGCGCCATAAATATACATGCCGGTATATTCGTCGCACAGATTGAAAAAGGGCGCAAATTCTCTCTGCTGTTTCAGATTATTTTCGGAGTCAGGCACAGAATATTCTTTTGCATGGTCATAAAGATTCTGAAAAAAATCATCATGGGGTTCCGGAATAGATACTATTCCCATATGTCTTGCGGCATATGCGGCTTCCCATTTGTTCTGCCAGAGAAATTGAAATAATGAGAAACAGAGAACGCCGGTAAGAAGCAGGAGAAGGAAAAACTGATGACGGATTTTCAGGGATGAAATCCAGATGCCAATGTTTTTAATCACAGCGATACCCCTTTCCCCAGATAGTTTTGATAAGAACCGGATTTTTTGGATCTTTTTCAATTTTTTTCCGCAGATTTCTGATATGTACCATGACCGTGTTATTGGCGCCGTAATAATACGACTCTTTCCACACAGTTTCATAGAGGTGTTCCGCGGAAAAAATCTGATGTCTGTGTGTGACAAAAAGAAGGAGAATAGCGTATTCGGTATCAGTGAGGATCAGAGGATCTCCGTCCGCAAATACTTCTTGTTCTTCTTCATGAATTTCCAGATGATGATATCTGAGAATTTTTTTGGATGATGATGGCTGTTCCTTACCTTTATAGACCAGATAGCGCCGGATTAAAGCCTTGCTGCGGCTGATTAATTCGTTATAGGAAAAGGGTTTGGCCAGATAATCGTCGCCTCCGCTCGAAAATCCCAGTGTTTTATCACTGTCCTGTGTTCGGGCGCTCAAAAAGAGCACTGGCGCGTTGCAGTTTTTCCGTATGGAGACACAGGTCTGGTATCCGTTTTTCCCCGGCATCATAATATCAAGAATAATCAGGTCAAAATCCTTTTCCAAGGTGAGCTGCAGAGCTGTCTCCCCGTCTGCGGCCTCCTCAATCAAAAATCCCTCTCCTTCCAGGAGGACATGAATGATTTCTCTGATTTCAGGATTGTCGTCTACAATTAAAATTCGTGAGTGTTCCATCGTATTTCGTTCTCCTTTCCAGACCATTTTCCTGTCTATTATACCGAAAATTAAGAAAAAACGGGGCTCTCTTAAGAAAAATTAAGAAATGATTTTGGGGTTTTTTAAGAATCCTCGTTTAGAGTTAGTCCCAAAATGGAAAGCTATGTGCGGACGCGTTTTTATCAGGAGAATGCATCAGTAAAATGCATACGGCCGCGCAGGATAGCTGCTGGAGGTGTAAAACAGGTGAAAATAGGACAACTGTGGATGAAAGGACAACCATGGATTGAGAGAAATAAAAATAGAAAATATTTGTCGGTTCTTCCGCCGCTGCTTCTTTTGCTGCTTACTGTATTTTTTTGCTGGCTGTTTTGTCTGCGGTTTGGCGTGTTCGGATCAAAAATTGACTGGATCAGCCAGCATAGCGTGATACCTGATTATTTCAGGCAGCAGTTTTATGACACCGGCAATTTTTTTCCGGAGTTTGCGGCCAATCTGGGAGCCGGACAAAATATTTACCATTATTCTTATTACGGACTCTACAGTCCAGTCATTTTAGTTTCTTATCTTCTGCCTTTTGTAAAAATGTCAGATTATATGATGGCGGCGCAGTTCGTCTGTCTGGCGTCTTCTGTCATTCTTATGTATATCTGGCTGCAAAAACAGCAATTTAGAAGAAGTATATGTTTTGGTACGGCAGTATTATTTCTTCTGGCCGCGCCAATGATTTTCCATTCTTATAATCAGATTATGTTTGTAAACTATATGCCGTTTCTTTGTATGGGGCTGCTGAGCGTAGACAGGTATTTTCAGTCAGAGGCAGGCGGACGAAAAAAAGGCGGTTTGCTGATTCTGAGTGTTTTTCTTATGATTATGACCAGTTTCTACTTCAGCATTGGAGGAATGCTTGTTCTGGGTGTTTATGCCGTTCACCGGTATCTGCTGGAATGCGACCGGCAGGGGCTGAGGATCACTGTTTTAGATTTTATCAAAGAAGGCGTGGGATTTGCCGCCCGTCTTATAATGGCCGTAATGATGAGCGGAGTGCTTCTCATTCCGACTTTGTATGCTCTGACAGGGAGAGGAAGCGGTACAAATGATATTTCCTGGAAAGAGCTTCTTATTCCGCAGTTTCATATCAAGGAATTTTGTTATACGCCGTATGGACTGGGGCTGACGACACTCGCTTTTACTGTGCTATTATCCGTGTTGTTCTTTAAAAAGCGGCACAATAAAATACTGGCAGGAAGCAGTTTGATTCTGCTGCTCATTCCAATGTTTTCCTGGATGCTGAACGGAGGTCTTTATATCAGGGATAAAGCACTGATTCCTTTTCTTCCGGTACTTTGTTATCTGATCGCTTTATATCTTCATTCTATGGAAAAAGTCAGAAAAACGAAGACGGAATTGTACTGGTATATTTGCCCCTATATATTGACTATAATTCTTATTGTCTTGCAGCGGGAACAAATCGGAGCAAACTGGCAGTTTCTGTTGTTTATGGCTGATGCTGTCTTCATGCTTTTATGCTTTTGCATTTTCTGCAAAAAGAGAAATGCGCTGGTGATTTTAACTCCGGCAATATGTTTCCTGATTCTGTTCGGAACCGTATGCCATCAAAAAATGGACCGTGCGATCGATACGGAATATTATAAAGCGCTGACCGACAAAGAGATTGGAAGTCTTATAAAAGAAACATTAGATGGAGAAACAGGGATGTACCGGACGGAACAAGCCGGCAGTTCAGATGAAAATGGCGCAAATATTAACCGTATCTGGACAGAACAACAATATATTTCTTCTATGTATTCTTCCGGATACCATCAAGGTTACGACAGTTTTCGAAAAGAAACTTTCCAGCTGGAACAGCCGTTTAGAAATTGTCTGATGCAGTCTTTTTCTTATAATCCTGTGTTTCAGAGATTAATGGGAATAAAATACATTTTATCAAAAAAAGACATATCAGGTTATGAGAAAGTGGGAGAGCAGGGAGATTGGAACGTTTATGAAAATAAATCTGTTTCTCCGGTCATTTACAGCACAGACCGTGTTATGACGGCTTCGGAATATGAGAAACTTGAATTCCCGTATAATCAGCTGGCACTGCTGTATTATGCCGTTGCAAATAATAACGTGGCGGCTGATGAAGGAAAAGAATCATATATCGGGGTACAGGAAGAGATACGGAAAGATGGAAATATTCAAGACATTTCTGACGAGTTTGTATCCGGAATCAGTGAAAGCAGCTGGCTGAAAAAGAGTTCCGGAAGGATTGATATATCTGCAGAAGAGGAGAAAAAAATTTCGGTTTCTGTCCCTCAGGAAGATAATTCGCAGGGAAAACAGGACGATGGACGCCAGAATGTGATTTTCATACAATTTAAGGTAAAAAATCTGCATCCAAATCAGGATATGTCCATTCAGGTGGGTGATGTAAAAAATACTCTGACAGCAAAATGTCACTATTATTATAATGATAATACTACGTTTTCTTTTGCAGTTCCGCTGGAGGAAGGCCAGGAAGCCGTCGAAATATCTTTTAAAAAAGGAGAGTATCAGCTGTCAGATATGCAGGTTTACCAGGGCAGCTTGCCGGCACAAAGCGGCCTGTATCAATCGGAATTATCACTGGATAAGGATAAAACGAAGGGAAATGTCATCTCCGGCGAGATTACTGTGACAAAAGCCGGATACTTGGTCACGACAATTCCTTATGAAAATAATTTTACCGTATATGTGGATGGAAAAAAGACAGAGACGAAGGAAGTTAATACGGCGTTTCTCGGATGCCTGATTGAGGAAGGCACTCATTCCATTGAAATCGTTTATCATGCGCCGGGATTGTCGGCAGGGAAAGCAATGTCACTGTCAGGCTGGCTTCTCTTTGCGCTTCTGTCTGGTATACAAGAATGGAGAAAAAGGCGGGAGCCCGCAGTATAATTTTCTTTACATTTCCATACGGAAGTATTACCATAAAATGGCTGCAGGAAACTGCAGAATAAATAAAAGATCTGATGGAATCAGAAAGGAAAGATAGTGATGACAGAACGTGAAAAAAGGGATCTTGGACTGTGGTACGACGCTAATTATGATGCGGAACTTCTTGAAGAACGTGAAAAGGCGGAGGAGCTTTGCTTTGCATTAAATCATACCGCTCCCCGGGAGCACGAGAAACAAAATAGAATAATAGGTGAGCTTCTGGCTCAATTTGGAGAGGGGAGCACCATACTGGCGCCGTTTAATGTGGATTATGGATACAACTGCCGCATCGGTGATAATACCTTTGTTAATCATTACGCATATTTTATGGATTGTGCACCGATAACTATCGGTAACTACTGCTTTATCGGTCCATACTGCGGTATGTACACTGCTATTCATCCGCTGGTGGCCGGGGAGCGTAATCAGGGACTGGAGATTGCCAAACCGATCACTGTGGGAGACAATGTCTGGATTGGCGCAAATGTGACGATTCTTCCGGGCGTTACTATCGGAGAGGGAAGCGTCATCGGAGCCAAAAGCGTGGTGACCAAAGATATTCCTGCCAATGTTCTTGCCGTAGGGAATCCGTGCAGAGTCATCCGGGAGATTACCGAGGAGGACAGGATTGCGAGAAAGTAAATGTGATGATACCTGTAAGACGTTTCAGGCATAGCAAACTATACGTTTCAGGCATTTGCAACTTAATTCGATGAGATTTATAATAAAAATGATAAACAGAAGCGTATGAATATAATGCTTGAGGAAGTCAGGAGGATGAAAAATGGTATACAGAGATTTTCAGGATTTGAAGTTATCGGCGCTGGGTATGGGCGCAATGCGTCTTCCGGTCATTGACGGCGATGACGCCAGAATTGACGAGGCGGCTGCAGAACAGATGGTTGCCTACGCCATGGAACACGGCGTCAATTATTATGATACGGCGTGGGGCTATCACAATGGCAATTCCGAGCTGGTGATGGGAAAAGCTCTCAGCAAATATCCGAGAGATAAGTTTTATCTTGCCACCAAGTTCCCGGGCTACGACCTGTCCAACATGCCGAAGGTAAAAGAAATCTTTGAAAAACAGCTGGAAAAATGTCAGGTAGAATATTTTGATTTCTATCTGTTCCACAATGTGTGCGAGATGAATATCGACGCTTACCTTGATGAGAAATACGGCATTTTCGAGTATCTCATGGAACAGAAGAAAAACGGACGGATCAGACATCTCGGTTTCTCTGCTCACGGAAGCTATGATGTGATGAAACGTTTCTTGGACGCTTACGGCGAGCACATGGAGTTCTGCCAGATTCAGCTGAATTACATAGACTGGACATTCCAGGATGCCAAGGCGAAAGTGGAACTGTTAAAAGAACATAATATCCCGGTATGGGTAATGGAACCGCTGCGGGGCGGTAAGCTGGCAACGCTGCCGGAGAAAGAAACAGCTGCTCTGAAGGCTCTGCGTCCGGATGAGGATATTCCGGCGTGGGCGTTCCGTTTCCTGCAGTCCATTCCGGAGGTGACCATGGTATTATCCGGTATGTCCAACGTGGAACAGATGAAGGCTAATATCGAGACTTTTGAGACGGATAAACCGCTTAATGAGAAGGAGATGAGAGCACTTCTTTCCATTGCGGACGGTATGTTGAACGGCACACTGCCTTGTACTGCCTGCCATTATTGCGTCAGTCACTGTCCGAAGGAACTGGATATTCCGAATCTTCTGGAACTCTACAATGAGCACAGCTTTACCGGCGGCGGATTCATCGCACCGATGGCATTGAGTGCGGTGCCGGAAGAGAAATGGCCGTCAGCCTGTATCGGCTGCAGAAGCTGTGAGAAAGTCTGTCCGCAGCAGATTAAGATATCCGAAGCCATGGCAGATTTTGCAGCGAAGCTGAAAGGCTGATAATTTCGGCGGATGCTAACGGTGCAAAGACGCTGATGATTCCGGCAGATGCCAATCGTACAAAGGCGCCGGAACAAAAATATAGAATCATATAGTATACCTGTGTCTTCGACCCGGCGTTTTGCCGGGTCTTTTTTCGTCATAGGAGAGCAGTCAACACCTTCAGGTATACAGTTTTATAACACATCGAGAATTCTATTCCCGGAAGGATTCGGCTACAATACATTTGTAAGAAGAAATGAAAAGATAACCCAGGGATTGCGGTGCGTGCGAAGAAACGCGCAGCTGCGGCCCGGCGAGAGTATATCAGGGAGGAATGTATCATGGAATATTTCAACTTAAATAACGGAACAAAGATTCCGGCAGCCGGTATCGGCACTTTCCTTTTAAGCCCGGCGGAGGCAGAGAATTCTGTGCTGGTGGCGCTGCAGAACGGATATGAACTGATCGACACGGCCAACGGCTATATGAATGAGAAAGGCGTGGGACGGGGAATCAAACGTTCCGGCGTGGCAAGAGAAAACATTTACCTCTCCACCAAGCTTTGGCCAAGCGTTTATGCCGACGCTGATGCGGCCATCGACGCCACATTAAAGAGACTGGACGTGGATTATGTGGATCTGCTGTTCCTGCATCAGCCGGTGGGCGACTATATCGGCGCGTACAAAGCCATGGAGCGAGCTGTGAAAGCGGGAAAGGTACGTTCACTGGGACTTTCCAACTTTACGGAAGATATGATCAAAGAGGTTGTGGACGCCACGGAGATCAAACCGGCGGTACTGCAGACGGAGGCGCATCCGTATTATCCGCAGACAGCCATGAAGGCATTTCTTAAGGACATGGGCACGAAGATCATGGCCTGGTATCCGCTGGGGCATGGAGATAAGGCGCTGCTCAACGAGAGAGTATTCATGAAGCTTGCCGGTAAATACGGCAAATCCACAGCGCAGATCATCCTGAGATGGCATACCCAGATGGGCAATATCGTTATCCCTGGTTCTAAGAGTGAGGCGCATATTAAGGATAACCTGAACATTTTTGACTTCACTCTGACGGACGACGAGATGGCAGACATCGCGAAAGCAGATAAAAATGTACGGTATTACACAGCGACAAAACAGATGCTGCAGGGATACCTCGCCATGGCGCCGGACTTTGACAGCCAGGAATAATCAGAAAGAAAAGGCAGGAGGAAGAAGTATCTGCGAAACTTTAAGAATTCGTGAAGAATATGAAAAATGTGATAATGATATCGATGATAATGATTATGACCGCTCTGCTCTGTGCCTGCGGAACCAGCGAGGCGCGGCAGAGCAGCGGAGAGCAGACAACGGAAGCGGCAGGGAATGCCACCGCCCGGGCGGACACTCCAACGGAGCCGTTTACACAGGATACTACGGTGGGAGAAGTTATCCATGACCCTGCCTTCGGGGATTTTGGCCGACTGCTTTTCCCGGTGGACCGCTATATCAGCGAGGACATGACTTTGGCGGATATCAGCAGCAGCGATGTGTATGTCTGGTACTCCAATATTGACGCAGATAAGACCGTTGAGATTGTCAACGATCTGAAAACGAGAGCCGAAAACGGCGAGCAGGTTTTTTATAACATCTATTCGGATGATGAGATAGAAGAAGACGCGTCCAGGGCAGATACGGGATTATTCTTTTTTAAGGGTGATCCGGGAGCAAAATTTGCCATCATGAACGCAGGCGGCGGGTTTATGTATGTGGGAGCCATGCACGACAGCTTTCCTCACGCCCTTGAGGTAAGCAAAAAGGGCTACAACGCATTTGCTCTCATATACCGCCCGGATTACGCCTATGAAGATCTGGCGCAGGCCATCGCCTATATCTATGACCATGCGGAAGAGCTTCAGGTGGATAAAGAGGGGTACTCACTCTGGGGCGGTTCTGCGGGAGCCAGAATGGCGGCGGAGCTTGGCAACGCCAGCTACGGCCCTGCCTATTATGGCAGACCGGACATTCCGCAGGCTGCTGCGGTCATCATGCAGTACACCGGCTACAGCGACGCTTCCCCGCAGGATGCGCCGACTTACGCCTGTGTGGGAACCAATGACGGGATTGCCAGCTGGAGAACCGTGCAGCGCCGTCTTGAGGCGCTGGAAGGCTATGGAATCCCGACAGAATTCCATGTTTATAATGGACTGAGGCATGGCTTCGGTCTGGGAACAGGCACCGTGGCGGAGGGCTGGATCAACGACGCGGTGGCCTTCTGGGAAGCGCAGATGTAACGGGTAATGTGATCCGCTTCCCGGCATACAAAAGATAAATGCAAATAAATACATGTCTTTGTTTTTCTTTCTTTAAAAAGGCTGTTGTACTAAAACGGTACAGCAGCCTTTTTTAAGGAGAACTTAAGGCTGCCTTATCCTTCTTTTAAGGGACACGTGCTATTCTTTCTTCAGGAGCAAAAGTAATTCACGAAAATGCGATATGAATTCATCCGAAGGAAAGGAGGCACAGCCATGAGCCAGTACATGATAGAAACCAATGATCTGACTAAAAAATATGGGGAGCAGTCGGGGGTGTTTGGAGCCAGCCTGCATATAAAGCCCGGGAGGATTTACGGGCTGCTCGGGAGAAACGGAGCCGGCAAGACAACCATCATGCGGATGCTTCTTGGGCTGACGGAACCCACATCGGGGCAGATACGGATATTCGGGAAGCCGCTGTCGGGCAATGAAACACGGATTCTTCCCCATGTGGGGAGTCTCATTGAGTCGCCGGGATTTTATCCGAATCTCACCGGCACGGAGAATCTGAGAATTTTTGCCAGACTGCGGCGGATAAAGAATCCGGAGGCGATACGGGAAGCCCTTGCCCTCGTAAATCTGCCCTACAAGGATAAAAAACTGTTCTCCCAGTATTCCCTCGGCATGAAGCAGAGGCTTGCCATCGCCCTTGCCGTCATGCATGATCCGGATCTGCTGATTCTTGACGAACCCATCAACGGTCTTGATCCCATCGGTATCGCGGAAGTCCGCGATTTCATACGGAAGCTTTGCCGGGAGAGAGGGAAGACCATTATGATTTCCAGTCACATTTTGTCGGAGATTGCGCTGCTGGCCGATGATATCGGCATCATCGATCACGGCAGACTGCTGGAAGAGGAGAGCCTTGAGGAGCTGGAACGAAAGAACAGCCGGTACATTTATCTGGAAGTGTCGGAACCGGAACGGGCAGGAAATCTTCTGACAGAGAGGCTAGCGCTCCCGGCTGCGGACTATGAGGCAGACGGTGCAAACGGCCTGCACATTTACAATATGCAGGTGCAGATTCAGGACATTCTCCCGGTTTTGGTGCAGAACGGCCTTTCCGTTTCCTGCGCGAAGATCTGCGAGGACACCCTGGAAGATTATTTTAAGAAGGTGACAGGGGGTGAGGGGATTGCCTGAACTTCTTGTATGCGAGTTTATGAAGCTGAAAAGGAAGAAGCTCATTCCGGCCATTGTTGCCCTGTCAGTGTTGTTTCCTCTTTTGGTGGTATATGTGACAAAGTCCGGCATGAGCGGCGATATGAGCGCAGCCTATCTGCAGCAGCGGTTTGATTACTCCTACTCGTTGATGCTTTCTTACGGCCTGGTTCTGCTGGAACCCTGCCTGCTGGGTATTCTTGCGTCGCTTTTGTTTTTCCTGGAGAGAGATAATGACACATTCAAAAATATCCGGGTCATCCCGGTTACGACCACGAAACTGGTGCTGGCAAAGATTCTGGTTCTGCTGATCTACAGTCTGATCTATACGCTGGCAAATGTACTGTTCACCGTTTTGTTTACCTGGATTCTCGGGGCAGGGACAGTATATGAGCTGGGATTTAAGATAGGGCTTGCCTGCCTGTTCAGCGTGGGGATCACTGTCGCCTCTTTGCCGGTGATCGTGTGTATTGTATATTTTAATAAGACCTATTTGATTTCCATGTTGTTATCGTTTTTTTACGCGATATTGTCCTGGGGCATGCTGGCGGTGGTGTCTATGAATCTTTCTCTCATACGGATCATCAACTGCTTTCCAATCCTATGTGTCATGAACTGGACCAGCGGGCTGCTACTGCGGCACAGTCCTCAGAAGAATCTGGCTCCGGAAGCCTATGCCATGATTCCGTCGAATCTGGAGGCCTTTGCGGTGCTGGGCGTTACGCTGGCGGTCAGCCTGTTTCTGATCTTTCGGTTTTACAGGAGGTGGACAAGATGAAAGACTGTGTTGTTACGGAATTCTGGAAAATCAAACGGTATTCGGTGGTGAAGGCGGGAGCGGTTATGACGGTTCTTTCGGTATTCATGGGATTTTTTTATTCCACGGCGAGTACCTCTGAGGGCTGGGATTTCTCCTATTATATTCATGAGATCATCAGTACCAATTGCACGTATTTTTTTCCGGTGATCATCATGCTCATGGCGGTTTTTCTGACGGCCCGGGAGAGAACGGATGACACGTTAAAATCCATCCTGACAATCCCTGTTTCCTACAGGAATCTGCTGACGGGCAAGCTGATTCTTCTGCTGTTTCTGACCGTGGCCTTCAGTCTCTGCAATATCGTCTTTGCCGTGGCGGTCAACGGTTTTCTGGGCCTGCCGGGTATGCCGGTGCAGACGGTGGCCGCTGCCGCCGGGCGGATCATCCTGTCAAATGTACTGATCTACGTGGCGGTGCTTCCGCTGATCGTTCTCAATACATTTCTTCTGAAAAGCAGCGTGTTCGGCGTGGCCTTCGCCTTTGTGTACGGCTATCTGGGAACCTTTGAGGGGCGGATCATGAACTGGTATCCTGTCAAGGCGGCGATGATCCTGTCAGACCCGTACTGCGGCAGCGGTTATGATTTAGGAGATTTCACATATCAGGCGCCGCCGGCGGCGGCCGTGCTGGCAATCTTTCTGCTGGCAGCTGTCCTGCTGCTTATGGTGTTGTCCGGACGGAACGGGCAAACGGAAGTCCGGGGCGGAAAAGGCAGGGCAGTATTAAAGAAGGGATGGTAACTATTGACATTTCCCCTGACTTTTAGTATAAAAGAAAGAATGAAAAAAGAGACGGGGATGATTGTTATGACGAACTTTTTGTTGCGATTGTTTGTGAAGGATTATGATAATACGGAGTCGGCCGCCGTGCATTCCGCCATCGGTAAGCTGGCGGGGCTGACGGGGATCGTGTGTAACCTTTTGTTATTTCTCGGTAAGCTCACCGTGGGCTGGCTGGCCAACTCGGTGTCCATCATCGCCGATGCGGTCAACAACCTGTCGGACGCTTCTTCTTCGGTGGTGACGCTTCTCGGATTTAAGATGGCGCAGCAGCCGGCGGACGCCGAGCATCCGTACGGCCACGCCCGCTATGAGTATCTGTCGGGCCTTGTGGTGGCGGCGCTGATCCTCATCATCGGCGTGGATTTGGCGAAGTCCTCTTTGCAGAAGATCATCCATCCGGAGGCCGTGGAGTTTTCCATTGCGACCTTCGTGGTGCTGCTCCTTTCCATTGCGGTGAAGCTTTGGATGGCAGGATTTTTCGGCAGCCTTGGCCGTCGGATTCAGTCCACCACACTGCAGGCGACTTCCGTAGACAGCCGCAACGATGTGATCGCTTCTTCTGCCGTGCTGCTTGGCTGTTTTGCGGGCTATTTCTTCCATATTAATATCGACGGAATCGTGGGTCTTGCTGTGGCGGTGTTTATCCTGTATTCCGGTGTGGATATCGCAAGAGAGACCATTTCCCCGCTGCTTGGCAAGCAGGCGGACCCGGAGCTGGTGGAGCGAATCAGTAATCTCGTGCTTTCCCATGAGAAGATCCTTGGCATCCATGACCTGCTGGTCCATGATTACGGCCCGGGACAGTGCTTTGCGACGCTACATGCGGAACTGAGTGCGGAGGAAGACCCGCTGGTCTGCCACGACATTATTGACGACATTGAGCGGGACGCACTGGAACAGATGAATGTGCATCTGGTCATTCACTATGACCCGGTAGTCCTTGATGACGCAGAGTGGAACGAGATGAAGGAGATGGTGGAGGAGATCATCGCCGGCCTCGATGCAAAGTTGTCCATGCATGACTTCCGTGTGGTGAGAAGTTCCAGACAGACAAAGCTCATGTTCGATCTGGCGGTGCCGTATTCCATGCGCCAGAAGCATAAGGAGATCAAGCAGAAGATTGATGAGGAGCTGTTTGCCAGAGATAAGCATTATCTGACGATTATTGGCTTTGATGAAACTGCATAAATATGAAGTGGTATAAATATAATAGTCCGCCCATATGTCAATTATGCATCCTGCGCATATCAAGACATTTAATAAAGGTATTAGACACAATAACATATCATATTTATAATAAAGGTGTTTCCTGATTTGTTCTTTGGGGAACACCTCTTTTTGTTGTTATACCAAATATTTATACAAATACATATTTATGTATTTGTGCAAGGAATATTATGACGGGGAGGAGATTTATTCATGAAACAGCGAGGAAGAATGATCATCGATATCGCGATGACTGTCATGCTCCTTTGCCAGATGGCATATATGTTGGTGGGAGAAGACCTGCACGAGTGGGTGGGAACCGCGATGTTCGTGCTGTTTATCGCCCACCATGTGGTAAACCGCCGGTGGTACGGCAATCTTTTTAAGGGAAGATACACCCCGTTCAGGGTGATGCAGGTGATTGTCAATGTACTGCTGCTGTTGGCGATGCTCGGTCTGATGGTCAGCGGAATCATCATGTCAAGAATTGTCTTTGATTTCCTTCCTATCGAGGGAGGAACCGCCTTTGCCAGAACCGTTCATATGCTGGCTTCCTACTGGGGTTTTATTCTCATGAGCATGCATCTAGGCATGCACTGGGGTATGGTCATGGGAATGGTACGGAAGCTGCGGGGAGAGAACGGCGCAAACCAGGCGTCACCGTCCCGCACCGTGGTTCTCCGCCTGCTGGCTGCGGCCATCTCCGTGTACGGCATCTATGCTTTTGTGAAACATAATATCGCAGATTATCTGTTCCTGCGGACACATTTTGTATTTTTTGACTTTGAGGAAACGCTGCTGCAGTTTTTTGTGGAGTATATTGCCATGATGGGACTGTGGGCGTGTGTTGCCTACTATCTTATGAAGCTTCTGCAGAAATGTACAGCGGGGCGTAAAAGGCAGATAAAATAAAAGAAGGGGGAATCCGATTGGAAGAATGGCGTAATCTGATAGAGACCGTGACAAAACAGGTGGGTCAGGTGATTTTGGGAAAGGAGCAGGAAATCCGGGAGATCATGCTCGCTTTTCTGGCAAACGGCCATGTGCTGCTGGAAGATATTCCGGGCGTCGGCAAGACCACCCTGGCGCTGGCCTTTTCAAAGTCCATGCAGCTTGATTATAAAAGAATCCAGTTCACGCCGGATGTGCTGCCGTCGGATCTGACCGGATTCTCCATTTACCGGAGGGAGGAAGAGCGGTTCGTCTATCAGGAAGGAAGCGTGTTCTGTAACCTTCTTCTGGCTGATGAGATTAACAGGACTTCGCCAAAAACCCAGTCGGCGCTGCTGGAAGTTATGGAAGAACGTCGGGTGACGGTGGAGGGCGTGACCAGGCCGGTGCCCGAGCCATTTCTTGTCATTGCGACGCAGAATCCTCAGGGAAGCGCCGGAACCCAGCTTTTGCCTGAGGCTCAGGTGGACCGGTTCATGGTGAGTCTCTCTGTGGGATACCCGGATTATGACAGTGAGCTTGCCATGGTTCTCGGCGTCCGGGAAAAAAGTCGTGTGGAAGATGTCGTGAGCGTTCTTCAGGGAGATACGCTCCGGGACATACAAAATGCCGTGGATCAGGTGTATCTGAAGGAAAATGTGGGGGACTATATCGTCCGTCTCGTCCGTGCAACGAGAGAACACCAGGAGCTCAGCTGCGGCGGCAGTCCCCGGGCGTCTATCGCGCTGGTGCGTATGTCCAGGGCGGCTGCATTCCTTAATGGAAGGGATTATGTGATTCCTTCGGATGTGGAAGAGCAGTTTCCGTACATTATCCGGCACAGGATCACGCTGGATTCTGCCGCCCGGATGAACGGCAGGACGAAGGATGCGGTCATTGGTGAGATTCTGCAGCAGACAAGGCGTCCTTCGATGGGGATCCGGCGATGAAGAAGGCGGGATTTCTTCTGGTGACTGCCGCCACATGGTATCTTGTCGCCATGTACCGTTCGATTCCGCTGATGGCGCTTACTATAACGGAAGTGATACTTTTTCTGGGAATGTGGGTGCAGTCCTTTTATTTTAGATTTCGCGTCCGGGCCGGTTTTGGGCGGCAGCTGACAGTTTGCCGGAAGGGAGAAGAACCATCCTGTTCCATTTGGATAGAAAGCAAGGGCATCCTGCCGGTGGGCGCTGTCAGTCTGCGGATGAAAGCATTTTATCCCGAAGGGAGCCGGAAAATCCGGATTAATCTTCTCGGAGGGACCGGGAGGCGCACGTACCGGAAGGTGCGGCTTCCCATGGAGAAGCAGCATTGCGGCCTGTTTTCTGTCCGTATGGAGAAAATATATGTGTATGATTATCTGACTTTGTTTCAGCGGAAACGAAAAGAAAAAGAGGAAATGCAGATTGCCATATTGCCGCGGGGGTATCCTCTGCGTATTGGCGAAGAGTCAGGATTTCGTCAGGAAATGCAGCAGTCCGTTCGGGATGCTGATTTTCTGCCTGGAGCCAATATGGATGAAATCCGGCAGCTGCGGGAGCATATGCAGGGAGAGCCGTACCGCTTTATCCACTGGAAGCAGAGCGCCCGTCTGGACAAGCTTTTGATAAAAGAATATTATCAGACGGAGGAGGAAGCTTTTGCACTGTTTCTTGCGCCCGGAAGTATAAAAGAGCGAACGTCTCAGATGAGAGATGCCTTTTATGAGATTCTCTTTGCCATTCTGTCCGGGATGCTGGAAGGAGGACACAGTGTAACTGTGACTGTCGGAAAGAAAAAGGGCGGGACAGAAGTCCGGCAGCTGCGGCAGAAAGAGGAGTGTGATATGCTGTTCCTTTCACTCTATCAGTGGGAAGATGAATTGGAAGAAGCCGTGCCTGATTACACGGAAGAGTTCTGTTTTGACGGAAACCTCAGGTTTTCCCGTTCCGGAAGGACGATTTGGCAATTTACGACAGAGTATTATCAAAAGGAGGTTTGATCCGGTGAAAATATATGGAAGAAAGAGGGGGAGCAATGTGGCGGCTGTCCCTTTTTCGCTGTTCTTTTTGCTAAGCGGTATATACGGTGTTTATCTCATGTTTCTTGCAGTGCCGCAGCTGCGGTGGAACCGTGCTGCGGTATTTTTTCTGGCAGCGCTGCCAGCAATGCTGTTATGGTATCTTGATGGAAAAAAAGGAACAAATAGAAGGGGGCTTTTGCCGGCGGGGATAATCGTAGTGCCGATACTGATAGGAGCAGTTTTATTTTTTCACCCTTCCGTAATCGAAGAAATCATCTCGGCCGCCTTGCAGACAGCTGGATTTGCAGAAGCGGGACAGATGGATGTGACCAGAGGCGTGTTGATGATTCTCTGGGTGTTTTCTTATCTGCTTTTTTTGTGGGAGTTTGTGTTTCGTGTACATTGGTTTCTGTACATTTTTATGAGCGTCCTTCTTCTGGCGGCCCCATTGATGGGAATCGTTCCGGGAAGCGGCGCTGTGCTCTGTATCGGAATTTTTCAGATTACTTTCTGGGCGGTACACACCCTGATGAAAAAGAGCCGGCAGGGAAAAAAGAAAAGAAAATATGCAGTCTGCCATGAAAATCGGCGCCATGGTCATGGCGGCGGTGACTGCGATTTTTTCAGTCTCGCTTTTTGTGGTGAGCCAAAGTCCGGAGTGGTTTTACGGTACGGCTTATGGGGCGGAAGGTTTTGTACAACAGACGGCAAAGCGTTTGAGCGGCTGGACCAATCAGCCGGAAGGAGGGACGATTAACCGGGGAAATCTTTATCCTGCGGGTGTAGACCAGATTGAGATATGGGTCAGCGACGTACCGGGAGAAACTATCTATTTGAAAGGATTCAGCGGAGGCGATTACGCAGGCGGTGAATGGGAACCGGCTATGGATGAGGAGCTTTTTATGCAGATGAATGAAAATAGCCTTCACTGGAGGTATTGGGAGGACAGCATCGGCGGCAGTTCTGATGTACAGGCTTTACGGGATTCCTGCCCGGTATGTGACGGGATATGCGGTGAAACCATCGGATTTTGAAGAGGTAACGGATGGCGGTTACCGGGCGGTTCTCACTGACGCTTCCGCCCACGCCTGGCCGGAGATATTTATCGAAGATCTGGGCTGGACGCCGGTGGAAGTGACGCCTGCCGGAGAAGGGTATGATGCATTTGAGCCGCAGATGGATGAAGAAACTCTTCTGGATATCCAGGAACAACAGCAATGGAATTTGAGTGATCTTGTCGAGGATGCGCAGCCGCAGGAAGAACAGTCTCAGGAGGAATCGGGAGGAAATGTTTCCGTGGAGCCTGCGGCCGACTATCACGAGGCGTCCCCGGGATGGATTGCCTTGTTTCTCCTGCTTTTTGCCGGGACGCTGTATTACATTTACAGAGAAATGCAGAGGGCGGCGGACAGGCGTATGGATGTGCGGCAGGCTTTCGGACGGCTGCTGGATGCGCTGCATTGCGCGGGCTTGCTGCAGGAATACGACGGAACGGAAGGGGATTTTGCCGTGAAGCTGGCGGATATTTTCCCGGAAGAAAGCCCGGATAATATAAAAAAACTGCTTCTTTTGTCAGAACAGACGGCGTTCGGAAGGTATGAGGCAGACGAAAAAGAAACGGTGTTTGCGAGGGAAATGTATAGGAGGACGTCAGAATATCTCTATGAGCATCTCAACGGAATAAGAAAAATATGGTTTAAATATATTAAATTTTTCTGCTGATAAAATGAAGGACAGATTAAAAAAATTGCAAGTCCTGGTTGACGGGACTAACTTAAGATGTTATAGTGTCACTAGAACAAATTGGGGCTGTTTCACATTAACTTTGTTGATGTATACAGCCCCCTTATTAGAGTAAAAAGAACCCGGGAAGCAGGTAATAACAACAGGGAGATTCTGGGTATTCCGCTATTTGCTCCCGGGCATAATACATAAGATATTGAGGTAGAGACATGACAGCAGGAGAAAACAAATCACTAAAAGTCCTTCTTGTTGGCATTGATATCGGGTCAACAACAACAAAGATCGCGGCCATAGATGAGACAGAGCATAAGATTTTGTATTCCGATTACCGAAGACATAACGCCAAGCAGCTGGAAAGCGTGTATCAGGCGCTTCTGCGGCTGCGGGGGAAGTTTGATGATACGCCGGTCCGGCTGATTCTGACCGGTTCCGGGGCGAAACCTGTGGCAGAAGTCCTGGATGTTCCGTTCATTCAGGAAGTTGTAGCGAATTCCATCGCTCTGCGAAAGGATTATCCTCATGTGCGCACTGCCATTGAGCTGGGCGGTCAGGACGCGAAGATTATTTTTTTTCATAGGGATGAGACGGACGGTTCTCTGAATGTATCAGATATGCGTATGAACGGAAGCTGTGCCGGTGGAACCGGAGCATTTATCGATGAGATTGCTTCTATACTGAAGGTTCCGGTAGAAGAGTTCAACACATTGGCAGAAAAGGGAACCTGTGTGTACGATATATCAGGGCGCTGCGGCGTGTATGCAAAGACGGACATTCAGCCTCTTCTCAATCAGGGAGTGGCGAAGTCTGATCTGGCGCTGTCTTCTTTTCACGCCATTGCGAAGCAGACCATCGGCGGTCTCGCGCAGGGGCTTGATATAGAGAAACCGGTGGCTTTTGAAGGGGGACCTCTGACGTTTCACCCTACGCTGGTGAAAGTATTTGCCGAAAGATTGCATCTCTCGGAAGAGGATATCATACACCCGGCACGACCGGAGATTATCATCGCCTACGGCGCGGCTCTGGCTCTGAGCGGCATGTTCGCTGACAGAACACGGCAGTATACGGCGGAAGAGCTTATTACTGCGCTGGAAGAGCACCGGGGAGGAAATCTTCCCGGACAGGAGGCGGCGGGCGTTCCGTTTTTTAATTCTCAGGAAGAGCGCCGTCAGTTTGAAGAGCGCCAGCGTCTGCCGGAGAACCGCGCGGCCGAGCTGCATGAGGGTGAGATTATCCACGCCTATCTGGGCATTGATTCCGGAAGCACAACCACAAAGTTTGTGCTGATGGATGAAGATGAAAACATTCTGGATTCTTTCTACGCCGCCAATGAGGGAGATCCTCTTCTGGTGGCGAAAAATGCGCTGATCGCCATGCGGGAGCGTTACCGGAAGGCCGGGGTAAAGCTTGACATTATCGCCGCCGGAGCCACCGGTTACGGAGAGCTCCTGTTTACCAAGGCGTTTAATCTGGAGTGTCACGTGGTGGAGACCGTGGCCCATGCCCGCGCAGCGGAGAAATATGTGTCCGACGTGTCTTTTATTCTGGATATCGGCGGACAGGATATGAAGGCCATATGGCTGGATAACGGCATCATCACTAACATTGTGGTCAATGAAGCATGTTCTTCCGGATGTGGTTCTTTCCTGGAGAACTTCGCTTCCTCCCTGCATATTCCGGTGAAGGAGATTGCGAAAGCCGCCTTTTCTTCGGAGAATCCGGCGGTGCTCGGCAGCCGCTGCACGGTTTTTATGAACAGCAGTATCATCACAGAGCAGAGAAACGGCAAGCAGCCGGCGGATATCATGGCCGGTCTCTGCCGTTCCATCATAGAAAATGTATTTACAAAAGTAATTCGTATAGAAAATGTAAAGAGCCTCGGAGATAAGATCGTGGTGCAGGGCGGTACATTTCTTAACGACGCGGTACTGCGGGCCATGGAACAGTACATCGGCAGAGAGGTAGTCCGCGCGCCATATCCGGGCATCATGGGAGCCATCGGAACGGCTCTCCTTACAAAAGAGCGATTCAGGGCAGGCAATGGGAGACGGACTTTCATGGGTCTTGGCAAGCTGGATGATTTCACCTACACCCAGGAAGCCAACTCGCCTTGTCCGTTCTGCGGCAACCATTGTAAACGTACCATTATCCGTTTTTCCAACGGCAATTCCTGGATTACCAACAACCGCTGTGAGAGGGGCGAGATTCTCGGCGACCCGAAGGACGGCAACGTCCGGCGGATGCTTCAGGAGAAACAGAAGCAAAAAGAGCAGGTGCCGAATCTCTTTGCTCTGCGGGAGAAGCTCCTGATGAAGGATTATCCTTATGAGGAGCTGGAGGAGAAGAAAGATGTGACCATCGGACTGCCGAAGGTGCTTTCCTACTGGGAGACGATGCCGTTCTGGCGCACCTTCTGGCGGACCCTCGGTTTTCAGATAAAGGTATCGCCGGACAGCACGAGAAAGATTTATGAGGACGGACTTTCCGCCGTAACATCGGATACAGTCTGTTTCCCTGCCAAACTGGTGCACGGACATATCCGCGCGCTGGTAAAAAGCGGAGTGGACCGCATTTTTATGCCGTCCATCACCACCGTTTCCTCAGAAAACACCGAGGGAACCAGCCAGTCCATGTGCGCCATCGTCAAAGGTTATCCGATTGTCATCCGTAATTCCGACAACCCGGAGAAGAGGTGGGGGATTCCTTTTGACGCGCCGCTGTTTCACTGGTATACGCCGGAAGACAGAGACCGGCAGCTGACCCATTATATGGAAGAAACCTTCCATCTGGAAGCGGAGACCGTGCGAAAGGCCATCGCCCAGGCGGACGCCGCCCAGAAGCAGTTCAGACAGGAATTATTCCAGGCCGGAAAGGCGGTCTGCGAGGAAGTGAAGCGCAAAGGCACGTACGCCGTTGTACTGGCGTCCCGCCCGTACCAAAATGACGCTCTGGTCAATCATGATCTGCCGGAGATGTTCACCAGTCTCGGTATTCCGGTGCTGACGGCGGATTCTCTGGAGGAAGCGTCCCAGGTGGATCTTTCCATGAGCCGTCTGGATGTGGTCAATAACTACCATGCCCGAATGCTTTCCACAGCGATTCTGGCAGCCCAGAACGAGCATCTGGAGTATGTGCAGATCGTGAGCTTCGGCTGCGGCCATGACGCTTACCTTTCCGATGAGATTATCCGGCTCATGAAAGAGATATCCGGAAAGACGCCATTGATCCTGAAGCTGGATGAGAGTGACATCCAGGGACCACTGCGTATCCGTGTCCGCTCTTTCATCGAGACGGTTTCCATGCGTCATGAGCGCAAGGAACAGTTGAACGCCAAGGAGCTTCACGACCCGTATCCGGTGAAGTTTACGAAGAAGAACCGGAAGGAGAAGGTGGTGCTTGTGCCGAACACCTCCCACGCCTTCAGCCGAGTCATGTCGGCGGCTCTGTCCGGTCAGGGCATCCGGGCGGTGCCTCTTGCCATCGGAAGAGAGGACGCCATCCGTCTGGGAAAACTGTACGTACATAACGATATCTGTTTTCCGGCGCAGATTGTGATCGGAGAGGCGTTATCTGCTTTAAAGAGTGGAAAATACGACGATAAAGAAGTCGCCATCGGCATGGGTAAATATATCGGCGACTGTCGTCTGACCCATTACAGCGCCCTGCTGCGAAAGGCTCTCGACGACGCGGGATTTGCAGATGTGCCGATTATCACCAACGATGACGTAGATTACCATAATATGCATCCGGGCTTTAAGATGAATCTTTTATCAGCCATGCGTATTGCCTTTGCCCTGCCAATGATCGATGTGCTGGAGGAGCTTCTTCGGAAAATCCGGCCATATGAACTGGTGAAAGGAAGCGCCGATGAGGCATTCGAGAGGGCCATGGATGAAGTGATCTACGGTCTCCAGTTCCATGGTATCCGCGGAGCAAGGAAAGGATTGAAGAAGGCCATCAGCATCATGAAAGAAGTGAAGTACGACCGCTCTCATCCGAGAAAACGTGTGCTCATTGTGGGAGAGTATCTGCTGAACTTCCATCCGGGCGCAAACCATGATATCGAGGACTATCTGGAACGGAACGGCTTTGAGATCATTGAGGCACGCATGACCGACGTCATCCGGAAGACTTACTTCTATCAGGACGCCCAGGTGCAGGAATACAAATTAAAGACTCCACTCGCCAGGAAGCTGTGGCTGCGCACGGCAGATAATATTTTCAACCTGGCTCATAACATGACCGACGCCATTGCCGTGGAGCATCCTCTGTATACTCCGGCCTGCCGTATGCAGGACATGGTGAAGGACAGCGATTCCATCATTCATCATACTTTTGATGCGGGAGAGGGCGTGCTGATTCCCGGTGAGATTATACATCATGCTAAACATGGCTGTCGTGCCTTTGTCATCCTGCAGCCGTTCGGGTGTCTGCCAAATCATGTAGTAGGACGGGGGATTTCAAAAAAATTAAAGGAAATGTATCCGGACGCCCAGATTCTGCCGCTGGACTACGATCCGGACGTAAGCTTTGCCAATATTGAGAACCGCCTCCAGATGCTCATTATGAACAGTAAGAGCGGAGAGGAAGAAACAGAAGAGAAGAAAGAGTCGCAGGCAAGCTTAAAATAATATAGACAAGGATAAAGAAGCCAGGAGAACCGGCAGAGATAGAAAGACAGAGAAAATGGGAGGAAATGTTTTGGTTTCCTCCCGTTTTGATCTCGTTTATGCGGAGCTGTTCGCCCGCCATTTTAACAGAAATGCCGAGTTGACGATCACAAGAACAGAACCGGCGTTGTGTACCAGGGCGCCAACCACAGGATTTAAGATTCCTGTGATTGCAAGAGCAATCGCTGCAAAATTCAAAATCATAGAAAAGCTCATATTTAATTTGATAGTTGTCATCATTCGTTTTGACAGAGCAAATAAATGAGGGAGTTCTTTTACCTCATCATCCACCAGAGCAATATCTGCCGCATCCACGGCGATGTCGCTGCCGATGCCTCCCATGGCAATGCCCACATTTGCTTTTTTCAGGGCCGGAGCATCGTTGATGCCGTCACCGATCATACAGACGGATGCCTGATTTTTTTGATAAGAATGGATCCATTGCAGTTTTTCTTCCGGCCGGCAGCCGGCATGTACTTCCCGGATGCCAAGCTGCCCGGCGATAGCTTCCGCGGCATTATCGTTATCGCCGGTAAGAAGGACTGGCTGCACATCCAGCTTGTGCAGCTGTTGAATCATCGATCCGGCTTCCGGACGGACTGTGTCAGATAAAACGATATAACCGGCAAATGTATGATCCGTGGCGAGATAAATGACGGTACATCCTTTGGACAGATATTTTTCCGTCTCTGTTTTTATGTTGTCAGGAATTGTTATCTGGTGCTGACTGAACATTTTTGTGTTTCCGGCAAGGACAGAAGTATTGCCTGACCGGGCAGAAACGCCCTGTCCGGGTATCATTTGAAAATCCCGGGCCGGGGCAGGATCCTGTCCTGCATTTTTTTTATAACATTGAACAATGGCTTTGCCCAACGGATGCTCTGACAGACTTTCTGCAGATGCAGCGAGGGAGTAGAGCTGCATCTTGGGAGCGTTTACGCTTTTTACAGCGATAACTTCCGGTGTTCCAAAAGTGAGTGTTCCGGTTTTGTCAAAGGTAATTTTTGATACATTTGCCAGACGTTCCAGCGCATCGCCTTCCCGCACAAGAAAACCGTGTCTGGTGGCATTGCCGATGGCGGCCATGATCGCAGTGGGAGTAGCGAGAACCAGAGCGCAGGGACAAAATACAACAAGAATGGTGACTGCACGGATAATCTCGCCGGAGGCCAGCCATGTAAGAGCGGCGGCAGTCAGTGCGATGACTACGATCCATGTGGCCCAGCGGTCTGCAAGTCCAACGATCTTTGCTTTCCCGGCGTCAGCAGATTGTACCAGCCGGATCATCCGCTGAATAGAACTGTCTTCCCCGACCTTTGAGGCCTTCATCAAAAAAGCGCCGAATTGATTGACAGTACCGCTGAATACTTCGTCGCCTTCCGCCTTATCGACGGGTAAAGATTCTCCGGTCATTACGGCCTGATTAATGGAAGTCTGTCCGGACAGGATGATGCCGTCCACAGGAATGGTTTCTCCCGGAAGAACCCGCAGGACGTCATTGATCTTTACTTTTTCGGCGGGAATCATCTGTTCGCTGCCATCGAAGATGATTCTTGCTGTTTGAGGCGTCAGATGGACAAGTTTTTCAATACCCGCCCGTGCTTTTGCCACGGTCAGTTCTTCCAGTAATCCTCCCAGCTGCATGATAAATGCCACTTCTCCGGCGGCAAAATCTTCTCCAATGAGAATGGAAGCGATCAGGGCAAGTGATACCAGAACATCTGCCTTGATATCAAAGGCAGTGACAAGTCCGATGACAGCTTCCAGGATAATCGGAATGCCACAGAGAATAATGGCGATCCATGCCGCATCAAAGGGAAGGGGAAAAAGATCAAAAATACTGGCGAGAAGGGAAAGTCCTGAAATAATAAGGAAAATGACGTCCCGTCTCATACCTCCCCAATCCAGCAAATGTTCTAACTTATTCATCAGTTTCATAAAGATACCTTCTTTCTTGCATAATACCCATAGGGGGTATAGGTACAATATACCCCTATGGGGTATATCTGTCAATGATGTTATTGAGTAATTTTTTGCAATAAGAAAAAGTTGAATTGTGTATAGATGAACATAATTGGTAAAGATACAGCAAAGAAAACATAAAACTATATTGAAGGGATAGCTCTCATGTGGTATGATTAACAAGGAAAAAACTGCAAAATCTTTTATTTATTTCTTGTAATCACTGAAGGTTTTCAAAGTTTTTTACATATTTGTAAGGTTTGTCCTTATTTTTCTCATAATTAAATGTTAAGTTAATATTAAATAATTATTGCTTTTGTGTGAATCAAGACACAATCCAGTAATTGCTAATCTTAAACAGCCATCAGACATCACACATCAATAAAAAGAAACGGAGGAAGATGAATTATGACAAAGTTTAAGAAATTAACAATTGTGAAGAGAATGTTTGCAATGGCGCTTGCTGCGACCATGGCGTTTTCACTCTCATCAGTGCAGTTGTTCGCTAAGGAAAATGCTGACGTGCAGGTAATGCAGGACGGAATCTCTGTATATTCTGTGGATGAGACACAAGGCGGAGGGCAGACTGGTTCTAACCAGAGTGAAACCGATTCTTCCAATCAGGATGAAACCGGTTCTGCGGATAACAGCGGGACAACAACTGAAACAACAAGTGAAACAACAACTGCCTCTACAGAGGACAGCACAGCAACAACTACAACCACCGAGAATACGACTCCTACAACTCCGGCAGCAGAGCCGAAGCCTGTGGGAACAGTCATTACAGAAGGTATTTATGAATATAAGGTAACAAGCTCCAATACAGTAGAGTTAATGGGATTTGCCGGCGATGATGAGGCAACCTATGTAAAAGTTAAGAACCGGATTACATACGACGGCGTTACCTATGATGTAACTTCTATCGCAATGAGAGCTTTCATGAAAGAGAGCAGCATTGAGAAGGTTCTTATCCGTAAAAATGTGACAGACATCGGAAAGAGAGCGTTCTTCCAGTGTAAGAATCTGGAGACTGTCCGCATTAAAACAGGAGCTAAGGTTATCCGTAAATGTGCGTTCAAGGGATGTAAAGCCCTGCGGGTTGTAAATATCCACTCTGCTGTTCTGGAAGATGTAAAGGCAAACGCATTCAAAAATGTGAATAGCAATCTTGTGATCAATGTATCAACGAAAGCAATCAGAAAAATGCTGAAGGCTTCCGTACCTTCTTATATCACGATCAACAGAGCGTTCAATGCGCCTAGTACAAATTCAGGAAGCACCGCACAGTAGTCATCAGGATGTGTGAAATGATGTGTGAAAGAATTTGAAAATGTTGATAAACATTTTCGGCCCGGCTTTTTGCCGGGCATTTTTATTTCCGGAAAGCTGTTTTCTATGAAATAAAAATACGCCATGAAGATCGCACTGAGTCGAAAAAATACATTGGATAACAAGGAGAGAAAATATGAATGGACATTTTAAGAAGCATACAATAATTTTGGCGGTTTTTTGTGTGCTGGCGCTCACATCCTGTTCGTCAGTTCCTGATACAATGCTGCCGGATTCAGGGAACATATCGCAGTATGACAGCGCTGCTGAAGTACCGGAGTATGATGGTGAGCCTTATGTGGAAATCAATGGTAATGAACCAGATTTTACGGAGGAAGAGCTGACGACAGAGGTATATGAAGAATACAGTGATCTCGATGAACTGGGCCGATGTGGAGAGGCGGAGGCATGTGTGGGGGAGGAATTGATGCCAACAAAAGACCGGGAAAGCATCAGCTCAGTAAAACCCACAGGCTGGCAAAATGAGAAATATGACAGCGTGGACGGCGGATATCTTTATAATCGGTGCCATTTGATCGGTTATCAGCTTTCCGGAGAGAACGCCAACGAAGAGAATCTGATTACCGGCACCCGCTACATGAATACAGAAGGGATGCTTCCTTTTGAGGATATGGTGGCAGAGTATGTCCATGAGACGGAAAATCATGTGATGTACCGGGTCACTCCCGTTTTTGAGGGAGACGATCTGGTGGCCTCCGGCGTGCAGATGGAGGCGGAGTCCGTGGAGGACGAAGGCGAGGGTATCAGCTTTAATGTGTACGTTTATAATGTACAGCCGGACATTACCATCGACTATGCCACCGGCGATAACTGGGAGACCCCGGAAAACGAGAAAAATGCCGTGGGCGGCGGGGCTTCTGCCGCAGACACCGGAGAGAAAACCGGAGCCGGACAGTCTTCCTCATCACAGAATGAAGAACAGACATACATTTTAAATACCAACACCCATAAATTTCACCTGCCGGAATGTTCTGGAGCTGCCGACATCAAAGCGAAGAACCGGCAGGAGTATACCGGATCCAGAGAAGATCTGACCAGTCAGGGGTATGAGCCATGTGGAAGATGTCAACCATAGCAATGAATGGATGAAAAAATAGCAAAGAATATTGAAAAGAAGTAAGGTGAAAGAGTTTGACAGTAAAAAAGAGGAAATGGTGGAAAGTCGCAGTTGTGATTTTGATCGCGGTTATTCTGGTGGTGTTCTTTCGTGACAGCTTTGCGGAAGGATTGCGGGAGATCCTGAAGGTTCCCGCCGAGACGGTGGTGTTCCTTCTCTGCCTGTCCATGGGATATTTTCTGGCGGAGGGAGGCATCATTGCCGTCCTTGCCAGATCGTACACAAATACCGTATCGTACCGAAGCGGCGTTGCCTGCGCTCTGTACTGCAGTTTCTTCCGGCTTATTACATTCGGTAGCGGCTCGGGCATTGCGGAAGTATATTATCTCAACCGGCAGGGCATGAAGGCGGCGGAAGCCACTGGCATGAGTCTGGTGCAGTATCTGATACAGAAGATTACCATTTGTCTCATGGGCGCCGTCAGTTTCTTTTTCTGTTTCCGCTATGTGAGCCAGTATATCGGCGATTATCAGGGATATATTGCCCTCGCTGTGCTGATTACTATGGTGATTGGAGCGGGAATCCTCATGATCACTGTTTTTGAGAAGGGCAAGGATTTGTTATTTCATTATCTGAGCAAAGCGACCGCCGGCAAAGAGAGCTGGAATGACAAAGTAAAGAAGGCGGAAGGACAGGCGGATATCCTGCAGGACGGCGCGAAAAAGCTGTATCACAAAAAACATTGCCTCGCCTTAGCTTTTGTTCTGGACCTTGCCAAATATTTCTGCTGGTTCCTGACTCCCTACGTGTTGTACGGGGATGAGGAACGGCTGACGCTCCTCGTTTCTCTGGTACTCATGGCTCTGGCGACCATGGTGGCCGGCGTGATCCCAACACCCAGCGGTTATGGTTCTCTCGATGCCATGATTATTCTTTTATTTTATCCGCTGCTGGGAGAAGCAAAAGCAGTTTCCCTGGTCATTTTGTACCGGGTCGTTGTCTCCCTGTTCCCGTTCCTCATGGGGATGCTGGTGGCGGCGCGTCCGCTTCGGGAGCAGCGAGAGCTGGAAGCGGGACGAAAGAATTAATTGGTCAAGAGATATGTTGAATACCGAACTCAGCATCAGCGCACTCTGGATATCCATATGATTGCGGTACTTTTTTATCTGTGTGCCAATCTCCAACGTTCTTTCTCCTTTCGTTTGTTGTCTGTGTTGTCTGATTCGTTCTCTTGAACCAACGAAATCTTAACACTCAACAGACACGGTTTCTACCAAAAGAGTTTGACTTCGGCCAAAATTCCTCTGTCAAAGCCTTTTGACAAGGCGTTTTAGCCCTGTTTCGAACAGAATTTATGCACAAATAACGTCTTTTCTGTCCATAATCTTTCCTATCAGTTTATTATAAATCCTCTCAACTTTCAACAGAAGCACATAATCCAAAACATGTCATTTACTGTCGCATAAGTTTTACTTATGAAATGCATCGAAAAAGGAAATTGCTCTTTTCATCCTGAAACGATTACAATTACAGATGGCGCTGAGCTGAAAGGGTAAAATAGTTTATCTTCGAGGTCTGTTGCAGGAAAAGTTAAAATGGTTCATTCTCAGATGACAGCTACGAAAAAATAACAATCAGTCTGCCTTGAAAAATGATGGCAGACGGATAAAAGGCTCAAAAAGGTTTTCAGAAAATGTATGGAAGAAAAGAGGTTATGAAAGTGAAAAAAGACGTTATGATCTTAACGGGAGCCGGGCAGATTGGCATGGCCATTGCCCGCCGCATGGGATATGGCAAAAAGATTGTGATCGGTGATAAGAAACTGGAAAATGCACAGAAGATTGCGGAGATCATGAATAACGCGGGCTTCGACGCGGAAGCCGTGGAGATGGATCTGTCCTCCCGGGAATCCATCCGGAATCTCATCGCCCGGGCCATGGAATACGGCGATATCTCCATGCTGGTCAACGCCGCCGGCGTATCTCCGAGCCAGGCGACCGTTGAAACGATCTTGGATGTGGATCTCTACGGAACCGCCGTGCTTTTGGAAGAAGTGGGGAAGGTGATCGCGAAAGGCGGCGTGGGAGTGACTATCTCCAGCCAGTCCGGACACCGGATGCCGGCCCTGCGTCCGGAAGAAGATGAACTTCTGGCATGTACGCCTGCGGAAGAGCTTTTACAGCTTGATATTCTGCAGCCGGAAAATATCCGTGACACCCTCCATGCCTACCAGATGGCAAAACGCTGTAATGAAAAGCGTGTTATGGCAGAGGCTGTTAAATGGGGGAAACGGAACGCAAGAATTAATTCCATCTCACCGGGGATTATCGTGACTCCGCTGGCAGTGGATGAATTAAACGGTCCGCGCGGTGATTTTTATAAAAATATGTTCGCCAACTGTCCGGCAGGCCGTCCTGGAACCGCCGATGAGGTAGCAAATGCGGCGGAGCTGCTGATGAGCGACAAAGGAGCTTTTATCACCGGAGCAGATTTCCTCATTGACGGCGGAGCTACCGCGTCTTATTTCTATGGGCCGCTAAAACCGGAGAAATAAAAAACTTGCCAATTACTGAAAAGCAAAATAAAATAGAAAAAAAGAATGAATAGAAAAGAGGAATAAAAATGGGTAAAGCATTAATCGTTTATTTCTCCAGAAAAGGAGAAAATTATTGGAATGGTAGTATGAAGAATCTTGAAAAGGGAAATACCGAGATTGTGGCTGAGATGATTGCGGAGCTGACTGGCGGAGAGCTTTTTGAAGTAAAAAGAATTACAGACTATGCCGCGGAATATCGCAAATGTGTGGAGGAAGCGAAGGAAGAATTCCAGACCGGTGTCCGTCCGGAGATTAAGACATTTAAGGAAAGTATTGATGATTATGATACCGTTTTTGTCGGCTTTCCAAACTGGTGCGGTACCATGCCGATGGTAATGTTTACTTTTCTGGAGCATTATGACTGGTCCGGCAAACGAATTTTCCCATTCTGTACCAATGAAGGAAGCGGCATGGGAAGAAGCGAGGACGACCTTAAGAAGAGTTGTCCGGGAGCGACCATAGGAAAAGGACTGTCCATTCACGGCGCGGAAGCCGCACAGTCCCGCGATAAAGTGGAGGACTGGGTGAAAAACACGCGGCAATGAGCGCTGCATATGCAGACAGGAGGTGGTCTCATTGCTGTTTCGGCAGATGAAATATTTTGCCGCCGTGGTGGACTGCGGCAGCTTTACAGAGGCGGCAGAGCAGTGTTACATTTCCCAGTCAGCCATCTCCCAGCAGATTCAGGCTCTGGAAAAGGAACTGGGAGTAACCCTGCTTCACCGGGAGAACCGGAGATTTTCCCTCACTCCGGCGGGAGAATATTTCTACAGTCAGAGCAGGGGAATCCTCGCGGAAGTGGAGCGTGTAAGCAAGGAAACCATCCGTATCGGACAGGACGATGAGCTGAGGCTCCGCATCGGGTATCCACGCTGTTACAGCGGTCAGGAGCTTTATCAGGCGGTGGCGGAATTTTCCCGTATATATCCGGAAGTGTCCATTCACATTGTTAATGGAACTCACGAAGAGCTTTATGATCTGCTGCGGTTCGGCGGCGTGGATCTGATCATCAACGATCAGCGTCGGGCGTTTTCTGACCGGTATGTGAATTATCAGCTTCTGCAGTGCATTTGCCATGCGGAAGTTTCTGCCGGCAGTCCCCTCTCTGAAAGGGAGTTTGTGGAGATTGACGACTTGAAACACATGAGCTGTATTCTGGTTGCCTCCAGAGAACAGCAGAACACGGAAGAAGAATATTTTAAAAATACGCTGGGCTTCGGCGGCAGCTTTCTTTTTGCGGAGAATCTGGAGGAAGGCCGTCTTATGGTGGCGGGCAACCGGGGATTCCTTCCTGTAGAGAGCGTCGGCACTCTGCCGCCTGCCGGCCCGGCCATACGGCGAATCCCCATTGTCCGGAACGGACAGCCTCTCCGTAGAAATTACTGTGTGTTCTGGCTCAAAGAACGGGGAAACTATTATATGGAAGAATTTGCGGCGATTCTGCGGGAACTGCTGTGCGTAGACTCGTAAAATGAAAGAGGAGGAGTGCGGGAAAACTATGAAAATATTACATATAGGAAAAGCGGAGAACATGAAACGATATCGTCCGGATACGGACTTTGCCGGGACGGTGGAAGTGGCCGAGATGACCATGGGACATACGGCGGAGGAATACGCGGCGGCCATGCCGGACGCCGAGGTTATCGTGGCGGACGCCATCGCCGACGTGCCGGGTGCGCTCATGGAGCGGCTGCCGGAGCTTAAGATGATTCATTCGGAGGGCGTGGCCTATAACCGCATTGATGTGGAGGCTGCCTCGGCGCGGAATATCGCCGTGTGCAACTGTGCCGGCATGAATGCTTCTGCTGTGGCAGAGCAGACGATTCTTCTCATGCAGGGCATGCTGAAAAATGTTATAGCCAATGACCGGGCCGTGCGGGAAGGCAGGCAGATTCTAGTAAAAGAGCAGTATATGGCGGAGGGCAGTCTCAGAGAACTGGCCGACTGTAAGGTAGGACTTGTGGGTTTTGGCGATATAGGCAAGAGTACCGCGCTGCTTCTGGCGGCCTACGGCGCGGAAGTGTATTATTATAAGCGCCATCGTCTGGAAGCGGAGGAAGAAATGAAATACCACGCTATGTACCTGCCGCTTTCTGATCTTCTTGAGCTCTGCGACATTATCAGTCTTCATCTGCCGGTCACAAAGGACACAGAAAAAATGTGCGGCCATATGTTTTTTGAGCAAATGAAACCGGGTGCTTATTTTGTCAATACATCCCGGGGCGAGTTGGTGGATGATGAAGCGCTGGCGGAAGCCTTAAAGAGTGGGAAGCTTGCCATGGCTGGGCTTGACACTCTCGATCATGAACCGGTACAAAAAGATCATCCGCTGTTAAATCAACCGGCGGAAGTTGCTGAGAAGATCTTCTTCACTCCACATATCGGCGGTATCACTGCATCCAGTTTCCGCCGGGGTTATGCTATGATCTGGGAGAATCTGGAGCGGCTCTCAAAAGGGGAAATGCTGCTTCGGGTGGTGAACCGTCCGAAAACACTGTTTTAAATTCCCGAAGAGAAAACGGCTGCAGAAATGAAAAACTGTGCTGCTAAAATAAAAAATAGATATAAAAAGAACTATTTGCGTTTTTTAATGAACACATTTTTGATCAGAGAACTGCGCCGATGGTTCTTTTTTGTTTTGCAGTACATTTAGATGAGAGTATAGGAAAGATGAGCGGATATGGGCGGAAAGTCATCAGAGCCCGTACCGGCGAAAACCACAGGGTATATACTCACTCAACTTATTGTTTCTTCAATCCTGCAAGCAATGGTTTTATAATATTATCATACAGGATCAGGAAAGGAGAAATTATCATGCAGAAATTTGTTTATGAATATGCAACGAAGGTTTATTTTGGAGAGGGAGCAGCTAAAGAATACCTGGCGGCGGCAGTTTCCGGATACGGAAAAAATGTCATGCTTGCCTATGGCGGTGGTTCAGTAAAGAAAAATGGTATCTATGATGAGGTAAAAAAATATCTGGAAGACGCAGGAAAGACGGTGGCGGACTTTTCCGGTATCATGTCCAATCCAACCTACGCAAAAGTGCAGGAAGGTGCTGCGCTTGCAAAAGAAAAAAATATTGATTTTATTCTGGCTGTGGGAGGCGGTTCCGTTATCGATTGCTGTAAGATTATTGCAGCGCAGGCAAAGACGGAAAAAGATCTGTGGGATATGGAAATGAATCAGCATCAGTTTCCGACAGAGGTGCTCCCTATGGGAGCCATTGTCACTGCTTCCGGCACCGGCGCAGAGATGAACGGCGGCGCGGTGATCACCAATGAGGAAAAAGTCATTAAAGCAGGTATGGCGGCAGCCGCTCCGAGATTTGCCATTCTGGACCCGGCATATACCATGTCCGTACCAAAAATGCAGGTGATTTCCGGGGCATTTGATACGTTAAGCCATGCCATGGAGACCTATTTTGGCAATTCTGACGCGGATAATGTATCCGATGATGTGGCTCTGTCCATTATGCGAAATACGGTTGTCAACATGCGGCGTCTTCTTAAAGACATCAACGATATTCAGGCCAGGGGCAATCTCATGTGGGATTCCGCTATGGCAGAGAACGGTATTCTGAAAGTCGGCAGAGTGACAGATTTTCAGGCTCACCAGATCGAACATCAGCTGGGCGCTTACACGGACTGTAATCACGGACAGGGACTGGCGGTGATTCATGCGGCTTACTATCGTCATATCGTAAAAGATGCGGAGGAGAAGTTCAGGAGATTTGGAAAAGAAGTTTTTGATGTGGATTCTGCCGCGGAGAGCGTGGAAGCGCTGGCATCCTTTATCAAAGAATGTGGTCTGCCTTCAAAAATGAGCCAGCTGAAATCTAAAACGGAGATCACGCCGGAGCTTCTGAAAAATGTGGCGGATACATGCAATATTATCCCGTGTAATCCACGGAAGCTTGAGAGAAACGAAATCTATGAGATTCTGATGGAGTGTATGTAATCGTTTCAGGATGAATCCATACGACAGATCAGCATAATATTTTCGACGAAGTGAGGTGGAAAAATGAAGCGGGCGATATTGTTTTGTTTAATGGCAGGTACGCTGCTGCTGGCAGCGGGATGCGGCGGCACAGCAGACAATAAACAAAATATGGCGGAAGAAACCAGCGGAACCAGTACGGCGGCCGGAGACAGCAGCTCAGCAGCGGACGAGATCCTTACTGCGCCGGAAAGTACATCGACCGGCTCTGCATCAGACAGTACCGCCGCTGCGCCGGAAAACAGTCCAGTTTCCGTGACGGAGGGCACCGAAGAATACCGGGGATTCCTTATGGATAATGTGCTTCATTCGGAGAATGATGGCGATATTCATTATCATCTGTATGTGCCGGACAGCTATGACGGCAGTGAACCCTACGCCATTTTCTTCACGCTTCCCGGATATGAGGGACTGTATTTTCAGGGCGTGGGGGAGAATCTTTACAGCGAGAACTTTGCCTTCACGGCACAAAAATATAATCCGAAGATGATCGTTGTGGCTCCACAGCTGTCGGATTGGGGAGAGACCTCCGCCGACCAGACCATCGCTCTGGTGGAATACTTCCTTGCCAATTATAATATTGATGAGGATAAGGTGTATGCGGAAGGCTTTTCCGGCGGGGGCGAGACCATGTCGCTGGTGATGGAAAAACGTCCGGAGCTTTTTGCTGCCTATCTCCAATGCAGCTCGCAATGGGACGGCGACTATGAACCGGTGGCTGAGAGCCGGACACCGGTCTATCTGGCGGTGGGAGGGAGCGACGAGTATTACGGACAGGAACCTTCCCGGGAAGCCTATGAGAATCTGTACGACCTGTACCGGGAGCAGGGGCTTTCCGATGAGGAAATCGGGGAACTGCTGGTGCTGGACGTAAAAGACGCAGAATATTTTGAGAGCCGGGGCATGACCAATCAGCATGGAGGCGGCGGACTTTTCGCCGAGGACGAAGATATCATGGGATGGCTTTTTGGCAAATAGCACATCGACGCCGGCCGCCGGGAGGGACTTCAGGAGCCGGAAAAAGAAGAGAGAATCGGTACGAATTATATCCGCTGATGAAGTGTTTTTACAAGTTATATTTGATGCTGCATTGTTTTCACCGGTTATATTTGCCGGTACATTTTTTCCAAATATAAATAAAAAGCAGAGGAGAATAATTATGATCTACAAAAAGTTTCAGGACATCAACCTTTCCCGGCTGGGAATGGGCAATATGCGGCTTCCGGTCAGCCGGGGGCGGATTGACGAAAAGAGAGCGCAGGAGATCATCGACTACGCCATGGCGCAGGGCATCAATTATTATGATACCGCTTACGTATATCATTCAGGCGAGTCAGAGTCTTTTCTGGGGAAAGCATTAAAAAAATATCCCCGGGACAGCTATTATCTGGCGACAAAGTTTTATGTGATGGCGGACCCGGATATAGAGAAGGTTTTTGAAGAGCAGCTGAGAAAACTGGATACAGACTATATTGATTTTTATCTGCTTCACTGTGTCAATGAGGAGACCTGCGACGCGTACATGAAACCGGAGAGAAAATATCTTGATTTTCTCATGGAACAGAAGGCGAAGGGAAGAATTCGTCATATCGGTTTTTCATCCCACGGAAAGCCGGCGACACTGGAAAGGTTTTTGAACTGGAGCGACTGTTTTGAGTTTGTGCAGATTCAGCTCAATTATCTGGACTGGACCATGCAGGACGCCAAAAAGCAGTATGAGATCATCACAGAGCACGGACTGCCTGTGTGGGTCATGGAGCCGGTGCGCGGCGGAAGACTGGTGTCTTTGGGCAGAAAATACGACGATATGCTGCAGGCGGCGAAACCGGAATGGTCAGTGCCGGCGTGGGCTTTTCACTGGCTTATGAGCCTTGACAATGTGACTATGATTCTGAGCGGCATGAGTGATATGGATCAGATCAGAGATAATGTGGCGACATTTGCCAAAGAGGAACCGCTGACAAAAGAACAGGCGATGCTTCTCATGAATATTGCGGCCGGTTATCAGTCGAAGCTGGCTGTTCCGTGTACCGCCTGCCGCTACTGCTGTGACGGCTGTCCGGCGGGCATTGATATACCGGTCTGGATGAATCTCTATAATGAGCTTTCCCTCACAAAAGACAGAAAACGCTGGGAGGAAGCCATGAAGGCGGAGAACGGTCCGGTGGAATGTATCGGATGCGGCCAGTGTACCAGTCATTGTCCGCAGAGTATCGATGTGCCGGGATATATGGGCAAGCTTCTTGACGCAGCGCCGCTATAATACAGATAAAAATGTAAAGGAGGTACATGGGAACATGAAAATGAGAAAAGCGGCGGGATTGCTGCTGACCTTTGCGCTGGTTTTTGCCGCAGCTTTCAGCGGCATGTCCGCGGAAATACAGGCAGCGTCAAGAATCCGTCTGAACCGGAACACGCTGACCATGACAAAGGGCGAGCGCTTCCGTCTCAGGGTGCGGAACCTTCCAGAAGGAGCCAGAGTAACCTGGAAGTCTTCCAACCGCAGGCGAGCTACCGTATCGCAAAATGGCGTAGTGCGGGCCAGAAAGGCAGGAACCGTCACCATACGAAGCCGGGTACGTTTTGAGAGAGACGGAGAGAGACGGACGAGGACCTTTATCTGCCGGGTGCGCATCAACAAAAAATCTGCCCGCACCAATTCGCTGGTCGTATATTTTTCCATGCCGGAAACAGATGAGAACACTTCAAATGTGGATGCAGCCACCGGCGCAAGCATCACCACATCCGGCGGTAGAACCATGGGAAATGTACAATATGCGGCGTCAGTAATCCGGGAGCGTACCCACTCGGATATTTTCCGCATTCGTCCGCAGGTGGCATATCCAACCAGACATACTCCGCTTGTCAATCAGGCGTCCAGAGAGCAGGATCAGGATGCCCGCCCGGCCATCAGAAACCGGCTGAGAAATCTGTCTCAGTATGACACGATTTATGTATGCTATCCAATCTGGAACCAGGTGCGACCGTATCCGACGACGGCCTGTCTATTTACCGGGATAATATCGGACGCAGTCAGTCAAGGATTATCAACTGGCTGAATCAGTAAGGAAGTATTCCAGAAATTTATGGTATATTTTTTCCAAATCAGACGGATATGCCAGATAAAAAGTGACGCTGGCTTCCGGGTCAGATATAGGGATATTAACGCGGTTTGGAACTTCTCCTTCCCTCTCCATCACAAGATCTGTGATGAAAGAGGGAAGGGCGGATGCTCTGACCAGTTCCCCTAAAGCAGAGGCTTCCGTCTGGATGAGAAAGTGCGTGTCAGGCATTTCTTTTTCCAGAGCCTTTTTCCAGAAACCGATGCCGGAATATAAAAGCATAGTCTCACCGTTCAAATCCCGGAGACGCAGCGTTTTGCTGCCGGAAAGGGCATGTGCCGGAGGCAGGGAGAAAAACAGATGCTCTTCCATGTATCTGCGGCACCGGATTCCATCTTCTTTCACTTCAAATGGAAGAAATATAAACTGATAAGTGCCGTCCAGCACTCCCTGAAGAAGCTTTTCCTCCTCCTTCATCTCTGAAGAAATTGTCATGGCAGGATACAGACTGGAAAGGGCAGGGAGAATCTCCCAGAGCGGCATCGGAGCACAGGAGCCCACACGGATGGTCCTCCTGCTCAGATCAAAGGCCCGCAGATGGTCGATCATATCCTGTGACTGCCAGAGAATCTTTCTGGCATAATCTACAGCCATTTCGGCGTTCTCATTCAGTTCAATTTTATTTTTATGACGGGTAAACAGTGGAACCTGCAGTTCAGCTTCCAGCTTCTGCATGGAACGGCTCAGAGCCGGCTGGGAAAGATGAAGCTTTTCCGCCGCCGCAGACAAAGTCCCGCATTCTGCCACGGTAATCAGCTGCTCCAGCTGGTGTAATTCAAACATAGACGATATCCTCCCTTCGCATATTTACTATATATTGTACCATGCCCGCCGGACAACCGCAAGTTTACTATACGTTTTGGTTATAGTATTCTGACCAATCGGTATTGTACATTTCCCGGGAAAGCTCTTAGAATGATTGGTGAGATCAAATGACAAAGGAGGCGAACAGCATGGGAAATGTAAAAAGCAGCGCCGGGCAGAAAACGGACAGCATGGAAACCGGGGAAAATGCTGGCACAGATGTTATGACATCTGTGGAGCTGCGTAATGGCGTGCAGATGCCTATGGTTGGTTACGGTGTGTTTCAGATCACCGACGGGGCGCAGTGCGTGCAGTGCGTCGGGGACGCCATCGCGGCCGGCTACCGGATGATCGATACGGCGGCTGCCTACTATAATGAAGAGGCAGTAGGAAAGGCTGTCCGGGCTTCCGGCGTTGACAGGAAGGAGCTGTTTATCACCACAAAGCTCTGGGTACAGGACGCGGGATACGAGAGCACTCTGCGGGCCTTTGACGAATCCATGAAGAGACTGGGCCTTTCGCATCTGGATCTGTATCTGATTCATCAGCCCTTCGGCGATTATTACAGCGCATGGCGCGCCATGGAACGTCTGTATCAGGAAGGCGCCGTCCGGGCCATCGGCGTCAGCAATTTTCCCCCGGAACGGCTGGTAGACCTGTGCATGAATCAGGAGATACCGCCTATGGTCGATCAGATAGAGATTCATCCGTTCTTTCACCAGCAGGAGGCGGTGCGGGTCATGGGAAGCTACGGCGTGATTCCGGAAGCATGGGGGCCTCTATCAGAAGGACAGAAGGATATCTTTCATCATAAGACACTGGTAAAGATCGCAGAGAACCATGGCAAAACCACCGCGCAGGTTGTTCTCCGGTGGCATCTGCAAAGAGGAATCCCGGCGATCCCGCGGACAGTGCATAAAGAGCGGATGCAGGAAAACCTTGCCATCCGGGATTTCGTCCTGAGCGAGAAAGAGATGGAGATGATCGACGCTATGGATATCGGACACAGCGAGATCATCGACCACCGGTGCTTTTGTACGGCGAGACAGCTCAACAGCGTGAAGATTCACGACTAAACTGTGAGTTTCACTATGCGTTTTAGTTATAAAGTTCTGCTGAATCGGCATTGTACATTTGTTGGAAAAAGACGTACAATGTGAACTGTCAGAAAGACATATGTCAGAAGTAATCAATAAGAATAATCACGCAGAATCATAAGGAGGAATTTATCATGGAATTTATAACATTAAATAATGGAGTAGAAATGCCGCTGGAAGGTTTTGGAGTATTTCAGGTGCCGGATCCAGCACAGTGCGAACAGGCAGTTCTCGACGCCATCGCCAGCGGATACCGTCTCATCGACACAGCAGCCGCTTACATGAACGAGCAGGCTGTGGGCGCTGCCATCAAAAAATGCGGCGTGCCGAGAGAAGAGCTGTTTATCACTACAAAGCTCTGGGTGCAGGATGCAAGTTATGAAGGATCCAAGAAAGCCATCCAGACTTCACTGGATAACCTGGGATTAGATTATCTGGATCTCTATCTGATACATCAGCCAATGAAAGATTATATCGGCGCATATCGTGCCATGTAAGAGGCTTCTTTCAATGCATCCCAGAAGATGAGATTGGTCATGTTGCTGAAGCCTCCGGCTGTCAGATTGACCCCTTCCTTGATGGCGATATTGTACACCTCCATGCCGTATGCCATGGCATAGGACATAATGATTCCGAAAACGATTCCCTGAAGTTTATTCCTAGGCATCTTTTTAACTCCTTTCTCATAATAGAAAACGTGCAGCCATCAACTGGATTTACGCAGGATGTGCTACACGTTTTGTTTTATTCTATCAGAAACTTTTCTCTTTTTTCAAAGGTATTTTTGCACAAAAAATTGATAGAATTAATAGAATAAAGAAGAAAAATTGTTTGTCACTATGATAGATTTTCAATACAGCAGATGGTTGTCTGCTGGTAAAATAGTAACTGAAAAAAATCTTCACTTACTCCCAAATGAAACTCTTTCTCAGTTAATCCCTTGTGTATCCCTGTGCCATATGCTATCTTGATAACAGTGTTAGCTAACGCTGTTATCTTTTCGATAACAGACCATTTGTAAAGGAGGCGGAATGGAAGAGGAAAACAGAACGTTATTGTTGATTTTGCAGGCAGCCCGGGAAGAATTTCTGGCAAAGGGCTTTCAGGGGGCGTCTCTTCGCCGTATTGTGAAGAAGGCTGGCGTGACCACGGGGGCTTTCTATCGGTACTATCCCACGAAAGAGGCCCTCTTTGAGGCGCTGGTGAAACCGGCCGCCGACGCGATACAGGGGTACTTTGCCAGCGGACTCCGGGAAATCCGGGAGACGCCGCCGGAAAAACAGACAGGGGAAATGCTTCATGTGTCGGCGGATGCCCTGGACCAGGTTCTTGATTATATTTATGACGGCCATTATGATGCTGTAAAGATGCTTTTGTGCTGTGCAGGCGGTACAGCATATGAAAATTTCGTGCAGGAAATCGTGGAACAGGAGGTGGACGCCACAGCAAGATATCTGGATGCGCTGCGTTCGCTGGGACAATGGGTGCCGGATCTGGACCGGGGACTTTGCCAGATGATCTCCAGCGGTATGTTTTCCGGTGTCTTCGAGATGGTCGTCCAGGACATGAAGAAAGAGGATGCCAAAAAACGCATCCGGTATCTGAAAGAATTTCACATTGGAGGCTGGGAACGGATTCTCGGAGTGAAGTTTGACTGATTAAAAATTATAGACTGATTACATGATAATAAAAAACTATATAATAAAGAAACAGGAATTTTGATACAGCCATATGAGAGAAACAGGAATTTTGGCTTGAAATATAAATTTTGGGTTTTATATCAATTTGGCATATTTCAGGAATTCCTTTTTCTTTCCAATTGTGGTTAGCTATAACTTATTTTCAATAAAAAGGACTAACTCACATAACAGTTAACTTATATAACAGCATAATATATTTAACAATATAAATATAGAAAGGAGGATTTCATTTTGGAAGAAAAGAAAAAATCAACTATCGCCTGGATACTGACCTTTGCCGGCAGCCATAAAAATCTCTATACCATCAGTGTAGCGACGGCGGTGATGGGGGTGATTTTCGGCGTGATTCCCTATTTTATCATGGGAGATATGATTCACAGGCTGGTGGACGGAGACAGAAACTGGCAGGGGTATCTGATGGAAGGGATTCTGATGGCATTGTGCTGGGCGGGAAGGGTTTTCTGCCACAGCATCTCAACCACCTGTTCCCATAAGGCCACCTTTCATGTGCTGGGCGGGCTCCGTCGGCAGATGTGCGATAAACTGTCCCGGGTGCCCATGGGATATGTGAAAGATATGCCGTCCGGCTCATTGAAAAATATTATGATGGAGAGGACGGACAGCATTGAGACGACTTTGGCGCATATTCTGCCGGAATTTACTGCTAATCTGCTGGCTCCGCTCTTTGTTTTTTTCTACATGCTGACCATTGACTGGCGCATGGCGCTCATTTCTCTGATTACGGTGCCGCTGGGATTTCTTTGTTACATGCTTATGATGGTTGGATATGAGGAAAATTACAGAAATGTGCTGACAAAAACTAAGACGTTAAATGATACGGCGGTGGAATATATCAACGGCATTGAAGTCATAAAGGCATTCGGAAAAGCAAAAAGTTCCTATGAGCGTTTTGTCACAGCAGCGAGGGAAGGCGCTTCCTGCTATGTGGACTGGATGCGGAAATGTGATATTCCTTTTTCACTGGCCATGGTCTTAACACCCTGCACGGCGCTCACCGTGCTGCCCTTCGGCGGGCTGTTTGTGATGAACGGAAGTCTTTCTCCAACGGATTTTATTATGATCATTCTGTTGTCGGTGGGACTGGTTCAGCCGCTGATTACCTGCATGTCCTTTTCTGATGATATCGGAAAGATGAAAACAATTTTTGACGAAGTCACCGGTATACTGACTGCGGAAGAACTGTCCCGTCCGGCCAGAAATCAGAAGACGCCGGAAGATGATTCTGTCGTTCTCAGAAATGTACGTTTTGGATATCATGACAAAGAGGTACTTCACGGTATTGATATGGAAATTCCGTCTGGTACTGTTACCGCTCTGGTGGGGCCTTCCGGCAGCGGCAAATCAACTATCGCTAAGCTCATTGCCTCCCTCTGGGATGTGAAGGAGGGCAGCATCTATATCGGCGGTGTGGATATACGGAAACTGTCATTGGAAGAATATAACCGGAAAGTGGCATATGTGTCTCAGGATAATTATCTTTTTAATGACACTATCATGGAAAATATCCGCATGGGCCGGTCAGGAGCCACAGACGAAGAGGTGATCGCCGTGGCAAAAAAAAGTGGATGCCACGATTTTATCATGGAGTTGGAGAACGGTTATGACACCATTGCCGGTGGTTCCGGCGGACATCTTTCCGGCGGCGAGCGGCAGCGGATCGCAATTGCCCGCGCCATGTTAAAAGATGCTCCCGTTGTTATTTTGGATGAGGCCAGCGCATACATGGATCCGGAGAATGAGGCGGTGATTCAGACTTCTGTGGCAAAACTGGTGCAGGGTAAGACGCTGATCGTCATTGCACACCGTCTTTCAACCATCGCCGATGCAGACCGGATTTATGTGATTGATAAAGGCCACGTGGATTCATTCGGAACCCATGGGGAACTGCTGAAAAATAACGGATTATATAAAAAAATGTGGGAGGCGCACATTTCTGTGAAAGATACGGTGAAAGCAAAAAGCAGCGCAAGGGTCGAAAAGAATCCGGAAAAGGGAGGTGTCGCTCATGCTTAAAATCCTGTTAAAGTTTTTTGATTTCTGCGGCGGAAAAAATAAGAGGAAATTCTATCATTCCATTGTATTTGGTATTTTTATGGCATTGTTTGAAGCCTTAAAGATTCCGGCCATTGTGCTCATGCTTGATGCTGTCATTGACGGGCGGGTTACGCCTGCGGTTACCTGGCAGTGCCTGGGTATCTGCCTTGTCAGTGTCATCGGCGGCTCCGTGGTTCGCTATTTTAATACGATCATCCAGTGCGAGGCGGGCTATGATACTACGGCAGGGAAGCGGATCGAGATCGCGGAGCATCTGCGGTACCTGCCCATGGGATATTTTAATAAGAACAGCATGGGTTATATCACTTCGGTGACCACTAATACCATGGAGTCACTCGGGGATGTGGCAACCAGAGTGGTCATGCTGACTACCCAGGGCGTGCTTACTACGCTGATTGTCGACATCATGCTTCTGTTTTACGATTACAGGATCGGTCTTGTGGTACTTGCGGGCCTTCTGCTCTTTTTCCTAGTTAACAGCCGTATGCAGAAAAAGTCGGAGCGCATTTCACCCAAAAAGATTGCTGCCGACAGCACTCTTGTCGAACAGCTTCTGGAATACATTCAGGGTATAATGGAGGTGCGCTCCTATAATCTGTCCGGTGCCCAGAGCCGGAAGCTAAACGCTGCCATCGATGAAAATGTGGATACCAATTTTCTTCTGGAAAAAACATTTATCCCATACATGGGCCTGCAGAGCTTAGTGACCAAAATCACCGGCGTTGCCATGTGCCTGCTTTCCCTCTGGTTTTATCTGCAGGGAACCATGGAGCTGATGGTGTGCATCGCCATGATAATCTGTTCGTTTATCGTTTACTCCAGCCTGGATTCCGCCGGAAATTATTCGGCTCTCCTTCGCACCGTGGACGTCAGTGTGGATAAAGCGCAGGAAATCCTGGACCTGGAACAGATGGATATCAGTGGAAAGGATCTGGTTCCTGCAGATTATTCTATTGATGTGGATGATATTGACTTTTCCTATGACAAACGAAAAATCATCGACGGAATTACCCTGCATATCCCGGAGCGGACCACCACAGCCATCGTGGGTCCCAGCGGAGGAGGCAAGACGACACTTTGTCATCTGATCGCCCGGTTCTGGGACGTGGACGGCGGACAGGTGCGCCTGGGCGGCTCCGATGTGCGGGAGTACAGCATGGACAGTCTCATGCGTAACTTTAGTTTCGTCTTCCAGGATGTATATCTTTTCCAGGATACTGTTGCCAACAATATCCGCTTCGGTCAGGAGGACGCTCCCATGGAAAAGGTCATTGAGGCGGCCCAAAAAGCCTGCTGTCATGATTTTATCATGGCGCTTCCCGATGGATACAATACTGTCATCGGTGAGGGCGGCGCGTCTCTCTCCGGCGGGGAAAAGCAGCGGCTGTCCATCGCCAGAGCCATCATGAAAGATTCTCCGGTCATCATTTTGGATGAGGCAACCGCAAACATTGACCCCGAGAATGAAAAGGATCTGGTGACTGCCATTGAGGCCCTCACCAGAGAAAAGACCATTATCATGATCGCTCACAGGCTGAAGACTGTCAGAAATGCCGATCAGATCATCGTGGTTGACCAGGGACGGATCGTTCAGCAGGGTCGCCATGATGAACTGATGAGTCAGGAAGGAATTTATCGAAGATTCGTAAACGCCAGAGAGACGGCAGCCGGATGGAAGTTATAGCCGAAAGTAAATGCCGTTGCACCGGGTATCGGATGGAT
>PPYE01411974.1_pt1 | contig 80634 bp, 91 predicted proteins | sample 1559881 | NCBI WGS metagenome assembly PPYE01 (sample SAMN08240022, study PRJNA423297) | Human gut metagenome, whole genome shotgun sequencing project. | reverse complement strand
AGATTTATTAGATTGGACTTTGTAACTATTAACCAGTAGTCGTTCTTGACTACACCATTATTATACTAGGAGGAAAGAATCTTGGGTGTAGAAAACAAAGACAGCTGCTCGCAAAGAGATTTCGAGGTAAACGGGGTAGAGCAGAGAAATGGCTCTGCACTGTAAGACAGCGAGAGCCAAAACTGTTTGCCCATTGGAGTAACTTGTATTCGTATTGTTGAATGATAAGAGCCGTATGAAAGGAGACTTTCACGTACGGTTCCGTGAGAAGTTTGAGGTGAAAGTCCTCTTACTTACTCGACTGAGAGGACGGGAGCTAATCACTCCCTCCTACTCGATTCCTATATGGGATTGGGAGGATTGAACGGACTCTGCTATTCAATATCTGAATCAAGGATATACTATTTAAATCAACATTTCTGCTGTGCCTTATATTCCTCTCCCCAATTTCGTATAGCGTCCAGAAGCGGTTTTAGGCTATATCCCAAATCGGTCAATTATATTCTACCCGTGACGAACCTCCACATAAACAGTACGAATGACAAGAAGGGTAGTTTCCAGCAGGAAACTATGACACAGTATTGTGCGAACTTCACAGGAATTGTGAAGTACGATACAATAAAACAACAAAGGAGGAACCGAATATGGAACTTCTAAATAATCTGTTTGGCAAGAGACAGACGCAATCTAAAAATAAAGGTGGAGGAAAACATCATGAATGAAGTTATAACATTTTTGCAGGAAAATCCCGTGCAGTATCTGGCAACTATTGGTAGGGATCAAAAGGCTAAATGCCGCCCGGTTATGTTTGCCGGTGAGATAGAGGGCAAGCTGTGGTTCTGCACTAACAACCAAAAGGATGTCTACAAGGATATGCAACAGAACCCTTATATTGAGCTTTCTGTTTCCAGCCCGGCTTATGCATGGATCAGGCTGAACAGCAAAGCTGTTTTTGAAGACAACATGGCTGTCAAGGAAATGTGCATCCAGAATCCTATTGAATTCAAGGGAAGGGGGAGGGCTGAAGCTTCCATCGTCACTGGCCGAGGAAGGGGAGGCATTGGCCATTTTAGATGCAATAGAGTCTGAGAATCTAGAAACACGGATCAGTGATGCGGCATCGCCTGTTGGTAATTTACCTGTTTACGTCTAAGGAATGGTTTTAACCAGTAAAACATTAGCAGAACTGTCGTTTCTCTCAAGCCGAATAGATTGGTTGAGTGAAAGCGAACTATTTTAATTTAATAGGGCACTTGCTATAGAAAAGCCCCATTAAATTAATGGATATTATAAACGTTTCCTGTAACTTGGACAAATTTTCATTCTATGAAGGAATTAATACAAAGGAAAAACTGGGAAAATACCTGCTTGATCGGGTGGGATACCGGAATACCTATTTCTGTAAGGAGGGATATGTCGTAAAACTGGAGGAGGTATTAATTGCGCGATATGATGGACAGAACCTGCCTTATTCCTACTTTGAAAAAACAGTCCTATCATTTTTGACATCCGCCTGAACGGAAGTTATCTGCCCCTGTATTTGCCGGAACCGGAATACAGGTTAGAAATGATAGAAAAAACTTGAATCTTTCCATGTAGATGAAAGAGCATCGCTTTCATCTAAGGAAAATATGAAAGGACTTTATTCCAGATTGCCCTGTGGTGCTTCCGGGCGGGAACTCAATTATTTAGCCAGTACGCTGCTTCAGGTGTTGAATGGAACAGAGGAGAACCGTGATAAAGTCCTGGCTGTACTGGCGGCGGAGGCCCCGTCTATCGTTGAGGAGACAGTACAGGTCCTAAAGCAGTCATACCATCAATCGGTAAAAAATAGGAATATAGGTAGATTATAAAATTTCACCTTTTTTGGTTTTACGATATTCTGTTGGAGAATATCCCTTTAGGTTATGAAATAGGCGGCTGAAATACAGCTGGTTCTCATACCCTACAACGCGCGATATTTCATTGACCGCATAATTTGTGGTTTCCAATAAAGTTTGTGCGTTATTGACGCGGATAGAAACGATATATTGTAAAGGTGTGGAGCCTGTATATTTTTTAAAGTTGCGAATAAACCAACTGACACTCATTCCTCTGGATGAGGCATATTCCTCTATATTAATCTCCCGATTATAATTTTCCATAAAGTAAGTTATAGCGTTATCTATTTCGTGAATCATATAGTCATTTTTTAAGGTGTGTTCTTTGGTTAATTCCCGCTGGAAAATGATCAATAAATGGCGCAATAAGAGCGTCATCATTTCTTCATAATTACTTTGGCATTTTTGTAATTCTAATATGATACGTTTGAAAATTTGTTCATACTCCAAAGAAGTACCTACCGGAAAGATTCTGCGGTTGTCTGCGAACCCATATTTTCGCAAGATATTTTTTATATTATTTCCTGTAAAGTGAATCCAGTACACCTCGGTTTTATCTTCACCGTAGTATTCATATTTTTGAAATTCCTTTGGACGGTATAAAACAATATTGCCGGCATGAACGATGGTTTCATTTTCTGGTTTGTCGAAATGAAAATGACCGCATCCGGAAGCAACGTAGATGATTTGAAAATCCAAGCGCCCCCGCGGACGATAGGTTGGTAATTTAGGAAGTGTAGATAATCTGTATGTGCCGCAGCTTCCAACAATCAGTGGCTGGCTTTTGTCTTTGAAGTCGAGATGAGATTGATTTAAGTAACCGTTGTTCATATACATGGCGGAGACCCCCCTTTTTAAATAAGTAATGACGCTGCTTTTTTATATTGTATCATTTTGTGCATAATATGTCTATTCCAGTTTATAGACATATTTTGAATATTGACATATGATTATAGTAATAAATAAAGCGTATCCGATGAAATAAAAACATATTAAGTGCATATTTGAGGGAGGGAATATATGATTGTACCACGCTATTATGAAAATTTAAGGGTGCTGCATGAAAACACAATGCCGCCAAGAGCCTACTACATGCCGGCATCAAAACGGATAGATGATCTGACAGAGCACAGGGAAAAGTCAGACCGTCTGCAGCTTTTAAATGGAGACTGGAAATTCCATTATTTTGAAAGCATTTACGATGTGAAGGAATCGTTCTACGAAACGGATTATGACGTATCAGATTTTGATGAAATGAGAGTCCCAGGCATATGGCAAATGGAAGGATACGATATGCATCAGTACACGAATATCCGTTATCCATTTCCCTTTGATCCGCCTTATGTTCCGCAGGATATTCCGTGCGGAGCTTATGTCCATACATTTTTTTACCAGAGTGAAAAAACAGCGCCAAAAGCATATCTGAATTTTGAGGGAGTAGATAGCTGCTTTTATGTCTGGTTGAATGGAAAATATGTAGGATACAGCCAGATATCTCATGCAGTGAGTGAATTTGATGTTACTTCCTTTTTGAAGGATGGGGAGAATAGTATTGCAGTGTTGGTCCTGAAGTGGTGTGACGGTTCTTATCTGGAAGATCAGGATAAATTCCGGATGAGCGGGATTTTCAGAGATGTGTACATTTTAAAACGTCCGGAACAGGCTGTGCGGGATTATCGCATAACGACAGAGGTTTCCAAAGAATCCGCCAGGATAAAGTTAGATATACAGTTTTATCAGCCGATTCATCTGAACATAAGAGTGGAAGATAAAAACGGAGCTGTTGTTTCTCAAGGGACGATAGAGAAAGATGGAATCATAGAATTTGAAATTGTTTGTCCGGTGCTTTGGAATACAGAACATCCCTATCTTTATACGGTAATCATGGAATCGAAATATGAAGTAATTGCGGATTCGGTAGCTTTACGCACGATTGAAATTCACGATAAAGTGATTTATTTCAACGGTGAGAAAATCAAATTCCGTGGTGTGAACCGTCACGATTTTGAGCCGGAAACAGGAGTTGTGGGTGCGGAACAGATAAAGACGGATATGATATTGATGAAACAGCATAATTTTAATGCGATTCGTTCCAGCCATTACCCGAATGCACCGTATTTTTATCAGATGTGTGATCAATATGGATTTATGGTGATTGATGAGGCGGATATCGAGGCACATGGGCCGTTCATGCTGTACCGGAAAGAGGATACCGATTATAACCGCTTTAGTCGCTGGAATGAGAAGATAGCGGATGATCCGGCCTGGGAGCAGTCGATTCTTGACCGTGTACAGCGTATGATTCAGCGAGATAAGAACCGTTTTTGCATTGTTATGTGGTCTATGGGAAATGAAAGTGCTTATGGCTGCAATTTTGAAAAGGCACTGGAGTGGACAAAAACATTCGATCCCGCAAGACTGACTCAATACGAAAGCGCCAGGTATCGGAATTATAACGTGACCTATCAGTACCATAATTTGGATCTGTATAGCCGTATGTATCCGTCACTGGAAGAAATAGAGGAATATTTGGAGAAAGATGGAAGTAAGCCATTTCTGCTGGTTGAATATTGCCATAGCATGGGAAATGGCCCTGGTGATTTTGAAGATTACTTTCAAATGATTCAGAGCGATGACCGGATAAGCGGAGGTTTTGTCTGGGAATGGTGCGATCATGCGATAGCACATGGAAAAACGGAAAAAGGAACGCCTATGTATTATTATGGCGGCGATCATGGAGAGAGCATCCATGATGGGAATTTCTGTGTGGATGGACTGGTTTATCCGGACCGTACTCCCCATACCGGACTTCTGGAATATAAAAATGTGTATCGTCCGGCAAGAGTTGTTTCCTATGATTTGGACAGCGGAGAGTTGATTTTACACAATTATATGGATTTTGATGATCTGAAGGACTATGTGGAAATTTCTTATGAAGTGACGCAGGATGGCTTGATTATTAGTAAAGGGAAATTGCCCGCTTTTTCAGTAGTGCCCCACCAAGAGGGAAGAACAAAGCTGGAGCTTTCTAAACCGGGGAATGGGAAGGTTTATTTAAAATTAATTTACCGGTTGAAAAAAGCGGCTGCACTTTTGGAGGAAAATTATGTGCTGGGCTTTGATGAGATACAGCTATCTGACAGCCACTTAAAAACCCGTCAGGCAGAACAGTGGTTAAACAGAATTGCAGAGGGTACAGAAATCCAGGTAAAGGAAAAGGACGCTCAAATCGAAATAAAGGCAGCCGACTTTGTTTACATCATAGATAAACGAACAGCCCTTTTTGAGCAAATTCAGTTTGCCGGAAGAAATTATCTGAAGCGTCCTATGGAACTGAATATTTGGAGAGCACCAACGGATAACGACATGTATATGAAAGAAGTCTGGAAAAAGGCCCATTACCATGAAGCGTATACGAGAGCTTATGATATTGAGGTTTGCCAGAACAGAAATGGTGTCGAAATTTTAGCTTATACAGCGGTAGTCGCTGCGACAGTGCAAAAAATCATGGACGTAAAAATCAAGTGGATAATAGACGCCAGCGGAAAAGTATCTTCTGAATTTACAGTGTTGAAAGATGGGGAATTTCCAGAACTTCCGAGATTTGGTTTAAGGTTTTTCCTTGATAAAGGCATGGAAAATGCCTGTTATTATGGAATGGGCCCACAGGAAAGCTACAGAGATAAGCATAGGGCAACGAGCCATGGGCTTTACCGGTCGAAGGTATGTGACCTGCATGAGGATTACATCCGCCCGCAGGAAAATGGAAGCCACTATGACTGTGATTTTCTGGAGCTTTCTGGTTCACAATATGGAATTGCGGCTGTTGCAAAGAAGTCCTTTTCATTCAATGCCTCGCATTACACGCAGGAGGAATTGGAAAGAGCTGCGCATAACTATGAATTATGCGCGTCTGACAGTACAATACTCTGTTTGGATTACGCATTAAATGGAATCGGATCGAATAGTTGTGGCCCTGCTGTCCTGGAGAAGTACAGGTTTGATGAAACCGAATTTCAGTTTGGATTTACTCTGGTTCCATTTGTGAAAGGCACAAAGTAACAACGGTGAGCAGTCATAAGACAATGAAAATATCGAAAGCCGCTGCCTGGCATGGAAGGGTCCAGGCAGCTTCGGGAAGGAGCGTATTATGGGAGAAAAAACGTACTTGAAATGGTATAACAAAGTGGGATACGGTTCGGGCGACATTGCCGGAAATGTGGTATACGCATTTTTAACATCGTTCGTTATGATCTATTTAACGGATACGATTGGTCTGGCATCGGGGATAATCGGAACCCTGATTGCGGTATCTAAGATTTTTGATGGGTTTACAGATATTATTTTCGGCTCCTTGATTGATAAAACCCATACGAAGCTGGGAAAAGCGAGACCCTGGATGATTTATGGATATATCGGGTGTGCGGTCACACTGATTGCCGTGTTTGCAGTTCCGGTCAGCTGGGGCAAAACAGCACAGTACGCATGGTTTTTTATTGCGTATACACTGCTGAATGGAGTGTTCTATACGGCAAACAATATTGCGTATTCAGCCCTCACTTCTCTGGTGACAAAAAACAGCAAGGAACGTGTACAGATGGGATCTTATCGTTTCATCTTTGCATTTTCAACGAGCCTGCTTATTCAGTCTGTCACAGTGCTCTTCGTGGATTTCTGCGGCGGAGGCGCCGGGGCATGGAGAACGGTTGCAATTATTTATGCGGTGATTGGCCTTATTGTGAACACGATTTCAGGACTGTCTGTAAAGGAGCTTCCAGAGGAGGAATTAATTCCAGCGGACCAATCCAGGGAAGAAAAATACAGTGCGGTTGATGCGTTCAGACTGATGATTGCAAATAAATATTACCTCATGATCTGTGGAATCTATATCTTACAGCAGTTGTATACGGCCATGATCGGAGCGGGTATCTTCTATGCAACATGGGTTCTGAAAAATAAAAATTTATTCGGAGTATTTTCATGGGCAGTAAACATTCCTTTGATTATCGCCTTGATATTCACACCCACATTGGTAGGGAAATGGAATGGAATGTATAAGCTGAACTTAAGGGGGTATATGCTGGCGGTGGTTGGAAGAGCCCTGGTAGTTGCTGCAGGGTATATGGGAAGCATTCCATTGATGCTGCTGTTTACAGCGGCAGCAGCATTGGGCCAGGGGCCCTGGCAGGGGGATATGAATGCGGTGATTGCATCCTGTTCAGAATATACATATCTGACGAAGGGGAAAAAGGTAGAGGGCACCATGTATTCCTGTACCTCATTAGGGGTTAAGATTGGCGGAGGCATTGGAACTGCTGTTGTAGGATGGCTGCTTGAATTAAGCGGCTATGTAGGAACAGCAGCAACGCAGCCGGAATCTTGTATCAGTATGCTTAAGTTTATGTATCTGTGGCTGCCGCTTGTTTTTGATGTGCTCATCATGCTTGTTCTCTCCAGAATCAATGTTGAGGAAGTGAATGATAAAATCCGGGCGAAGAAAGGAATGGTATCAGGAGATACCCAGCTTCTTTGATAACTATGCACGATATATATGGTTGAAATAGTCGGCATAAAAAGTCAAAAGGATATTGAAATACTGTTTCAGCTTACTCATTTTACCGTCCTCCTTGTTCTTGATTATGCGTTTATTATATGACAGGAGAAATAATATTGCTTGCCAAAAGAAAAGAAATAATAGCCATATTTTGCGACAGATATAAGGCGACAATGCAGGATCAGGAACAAAGGAGAGGAGGGATTTATCCGTGCATTTATCATTTGTAGATACGAAGGAAGAAATTCTGGCAGTAAAAAGAGTGGCAGAACATGTATCTCCACATTTGCACAATGCTTTGGAAATTGTGTGGGTGACAGAGGGTACTTTGGAATTGGGAGTTGGGCAGGAACTGTATCATATGGAGGAGGGGGATATAGGTTTTGTATTTCCAAATATCATCCATCATTATCAGGTTTTTACGGATAGGGAGAATGTGGCTGTTTTTATAAAATCCCCGCCGTTTGTTTTGAGTACTTTTGATGAGGTATTGTTAAACTATGCGCCGGAATATCCGATAATAAAAGCTGCGGACGTGGACAGGGAAACGTATCGTGCGCTTGGGGCGGTTTTGAAAACAAAACAGACAGAATTTGCGATTGTACAGGCATATTTACAGATTGTCCTGGCAAGATGCATCAGAAACTTTGAATTAGTAGAAAAAAGAAGTATTGGAAGCAATGATCTTATTTATCAGACTGTTGCTTACGTGTCAGGCAATTTCAAGAATCCGTTTTCTTTAGAAGATATGGCAAAAGACTTAGGGGTTAGTAAGTATGTTTTATCCCGCATTTTTTCAAAGACGTTTCATAGTAATTTTAAGCGGTACCTGAACGATACGAGGTTAGATTATGCCCGTCACCGACTGGAGGACACAGAGGATTCCATTACGAAGATCTGCCTGGATAGTGGATTTGACAGTCAGAGGACATTTAACCGGGTGTTCAAAGAAAGATTCCGGGTTTCGCCCACTGAATATCGGAAAAGTCAGAAAGAGAAAGTGAAGCTGCTTTGATGAGTTGTTTTTGCAGAAAAGAGATATTGTTCCGGACTGATGTGGCGGAAAATCAAAACCAGCATATGCGATTAGAGTGCTGGCACTGTGAAATCGTAGCGCATCTCCAACCTCAGCGACAAACCGCAGGTCCAATCCCTGGAATAGTCAATGTAATCGGATATTCTGGCAATTCTTCAACAATGGCATGCGTGCCGAAGAGAATGGTAGTTAGTGTAGATTCAATTTCGGATAAAACTCTAACTGCTTCCTGTACCAAGGTTTTTGTTGAGTGCAAATGGGAAGGAAAGGTGGTAATTTCCTGTCTGGCAAGAGATTAAATGGCATGTGTTTTCTGTTCGTTTCTGTAAAAGCCTTTCTTTTTAGCATAGTTGGTGTAATCCTTGACAAAACGTTTCTCACTGTAATAAATAATGTCGAGGTAGTGATAATGAAGCGGAATTGTGGTTCGGAAGGAGAACGTGAAGAATGAACCACAAGATATAGTGGTTTTTGGCGAAAAATCGGGCAAAAATGGCCGTTTTTGACCCCGGTTTTTTGGCCTTTTTATAGATGTGAGATGGGGAAAAGAGAATATAGAGCAAATTTTCAGGCCAGCCAGATCAAAAAATGGCTGGCCCCTTTTAATAGAGTATCAAAAAATAGAAGAGGCTTTATGTGAAGGGACAGAGGGGGGAATTAAATGTTTAAGATTTATTTGAGCCGGGCGGTAAGCCCTGGTGTAGGTATCAGTCTGCCGGCTACAATCGAAGAAATGAGAGAAGCCTATTCTCTTCTGAATGGAACGGATACAGTTCCGTTGGAAAAAGCTACCGCCTATGTGGAATCGTCCATTCCAAATCTGCGCCAGTACCTGTATGAGGTCCCGGTGTCAGAAAAGAGATTGGAGGAACTGAACTATCTGGCCTATCGTGTGAAATGGATGGACAGCCAGGATGAGGCGGTATTCGGAACCGTGATTGAGATGATGAAACCGGAGACACTCCAAGATATCATCAATCTTTCCTGCAACATGGATAAATTCAGATATCTGCCGAGCGCAACTACAGAAGTAAAATTAGGAGAATATCTGCTGAAGGGAAACGCTGATATGGCTATGGAGGAGCAGGCAGCCAGATCTAATTATGAAGGGATTGGAAAAGATTATATAAAAAACACGGTGGTATGTTTCATGCATTTGGTTATACCAGCGGGATTCAAGAAGAACTGGAGCCCATCTATAGAGGGGAGGAGTTACCAGATCCGGATTTCAAACAGACTTGTAGTTTTAAAGTATGGATTTATAAAGGGAATCCTTATGATAACTATACATTGAGCCTTCCGGCAACCGAAAGCAAAATGGATGGGGCTGTGAAAAAATGGAGTTGATTTTTATCAACATGCAGGAGAACAGCTATAAAGAGCGCATACTTCCCCTTACCCCAACAAACGTATGCTTTTTCTTCTTTAAGCTACTTCCCTTTGCCTCTTCTGTTTATTATGAAATTTATAGAGATTATGACCAATAGAAACCAGAAATAACTCTAATCTTACCGATTCCTGTCCTCTTCTTACAATCCGTTTATACCAACGGTCATATTTGATGATTCCGAAGGTTCCTTCCGCTTGTATGGAGCGGTTCATTCGCAGCAGCGCTCCATGGATGCTCTGCAGATTTTCTAATACTTCCTGGTGCATGGAACTTAATTCCGCATTGATACGGACCGTCCTGTTTTTTTCTGTCTTCTTACATCTTTCTGCATAGGGACAGCCGCTGCAGTCTTCACAGGTATAGTATTCTTCCTGTCTGCCGTATTGATTCCCCTTCACTGCTTTCCGATACGCGAAGTGAAATTTCCTTCCGTTTGGACAGATTAGATCACCCTCTGAATCTGTTTCAAAATTTACTGCCCGGAACGGATCATCATGATACTTCTCATCCGTTGTCTCTTTCTTGTACATGGGGAATTTCATGAATTTTTCCATCCCATGCTCCTGACAGAACAGATAGTTATTGAAGGAGCCATATCCTGCATCCGCTACCGGATATCTCGGATAAAAACCGTATAGCTCATGGAACTTTTCCATCAGAGGGACAAAGCAGTCCATATCGGAACGGTACTGCATCACATCTGCTACGGCAATGTACTCGTCAGCCACTCCGATCTGAATGTTGTATGCTGGAAGGAGCTGGTCATTTCCCATATAGTCCTTTTTCATCCGCATAAAGGTTGCATCATGATCGGTCTTCGCATAACTGTTTCGCTCAGGTCCGCATATCTGAATTTTTTCCACGTATTCTGAGAGTTTTTCGATATATTCTTTTAACCTTTCATAATAGCGCTGCTCCCGGCTTTTCCGATGTCCCCGGCCGTATATAAACGTGTTCTCATCGATATGACAGACAAAATCATATCTGGATAAAATGGCTTCCAGACTGTCCGGTGTGTATTCCGTATTGGTCTCGATTTTCAGTCCGGTATATGCCAGTGTTTCATTCATTTCGGTAAGCAGTGTGGTAATCTTATCGAACAAACGGTATCTTGATTTTTCAGTGGCTTTTTTCCAAACCCAGGTGTACTTGTTTGCATTTGCCTCGAATTTAGAACCATCGATATACAAGTGCTGCAGGTCGGTCCCCTCCGCTGCCTGGATATAAGAGATGACTGCTTTAAAAATATCCTGGGCAGATTCTTTTATCTCTTCATTAATAAAGTAGCTGAAGGCGCGATAGCTGGGTGTTTCCTGATCCATCAGATACATGTAACGAAGATTCACTCTGCACCGGTCTTCTAATTCCCGCAGGGAAGCGTATCCTGTGTCCATAAAGCCGAACAGGATCGTCTTTAGCATGTTGACTCGATTATATCCTGGCCGTCCCATCTTGTGTAAGGGCTCCGGCTTAAGATACTTTTCTATTCCAATCTCCTCCATGATTTTGTCAAATGCTAATACCGAATCACAGATATCCAAACGATCTGAAATAAACAGTGGTAATCTTCCCTGTTTTGAGTTATAATATTTTTCGGTATTATTATTCATAGTAGCTTAATTTTACCACAAAAAAAAGAACGCCTCCAGGTTTCATACCTGAAAGCGTTCTTTTTACTTTTAGGGGACTTTTTTCACAGCCCCTATGGGAATTTCAAACTGGAGCGAATGTAAACAGTTAGCCATCCAGTGCAGAGTGCCAACGCTGTGGGATTGGCTGCCGGAGTATGGTTCCATAGAGGAGTTGAATGATTTGGTGACTGAGCATTGTCAGAGCATGGAGAATCAGCAGGCGCCAGTATTGGAGATGTAAATGAAAAGGTCATAGAATAAAAAATCCAGGTCAGCCAGATTAGAAAATGGCTGACCTTTTTAAATAGATTATAAAAAATGAAGGAGGAATTTCATGCAGATCACAACCGATGAGTTACGCAGAATGACAAATCAGGAAGGACTGATTCTCCAGGGCTGCGGAGGGGATGCGCAGGAGTGGATAGACGGAATCAACGAACTGTTAACACAGGAAGTCATTTTATTGGAGGGGACAGAGTTTAAGCATGTGAAGTCATTTTGCCATGAGGGATTGACCAACCTGCTGTTTCCGTTTGAGGATGTGAAACTCGATCTTGGAAAGCTGGCGATATGGAGAATTAAGAGCCATGAGACGTTTGGGGGTACTTGGCTGTCTGATTATGTTCCGAACCGGTTGGGAGGTTTTCTGGACGAGGCCCTGCACAAAAGACAGAGGAGATTCAACAGCCGGGTGAACACCCGTCTCATTCTGCATGGGAAGGCGAGGAAGCTGGTCTGGGCGGGATGTCGATGAAGCAGTAAATGGGTAGGGGGATTACCAATTAATTGGTTTTCGTAAGGTCAATACATCAAAGAAAGATGGTGAATCATGAATTGAAAGATTATACAGTGAACACAGCCATAACCTTTCATACCGGATTTGATGACAGGGAGTGTAACTGCCTGATGTATGAAGGGATGAAGGAAATGATTAAACATGATATCCAGACCGCATTCTTAAGTGATGAAAGCCTTAAGGGTTATATCACCAGCGATCTGACGCTGCGGTTCCTGGATGGCTACAAGGTACGGGTGGAGTATGAGTTTTCCTGTTACGATGAAAATAAGCAGGAGGCAGAAGGATTTTCCAACTACTGTGTAAAAGGAGTCCAGAGCAGACTGGAAGAACTGGGGTACCGTATGGAGAGTATCAGTTCAAAAGCAGAAGAGATGGATATGGGGTGGCTGGATGAATTGGAATCCATGGTATTCCGTTAGAGAGAAGATCTGGAAATTTAATCAGCCGGACTTTGATAGGAACGTGTTGACGGCTGGTGAGACCGTGGAACCGCAGTTATGTCTTTTTAAATAAGGGCATAGCTGCTTTTTTTATGTCAAAATCCCACTGATTTGAAAGAAAGGACTGAGAATCATGACTGTAAGATTTATGAAAGGGACGTCAATCGCGGAACTGGAGCGGGAAATGCAGCAGGTGCCAGGGTTCAGGCCGCGTAAAAGCGGAATCATCCGGAGCCGGCAGGCTGGAGAGACAGCGGGGATTGGAAGCTGCCGGTATGTCAATGTGTGGAGAGCAGAAAAAGAACAGGGTAGGGACGGCCATCTGTATACCGCAGCGGATGAGGAAATGCCTTCTGCATTCTATCAGATTTTACTCAGACTGTTGACAGAGGAGCTGCCGGGATCAGCCCTGACGGTCCGGGTAGGGAAGCTCCGGGAGGAAGGGGAGAAAGGGATTATGTTTTTTAAAAGTGAGGAACACAGGCGGCGGTTTCGGGCGCTCATGCGCTGCGGTTTATATCCGGGGCTTGTGACGGAACCGGGATTCGCTGCCGCCGTGTTTCTATTGAGCAGCGAGGAGAGGCTTTGGGAAAAGGCCGGGCCATTTGTGCAGGAGCGCACGATTGACTACAGCCGATTCCGCCTTCGCGGGGCTGATTTGGACAGCTATGCAACGTTCTGTGTGGCAAAGGAATTATGTACTGGAAAACCTTATGTGTCTTTATCAGAGTTAGGGGATCCGGAGTTGTTCCATGACGGGCTGTTGCGTCTGATTATCCATGCGATCTTAATCAGCCGGCATGGAATAGGGACTGTCTTAAATGAGGAGGAAGTGGAATGTTAGAAATCCGGATTGGCTATGGGGATATGGTTTCAGAACTGATGAGAATTCCTATGTCGGCTTCAGACTCTGAGGCTGTCAAAAAGATACTGGACGAGGGGAAAACCGGGAATCAGACAGTGACGGTCCGTTCTCTGGTTTCACCGGTTCAGCCGCTGTCGGAGATGATTATAGGGCTGGATTACGGAGATGAGACGAGGCGGAAGGAACTGGATTTCCTGGATTCGCGGCTGCAGCATATGACACGGAAAGAGCAGGATATTTTTTCCGTGGCGCTTAAATTGGAAGCGCCTGGAACGCTGAAGGAGATCATCAATCTTTCCTTTAACCTGGACTCCTACGATCTGTTAGAGGATATCAGTGATCCGGGACGAATTGCGGCGGAGCTGTTACGCAGAGGAAAACAGATTGAGATACCAGAGGTACTGTACCCCATGCTGGATTTTGAACGCATCCGGGATTCCTATTTTGCAGACCACAAAGGTGATTACTGCCCAAGTGGCCTTGTTTTAAAGCGTGAGGATACTGTTTATACAGAAGTGTATCAGAATTACCTTCCGGATCCGGGATATGATAAAAATTCGCTATTTCTGCTTCATCTGCGCCGCCCCTCGCAAAATGGAATGGTAAACGTTTCTCTGGTAATCCCGGCAGATAAAGAACAAATGGAACTGGCCAAAAAGGAACTGGGGATACAGGAGTTTTCCGAATGTCAATGGAATCAGTACGGCGGACCGCTTGATGAGCTGCGTCATTATCTTCCGGTAGGGAGTAAGGTAGAAGAACTGAACCGGTTTGCCTGGTTTTTAAAAGATAAGGTGATGGACGGCACGGAGCAGATCGTGGAGAAGCTGAAAGCGGTGTTAACCGCGGAATGCCCCCGCAGCCTGGATGAGGCCACGGATGTTTTAAGCGACCTGGATCATTATCAGGTCCTTTCAGAATTTAGGACACCAGAAGACTATGCCAGATGGCGGATGAAGGATGACGGTTCGCTTTATGTTTCCCGGTTTTGTGAAACATATCTGGACTGGAACAGCCTGGGAAAGGCGCTGATGAAACGGGATGGAACCAGATGGTCGGAACAGGGAACCGTGCTGCGTGATGAGTGGCATTGCAATGAACTGTGCGAGAACGCTTCCGTTATCAGACTGTACAGTCCGCTGTTGGCAGAACTGGTGGATGAGGATGAGTATTCCTCATCACTCTCTTCCGTTGGGTTGATATCTTATGAGGATGATATTCTGGACGCGATTGCCGCAGATGATATCTTAAAAACAGAAAAAGGATTAGCAGATTACCTGGACAATCAGCTTTTAAAGCAAAGGGTAATCAGTATGCGCCCAACAGTGGAGCGATATCAGTATAATCTCTGGGGCGTGCTGGAAATCAAGAGCCATGGGGAGCTGAATCCGGAGGAGTTAGAGGTCCTCAAACGGGAATGGGCCGGACAAGCATGTGATGGCTGGGGAGAATGTTTTTCACAGGAAGGCATCGAGTGTGAGTCAGACTGTGATCTGTATGTCTATTTTGGCCATTCTAAATTCCGCGTACAGACGGAACAGGAACTAAAGGGGATTGTCCCGGAGCAGGAACTGACAGGCATGGAGGAGATGGGCGGCATCTCATAAAAAGAGGGGAAGGGGCCAGCCGACAGCTGTGAAACTAGAAATCTGAAAGAGGAGGTGAGGGGGATTGATGCATTATGAACGTGTCCGCAGCGATTTGCAGCAGGCAGAAAGAACGATCAGCATGGCATTGAGATCAAATATAGATTCAGAGACAGAAAAGAGAGCGCTGGAGGAAGCGCTCAATCTGGTACAGCAGGCAACTGAGAGATGCCGCTTGGCGCAGGCCGAGTCCATCCGGGAAACATTTTCACAGGGAATGAACATGGAGTGAGCCATGCAGGAGGACGGTGAAAAAAGAGGAGGTTGAGAGAAGTGAATCAATCTATGCAGGTATGGATTTATGCCTGTAAGTTTGCAAATGATCCTGCCTATCAGGGAAGTGCCTTGTCTCTGCCGGCCCACCAGGAGGCGGTGAGGGATGCGTTTCAGAGGGCAAGGTTAATGGAAGGGGAGCCTTATCATTTGGAGCGCGGCCGGGGCTGGCCGGGATTTATCGAATCGGTTCTGGACCGATACAATCATACGCTGGAAGAATTGAATCTGTTAGTCTATAAGCTGGTGCAGATGACTGAGAAGCAGATCGAGGTTTATGAAGGTATTCTAAAGGCTCTTCCGGAACGAAACATGAAGCAGGTTATCAATGGTCTGTATAACCTGGAGCGGTTTGAGTTCCTCCCGGGGATCCGATGTGACAATGACATCGGGGAAATGACCATTGACAATGATCTGGATCCGATTTTAAAGGATTTACCGGGAGATATTTACCCGCTTTTAGATACCGAAAAGGTTGGGGCTTATATAAGGGAAAAGGAAAACGGCGTATTCACATCGAGGGGCTACTGTTACCGTGTTTCAGACCAGTGGCAGGAAGTCTATGACGGGAAGCAACTTCCGAAACAGGTGGAGCATCATCCATCCCAGTTTTCTCTGTACCTTGTTCCAAAGGGAACAGAACCGGAGGATTTAGGCGTTGGGGCCTGGCTGGAAATTCCATATGATGAAGCATCAAAACCTCGGGTATTAGAGAATCTGGGACTGGAATCATTCAAACAATGCAGGATTGCCAAAGTGTACACTGCGGCTCCTCTGTTTGAGCAGTTAGCATGGCGAGACCATGGCATAGACCGGTGGAACGAGTTCGCCAGGAAACTGTCCTCCATGACAGAGAAAGAACTGCTGAAGTACAAGGCGGTAGCTGAGTATGAGAGGTGTTCCAGTTTAGAGCAGGCTGCCAGGCTGACAGATAGGTTGGACCAGTATGCGTTTGATCCGGCACAGGTGACCTACGCTACTTACGGCAGGGAATGTCTGGAGCAGATGGGAGCGGACCTGGAGGCACAGGCGTTCCGAAGATTTGATTTTGAAGGCTATGGGAAAGAGCTGTATGCCCAGACCGGAAGGAAGCTCACGGCCTATGGGGCGGTCTCAAAGGAGCCTGGACTGGAGGAGGTTCAGGCGCAGGACCATTCCATGATGACGCAGGGAATTGGATAGAGGAGGTGAAGAAGTATCAACAGTTTTATATCCTGGGTGGGAGGCAAAAAGGCGCTGCGGAACACGGTGTATGAATTGTCCCCGGCCAGTTTTGAACGCTATATTGAGGTGTTTGGAGGCGGAGGCTGGGTGCTGTTCGGGAGACCGCCGGATCCGAAGGTGATGGAGGTCTATAATGATTTCAATTCCAACCTGACCAATTTATATGCCTGTGTGAAGAACCACACCATGGAGTTTTTACGCCAGTTGGGATTCCTGCCTTTAAACGGAAGGGACGAATTCCTTGTGCTGCGAAGGTTTTTAGAGGGACAGGAGTTTGCAGGAACTTTTCTTGCACAGGAACTGGAGCTGGCAAGGCATAACCTGCCGCCTCTGGAGTTTGAGGAACTGCGTTCCCTCCTTCTGAAACGCGCAGAGCCGGGGGATGTCCAGAGGGCGGCGGCATTTTACAAAGTAATCCGGTACAGTTATGGAAGCGGCTGTACATCTTTTGGCTGCCAGCCCTTTGATGTGAGAAAGACCTTCCACCTGATCTGGCAGGCGGCGGACCGTCTGGCGAATACGGTCATCGAGAATAAAGACTTTGAGGCGCTCATCCGGCAGTACGACCGGGAGAACGCCTTTCTTTATTGCGATCCGCCTTATTTTATGACGGAGGACCACTATGAGGTGGAGTTCCCAAGGCAGGACCATATGAGGCTTCGGGAAAACCTGGCAGGCTGTCAGGGAAAATGGATGGTCAGCTATAACGATTGCGACTATATCCGGGGGCTGTACGAGGGCTGCCACATCACGGCGGTCAGCCGGATCAATAACCTGGCCCAGCGCTATGACCGTGGGTGTGAATTCCCGGAGGTAATCATTACCAACTATGATCCCCAGGAGCGGAAGAAATGGGGCCCACAGCAGATGAACCTGTTTTCTGCCGGGCTGTTGGGAGGTGAGACGGAAGATGGAAGGAATTGAGAAACTCTGGTGGGCAAAGCATCGGCTGGAGGAACAGACAGAAGGAAAACAGCGCCTGATTATTGGAGCTGGAGGACACCTCTTTGTGAAGGTGGATGACAGCTGTCTGGCGGCTTGTTACTTTGCCATGGTCAGGAATCAGAAAACCGGGCAGTATCATGCGGACGTAAAGGGCTATCTGCGGACGTTCAGCGGGTACTGCAATGGAACACGGCTGGAGCAGTTGTCGGAGGAAATAAGCGGGCTGGCGGCGCTTGTGAAGGAACTGGAGGCCGCGCAGCTTAGTGTGAGTGAAGAGGAACTTCAGGAATTCATTCGGGAGTTAGAACAGCAGGATAAAACAGCAGAAGGAGAGGAAAGGGAGGCGTGATGAGAAACGTGAAAATTAATGGAAGAGTGGCGGAGGATGGAAGCATCATCCTGCCGCCAGGTGTATTGGAAAGCATGTGCCTGACCCCGGGGAATCTGGTAACGCTGGAGTTTGCCCCCACCAGTCCGGTAAAAGAAGCTAACGGCTATGGGCCGCGGTTTCAGGTGGAAACGGGGATCTGTGAGACGGATATCATTGCCAATGAGGAGGAAGCAGCGCTAGTAGTCCCTCATGATTTACTGAACGATGCCCATATCCCAATGGATGCAGGGCTGGTGGTGCAGACGATTCCGGGGGCGATCTTAATCGGTGATACGGATCCCATGGCGGCGGTCCAGGCGCCGCTTCTGGAGATCCTGTCCCTGTTTGGGATATCTGCGGAGGAAGCGTACAAGACAATCGAAGAAGGAGGGTACTACGATGAGTAAGCCGGTATATAAGGTGATGGACAGTAAGGGAAGAGTGTTAATTCCGCGGGAACTGCGTCTGGCGGCCGGTATGTGCGGCGGGGATATCCTGGCCCTTCAGCTCCAGGATGGAAAGGTATCCGTGCGTAAGGTAGAAATCGTGGAGGTGGGGGACCAGTCACCGGAAGCAGTAGAAGCCTACGTCCGCGCCGCCATTAAAACCATGCCGGATGCGGTCCGCTTAAGCCTGATTTCAGACCTGTCCGGGCTGGTACGGGAGAAGGAGGAATACCATGTCGGATAGTCGGATTTATGCAGACAGGGATTGTGTGGAGACAGGAAGCGGCTGTTCTCTGAAAGGGAAGGTGATTGTCCTGAAAGAATCTGCCCGGGAGGCTGGCTTTGGTCGGCAGCTTTATTACTGCACAGGCGGGAACGGAGCCAATGCGAATGCCCTGGGAAAGTCTGTGTTTCTGGTGAATTTAAAGAACGGAGAGTTTGAACGCTGCATTCGGGATCATGTGCTTGGTGTGTTAAAGCCGGAACTTTTGCCGGATGAGGAGAAGCTTCAGCTCTCCCAGATTCGCCCCCTCGATGCCCTGCCGTTGGAGAAGCATGAACCCCAGTATAGCGGATACAGTTTCCTGGAGGATGGAAGGTATGCGGCCGGGGTGTGGCTCTGCAATGAAAAGGAAGCCATGGAATATGTGGAAATGCAGAAGCCCTATCAGCACCGGATCATGCTCTGTGACCGGAATGATTTTTGTGTCTGGGAGGTGCGGGATGGCAGGCAGGTTCACCCTAATAAGGAGAAGTATGAAGGGATCCAGTCGGCTCATCGGATGAATCAGCCAGGAGGGAAAAACAAGCTGGAGCAGGAGGAAGGCGGAACCGCCTTTTCACAGGGCATGAGCCCGTAACTGGTATAAGGAGGAACTTGAGATGTGGCATGGATTTTGGGCCAGGGACGCTCCTAGAGAAAATAGGAATGTCTGAGTAAGACGGTGCAGGCTCCAAAGATGAACAAAACAGACGAGGAAAGGAGTGGAAGCCCTATGCATGGAATTCGAGTGGAACAGGGGCGGATTATGTACTTCGGAAATCCGGCCGGCTACATTGCCGGCAGCCAGGCGGTGGTGGATCCAATTTTTAAGGGGAAAGAGTTGGAGACCTATCTGGAACGGCAGGGAGGGATAGAAGAGGTGGTGTGGAAAGGCGGTGTGTATGACCGATTGATGAATGGCCAGGCCGAGATCCAGGGAGGAGACCCCTTAAAGAACTGCCGGATTTGGCAGTTGAAACCGGATGTCAATATCTATATGAAATTCATTGGATATGAAATGCTGGTTGAGAAATTTGGAGAACCGGAACCGGATAATTACCGCATGGTGTATGACGGTGAAATTGAAACCAATGAGATGGAGCGGATTTTTGAGAAATTTAATGGTGAGCAGGAGGTGCCGGGATATATGGGACACTCCCTTTCCGTGTCGGACGTCATTGAGTTATACGATGAGGGATCCAGTGAATTTTATTACGTGGACTATACGGACTTTAAACCGGTTGCGTTTGGAGGACCGGAGCCGTCCCATTCCCAAACGCTTCAGCTGTAATAAAGGAAACCAGGCAGCGAAGACTGCCTTTTATTATGTAAGGAGGAGCAATTCATGAAAGCAAGATTTGAGCATATGAAACATGCGGCGGAACAGAAGATGTGGAAGGTACGGTTTGTCCTTATGGACCGTTCCGGAGAAAATTTCATTGATAGTGCCATCAAAATTCTGATGGCTGTTGTGATCGGTGCTTTGCTGCTGGCAGGTCTGTACGCATTATTCTCTGAAAATGTGTTACCCACTTTATCCCGGCGTATTACCGAGATGTTCAACTATGCAGGCTAACAGAAAACACAGAAAGAAAAAGAAAGAAGGAGGAACATTATATGCCTACTGTAGACGTAAGAATTACATCCATGTACCCACCAGGAGAAGCGGGGAGTATCCGGGGGTATGCATCCGCCACGGTCGACAGTTGTATTGGAATCCGGGGGATCAAAGTAGTGGATGGAGGGGAGCGTGGACTCTTTGTTTCCATGCCCAGCCGGAAGACAACGGAAGGATATAAAGAAGTGTGTTTCCCGGTAACGGCAGAGTTTAGGGAACAGCTTCACAATGCAGTGTTATCGGCCTACCAGCAGGCGTTGGAACAGTCTGTAGCCCCGCAGACAGGCGCTCCCCAGCAGGAAACACCAGAACAGGCCGGGGAACAGCCGGGTTTGCAGATGTAGGATGCAGGGAGCCCTGTTTATTGTTCTGCTGCTGGCCGCCTCCTTTGTGGATCTGAAGCGGCGGGAGATACCGGACTGGGTGAGCGGCGGCATAGCCTCCCTCTCCCTCCTGCATATTCGGCCGGAATGTCTTTTGGGGATCATCCCGGCACTGTTTTTCCTGGCGGCGGCAGTAAGAGAGGGAATTGGCGGTGGAGATGTGAAACTGGCGGCAGCCTGCGGCCTTGTGCTGGGGCTGCCGCATGCCATGATGGGAACCATGCTGGGGCTGCTGCTCCAGCTTCTGTTTCATCTGTGCGCAAGATGTGTGTTGCCGCTTTTAAAAAGGCAGGTGTGGTCTTCATATCCAATGGCCCCATTTCTGGCCATTGGATATGCGGTTGTTTATTATGTTTAGAAGGGGTAGGAAAATGAAGAAAAGAGTGCTGAGTTTATTTGTATTGATTGGCTGTATGAGTGTTCTCTGCCTTCGGTTCAGGAAAAGGACGGACCGTTTGCAGTGAGGTAAGGGGAATCAATATGGCAATGGAGAGAGCAATGCACAAAATATCCGATGCAGTTGGATTTCGTAGGGTTCAAGGGTAGAAGGAAGGGAGACGAAGATGAATTTCTTTAAGAACAGAACCGTGATTGGCTTGCTATGCATTGTACTGTCCCTGGTGATCTGCTTTGCAATCACGCCGATGTTTAACCGGACAATCAGCGAGAAAACGGAGATTGTCCGGGTTACCAAAAATATCCGGATTGGGGATGAGATTACAAAGGACATGGTGAAATCGGTTGAGGTGGGAGCCTATAACCTGCCGGAGTCCGTTATGCGTAACATCGATGAAGTGGTTGGAAAGTATGCATCGGCGGATATGGCACCGGGTGACTATATCATCCGTTCCAAGGTGGCGGAGGAGCCAGCAGCGGAAAATGCATATCTTTATAACCTAAACGGGGAAAAGCAGGCTATTTCCGTCAGTGTGAAAGCGTTTGCCAATGGGTTGTCCGGAAAGCTGATCAGCGGGGATATTGTATCTGTGATTGCACCGGATTATAGGAAACAGGGATCAACGGTGATACCGCCGGAGCTTCAGTATGTGGAGGTTATTGCGGTTACAGCAAACAGCGGATATGACGCCAATACAGGAGAACGGGGCGGTGAGGAGACGGAGAAAGAACTGCCGGGAACCGTGACCCTTCTGGTTACACCGGAGCAGGGAAAGGTCTTGGCGGAACTGGAAGCAGATGGGAAGCTGCATTTATCTCTGGTATACCGGGGAACAAAGGAAAATGCCCGGAAGTTTGTGGAAGCCCAGAAAATCATGCTGGAAGAACTATATCCACCAGAGGGAGAAGAAACGGAAGGGAACACGGAGGGGGAAAGCGAAACAGCAGGAACAGAAGCAGTAGAAAAAGTCGGTAAAGAAACAATTCAGGGAAGGGAGCCGGAGTCAACCGCAGGAAGTGAGAGCGGGGTGGAATAAATGCTGAATTTCAAAAAGGGGAGTATTTTCGACCGTTCGGCAAAGGCGCAGGAGGATTTCATGGATGAGCCAGAGAATCAGGTCCTTGCGGTCTGGGGGAGTCCGGGAAGCGGGAAATCCACGGTGGCTGTGAAGCTGGCAAAGTACCTGGCCGGAAAGAAGCGGAACGTGATCCTCCTAACCTGCGATATGACAGCTCCCATGCTGCCCTGTATCTGTCCTCCGGCGGACTTAGAATGTGAACAATCCCTGGGAAGTGTGCTGGCGGCCGCCCAGGTGACGCAATCCCTGGTCCGTCATAACCTGATTACCCATAAAAAGTACGACTACCTGACCATGATGGGAATGCTGCGGGGAGAGAATGAATATACCTATCCACCTTATAATGCCAAGCAGGCAACGGAGTTGATCGCGTGTCTTCGGGAAATTGCTCCTTATGTGATTATTGACTGTGGAAGCTACATTGCCAATGATATTCTGTCCGCCATTGCGCTGATGGAGTCCGATGCGGTTCTCCGCCTGGTAAACTGCGACTTGAAGAGTATCAGCTACCTTTCCAGCCAGCTGCCCCTGCTGCGGGACAACAAATGGGATGCGGATAAACAGTACAAGGTAGCCAGCAACATCAAGCCTAATGAGGCCAGTGAACATGTGGAGCAGGTGCTTGGTAGTGTGACATTTAAGCTGCCTTATTGCGCGGAACTGGCGGCTCAGAGTCTGGCCGGGGATCTCTTGGCGGATTTATCTTTGCGGGAGAGCAAAGGATTCCGAAAGGCGATTGAGGCAATCAGCAGGGAGGTGTTTGGATGTTAGGGGAAAAGCGCTCCGGGGATATATTGGGGCCGGGACCAAAGCGGGAAGCTGGTGTACAGGCAACAATGGCAGAAGCGGCTGGTGATGACCAGGAAGTAGAGCTGCAGAAATATAGCGATTCCAAGAGACGCGAAATAGAGTACGAGGACGAATCAGCACAGAGAGAAAAAAGCGAGGCCGCTGTGCCGGAGACACAGTCTGTTCTGGATGAACTGAGTTTAGAAGAGATAAGTAGAGCAGAAGAAGAGGACGAAGAGCGGCGGCTTTTTCAAGAATCGCAGGTTCCTCGCGCCCACAACCTGTTCTTTTCCCCGCAGGGGGAAGGCCGGGAATTTACGGATGTTTTAAAAGAAGTGCAGGAGTATATTTCCAGTAAATATTCTACGCTGATCATCGACCAGGGGAGCGGGGATGTCAAGGATTAGATTAAGCGCTATATCACCAAGTATGTGCAGGACTACCGGATCGCAGTAAAGGGGATGGACCGTCAGGAACTGGTGGATACCATTTATACCGAGATGGCGGAGTTTTCCTTCCTCACCAAGTACGTGTTTGGGACAGGGATTGAGGAGATCGACATCAACAGCTGGCGGGATATCGAAGTCCAGTATTTCGGAGGCGTCACGAAGAAACTGACCGAGCGCTTTGAGAGCCCCCAGCACGCAATCAATGTAATCCGCCGTATGCTCCACACGTCCGGTATGGTTCTGGACAATGCCAGCCCGGCTGTGCTGGGGCATTTATCCAAAAACATCCGAATCGCAGCCATGAAAACACCGCTGGTGGATGAGGACGTAGGGATTGCAGCTTCGATCCGTATTGTGAATCCACAATCCATGAAGCAGGAGGATTTTATAAACGGGGGAACGGCCACCCAGCCGATGATGGATTTTTTGACCGAGTGTCTGCGGTATGGGATTTCCATTTGTGTGGCAGGGGCGACAAGCTCCGGGAAGACAACGCTGCTTGGCTGGCTTTTGACAACCATACCGGATAACAAACGGATTTACACCATTGAGAGTGGTTCCAGGGAGTTGGCGCTGGTGCGCGAGAAGGAAGGCGCGGTAACGAATTCCGTCATCCATACCCTGACCCGGGACAGTGAGAATGAGCGCCAGAGGGTGGATCAGATTGCCTTACTGGACATGGCGCTGCGGTTTAACCCGGATATCATTGTGGTGGGGGAAATGCGCGGGCCGGAGGCCAATGCGGCCCAGGAGGCGGCCAGGACCGGCGTGGCGGTGGTAACCACCATCCATTCCAACAGTTGTGAAGCCACATACCGGCGTATGGTGTCCCTGTGTAAACGGGCGGTGGACATGAGCGATGAGACCCTCCTATCCTATGTGACAGAGGCCTATCCAATCGTGGCATTCTGTAAGCAGCTGGAAAACCGGGAACGGCGCCTGATGGAAATCCAGGAGTGCGAAATCCGATCAGATGGAGCCAGAAGCTACCGGCCGCTGTTCCAGTACAAGATCACGGAAAACCGGGTGGAAGACGGGAAAATCATCATTGAAGGCCACCATGAGCAGGTGCATGCCATATCGGACGGGCTGGCAAAACGGCTGTTGGAGAACGGGATGCCGGGTGAGACGCTGAAGAAGTTGAGGGGAGGTGTGAATGTATGACATTGATGCAGCTTTTAGCCTGTGCCGGTATGATAACCGGTGCTTTTTTAATTCTGGGATTAAAACCGATGGAATTTACAGACGGTCTGTTTGGCTTTCTGATGCAACAGCCCAGAACGTTAAAGGAGGAAATCAACGAGGCCACCAGCCGGAAGAAACCGGGGGTGTTTCGCAGGGAAATCCGTACGGCCCAGGAAAGCCGTTTTTCCATGATCTGTGCAGCCAGCCTGTCCTTGTTCTGTGTTGGCGGCTCCCTGGCAATCCTGATGGGGAACTATTTTCTGGCCCCGGTTTTGGCGGTGGGCTTCCTGTTCTTCCCTTTCTGGTATGTGCGCCTGACGGCCGGCCATTACAAGAAGAACGTGGCGGCGGAGCTGGAGACAGCCCTGTCCATCATTACCACAGCGTATTTGAGGAATGAGGATATCCTGACCGCGGTGGAGGAAAACCTGCACTACTTAAATCCACCGGTCCGCAACGTGTTCCAGGAATTTTCAACCCAGGTGCGGATGGTGAATCCCGATGTGGAAGCCGGGCTGCAGGCACTGAGAGGGCGGATTGAGAACGATGTGTTTGAGGAGTGGTGCAATGCACTGTGCGACTGCCAGTATGACCGCAGCTTAAAGACCACGCTGACGCCGATTGTGAGCAAGCTGTCGGATATGCGGATCGTGAATGCGGAGCTGGAGCTGTTGGTGACGGAACCCAGGAAGGAATTTATTACCATGGTGATCCTTGTGATTGGAAACATCCCGTTAATGTATTTCTTAAACCGCAGCTGGTACGAGACGCTGATGTTTTCCTATATGGGGCAGATTATCCTGGCGGGATCGGCGGCTCTTATCTTTGTCAGCACGGCATGTGTGATCCGCCTGACCAAGCCGCTGGAATACAGGAGGTGACGGGAATGATTGGATTACTGGTCTGCTTTGGTGGACTGCTGGCGGCCGGGTTGTTCTTCTTGGCGGCGGACTTGCTTCGGCTGCCGTATTTAAAGACATCGAAGGCGATGATTAATACAGGGAGGGAAAACAGAAAAGCAGCAAAGAGCCTGGAAACGTACCTGCTTTCCCTGGCGGTGAAGCTGGCGCCTTATATCCATATGGATGAGTATAAACGGGGGCGGCAGAAAAATATCTTAAAGGCCAGTGGGCTGAATATGGAACCGGAGGTGTATCAGGCCTATGTCATTTCAAAGGCGGGGCTTGTGCTGCTGGGTGTGATTCCCTGTCTGCTGGTTTTTCCGCTTCTGGCTGTGATTATCGTGGTCCTGGAAGTGATGGTGTATTTCAAGGAACAGGAGAGGGCGGATGAACTGCTGGCGAAGAAGAGGGGAGAGCTGGAGGGCGAGCTGCCCCGGTTTGTGTCAACCATTGAGCAGGAGCTGAAGAACAGCCGGGATGTGCTGTCCATTGTGGAGAACTATAAAAAGAACGCCGGGGAAGAATTTGCCAATGAACTGGAAATCCTGGCGGCGGATATGCGCTCTTCCAGCTATGAAGCAGCGCTCACCCGCTTTGAAGCCAGGATTAACTCTTCCATGCTCTCCGATGTGGTGAGGGGGCTGATTGGCGTACTTCGCGGCGATGACGGGGCCATGTATTTTCAGATGCTGTCCCATGATTTCAAACAGATGGAACTGCAGCGGCTGAAAAAGGAAGCCCAGAAGATCCCGCCCAAGATCCGGGTGTTCAGCTTCCTCATGCTGGTGTGTTTTATTGTCACTTACCTGGCGATTATCGTATTTGAGATTCTGAAGTCCATGGGGAGTATGTTTTAGAGAAGAAAAAGACGGAGGCGCGAGGACATGAGTCGTGTAGAGAATCAGACAGGAACGAACGAAAAAAACGTTAAAAACGAGATTGAAAGGAAATTATCTGGGACGGTACGGGGATTTTTGGAGAGGCATCCCAACGAACCGGTGTTTATGATGACGCCCGGCGGCTATGTGTATCTGGTCCCGGAGCAGATTGGGAATCTTTTGGCGGGTGAAGCCGTCTCTGGAAGCCCGTACAGTTGGAGGGAATGTGTCCAGATCAAGGCGGAGGAACTTCTACAGCAGATGGTGGATTCACTGAATCATGCGGACGGCACATGGTATGTGCTGACGCGGTTATATGAGCCGGAAGTGATTCCTGCCAGAACCAGTGAGGAGGGGATGGTGTGTCACGTTTAAGGAAGATTCTTGCCGGACGAGGCGGGGAAGGGTACATCGATGTGGCGATTTTAATCCTGTGTGTGATGCTGGTACTGGCTATGTCCGTAAAGATTCTGCCTGTGTTTATTGCAAAACAGCAGCTGGATACCTTTGCGACAGAGCTTTGCCGGGAGGCGGAGATTACGGGCCGGATCGGGAGTGAGACGAACCGGAGGGCGGCTGTCCTCAGAGAAAAGACAGGACTTGATCCCGAGATTCATTGGTCAGCCAGCGGTCGGATTCAACTCAATGAGGAAGTAACGGTGCAGTTGACCTGCCGCTATAATCTGGGATTGTTTGGAGGATTTGGTTCCTTCCCCATCACCCTCCGTGCTGCGGCAACCGGAAAGTCTGAGGTGTATTGGAAATGAAAAAATGGCTGGCATGTTTAAAAGATCAACGCGGGACTGCGTTCCCTCTGGTAATCGCTGTGACGCTGGCCTGCCTTTTGATTCTGTGCGGGATCATGGAATTTTTCCGTCTGAGCCTGATTGCCTCCGGGGTGAAGGAAGCCCTGCAGGATGCAGTGGTTGTGGTGGTAAATGACAACTACGCCAATGTCTATCACGGAGTACGGGAAGGATACTCAGGCGGATATTATACGGAAGGATACGGTTTTGAGGAATCGGTGGATACCGGAGATATTTATTACCACCTGTATGAAACACTGGGAACACGGCGGGTGGCTGGAAGCCGGGGGAAATATACAGGAGGCGTTCTGGAATATAAAATCACCGGGCTGGATGTTACAATCCACAATGCGCCCCTGGCACCCTCCGACCCTGCAAATGCCCAGAGGTTTGAAGCAAATGCCGTGGTCTGGCTGGAGGTTTCGGTGCGGTTTGCAGGGAAGACATTTCCTCCCATGAAGATGAAACTTAAAGTTCAGGCCGGTTATATTGAAGTATTCTGAAAAATAGGGGAGAAAGAGGGGGAAATGGGAAAAGTCGCTGGACTTTTAGAGAGGGTTACGGTATGTTATGTCGTACAAAGATAAAATTATGAGGAGGCGTGATCAATGAAACTGAATGAGCGAATGAAACGGCGGCTGGCTGTCCTTGGTTGCGTGATCGTGGGAGCTGTATTGATTGCAGCAATCGGCAGCCAATTCAGAGGAGAGGCACAGGGAAGCAATCAGGCGGAGGCACAGACAGAACAGACGGAAGAAGTGACAGTAGCGGCAATACCGACTGAGACAACGGAAGCAGCAACAACAGAGGAAGAAACAGAGCCAACCAAACCGGATATCGTGGTGAGAACCGAACCGGCAACGGAACCTTCCAGGACAGGGACAACGGAGCCAACAGCGGCTCTGCCGGCACAGACGGACCGGACGGAACAGGCCGTGCAGCCGGCTCCAGTAAAACCAACTGCTCCGCCTGAAGAAGTGTTAAAGAATCCTGCCCAAAAGCCGGATGGAGAGTCCGTGGAAGGAACCCCGGAGGCCATACCTCATGAGGAGGTCGTGCAGCCAAACGAGGTGCCCACACAGGCAGGGGAGCCGCAGTATGGAACTACACAAAATGGAAAGATTTATGTACCGGGATTTGGCTGGATTGATGAGATTGGAGAAGGGCAGGGAACGGTAGCTGAGGATATGTATGAAAATGGGAATAAGATTGGCATTATGGATTAAAAGGATTGTGACGAGACACCGCTTCGGCGGTGTTTTTTCTTTGAGAATGTGCAGGAATGGGGCCAAGATACTGGCTGTGCTGACAATGGCCATGATGCTTATGTCGCCTCTCACTGCATATGCAGTCGGGGAAGGAAACCTGGATGGAGGCGGCGGGTCCATGGGACAGGGAACCTCACAGAACAAGTGGACGCCCGGCATGGAGGGCGTGAGGGTGACGGTCATCCTGGCGGATACCAGGACCCCGGTGACACAGCCCATTGACTTTACAAACAAAAGGCCGACCAATATCCAACTGCATTTTGGGAAGGTTAGCAAGCTGTCCTATAACAAAGGGACTGCGCTGAGGGCAAGCGGTGAGGCTTATACGTTCGTAAATCCGGGACAATCCCTGCCGCGGATCATCAGCTCCCAGAGTCTTGGCGCGGCCAGTATTGAGGCGATAAAAAGCTATTTTACTGACGAGCAGGTTATCCGCAGCATTGCGAACCTGACAGGAATGGACTTTGAAGTGCTGACAAACGGCAAGTATAAGCTGATGCTGGAACCGATTGCTTATGTTGTGTTTCAGGGGGTGAACGTGGCAATGACTGCTACGGAAGCTGCCCTATATGATCAGACTGTAAATGGCGCTATGCGGGCAATGCTCCCTACAGTTGGATTTCAAAATTTACCGTTGTCTATGTTTTTGGAGACTGCAGATTTAGGCTATCCTGCCTGGAGCGGACCAAAGTCCGGTGTGCGTTCCAATCAGGAAATCATCACGTCCCTTGGTCTGGGAATTGTGCGTTTTAATGAGACAACCACGCCGCCAGCCGTGGATGCATTTGACTATGAGTACCGGGTGAATACGGAAGTTATCACCGCTGTGACTGTAAAGGAGGCCAGTCGGATCCGGATCACCCGGTCTCGGTTACCTTCCGGGTGGCCGGAAGGACGATGCGTGTGGATCACGTATATTATCCGGAGGGGGACAGTCAGATTGCCTGGATTCGCTGGACTACACCTTCCACACCGCAGACCATGACCATACATGTCACGGTTTCCGGTGGGGGAAGGACCGACAAAAACACGATTACGGCCAATATCGTAGACTTGAGTAAGAACCCTCCTCCGGATCCAAACGCGGATGACAGGAATCACGGCTTTACTATTCCGACAGTTACAGGCAGGGAACAGGTGACGAGAGCCGATTGGGGTGTGTGGAGGCCGTGGTGGTATTCCTACTGGGTCTGGCACAGCGGAAGTGATGATGAAGACGTCTGGTGGTGCGATCACGGCTGGTGGGAGTTTGATTATGACCGTTACTACGCTAGACTAACTGCTGAGATGGAAATCCATCCGGATGAGAAATCTCCGACCGCTTCCGGAAACACACTGAAGTCCGGTTATGGCATCCAGGAGACAGTGACAGCAGGAGTGAGCACCAATCAAAGCCATGCGGTGACAGAAGCCCAGAACGCTATCACTTACTTCCCGGAATTTGATTATCAGAGCTACTGGCGTGTACTGGAACGGATGGGGCGGGGATATCAGACCCGGTTTGAGTTTGAGGAGAACCCATTCAGCACCTATGAACGAAGGACCCATTTTTTACCAATCTGGTATCCTGATGGCAGCTATACGCCCTATACATGGCTGATTGACTGCTGGACGCCGGCTGGGATGCTATCTATGAATCTGACAGATTCGGTCCGGGTGCGTGGGAATCTTTGGCAGGATTGGCACATTTCGCCTCAGAAACCGAGGTAGGATAACGGTTGTTTAAGAACAGAAAAATAGGTAAATGAAGTGAAGGCTGCAGGATTTCTGCGGTTTTTGCTGTATGTGATGAAGCGCTCGTGGAGCGTTCGTTTCATCGGTATGAGAGGAGAGCTATATGAAAAAGTATAAATGGATGATTGCACTGATTGTTGTATTACTTCTGACCACTATGTTTGGCATGACAGCCTTTGCCTCCAACACCGGGAATGTAGCAGGCGCAGTGGAAGGCACCTGGAAAGCAGCCTCATCCCAGATTAAGACGGTGGTCAACAACGTGGTGTTCCCGGCAATCGATCTGGTATTGGCGGTGTTGTTCTTTGGCAAGGTGGCAACTGCCTATATGGACTACCAGAAACATGGTCAGATTGAGTGGGCTCCGGCTGCCATTTTGTTTGCAGGATTGGTTTTCAGCCTGTTTGCACCAATGTATGTGTGGCAGATTGTTGGTATCTAAGAAGTGAAATAAAATCTTGTTTGGAATAGGATACGGGAGGAAGAGGAATGGGGTGCTGGGGAATCACGGCATTTGAGTCGGATGAAGGTCTGGACGCAGTAGAGTTTATCAGGAGGAGACTTCCGGAGGATGGTAAGCTGGAGCTTGAAACGCTGCTGGAAGCCTTGAAGCGGGATTCATGGAATGCCCCTCCGGATGTAGAGATGGCAGGGGCCCACACCAGTGTGATGGCGCTGGCGGAATTGACGCTGAAGTTTGTGGACGGGGATGTAAAGAGCCTGGATGATGAGGAGGACTGGGATAGGGAGGAGCATAAATTTTGTTCCGTCACTTCTTTCACCGCTTCCGGAGAAACAGTCCATTGGATTCGGAACTATATTTTTGATACACTCCATGCTATAAAAAAATATGCTGAGTCCCAGACCAGAGATGGTGCCAAATGGGGCGGTTGGTTCGAGGAAAAGAACTGGGTTGGATGGCAGAAACATATGGCAGAACTGGTCAGCCGTCTTGATCCATTTATTGAATCTTCAGAAGCAAAAATTGAGTTGATTTCATTACAACGGCCAGAGCATCAGGAGATGGAAAATAGCGAAGAGGTGGAAATGCCGTTACAGAATCAACTTGGACCGTGAGGCATAATAAGGGATGGCGATGGCAGAAAATCAGGAGAAAAATATGGTTTCAAATGACAAACAGGATAAGTTACTGATGGAAATGTGCATTAAGCATTTGACCCAATACGCGGCCATGATCAAAATTGACCGGGGAACTCAAGGGGATGAGAGTATCGGACGGCTGAAGAAAATGATCGGGGAGATGGAGGCATATTGGGATTTAAGTGAGCGAAAGGATCGCGAAGAGCAATTTGACAAAACGCTGCGGCGTGCAGTCCAGACGGGAAGGGCGAATTGGGTATCAGAGAAACAGAAAATCGCCACTGTGAATGGATTATACCGCTATGCAAGTGAAATGATTTTCGTGCAAGGTATGGAGGCAATAGACCGGGTGAAAGAGGTCCAATCAGTTATACGGGAACTGGCAGATGGCTGGGGCATGGATAAAGAATGGGTGGATCAGCTGTGTGCTTTTATTGGGGTTATGGAAGAATATAAAGAACAGCGGACCCCGGAAATGGGGGAGGACAGCCGCTTCTTTAAAGACATTTCGGCCGTGGCAGAGAGAATGGGATTTGAGGTAAAAGGAATAAAGAATGGATTGCTGCAGCTGTATCTGGAGGGAAGCCGTGTGGCGGAGATTGATGAAAGGGGAAGCCTGCTGTACCGCCCGAAACCGGAAGTATTCAAACTGATGGATGAGATCGAAGCATGGAAGGGCAGAGAAGAAAACCTGCATCTGCAGGACGGACTTCAGATGTAACACAGGCAGAGAGGGCGCTGCCTATGAAATCATTAAACGAATACTTGGCGTATTATGATCCGATGAGGGAATCCAATGAGCGGTATTTTCCGGAGGATCGCGCAACGCTCCGGTACTCCCGGATGGCTGTTATTGCAGATAGAAAATTGATAGGGGCCTCTCTGTATCCGGATCACGTACAGGAAATGTCATTTTTAGAAACACCATTTATGCGGCAGATCTGCCGGGATTATCAATATGCAAGAAAGCTGGAAGTCAGGATCGAATGTTATGAGCATAGTGGGGAAGGAAACAGTCGGGGACTGACAGGTGGTGAGTTTACGCTGTTCTGTATGGGAGCATTGGATTTGAAGGTAGTGTCCACCCGGAACATCTGCTTGTGGCAAGGATGAGGTTCAGCCTGTTCGGGAAGGAAGCCGGGGATATGGGATTAACAGTAAGAAAGAGGTGATAGTTCGATGTTTATCTGGGACTTTGTGGCAGACACGGTTCTCGGCCAGATTGTGGACTGGATCTATGGCCAAATGATTGGATTTCTGGGGAATTTTTTCTCGCTTATGGGGCAGATGGGGGCAGAGCTGTTCGAGCTGGACTGGATCCAGGCGATTGTCCTGTTTTTCTCCCAGCTTGCCTGGGTGCTCTATGTGGTGGGACTTGTGGTGGCGGTATTTGAGTGTGCCATTGAATGCCAGAGCGGCAGGGGAAGCGTCCGTGATACGGCGCTGAATGCATTAAAAGGATTTATGGCAGCCGGCCTTTTTTCCGTTGTGCCGGTGGAGCTTTACAAGTTCAGTGTGTCCCTGCAGGGAGAGATAACCAGAGGAATAACCGGGATGGGAGGTGACTTCGGCTCCATGGCAGGGAACATTATCGATAGTCTGCAGAATTCGGGCTCCCTGCAGGATGCAATGGTCAGCGGAGTGTTTGGAGGAATCCATACCATTACAAATCCAATCCTGATGATCTTTATCCTGTTTATGATGGGGTATTCCACCATCAAAGTGTTCTTTGCCAACCTGAAACGGGGCGGGATCCTGCTGATTCAGATCGCAGTGGGAAGCCTGTATCTGTTTAGTGTTCCCAGGGGGTATATGGACGGCTTTACTACCTGGTGCAAGCAGGTGATCGGTATCTGTCTGACCGCTTTTTTACAGGCCACGATGCTGATTGCGGGCCTTATGGTGTTAAGTAAAAATGCCCTTCTGGGGCTGGGGATTATGCTGGCGGCAGGGGAGGTGCCGAGGATTGCCGGGCAGTTTGGACTGGATACCAGTACCAGAGCAAACCTGATGAGCAGTGTGTATGCGGCGCAGAGCGCGGTAAACCTGACCAGGACCATTGTGCAGGCCGTGGCGAAATAGGAGGGATCGATTGGAAAACCGATTGATATATATTTGTTCCCCTTATGCAGGGAATACAGAAGAAAATATAACATTTGTAAGGCAGGCATGTTGTTATGCCATCCGGCAGGGAGCGATTCCTTTGGCCCCTCACCTGTTATATCCCCAGATCCTGGATGACAACATACCGGAAGAACGGGAAATAGGAATCCGGCTGGGGATGGAAGTATTGAGACGGTGTGAGGAGGTCTGGATATGCGGGGACCAGATGTCAGAAGGAATGAAGTGGGAAGCTGAGTATGCAAAAGCCAGGGAAATTCCGGTGCGCCGAGTCCCGGCATGTGAGATCGCGGAGAATAGAATGTTGCAGGAGAAAGAGCTGGAACCCATAAGAGGAGGCCTGGAGATTGGTCAACCGGACCAAAAGGATGTTCAGATGGAGATGTAGCCGCAAAAGGAGGTGGATCACTTGCACTTATATTTTCACACCAATACAGAGATGGCGCTGTATTACATCAAGGCGTTATTGCGGGATGGAGATGAGCATCCCATGTCGGAAATCTATGATTACGTGATGGAAAACTGTAAAGGCCATGCTGTGATGGGAGAACCGATGCGCGCAACGGTCATATCGTCCGCACTCTGGCGGCTGGCACATACGGACGGAAGCGGTTACTGCCGCCTGCGAAGAGGGGTGTATCAGATGGGAGACCCGAAGAAAAACATGAAGGAGACGCCTTCTCTTTATGAACGGGCCATCCGGATTGTAAGCAGGGCGGAACGGGAGCTGGCCGGCAGTTTCTACGTGAACCTGGACCAGGGCGTGGACTTAAAAACATCCATTGAGGCCCAGAAAGCAGGCGTCCGGCATGTCCATGGAACTGTAGGAGGTGAAGGATGTATATTTACCCGGAACATTTGAAGGCAAGGGCTGTCATGTGGCTGTGGCAGCTTCGGGATCTGACCATCATTGGGGTGGGTGTTTTGTTTTCTGTGCTTGCGGTGGTCCAGACCGGGGGTATTATTCCGGCGCTGTTTACGGCTGCCTATGCCTTTTTGACCATCCGTTTTGAAGATACCAGTATCCTGGATTTTATCAGCTATGCCTGTGCCTATTTTTTCAGACAGCAATTTTTTGAATGGAGGATAACCAGATGAGCAGAAAAGGGAAACGGGAGGGGAAGACAACAGCCAAACAGAGGCTCTCCACCAGGCAGCTGATGAACACCAGGAGGATTACGGAGTACAGCCTGGAGACCTATGACGGCGATGAGCTGGTGTACTTTATGATCCGGCCCACCAACCTGTCGGTTCTTTCAGAATCCAGTGTAGGAGCGAGGGTGTATGCCCTGATGAATGTGCTGAAGGGTGTGGCTGAGATTGAGATGCTGTGCTTAAACAGCCGGGAGGATTTTGAGGAGAACAAGGGATTTCTGCGCAGGCGGGCGGAAGAAGAACGCAATCCGGTCATCCGCCAGTTGCTGGAGCGGGATCAGAACTTCTTAGACCGGATTCAGGTACAGATGGCAACGGCCCGTGAATTTTTAATCCTGATCCGTCTTAGGAACCAGAAGGGAAAGGATGTGTTTTCGTATCTGGACCGCATTGAAAAATCCCTAAAGGAACAGGGATTTGATTCCAGGCGGGCGGATGAGGAAGACATCAAACGGATTCTGGCGGTGTATTATGAGCAGAACGTGACCAGTGAGAAATTCGAGGATTTTGACGGGGCGAGGTGGATTATTCCGGATGATTAAACGCAGAAGACAGGAGGAGGCGCAAAGTGAAGCTGAAAATTGGTGGTTACGATTCCGTCAAACTGTGGTATACTGTAAAAGAAATGCAATCATTGTGAGAAGGAAGGAGTGGATTGCTTGAATTACCCGGAATTATCGAGAAAAAGGGATTTATACCAGTCTGGCAGGGCGTCCATCCCGGAGCTGACGCTGCAGTCCTACGAGCAGGCGTTTGAGATAGAATATACCCATAACTCTACCGCTATTGAGGGAAATACCCTGACCCTTATGGAGACAAAGGTGCTCTTAGAGGATGGGATTACAATAGGTGGGAAGAGGCTGAGGGAGATTTATGAGACTGTCAACCACCAGAAGGCATACCGCTATGTGAAGGAGTGTATCGCAAAGGAACAGCCTCTGGATGAAAAAATCATTAAGGACATCCATGCACTGTTGATGGAGAATATCTTTGTGGGAGGGATTTACCGGAACGTAGACGTGTACATTTCCGGAGCGCAGCATACCCCGCCATCACCTGGTGAGATGTACCGGCAGGTCAAAGATTTTTATGCCGACCTCACATGGAAGGGGAAAGAAATGAACCCTATTGAACTGGCGGCATGGACCCACGCAGAGTTTGTGCGAATCCATCCCTTCCCGGATGGCAATGGGAGGACCTCACGTCTGATTATGAACTATCAGCTTTTAGCAAACGGATTTCCTGCCGTGTCTATCGCAAAAGAGAACCGACTGGATTATTTCAATGCCTTGGAAGTCTATGCGGTAGAGGGCAATCTGGTCCCGTTTGCAGAAATGGTTGCAGACCTGACCGACCAGCAGCTGGACCTTTACCTGGGCATGATGGAGCCTTCGCAGGACATACAGCAGAATCCAAAGATGTAATAACAGAAGAACAAAACGGCATGACGCCGGATGCAGAGATGTGTCCGGCGCTTTTTTTGCGCCAAAATCAAGGAGGGAGAACGTTGAAACATGCAAAAACCGCCCCGGTGGCGGAAAAGGAGGACGTGCGCATCCAGGAATTTCTGGACATGATTGCGCCCTCCGTCATCAAGTTTGAAACTGACTACTTCATTTGTGGCAACACGTACCGCTGTGTATGGGCGCTGAGAGAGTACCCGACTTCCACAGAGGAGCAGGCAATCTTAAAACGGCTGGGGGAAAAGGATGGGGTTACCTTAAAGATTTATACCCGCCATGTCAGTGCGGCGGAGGAGCGGAAAATCATCAGCAATGCCGCCAGCAAGAACCGGCTGAATCAGTCCAGTACCAATGACTTACAGCAGACGGTCCAGGCGGAGAGCAATCTCCAGGATGTGGCGATGATTGTGGCAAGGACCCACCGCAACCGGGAGCCGCTCCTGCATACGGCTGTTTACATGGAACTGACCGCCAATGAATACGACCGCCTGAAGCTGTTACAGACGGAGGTCCTGACCGAGCTAATCCGTTCAAAACTAAACGTGGATCGACTCCTTCTGCGCCAGCAGCAGGGCTTTCAGTGTGTGATGCCAAGCGGGAGAAATGTGTTCCGGGATCAGTTTGAGCGGGTTCTGCCGGCCAGCAGTGTGGCGAACCTCTATCCCTTTAATTACAGCGGGAAGACGGATCCCCATGGTTTTTATGTGGGCCGGGATAAGTTTGGGAGTAACATCCTGGTGGATTTCAACCAGAGGGCGGACGATAAGACCAACGGTTCCATCCTCATCCTGGGCAACAGCGGACAGGGAAAATCCTACCTGTTAAAGCTGATCCTGTGCAATCTGCGGGAAGCCGGGCTGAATGTCATCTGCCTGGATCCGGAAATGGAATATGAGGACCTGACCAACAATCTTGGGGGCTGCTTCATCGATCTGATGGGCGGCCGTTTTTTGATTAATCCCCTGGAACCGAAGGTATAGGATGAAGGGGAGGGCCCGGAGGACCCGGATGCGCCGGAAACCTTCCGGATTCGGAGCCGGATGAGCCAGCATATCAGCTTTTTAAAAGACTTTTTCCGCTCCTATAAGGACTTCACGGACCGGGAACTTGACGTGATTGAGATTATGGTTCAGCGCCTCTACGCCAAGTGCGGGCTTACGGATGAGACGGATTTTCAGAGGCTGGGCTCCAAAGATTATCCCACTCTTTCCGAACTGTACGAGTTCATTGAGGCGGAATACAAAGGGTTTGACAGCGGGGAGCGGCAGCTGTATACCGCGGAACTGTTGCAGAACATCCTTCTGGGGCTCCACTCCATGTGCAGGGGACCGGAGGCAAAGTTTTTCAACGGCCATACCAATATCACGGATTCCAGCTTCGTTACCTTCGGCGTAAAAGGGGTCCTGCAGGCCAGCCGGAACCTTCGTGACGCCTTGCTGTTTAATACCCTTTCCTTCATGAGCAACCGGCTTCTGACGGTAGGGGATACGGTGGCGGGACTGGATGAATTTTACCTGTTCCTATCCAATCTGACGGCGGTGGAGTATGTCCGAAACTTCATGAAACGTGTGAGAAAGAAGAACTCCTCTGTGATTCTGGCCAGCCAGAACCTGGAGGATTTTAATATTGAGGGAATCCGGGAATATACCAAGCCGCTGTTCTCCATTCCCACCCATCAGTTCCTGTTCAATGCAGGGGCTGTGGATGAGAAGTTTTATACGGACACCCTACAGTTGGAAGCGAGCGAATTCAGCCTAATCCGCTATCCCCAGCGAGGTGTGTGTCTCTATAAATGCGGGAATGAGCGTTACAACCTGATGGTGACGGCGCCGGATTATAAGGCAAAGCTGTTTGGAAAGGCAGGCGGACGATGAGCCGGGAGGTGGTTCCATGGACATGAAGCAGCAGCGGTTTGGGATTGAGATTGAGCTGACGGGGATTGCCAGGAAGCGTGGGGCAGAGATCGCAGCCGCCCATTTTGGCACTCAGTCCTACTATGAAGGAACTTATTACGACACCTATGTTGCGCTGGATCCCCAGGGCAGGGAATGGAAATTCATGAGTGACGCCAGCATTAAACCGGAGAGAAAAGAGGGAAAGAGCCGCGTGGCAGCCAGTGACAGCTATAAAACCGAGATGGTGAGCCCCATCTGCCGTTATGAGGATATCGAGACCATACAGGAACTGGTGCGGAAACTGCGGGAGGCAGGAGCCCTGGCAAATTCCAGCTGTGGGATCCATGTGCATATCGATGCCTCTCCATTTGACGCGAGGACCCTCCGCAACATCACCAACATCATGGCGGCAAAGGAGGATTTAATCTATAAGGCGTTACAGGTATCGGTAGCCAGACAGAACCGCTGGTGCAAACCGGTGGAGGAGTGGTTTCTGGAGGAACTCAATCAGAAGAAGCCTGGGACCCTGGAAGAAGTGAGACACATCTGGTACAACGGAGCCAGCCGCCAGCGGGATCATTATGATAACAGCCGTTATCATTGCCTGAACCTGCATAGTGTGTTTCAGAAAGGGACTGTTGAGTTCCGGCTGTTTAATGGGACCACTCATGCGGGAAAAATCAAGGCTTACATCCAGCTTTGCCTTGCTATTGGGGCTCAGGCCCTCAACCAGACCAGCGCCAGCCGAAGGAAAACGCAGACAACCAATGAGAAATATACGTTCCGTACCTGGCTGCTTCGGCTGGGATTAAACGGGGAGGAGTTTAAAACGGCGCGGCTTCACCTGCTGAAACATCTGGATGGCTGCATTGCCTGGAAGGATCCGGCCCAGGCTGAGGCGCAGAAGGAGCGGCTCCGTATGAAACGGGAGAAGGAGCTGCAGATGCGGGAGGAGCGGGAAGTCCCCGCAGCAGAATCAGAGACGATAGAACAGGAAGAAGCTATGCATGTAGAGGCCGAGGCACAGTCCCCGGCCTTTTCTATGATGACAGGAATGTAAAGGAGAAGAAGAGATGGCAAGAAGGACAGGGAAAAAAGCAACAAAAGAGCGGCTGTACATTGCTTATGGCAGCAACTTAAATCTTCCCCAGATGGAGCGGCGCTGCCCGACCGCAAAGGTGATAGGAACCAGCGAGATCAAAAACTACGAGCTGTTATTCCGCGGTGTGGCTACTGTGGAGCCGAAGGAAGGAGCGAGTGTTCCGATTCTGTTATGGAAGATTGAGGCTCTCGATGAGGCGGCGTTGGACCGGTATGAGGGTTGGCCCTATCTGTACCGGAAAGAAATGATGGACGTGGAATTGGAAGGAAGAAGTGTTTCCGCCATGGTCTACGTGATGAATGACGTGCGTTTTTTTGGGATGCCCCTGGAATCTTATTACAAGGTGATTGAGGAGGGATACCAAACAGCCGGATTCGATACGGCTGTGCTGGAGCATGCCCGGGAGCGGACAAAGGAGATGATGAAACAGGAGGAGTCCCAGTATCACCAGCAGCGTTTTCATAATCTGGACGGTTTTCATTTATAAGGCAAGCAAAAAAAGCTGCTCATACAGCGGCAGCTTCGTGCGTTAATCATCCTGTTTTTCAGCAATCGTAATCGTTTTAAGATAGGCCCCCAGAAGTTCCTTGAGTTCCGGCAGATACTTCCCATCCAGACCGGAAAGCATGTCTGTGATGGCGCTGACATCGGTGACCTGTTCGGTTCCGAACAGGATATAGTCGGCGGAGAGCCCCAGTACACGGGCGAGCCTTCCCAGCAATGCAACGGAAAAGCCCCGGTCACCGCGCTCAATATCGGAAAGAAAGGAATTGGATATTTCGGAAAGCTCAGCCAGCCGTTCCCGGCTGTAGCCAAGGGCTTCCCTCTGGCGGCGGATGCGCAGGCCGATTTCCTTTGCGTTGTGTTCAGTCATATGTTCACCCCGTTTCATACACGATATCAACAGTTTAACCTACTTTATTGCGCATATACAGCGTGCCAATCGGTTGAATAAATACTGATATAGTATATAATAGGGAACAGATATAGCGACATATGGCTGGAGCGCGCCGGCCTTATCCCTGCCATCTTAAAGCGAAGGAAAAAATAGAGCAGAGAAAGGAGAGAAACGATATGGCAGCTCCAGCGGCGCTTCTTGCTGTCAAGGCGGCAGTAGCTGTGGCGGCGGATAAACGGGGGAGGACTGTGATCGCCTCGGTTGTGGCAGCGGTTCTGGTGCCGTTTGTTTTAGTGATCATTATGCTGTTAAGCATTATGGACGGAACCAGCTCTCATAACGTATCTGCGGTTGACTTGGTGTTCCGGGACGGAATCATTTCCAGCCAGGTGCCTGAAGAATACCGAAAGTACATTGTGGACATGCGGACCAGCTTCACTTCCCTGGAGGATTTGATCGCAGGGATCGACCATGTGGAAGATGGGGAACTGGATACGGAACGGATCAAAGCTGTTTTTTATGCCATGTACTTTGGCAACGCACAGCCGTCACTTCTGGCACAGAAAGAATTTGTGGACTGCTTTGTGGAGTATGAGGAGCGGGAAGATGAGGACGGGGATTCCTACACGGCGGCCATCCCTATCACAGACCTTAGCACTGTGTATGCCAACATCAGGCAGCGCCTGGGTTTGGAAATCGGGGCAGAGCAGGAGGCAAATGCCCAGAGAATCTACACGGTTGCAGTCTATGGGCCGGCTGTTCCGGGAGGGATGATGGCCGGGGCCGCTATGGGAGACGGCAGCTACCAAGCACTGTTTGCGGAGGCAAGCAAGTACATTGGTTTTCCTTACCGGTGGGGCGGTTCAAACCCTCAGACTTCCTTTGACTGTAGCGGTTATATCTGTTGGATTTATACTCAGTCCAGGGCGTACCAGCTGCCACGGACATCGGCCCAGGGAATCTTTAACCAGTGCGCTGTGATTCCAAGGGAGGAAGCGAAGCCGGGGGATCTGGTGTTCTTCACAAAGACCTATGCTTCCTCTACTCCGGTCAGTCATGTCGGCCTGTATGTTGGCGAGAACCAAATGCTGCACTGCGGGGATGTGCGTCCAGATAGGACGGAAGTAGAAGTAGACGAAAGGAGGGCAGCTTGAAGGTACTACCCCGTAAGATAACGCGGGAATCCACCTGACTAACCGAAAGGCGAAAGCTGAAACGGGACAATAGCACGTCAGGAAAGCGGTAAGTCACCTAAAGGCAATCGGGTGCGACTGAACTGCGAGGATAAGTGAATATGAGGATAAATCTGGGTTTGATTCTTGTGAGTTCCCAGCCCCTGTTCAGTGTGGGCGTAGGAAATTTGCCTGAAACCTATGGTGCAAACACGGTCAGAAAGGCGAGCCTTCTGACCTGTTATCAGAATACCGGAAAGGGTCTCCTTCCAGTAGGTTATCAAAGAAATGCACGGCGCGCCGGAGAACCGGTGTCAAAGGGACGAAAGCATATCCGACAATTCACACTTACCTACTACTTCCGTTAACTGGAGATTGCCTAAACCAGAGCGCCCATAAGGGCTATGTGGCAGACACTGAAAATCTGGCATGGCAACGGAGCTTCCATAGTAGTCTGAGAACCCTGAATTAACAGGGAAAGCCGTAAATCGGATGCGGGAAAGCCGCTCACAAGGCGAAGGGAAGCAGTCTGAGCGTATTAAAATCGAAAATTGATTAGGGAGGAAAACCTCATTGAAACCAACAATGGAGATTTTAACTAAGTTACAAGAAAACTCAAAGAAACACCATGATGAAGTATTTACAAGGCTTTATCGCTATCTGCTTCGGCCAGATATTTATTCGATTGCTTACCAGCACCTTTATTCCAATGAGGGTGCAGGGACAAAAGGCGTTGATGATGATACGGCGGACGGATTCAGCGAGGAGTATGTGGAGCGTATTATTGAAGCATTGAGAACGGAGACATACCGCCCGAAGCCTGTACGGCGCAGCTATATCCAGAAATCGAATGGGGAAATGCGTCCATTAGGTCTGCCGACTTTCACGGACAAACTGGTTCAGGAAGTTATGCGGATGATTTAGAGGCGGTCTACGAACCTGTTTTCTCGAATTACTCTCACGGATTTCGTCCCGGCAGAAGCTGTCACACAGCACTGGCCCAGCTCAAACATGAGTTTATCGGTGCGAGCTGGTTTGTTGAGGGCGATATAAAAGGCTGTTTTGACAACATCGACCATACGGTGCTAATTGCTGTTATCGGCAGGAAAATCAAAGACGCCAGACTTCTGAAACTTATACGGCTGTTCTTAAAATCAGGCTACATGGAGGACTGGAAATATTGCGGTACTTACAGCGACTGTCCGCAGGGCGGCATTATTTCGCCAATCCTTGCAAACATTTATCTGAATGAGCTGGACAGCTACATTGAGGAATTGAAAAAGGAGTTTGACGTTAGAACCCCATACCGTACAACGCCGGAATATCAGGCGATTTGCAGCAAGCGAACCTGCCTGCGTAAGAAAGCGGATAAAGCGGAAGGGGCTGAACGGAAACAGCTTATTGTAGAATACAAAGAGGAGACTGCAAAGCTGTTAAAAACACCCGCAAAGTTGTGTAACGACAAGAAGCTTAAATATGTTCGCTATGCGGACGATTTTCTGATTGCCGTCAACGGGAGCAAGCAGGACTGCGAAGGGATAAAAGCGAAGCTCACGAAGTTTATCCAGAACACTCTGAAAATGGAGTTGAGCCAGGAGAAAACGCTGATAACCCATAGCAATACACCTGCGAGATTTCTCGGATACGATGTGCGGGTACGCCGTGACCAGCAAGTAAAGCCGTGGAAGAAATGCAAACAGCGCACGATGAATAACACCGTGGAACTACTTATTCCGCTTCAAGATAAGATTGAAAAGTTTCTGCTCTCAAAAGGCATTGTAAAGCAGAGAGCCGATAACGGAAAGCTGGAGCCAACCAGCAGGCTCTCTCTATTGCGCCACACAGATTTAGAGATTGTGACGGTATTTGATGCGGAACTGCAGGGAATTTGCAATTACTATCACATCGCCAGCAACTACCGAAGCCTGAACTATTTCAGCTATCTCATGGAATACAGCTGTCTGAAAACACTGTCCGGCAAGCACCGTTGTAAACTGTCCAAGATTTATGACAAGTACCGCATTGGTGAAAAGCGTTGGGGTATCCCCTACGAAACAAAAGCCGGAAGGAAAATCCGCCGACTCACGAAGTTTAACGAGATTGACGGTAAAAAGTGTGAGGACATTGAACCGAAGGTTATTACGATTGTAGCAAAAGGACGCACTACAATAGATGACCGTCTAAAGGCCAGAGTGTGCGAATTATGTGGCAGAACAGACGTAAAGCTGGAAGTCCATCATGTGAACAAGGTGAAAAACCTGAAGGGAAAGGAATCCTGGGAGCAAGTGATGATAGCGAAACGGCGCAAAACACTGGCGGTCTGCCATGACTGCCATCAGAAAATATATCATGGTTTCTAAAAGTTATTTTTGTAATGGAGCAAAGATGGAGAGCCGTGTGCATTGAGAGGTGCAAGCACGGTTCTGAGAGGGGTCTGCGCAGACCTACCGCAGAAATGCGGCAAGGCGGTGCTTTCCTACTCTACCCCATCGGGTATGCGAACATTGAGTCCAGCTATTGGCGTAGCCATTTTTATGCATTTGGCAGGCTTCCGGCCGATTAGGTTTGATTGATTTCCACGAAAATCTTTGTTGGTTTTATGTATCGACTTGTGAACCGGTATAAGATATGTTAGCTGGTAAAAGGAGGTGAGGAATCATGAATGAGCTGGAAGAGCAGGCAAAAAAACTGATGGCAACGCGTGTTCGGGAAGTCAGAGATGAATACGGGATGAGCAGGTCCAAGACCTATGATTTAGAGGTGAAGGAGCATGTGGCAAGAATGGACCGCATCTTTCATTCCCTGTCAGATGAGGACCACGAATGGCTGGACAATCAGTTGCTTGATAAGTTCTGCGTATGCGAGACGGAATGCCGGGAGTTATACATGGCCGGTTTTCGGGATGCCATGCGTATGCTCATGACGATTGGTCTTTAAAAACAGAACATGAATCGGAACAGGGACGCTATGGGCAGCAGCATAGCGGCCTGTTCTGATTGGAAACATTGTCAGAGGAGGGATTGGTTGATACAGGCAGTATTTGAATGCAAGCCGGATTTCCAGCTGCGGGATGTAGTGATTGAAACCGTAATACACCTGCCGAAGGAGGAGTATGAGCAGTTTCTAAGTAGTCCCTGTGATAGCTATGAGTTTATTGAGAAGAACTCAAAGTCGATGCTTATGAATGAAAAGAACGGTGTGTTTTACTGCATGCTGGTGACTGGCGAAGGGTATCGGGACGGTGTGCTTGTGGAGGCGGAAGGCTATCCCTATGCGAGATATGCCTCCTATGTGCCGGATGCTACAGCGCTTTGTTATGAGTCCCTTTCAAAGGTAAATGGGATTCTGGCCAAAGCGGTGGAAGAGATTGTAGAGGAAGGGACGAACATGACTACCACTGGCAACTGGATGACAGACCGCTCTAAGGTAGAAACATTGTTGGGAGAAGGGCAGTCGGAGAATCCTCGTTTGTGGAAGCTGTTGCAGGATATGTTGGGTGAACGGCCAGAGGTAGCCCAGGTTGACCGCATGGATGAGGGATTCGATATTTATTATTATCTGGATTTCTGTCCGAATTATATTCCGGAAGAAGGAGAGGCCGCAGTCCAGGAAGCAGGAGCAGATGTAAAGGTCCCCCAATTAAAGGATATCCTTTGTGCCCGTTGGGAGAACATCCATCTGGTGCATACAGAGGTTGATAATGTGCCGCATACTATTGCAGAACTGGATTCCAGGACGTTGACAGAGGCGGGGAAGACAGTCTGGACCGATGTTCTGAATGCAAAAGTAGAGCGTGTGTATCAGGGATTTTATGGATTGCAGATGGAACTGTCCGGGGTAAAGCCCAGCCGGCTGGATGCATTTGCCGGTATGCTGGGAGGCTATTGCACCGTACAGGAATATGAGACATGGGTGAATGAACCGACAGATGGGAAGCCGATAAGTCCACAGTTAGAAAGCACATGAAAGGGGAAGTCTGAATGAAAAATACCACATTGACACTGACCTTCAACACAGAACGCCTGGATGCCCTGACCTATCACATGGGCAAAAAGGAAGCGGATCTGAAGGAGGAGCTGAGCGATTACCTGCAGAAAATGTATGAGAAATATGTGCCGCAGGCCACCCGGGAGTACCTGGATGACAAGATTGCCAGGGAAGGGGCGGCAAAGCCGGCCAGGTCAAGGCGGCAGACGGAAGAGAGCCATGCAAGGAATCAGATGGGTCAGGAATTGGAATAGGCGGGCAGTGCATGAGGTATCAGGATAAGTATGGCAATGAGATTACCGAGGGAATGTATCTCCAGTTTGAGGATGGCAGTGTAGAGTTGGTCTATGCCTGCCAGACAGGAGATGAGAGCGATCTTGGGATTAATGCCAGCAATGAAGCCTATCTACAGGCTCACGGTTTGGGGGAGTTTCCCCAGGAATTATACCCGCTTTCCGAGTTTGACCTGTCAGAAGTGGAGATTTGCGAGCCGGAGTTGGAACTGCGGAAGCCTGACATGATGGGATAGAGCATCCATTCCGGGAACGTGAGCCTGTATTTGGCCGTTTGTGCCGCTTTGGAAGGCGGAGTGGGACTGGGATACCCCTGGCAGGAATGACGGCCTTGTTGGGCCTTTGTGACCGAACGTTATACGGACAGGCAGCTGCAGGACCGGTTGGGTCGAAAGTGGTGCAGGTTAAAGGGGTTATGCTGCTTTGGCAGCACACCCCCGGAAAACACCGGCCGGCAAAGCCGTCCGGGGATTCTGGTTTGAATACTTTATTGGCAGCGAGAGAAGAAAGTGGTGCTGGTAGAGCCAAAAGATGCAGGGAAAACGCCGATTGCAGGCTTTTTTATGAATACCGAAGGAGGGGAGGCATTGGCGGGCAGGGCAAAGAAACAACGTATAGGCGTTTATATGGAGAAAGAGCTGGTAGAGCGGGCAGATGAGATGGCGAGCTATGTAGGAGCTCGTTCCCGGAATGAGTTTGTGGCAGAAGCGGTTAAATTTTATATTGGATTTTTGAATTCCAGAAAGGCAGAAAACTATCTGCTCCAGTCCTTATCCTCCGTGCTCACCAGTACTGTCCATGACAGTGAAAACCGTCTGGCCCGTATGGATTTTAAACTTGCAGTGGAGATTTCCAAACTGGCTCATGTGATTGCCTATTCCCATGAAGTAGATGAGGATGCCCTGAAAAAGCTGCATCTGAAATGCGTGGAGGAGGTGAAGAAAATCAATGGGGCGGTTGAATTTGAAGACGCATACAAATATCAAAAACGTGAAGTATAGAGTACAAGAGTAGCCAAAACGATTTATGAATCTGGCGTATGGACAACCGTGTTTATTTTATTTATGGTGTGTCAAAAAGGGGTATAACATGGGAAAAGAACAAATTATGGAAGGTGCAGTTCGTGACCTGACGGAACTGGTTCTGCAGGAGCACAGGGAGACGCCGATGAGTAGAACAGAAAATGTTAAAACGAGATGCGGATCCAGTATAAGTTATTTGAGTACAGATGAGGACGGAATGACTGTGTGGGGAAGCGGGGATTCTAGTAGAGGATATTACTCCGGGGAAGCCCACATGAGAAATGAAAAGGAATTGGATCTGGAAAAAGCCTCAAAGTTTCTCTGCACGGAGTATCTGAACGAAATGCTAAATCAGTGTTACGATGATATGTGCCTTCATTTAGTGTTGCAAACTTTAAGACCAGGAAGAGAATGTGAAAACATTTACCTCTAATGATTTTTATGTGGATTGTGATTATTATGAAACGGAAGATGAAACCACTATAAAACATGGATTTCAGTTACTGATTTTTTATTGTCCACCCAGAGCGGAAGGATGATGGAGGGAGAACTCCATGCCTAAAATTATTTTTACCAGCCGCTATCTGCGGGATGCCCCGCCGGAGCAGCTTGGAAACTATGTCAAGTACATCGGAACCAGAGATGGTGTGGTAAAGATTGATGAGAGCAAGGGGCACTTGCCCTCAACCGCGGCGCAGAAGAAGCTGATTGCACAGCAGCTTTGTGATCTGCCGAAGGCAAGGGCGATGCTGGAATATGAAGATTACCGGCTTCATCCAACCAGACGAAACGCCTCTGAATTTATTTCCACGGCCCTGGAATGGAATCTGGATCTGTTGTCGAAACGGGAAAACTATGTGGACTATCTGGCCAACCGTCCCCATGTGGAGCGGATTGGAGAGCATGGACTGTTCACAGATGAAGGGAAGCCGGTGGTGATTGCCAGAGTGCAGGAGGAGGTGAAAGCACATAAGGGGCCGGTGTGGACGCATGTGGTCAGTTTAAAAAGAGAGGACGCGGCGCGGTTGGGCTATGATTCCGGAAAGCAATGGATGGAGCTGCTGCGGTCGAAGCGGGCGATGTTCTGTAAGCAGATGAAAATAGACAGCGAGAACCTGAGATGGTACGCTGCATTCCACAATGAGAGCTACCACCCGCACGTCCATGTGATGGTGTATTCTGCAAAAGATCATGACGGATTCCTGACCGAGCCTGCTATTGAAGCGATGCGCTCCGAGCTGGCTCACGATATTTTCCGCCAGGACTTTGCTAATCTCTATGGAGTGCAGAATGCAGCCCGCGAAGGACTCAAGAAAGAAGCAGAACAGACCGTGAAGCGGCTGATTCAGGAAATCCAGTCAGGAACCTGTCAGAATCAGAAAATAGAAAAACAGATACATCTGCTGTCCAAGCGGTTGCAGAGAACAAATGGAAAAAAGGTGTACGGGTATCTGAAAGCAGACTTGAAACAGATGGTGGACCGAATCGTGGATGAGCTGGAACAGGAACCCCATATCAAGGAACTGTATCAGTCATGGGGAATCGCCCGGGAGAAAATCTGGCAGACCTATTCCGATCAGCCAATACCGCTGGCATCACTCTCCCAGCAAAATGAACTGAAACGGATTAAAAATATGGTGATTACCGAGGCAATGCAGATAGGGAGTCACCATTTTTTGTTGGAAGAATCATCCGCAGAAGAGAATGATATATGGATCGATGGAGCGGTAACCGAGACGGAAAGCGTAGCGGGAGATGAACGAATAGGAGAATCAGAAAGAAGAGATGTGGTAGAGGAACCGGAGGACATCGGATTGCTTGTGAGATTAGAAATTACATAACTGCAATACTAAATAAAGGAGAGCTGACCGAAGCTGATTTTGAATGGATTGAATGGGCGAAGAAGAAGGCTGATTGGTATGATCCAATTGTCGCTAGGGAAGATGAGTATTTGGGGAAAAGGGACCATTCACGGTCAGATGAAGATAAGATGATAATCAAGAAAAAACAGAGCAGTATTTATGGTTGGTAAATGTGTCATCTACTAATATTAATAATTAAAGATAATGTGAAGATTGTTAGTTATATAATAGTATCATAATGTGAAATATTATTTATAATTTTTTGAGAGAGAAGGAACAGAGATATATGGACTATATTTTAGAGTTTGATGAATTTATTCGTTCTATTAAACAAAATATAGATACAAAGTATTCATTTTTGTTGGGTGCTGGTGCATCAGTTGAATCAGGGATACCTTGTGCTAGCGAATGTATTTGGGAATGGAAAAGAGATATATTCATTTCTCAAAATCCTACATTGGCAGAAATGCATAATAATATCAAATCACAAAATATAAAACGGTCAATCCAAAATTGGTTAGATAATCAGGGTACATATCCTAAAGAAGGCGAAGATATTGAATACTCTTATTATATTGAGAAAGCATTTAGAATTCCAGACGATAGAAGAAAATATTTTGAACGAAACATAACAGGAAAGACGCCAAGTTTGGGATATCATATACTATGTTTGTTAGCAGAGCGAGAGATAATTAAAAGTGTTTGGACTACCAATTTTGATGGCTTAATTATTAAAGCTGCGCATAAATATCAACTAGTTCCTATTGAGGTTACGTTGGAATCACAAGACAGGATATATCGTACTGATGCTAATAAGGAGTTGCTATGTATTGCTCTACATGGCGATTACAAATATGGTCCTCTAAAAAACAGTAAAGAGGAATTAGATAGCCAGAGTGATATTTTTGTTAATGCCTTATCATTTGAAGCATCAAAACGTTATTTTGTTGTAATGGGGTATAGCGGAAGAGATAAATCACTAATGCAAGCAATAGAGCGTAGCTTTTGTAGAAGTGGTGCTGGAAGGCTTTATTGGTGTGGATATGGTAGGAATATTGCACCAGAAGTGAGAGTTCTGATTGAGAAACTCAATTTGTATGGGCGAGAGGCGTTTTATATACCTACAGATGGTTTTGATAAAACAATGCTTAATATTGCGCATATGTGTTTTGAAGACAAGGAACTACAAGAAGAAGTTGAAAAATTAAAAGCTGATCTGGGTGCTGGGTATGAGTGTAGAACAACAACGTTTTCACCGTATAAGGAGGGTGTAAACAAAATTGTAGATACAAATGTTTATCCAATTAAATTTCCAGATAAATGTTACCAATTTGAGGTGAAAAACAGTTCAGTTATGAACCTATGGGATTATTGCAAGCAGCTGATTGATTATAACATAGTTGCAGTACCTTATAATGGAATGATTTATGCTTGGGGAAATCGAAATTCGATTAGTAACATGTGTGGCCCTAACGTTAATGGAACGATAGAACTAGTACCATTGACAAGAAAAATTTTTTTTGACAATGGCACTTTAAAAAGTATGCTTTTAAAAACATTGCTTATTGTTATTGGAAAGCATAGCAATTGTAAATATAATAGAAACAAAATATGGAGAGAGTCAAAAAAAATAAACTACACTATAAACGGAAAAAATATTGAAGCATATCAGGGCATACGGTTTTCATTATTCATGGATTGGAAGTACTCATATTTGACACTAACGCCTGCTTTTTATTATAAAGATCGAAATAATGTTAGCAAGGAAGAAAATAAAGAATTTTCGGATAGATTTATGGAACAAATATGTAAAATGCAAGCGAATAAGAATTATGCGGCTTATATTAAACATTGGATAAATATAATTTTTCCAGATGGTAAATCGATTATTTCAATGTATCCATGTAATTCTGAATCAGGGTTCGAGTTTACAATTGTCAATAAAAGTCTACTTGTTGGGTTGAGATCAAGACAGGCATTACACAATCCTGATGATGATATGAAAAAAAGAATATGCATTGGAGGCGCAGAACTTGCAGATACAGAATTAAAATTTTATAATCCTGCCCAGAATGCGATGCATACAGATTTTCATCCTATGCGAGGGTTGATTAATAATAAACCGTATGATTTCTATATGAATAATAGATTGTTTAAATCAAACATATCTTTAGGAGTGATAAGCCCAGTAGGATCTGAAAAAAAATTAGAGGATTTTTTAGATCGACTTAATAAAAAACACAAAGTTAATTATAATGTTGATTACGTTATTGATTATCCTGGATTTCAGTCCGTCTATGGGGTTGGACTCAGTGTTCCGCTAATTGCGGAATGGGCTCTATTAGATGATAAAATGCTAAATAAAGCCAACTTATATCAGTCATGCTTGAATTTTGGTGATCAGATTAAGAAGAAGATTGAATATCTAAAATCTCGTGATAGTGTAGATGTTATTATTATTTATATTCCCAAAGAGTATGAGTTATTTACTTTTTTTAATGATGGAAATATTCATTATGATTTGCATGATTATGTAAAAGCTTTTTCTGTTCAAAGACATATCTCGACACAGTTTATTAGAGAAAAAACAATTGATAGTGAGTTGGATTGTCAAATTGCCTGGGCTTTATCTCTTGCAATTTATGTAAAAGCTGGAAGAACACCTTGGATTTTAAGTGGCTTAAGAACTGACACCGCGTTCGCGGGAATAGGTTACAGTGTTGATCATATTAAAACGGATAACCAAACACTTATAGGGTGTAGTCATATTTATGGAGCAGACGGCCAAGGGCTCCGATATAAATTATCAAAAATTAAGGATGTAACATTTGATTCAAAAAATAATCCATATTTATCAGAAAATGAAGCTTATCAGTTGGGCTTAAATATTAAAGAACTATTTTTTGATTCATTTAAAACGCTTCCTCAAAGAGTGGTTATACATAAAAGGTTCCCATTCCAGAAACAAGAGATTGATGGATTAACAAAATGTTTAGGAAGTGCTGGGGTTAAAGACATTGATTTAATAGAGATAACTCTTGAAGATAGATTTCGATGTTTTGAATATGATAGAAGATTACAAATTGATGGGTACCCAGTAAGAAGAGGCGTGTGTTTTGCTATTAATGAAAATACGGCATATCTCTATACTCATGGAATAGCCCCTTCGGTAAAAAACGCTAACCTGCGATATATTCAAGGTGGAAAAAGTATACCGGCTCCTTTAAAAATTGTTAAACATTATGGTAATGGTGATCTGGCTCAAATAGCAACAGAAATATTGGGGTTATCAAAAATGAATTGGAATAGTTTTGGATTGTATTCAAAGTTACCATGTACAATTCAGTCATCCAATGCTATAGCAAGAGTTGGCTGGCTATTATCGCAGTATGAAGGTGTGGTATATGATTATAGGAATTTCATGTAGAGATTATAGTTAGTATTTGATATTTCAAAAAATTATGATATAGTTATTACATAGGAGAATTTATATTCGTTAGTGTTACTGCAACGATGTACTATAATGTTAGGGGGATATCCCTCTGACTATCTCACTTTACTATATGTGAATTATAATAATCACAATGTGGGCATGGATAAGGTAGAATTCTCCTATTTTATTTGGAGGAAGTTATGCTTGAAGAACCTAATATGGTAAGAGAAAAATTCTTTAATATGAAAAGCCGCGAAGATGTGGCTGACATATTGGGTATAAAAGAAAAAAGTTTAAGATATTTTTTATATAGCATAAAACCAGATAATATGTATGTCGAGTTTTCAATCTCAAAAAAGAATGGCGGGGAAAGAGTTATTTGTGCGCCAAATGATAAACTCAAAGCTATTCAAAGGAAATTAGCAGTTATATTGAATATGGTATATAAAACGAAGCCAGCAGCTCATGGATTTGTTTTGGACAAAAATGTGGCGACTAATGCCAAAGGACATGTAAAAAAGAAGTATGTTTTCAACATTGATTTGGAAAATTTCTTTGACCAAATTCATTTTGGTAGAGTCAGAGGTATGCTAATGAAGCCGCCATATAATTTGGGTGAAGAAGTTGCCTTAGTTATTTCGCAAATTGCTTGTTATAAAGGAAAACTTCCTCAAGGAGCCCCTACATCACCAATTTTAACAAATATGGTATGTGCACCGTTAGATACTCAATTGACTAAGCTGGCAAAGAAATATAATTTGCAATATAGTAGATATGCAGACGATATTACATTTTCAACATATAAAGCTGATTTTCCAGTGGAAATTGCTTATGTGGATTTTAATGGGGTTCATGTGGGCACTGTCTTGGAAGAACTTATTAAAAAAAATAATTTTTTGATAAATTACAATAAGGTTAGAATATCTGATTATCGACAGAGACAGATAGTAACCGGTTTAGTTGTTAATCAATTTGTTAATTTGAGACGAGATTATATAAAGGAAATTAGGGCATTATTATATAGCTGTAAAGTTAAAGGTCTTTTAGAGTCTGCGAAGCTATATGTTGAGAAAGGAAAATGCAAAAATCCTAAAATTATTGAAGCGGTCAATTCAGGAAAGAGTGAAAAAGAAGATGAGATTATTAATTGGTTTTTACAAGTATTAAAAGGGAAAATTGAATATATAAAAAGTATTAGGGGAGATAATAATCCTACCTATCTTAAATATGCTTCTGAGTTGAATCGAGTTTCGGGCAAAATATTCTTTCGTGTAGATGAATACTTGGATTTTATAAAGCAGATAGAAAAATCTGTATTCATAATTGAAATTAATGCTCTTGATGATTACATACAAGGCAGTGGTTTTTTGCTTGATCCGGACTTACTTCTTACTAATCACCATGTAACAAAAAAAGAAGGCTTCTATAAGGTAACAACTTTTAAAGAAGACCAAATAGGCATTATATCTAATGATATTAAGTTCCTAAAAAGAAATGAGAATATAGATTATGCTTGTTATAATGGGTTTGGTAGAGAAGATTTAATTCCATGGGAGTTGGGGGATTCGGATGATATAAAAATAGGTAGTAAAATTATTATGATTGGCTATCCCGATTATAATTTAGGAAATACACCAGATGTTCAAACTGTATATGTTACTGGAGAGCGAACTTTTATGGGACAAAAGTTAATAACAGTAAGTGGCAGAATTGTGCATGGCGCAAGTGGGGGTGTTGTATTAAACGAAGAGCATAAGGTGATTGGAATGATAAGGTGTGGTGTTGTGTCTTATTGTGAAACTGATACAACTAATAACCACGGTTTTATACCTATAAATGACATTATGAAAGATATAAAGAGTTAATAATGATGCGGAATTGTGGTTCGGAAGGGAAATAGAGGGATTTAACCACAATATATAGTGGTTTTTGGCGAAAAATCGAGGAAAAAATCGGGCAAAAAATGGCCGATTTTGACCCCGATTTTTTGGCCTTTTCATAGATGTGAGATGGGGAAAAGGTAAACGTCAAACCATCCGCCCCAGCCTAAACTAACGCCGCTTTTCAGCGGCGTGGTCTCCGGCATTTTTCCGGCAGATTGGTTGACCACGGCATCAAAGATGCCAATGCGTTTTTGTCTATAGTTCCATCCTTGTCTGCAAGTTTTGGCATTTCTGTAAGCAGATAGCAAAAATAATTGTAAGTACTCAGATTATTCAGTTTGGCAGTTTCCGAAATGCTGTATATCACAGCACTGGCTTCTGCTCCTTTGATAGAGTCAATTATTACCCAGTTCTTTTTTCCAATGCAGAATGTACGAATTGATCTCTCAGAAGCCGAGTTATCTATCGGGACTTCTCCATCCCTCAGAAATACCTTTAGCTGCTTTTCCTGATTGATGCTGTATTTTAAACCTTTAGCGGTTTCGCCTTTTGGCAGTTGTTCATGGAGCACTTTTTTTACCCACACAAAATACTCCTCAACAAGCGGTTTTACATTTTTTTCTCGCTCCTTGAGCCGTTCTTCTGCTGTAAGCGTCTTTAAAGATTCATCCAGTTTATAGATGGAAGATATCCTTATTAGTGCTTGGTATGCAACCGATTTTTTGGCTGTTTCCCGGTCATCCATTGCCTTTACCGCATTCATAAACGATCTGCGGCAGTGTGCCCAGCAATTCGCGTTGGTCACCCCCTCCAGATTCTTTTCAATCAGATGATACTGGCTTAGACCATCCGTTACAAGGACTCCCTTAAAGTCTTTGTAGTATTGCTCCGGATGATCATGATTCCGGGTCTTCTGGTATTCATACAGGACAATGGGCTTGTCTTTGTAGTATTCGCCAGACCGGTGAACCCACATATAACTCTGTGCTCCTGCAGAACGTCCATCATTAATCACTTCAACCGGTGTTTCGTCACATTGGGTGACATGATATTTAAATAGTTCTTCCTTCATATAGTCATAAACTGGCTGAAAGTATCTCTGCGCACACAGGATGGTCCAATTAGCCATGTTTTGTCTGCTGATATGGACACCACCTCGCTGGAACTCCTGCTCGATTCGGTACAGCGGAATAGAATTCACATACTTCCCATTGATGATGGCAGCTTCCAATGAAGGAGTTACAATGCTGTTCCTAAGAAGATCTTTTGGACGATCACCCCGGACGAATTCATCCTGATGGAGCCCATCTGTGCCGACATACACTTCAACCGTATGAACTTCAACTGTCCAGGAAGCCGGTTCGTAACGCAGACGCTTATAAGATTCATCCGGCATACGCTTGTAGTTTCCGTCACCATACATCTCGTTAAGTTTTTCTTGCGAGACACTGTGAAGAATCTTTTCTTCCGGAAATCCAGACAAATCCGCATCCCGCTTACCGCGCTGCTTTTTCTGTTTTGGGACTGTCGCAAGGACTTCTTCTATCGTTAATTCTTCCATAGTATCTTCCGAAAGTGCTTCGGCTTCATTGAACAGCGATAGTTGTCCGCTGACTGCATCCAGTGTTTCCGTATGGCGTCCAAAGCGCTGTTGGTTTGCAATACGTATCTGCTCGATAAGTTTCTCCAAGTTATCATTCATCTGTGTTAACTGATCCTGCATAGACAACACAAGGAGCATCAGATCTTTTTTGTTTAGCTTATTCAATTGTTCCACGGTATATTTTTCAGCCATAAGTTCGCTCTCCTAATTGTCTTTATTATACCGCAGATAGCGTATTTATGCCACTTTCGGCACTTTGGCACTTCGTCATAATGCCTATGGTTTACACGCTTTATACCTCTTATACAAGGATAGAAATATAGAGTTTTCAATGTTCAAAAGTGCCTTGTTTCAGGCGTATATGCCGCAATGCTGGCAGCTTTACGGCAAGTTTTGGGATTCCAAAGTCACAGCAAAAACCGAAGGTTTAAATTTCTCTGTTTTGCACAACAAAAACTTTATAACACATGCTTTGGATGGACCTCTTTGATCTTTGGAACAATCGGATTCAAGCCCTGCATCAGCATCTGGTACTGATCTCTAGTCAGTTCCGCCGCTTCCTCGGGCGTGCGCGGCCAGCTGAATGAGCCATCTTCCAAACGCTTATACAAAAGTAAAAACCCGGTCCCCTCCCAAAGCAGGCCTTTAATCCTGTCCGTTCGGCACCCACAGAACAGGAAAAGCACATCCTTCTCAAAAGGATTTAAATCATACTTTGTGCCGATTAATTGTGCCAGACCATCAATTCCTTTTCGAAGATCAGTTCTTCCGCAAGCCAATATGATGCGTTTCACGCCGGCTGCTTCAGCTAACATGGATAACAACCTCCAACATCTGTTTTAGAAGTTCAGGAGAAACAGTGTTTGATAATCCTATCGTCAACTTCCCGGTGCGGATGATTGCATCTGCTTGAAATGACTGCCCGAAAGATTCAGAAGCTCCCTGTGGTTGAACTGGTAATTCTGCAAATGTAACAGTGCCTTCCTGACTGGTAGCCGGTAGGTTGATTGAAGACATTTGCTCATATGCTTCCTTGCGTATTTTGCGAAGCCAGTAGTAGTAACTCTTTTCGCTGATGTCATGATCCATCATCCACTGTTTGGCAGTCTGTCCTTCCGGTCGCTGTTGACATTGCTCAATAATTGATTTCCAATTAGCAAGCCTTACTTCATGAGTGGTTTTATCCATAGTATTTACCTCCACTTGAAAAAACTAGTTAGTTTTTTGCATTTTTTCAAGTGTGCCATAAAACTCATCAGAAAGAAAGGCGGATGGTTTGACGTTTACGGGAAAAGAGGATATGAGGTAAAATTTCAGGTCAGCCAGATAAAAATGGCGGGCCTCTTTTAATAGAGTATCAAAAATAGAGTAAGCGCCAAGTGTTAGGGTATCCCAACACATCTACCCTGGCACCAACATGTGATGTCAGGGTTGCGAGCGTTTTACTCTGATTTTTTGTTACATTCTATCCTGGCTTTTTCACTCCACGGTGCGAGATCTTGAAATTCTGCATCGGTAGTATCTTTGCCTGGGCGGCTGTCGAGCAGGTATTGCAGATAGTTGTATGGGTGCAGCCCATGCACTTTCGCCATCTCTACCATGGTATAAACTGCCATACTCGCATTTGCACCATCCTGGCTGTCGCTGAACAGCCAGTTCTTGCGGCCTAAGGTTAGCGGTCTGATTGAATTCTCCGATGGATTATTGCTCAGGCTGCAGCGTCCGTCTTCGAGATACGTCATCAGCGTGTCTTTTCGATTTCGGATATAAGTCACTGCCCAATCCATGCGGCTTCCTTTTTCTGGGTGCTGCGCATCCAGCCAGCGTATGAAACCTTCCACGATCGGCTTCTGCTCCTTCTGGCGGCGTTTGTAAACCTGCATATAAGATAGTTCCTTTTCCTTATAGCTGCGTTCATACTCAAACAGCTTGTTACAATACAGAACTCCTTGAACTGCCGGATGGCTGTAGTCCTTATCATGGCCGGTTGGAGTGGCTTCGATCAGATATCTCCGGATATGGGCGTAACAACAGCATCTTCGGACATTTTTCAGCTTGTTATAACCACTGTAACCATCAGCCATGACATACGTTCCATCCGCGATTCCTTTCAGGAAGTCCGCCGCATGTTCTCCGGCACGCGTCTCTGAATAATGGTACAGGACGATGGGCGGCAGCCTGTCTTCTCCGGAACGCATCAGCCAGACATAGGACTTACTCTGCGGTCTCCGGCCAGGTTCATTTAAGACCTGGATGGGTGTTTCATCTGCCATCAGGAAATGTCGTTTCAGTAACTCACGGTGAAAGTAGTCATACACGGGTTTCAGATAATTCTGGGAACAGGTGATAATCCAACCCGCCATGGTCGTTCTGCTGATGCTGACTCCAAGGAGTTCAAATCCTTTTTCCTGTCGATACAGCGGAAGCGCATCTGCATACTTTTCATACATGATGTGTGACACAAGGGATGATGAGGCATAGCCTCCAGGGATTAGTGCCGCAACTCCTTCATCCTTGATAAACTGTGGGACTTCCGTATCCTTGCAGACAGGGCAGCCATACGTGGCTGCAACGTACACAATACGTTCCAGCTTTGCTTTGGTGTAACGTAGTTCTGTCCTGATTTCTTCATGGCCGATCGGAACCATCATGGTTCCACAGGCAGGACACTGTTTTTCTTCGTCTGTCAGTGTATCCCCCTTTTCATAATGGATTGGCAGATTTGCGAACATCTCGTCATAGTTCGCTTTGGGCTTACGCCCTCGTTTGCTAGCGTTCACTTCGATAAACTCCGGTTCAATGAGTTCCGGAATTGGTTCTTCCCCGGAATCAGGGACGGAGAAAAGATTCAGCTGACCGGGCATATCACTGCGTTGTTCACTGGAACTGCCAAAAAGCTTTTGTTTGAAGTATTCAAGCTGCGCTTGCAGATTTGAAATGATCCGGTCTTTTTCATCGTCCTTTGCATTGCGTTCTTCCAGCATCTTCTGCAGGGATACGATCAGATCATTCTGGGTACGGATGGTTGTATTCAGTTGTGAGATCGTATCCTTCAGTTCCTTGAACTGGATGTCCTTTGCACTGGATGCCATGGTCCTTCTCTCCTCTGTTTCGTTACTGGTATTTTACCAGAAATCGAAGAAAAAAGCGAATTCGTCACGGCCAGGTGTTCGTCATAATGACGGTGGATAACTGACGCGGAGAGCAGCCATAAGATGGATAAACTGAGATATTTTCTGTTATGGCAATCTCAGAATACGATGAAAAGCGATGAAATAGAAATCGCGTAGGAGGTTATCCCGGCCTGGATGAAAAAAGAAAGAGTTATCCACGTTTCGATAAGAAATGTCACTGGAAAATTTCGTTGATTTCACGATGATTTTCAGCTGGTTTGGATCGCCTTTGGTTGTTCAATGTCCAGTCCGCTAAGCAGCCAGTCCAGCTGCCGCCAGGTAATTGCCTGAGCTTCTGAACGCTTCAGTGGCCAACGATAGCGTCCCTGTGCAACATTCAGTCTCTTGTAAAGGAGCACATATCCATCCGGTTCACGGAGCAGGACCTTGATCCGGTCACACCGTTTACCGCAGAAAAGGAACAGGGATGACTGATCCGGATCCATGGAAAGTTTGTCCCGGACAATGCTGCAGAGACCATCGATCGATTTGCGCATGTCTGTTGTGCCACATACGATATAGATGTTGTCCGCCACGGAGATATCGCCTAACACCCGGTGCCTTTCACAAGGCTCAGAATCCGATCAAGGATAGCAAGGTCAGTTCCATTGGCGATGCGGATTGTCGCATTGCCCAGAGATATTTCTATGCTGGCAGAAATATCTGCAATACAGGTTGGACTCGCAGGCGCCGACTGGCATAGAAGCATCAGCTCAGGATTCGCTGCTTTTGAATGAACGTTTAAGCGGACCACTTCCTGAGCCGGAGTCGGTGAAGGCTCCGCTTTGGAAATTGACTCAGGGATTTCGCAGCAGGCCTTTCTCCTGAGTCTACTGACCCAGTTGTAAAAGGTTCCCGGATGAATTCCGTGCTCCTTACACCACTGATAATCGGAGAGCCCACTGTTCCTGCATTCCATAATTAGTTGGAGCTGCTGATCAGCTGGGACTCTGGCATTGTAACTGGACATTTTCGATCCCCCCATAAATGTGTAGTGAAATGCTCGCACCTATCAATGAAATGTATCGTATTCCAGAGCGAAGTGCTTGCATCTAGCTATCTATCATTATGAGGTATTTGGCGGCAAAGCGCTAGCCACCCTAACATTTGGCGCTTACAAAATAGAAACGGCTATATGTGAAAGGACAGAGAGGGGAATTTAGATGTTTAAGATTTATTTGAGCCGGACAGTGAGCCCTGGTGTAGGTATCAGTCTGCCGGCTACAATCGAAGAAATGAGAGAAGCCTATTCTCTTTTGAATGGAACGGATACAGTTCCGTTGGAAACAGCTACCACCTATGTAGAATCATCCATTCCAAATCTGCGCCAGTACCTGTATGAGGTCCCAGTGTCAGAAAAAAGATTGGAGGAACTGAACTACCTGGCCTATCGTGTGAAATGGATGGACAGCCAGGACGAGGCGGTATTCGGAACCGAGACGGAGATTGTGACAACAAAATCTGGCAAATTATGTTTGAATATGATTAGAGTTAGTATTATAAAATGTCGAATATATTTTTAAATAGGTGTTAAGAGCAAGACATTTTACACAAAATTTGATATAATGAGGAAAGTGGTTGAGGTTGAGAACAAAGTAGTAAAAGGTCTTAAAAGTAAATTAATATCCAGGGAATGCAAATTTTCGTTGTGTCGAATGGAAGTTATAATGACTATATTTCTTTAACTGATATTGCAAAATAAATAGGTGAAGATTCGGCCGCCACAATCCATAACTGAATGCGAAGCCGTTACATCATTGAATTTTTAGCACTATGGGAGACGTTACATAATCCGGATTTTTTCAATAAAAATAAAAAAGTAAACTTTGAACTATCTATCAAAGATTTAGGAGAAAAGTATATGTGGAATGATATTGAAACTACTACAGACTATTTGCATTTCTCAGTTGTATCTAAGACGGTTGCAGATTTAATAATTGAGTCAGGGGATAATCCAATATCTATAGGAATATCTGGAAGCTGGGGGGCCGGGAAATCCTCCATGGTAAAAATGATTGGTAAAGATTTGAATGACCAGTCCAGTGATAACAAATATATTTTTCTTGAATTCAATGCATGGTTATATCAGGGATATGAAGATGCGAAATCCGCCTTGCTCCAGTCGGTGACGATGAAATTGACTGAAGAAATGAAAAAACAAGGAATTGATGAAGATGGTGAGCTTGGAAAGAAATTCAAGAAATTCCTGAAACGTATTAATTGGTTTCAGGTATCAAAACTGGCATTACCTTTGTTGGCTGGCTTTATTCCAGGAGCAGCGCCTGTCGGCGTGATTGCAAATTTTGCAAATGCCATAAAAAGCAGTTGGAATAATCGTGATAAAAAGTCTGAGAACAGTGAAGCGATAGATACTGCGATTGAAGGACTGACTCCAGAATTGGAAAATCTTTTAAATGATAATGAAGAGATGTCAGAGCCGGCAACAAAGCAGATTGAGGAAATTAGGAAGGAATTTGAAGAAATACTTAAACAGCTAAAAGTGAAACTTGTTGTTTTGGTAGATGATTTAGATCGGTGCTTACCTGAAACAGCGATTTCGACTCTTGAAGCAATGAGATTATTATTATTTGTAGAGCGAACAGCCTTTATCATCGCAGCAGATGAACAGATGATAAGAAATGGAGTACGTGCCCATTTTAATGGAGTTGAATTGTCAGATGAGTTAGTTACAAGTTATTTCGATAAGTTGATTCAAGTTCCAATAAAAATACCGCATTTGGGGATTGCAGAAGTAAAAGTGTACATAGTTCTCTTGTTCATGGAATTAGAAGTTAAAAGAAACGGAGTGAGACAAGAAGCATTTTTAGAGGCGCAAAATAAATTAAGCAAGCTTTTGAATAAAGCATGGGAAGATGATGTGACAGCAGAAAAAATAGAAGGGGTTTTTGATGATGATACAGAAAGAACCATGAAGGAATATGTAGCAATTGCAGATCAATTAGCAGGTATTCTTGTAAGTGCGGATAATATTAAAGGTAATCCTAGATTAATAAAACGGTTATTAAATGCTCTTGAGATAAGAAAAAAAGTTGCAAAAATTAATGGAATGATGTTAGATTCCGGTGTGTTAATAAAGATGTTATTGTTTGAGAGATGTGCATCAGAAGGGGCATTTGATTATCTGGCTAAAGAAGTTGCAAACGCAGAGGAAGGAAAACCGGAATTTATACAAAAGTTAGAAGATAGCTTAATAAGTGGTGAAAAATATGAATTTCCAGATGTTACATGGAACAATAATTTTGTACAGAAATGGGTATTAATTGAACCGAAACTAGGTGGACTTGATTTGCGTCCACTTTTGTATCTTAGCAGAGATAAGGCGCTTTCGTTTGCTGCATATGACGAACTTTCTATTAAAGGCAAAGAATTGTTAACTGCGTTAAAGAAAGTAAAGAATGGTACATACCTTAGGGAACTTGTTGAATCAATTAAATCTCTAGGAATAAGAGAGGCTGAGAAATTGTTGAAAAGAATAATTAGTTTGGGACGTAATGAACAATGGAATGTAAATGCTTTATTTGCAGCAGTACATATTACGGAAGCTTTTCCCGAATTAGGTCGTAATTTAGCATTGGCTTTGTGTGAGATACCGGCAAAATCTAGAAAAGCTCCCATTATTCCTGTTATTGCTGAAAAGGAATGGGCTAAAGATATGTTGAAACAATGGGCTGACGATTCAGAAACACCAGATAGTGTAAAAAGGGCCATAACACAAAATACACAAAAGAAGTAGGGGTGAAAACATATGGGAACATCAGCTTCAAGTATGGGACCAGGTGCAGGGGTTTCACTAGATCCGGAGTGGTTAGATGACATTAAGTTGCCTAATCAAGATAATGAGCAACCGGATTGTCAAAATGATGACGATAGTGAAAATGATAATCAATCTGATGAAAAAGAACCGGATGATGATGAAAAACTTGTTATTGCACCCAAATTCCGTTTTGCAAGTGCTAGACGAGGAATGGGTGAATACGTTCATTCTGGGAGTAAAGACTCTTTGAGAAAATCGCTGGGGCATTATTCTAAAACAGGAATGGGCGGAGCGAAAAATCTCTCCAAACGCATGCGTACTTCAACCAAAGCAGCTGCGAATTTCTTCCAGACATTTCAGTCCTTAAGGGATAACGAGAATTTCCCATTGGGTAAAATTTTATCAGAATTGCAAGGACGAGGTGCTAATGCGAATGAAATTATTGATACAATAATTGATAATGTATGCCCAACTGGTGGAAGCTTAGACGAAGTATCTTGTAGAGATTCAGGAAGATTTGCATTGAGCGAGTTTATGAGTCAAAATCCTGATACAGATATTAGTAAATTGACTGATGATCAGATATGGTCTCTCACCGGTACATTTCTTGGCAATGAGGCATTTAGTCGTATCCAATTGGACATAGGACAAGCTTTTGAAAAACAAGAAGTATCAGCTGTAGAATGTGTTAATCGTATGAACGAAATGAAAGATTATTTACAATCAGAAATATCATCGCAGTTAAATAGGCTTAGAAACTCTGGTAGTAAGACGATTGATATGCAGAAATTATTTCAAACAGCTATAGAAAACACGTTTGAAGTGTATGAGGTTGAAGTATGAATAAAGTGATTTGTTATCCACGATGCTGTACCCCAAAGTATTATAGTGATGATTATTATTATTTTGAAATGTTTACAGTTCCTGAACAGAAAATAAACAATGTAGGGCATGTGGGAGTACAACTGTTTAAAGAATTGAGAAAATCAAAAATAGCTCCAACAGTAGAGGCATTGGATTTTACAATTATTGCTATGGCTGTAGTTGCAGCAGATAAAGCAGTATTGAGGAAAAAGAGTGCTGATGGTTGGACAAGAAAAATTGAGCTTTGCATATATTTGCATGATGCGCCTAAATGGAGACAGGAAAAAAGGAAGTTAGAGGAAATGCTTCGTTTCCTCAGCGGAGATTTTTGGGTTTTAAATATAAATGCTTTACCAGAATCGCTGGTTCCGCAGAAAAAATATGATTTAAGGCAGCAGGATTGTATTTGTTTGTTGTCAGGAGGTATGGACAGTTTAGTGGGAGCAATTGATTTGCATGAAGAAGGAAGAAATCCTTTATTTGTATCTCAAACAGTTAGGGGAGATGCTGAGCATCAAAGAGAATATGCCATGCAGTTTGGAATAAATAATTTGTGCCAATGGAGCAATAATATAAAGAAAAAAGGAGAATCGGAAATTTCGACCAGAGCAAGATCAATGGCCTTTTTTGCTTTTGCATTATTGGCATCTTGTGGCATTGATTGCAATGCTCAAGGCAGGAAAGAATTATTCGTACCTGAAAATGGATATATTAGTTTGAATATGCCATTAGATCCACTTAGAACAGGTAGTCTTAGTACAAAAACAACCCATCCTGTATATATGAAAGCAATGCAGGAAATTTGGAATGATGTGGGAATAAATATTGATTTTGTATTACCATACAAATATAAAACAAAAGGTGAAGTTTTGATGGATTGTAAGAATCAGGATTTGATGAAAAAACTTATTTTTGGTTCGACAAGTTGTGGAAAATATCAACGGAAATTACAGCACTGTGGGGTCTGTGTTCCTTGTTTAGTAAGGAGAGCAGCTTTTTTGAAAAATAATTTGTGTGATGTTACAGAAGGCGGGTATTTTAAAGAAAATTTACAATGTTCGTATTCAAAAGATGTAGCAGCTGCAGCATTGGCTGTTGTTCAATTGAAAAAAAATGGCATTGAAAGTCTTGTGAAAGGTATGTTGTCTTTTGCAAAAGGAGAAGAACGAAATTTATATTTAGGTGTTATTGAACGTGGGGTGCTAGAAATAGGAGCATTGTTAAGGGAGCATAGTGTTATATGATAGATTTCCATTGTCATTTGGATTTATACAAGAATCCGTTAGCAGTATTTGATGAAGTCAAGCAAAGAAATGTAAAGGTGTTAGCGGTTACGACAAGTCCGCGCGCCTATCTAAAAACATCCCAGTATTTTAATAATACAGATAATGTGAGAGTTGCGTTAGGATTTCATCCGGAATTAGTGGCAGATAGAAGGAATGAAATTGATCTATTTATGGAACAAATTTCAAAGTCCAGATATATTGGAGAAGTAGGTATAGATGGTACTAGCAGAAATAGGCATTCATATTCTGTACAAAAAACCTTTTTCTATGGTGCATTAAGTGAAGCTGAGAAGCACCATGGAAGAATAATCAGTATACATTCAAGATGTGCAGTTAAAGATGTATTAGAATGTATAGAAAAAACTTTAGATAAGAATGTGCCTATAATGCATTGGTTTACCGGAAATATAAAAGAACTTCAAAAGGCTTTATCGTTAGGTTGTTGGTTTAGTATAAATCCTAAAATGTGTTATTCAAAAGCAGGAAGAGATATAATCATGCAAATGCCATTAAATAAAATATTGCCAGAAACAGATGCACCGTTTACTGAAAAGAATGGAATGTTGTATATGCCATGGGATATGGATGTGATAGAGTTTTTAGCTGTACAATATGGGAGGTCTATAATTGAAATTAAAAAACAGATGGAAAACAATTTATTAGAAGTAATCAATGGTACGGCAGCATTAAAAAAAGTCTAAGAAAAATTCTAGTAAAAACAACGATTTTACTATTTAGTCAAGTGCTTACTATACTGTTTTTTGAAAGAGTCTTGGTGTAAGAATATTATGACGATAACAAAGCGGCTTTGGACAAATAATAGTTTTAAAGTCGCTTTAAACAAAAAATATTTTTTGTAATGGGATTGACATGAGGGTGATTGAGATGATGAAATCGGAGACACTCCAAGATATCATAAATCTTTCCTGCAGACTTTTCTTCACACACTCGATATTCCAGAACTATTAGTAGTAACGATGGTTGCAACGATAACATTTTTATGGATATCAAGTCCACAGCAGATGGGGGAGATGAGCCTCATCATAAGTATCACCACCTTAACTAAAGATAGGAATAGCAACATTGACTGTCATCTTACGACTAAATAAACATGGTTTATTACCAGTGATAAGAGTCCGGGTTCAAAGTCCCACTTGTTTGTGCTTGTAAGGATGACGGCACATATAAATATACGGGGTCGAATAAACTTCGCCACTCCTCCTCCCATGCTCTGTAGTGTATTGCTATTCCATAATAACATTTTAAAACTAAAAGAGGAGGGGGACAAGACTTTTCATGACTTGTTCGTGCCTGAGCGAAGCGAAAGGAATGACTAAAAATATGAATAAAATATCTGAGGTAACAAGACAAGATATTATAGATATTATCAGAGAGGGGTTTACAGTAATACTCGATGAAGAAGAATATGATGATAAGTCTGACGAGTATGTTACAGAGCGTACTATAAAAATGCCGTACTATGGACGTCTTGATGAAATTGATTTCCTTTCAAGAGTATACAATCTAAAGGAATTACCATCTCATGATAGTCGTTATAAAAATGCTCTTGATGATATTAGTTGCCATCTTAGATGGGACGATTATGAAGAGGAATGCTGGTTTTTTCAAGATGAGCGATTCAAGCTGCAACAAAAAGATGGAGATGAACCTTTACTGCGATTTATATGTGAGATGGTTCATCCGGCGGTACGAAGAGAAAAATCGCCTTGGAAACAGTATTTAGATAAATTTAATGAGTTGCTTCGAGTAGATGGCTATGAATTATATCCGGCACATCATATTTCTGGTCGTGATATTTATAAAGCTAGAGAATATAGCGTGCCGGATAAACCGTTATTACCAGATAATTTATTTTCAGAGCGATATAAAGACCTTATTGATTATGGCCATGGAGAAGCAGTTGATAATATTAGCAATAATATTGATTATAGGGCTAAAAAGCATATCTGTAGAATTATGCAGAATTTCAGAGAGCCTATACAGTATCAACCCAACCGATATCATAATTGGACAGAAAAAACAGATGCATTAGATGTTGCAATTAACAGACTAAATGAATTTATGGATACTCCTGTCATTGATTTAAAAAGCGCAATGTTCTCTTTATCTTCTGAGGAAGAAATATTTGCAAATTATTTTACACCGTTTATTTTTGATGTAATAGAATTTCAGTATGATGAATTATCTGAAGGTGAAAAATGTGGATTTCAAGAAGAAATTAATGCATCGTTGCAGAAAGACAATGTATCTTTTCGCCTTACCGATAGAGGGCTTATTGAGCAATTGCCAGATCATGAGGTGTTGACTTCAGAACTCATATCAATGACTGAACAAATAAAAGAACCTGGTTTAAGAGAATTGTTTGATATAGCAGTAGAGAAACATATGCAGCCAAGTTCACAATCTCATAAGGATGCGGTTGAAAAAATTTGGGGTGTATTGGAACGCTTGAAAACATATTATACTGGTTTGGATAAGAAGAAATCAGTGGAGAGAATTATTAATGACATGGCGGGCGGACAAGAAGATTTTGTAAAGCTATTTGATACGGAATTTAAGGCACTGACAGATATTGGAAATAGCTTCCGAATTCGTCATCATGAAACGGATCGAACAGATATTACAGACATCCGCTATTACGATTATTTTTTTAACCGTTGCCTGTCTTTAATTGCGCTTGCTATTCAATATTTGGAGTGAAAAATACAGTGTTAAGAATAAAGCTCTTGAGAGACTAAAACTCGAGGGCTTTATTGTTGGCAGTTTTTTTACCAACGATAACATTTCTTTTTAGGCATTTCTTAATATTATTCGTGAATGTATTAGCATATCAAAATTTTGGAATTTGTAGTATAATCTTAGTATTGTTATAGGTGGCTTGAAAAATGTCTATAGAGGCCATGGACAGAAACGGGTGTAATAGTGTTTACGCCAAGGGGAAACCATACCTTTCTGCCATCATTATTATCCCCTCAACAAATGTGGAGACAGTCTGTCTTTTAAAGAAAATATAAATGGATAATAAGATATATTAACCTCAAACTGGTGAATACTTTTTAAAACAGCTAGATGAAATATAATGGTGATTTTGAGAAAAGGGTTTGTAAAGAGCGGATTGTGATTTAGATAATGTGATTACGCATTTAAATTATAGGTTGAGAGAACTATTTATTGAGGAAAAGAAATTATGACAAACAAGAAGAAAGAGATTACAATACACTGCTCAGCCGCAGAGTATTTAACATATGTAGCATCTACAGGTAGTAACTCAGATAGTTTTGAGATGCGCTATGAAGACGAGAACATTTGGCTGACGCAGAAAATGATGGCAACCTTATATGATGTTTCTGTATCGGCAATCAATCAGCACCTTAAAAGGATATTTGAAGATAATGAGCTGGTAGAGGAATCAGTTATTAAGAAATACTTAATAACTGCCTCGGATGGTAAATCCTACAGTACGAAACATTATAACTTACAGGCAATCATTGCCGTTGGCTTTAAAGTGAACAACGACCGCGCCGTAAGATTCCGCAAATGGGCTGGTCAGATTGTAAAGGATTATACAATTCAAGGATGGACGATGGACAAAGAGCGCCTGAAAAAAGGGCATATGTTCACCGATGAATACTTTGAACGTCAGCTTGAAAATATTCGTGAGATACGCCTGTCCGAGCGAAAATTTTATCAGAAGGTTACAGATCTCTATGCCACAGCGTTTGATTACGACAAAGATGCCAAGACTACCCGGCAGTTTTTCAAAATGGTACAGAATAAGATGCATTGGGCCGTACATCGGCATACAGCAGCGGAATTGATTGTAGAGCGTGCAAATGCCGAAAAAGAACATATGGGCCTGACAACGTGGGAATCAGCGCCAGATGGGAAAATTGTCAAAGCAGATGTTACTGTTGCTAAGAATTATCTGAGCGAAAAGGAAATGTCCTATTTACAGAGAATCGTTTCACTATATCTCGACTATGCGGAGTTACAGGCGGAACGAAGAATACCGATGAGTATGGAGGATTGGGCAAAGCGCCTTGACGGATTCCTGGAGTTTAATGGAAATGAACTTCTTATGGGGCCGGGAAAAGTCAGTGCAGAGCAGGCAAAGCTTCATGCAGAGACGGAGTTTGAAAAATATCGCATTGTTCAGGATCGCTTATTTATGTCAGACTATGATAAGTATTTGTTAGAATTAGAACATCAAGCGGACCAAAGTGACATGTAAAAATAATTATACCGTTTCCGCTTGGGGATAATTATGCCCTCCCGCCATCATTATCATCCACTCAACAAATTGCGAAGTCTGCGTGGAATTGTGTCGAAAATGAGGAAATAGTTTATTGCTGAAAATAGAAAATGATAGATAAAAAATTTATCACTCATTTGATTACCCATATGTGATATAATTAATGGGTGATAAAGAGGGTAATAAAGTTGGCCGTGCAAGGGAAAGCAAGAATGAGTAATGTAATGGAAGATATTAATGAATTATGCCAATATGATTCAGAATATGAATGGTTTGAGTTTAAAGAAAATTGGTATAAGCCGGATGAACTGGGAGAATATAAATCTGCTATTTCCAACAGCCTATTCACGGGAACGGTATATCAGAATTTGATCTGGTAAGGAAAATCTTATGAAGTTCCCGGAAAAGGAATCATATTTATTTAATATATTATATGGTTTTATCGAACGGATTGGCCCCAATAAGTCTGGATATTGGAAAGTAGTGAATGTGGATATTTAAAAAGGGGAAGATTTTTGATGTAATACGGTGCCTATCCACTGCAAGTTTATCGTCCCGTTGCAGCAGAAAAGGTGAGGTGGGGAGGTGATTGAGTCGAAATCGGTGCATGATTTTAAAAACTGTTCTAGCGGCTTTTGCAGTGTGGATGGCGTCCTGAAATATCTACGGAGAGTGGAGGCTGATAAGGAAATCAAGTAGAACTTTAATCGGCTACACCGGGACAGAATGATAAAATAAAGAAAAACACGAATGAACTCATGAAAACAGGAGGGGGCAATGGTACTGTTTGACAACGCCGCATATGAGTACTTTTTTAATCCGCTTTGTTGTAAGAATAAAAAAATTTACTATGAATGCATCTTACAACTCATAGAAAAATCAAAATCGATTCCACTTCTCTACGAGGCAGACGCCAGGGATACGTTAGTTCTCTATTTCAGGAATTGCGCCTATGTAGTTGAGGATGAGGAGAATGGCGGAGAGGCTGAGGCGCATATCAGCGGCAGAAAAACGGAGATGGAGAATGCAGGCGCCATTTTAAGATATTTTAGACATTGTGGTTGGCTTTCGGAAAAAGAGATTGGAAGAAACGGAGATAATATCGCTACGGTCACGCCCTACTGCCGAAAGATGATCGATTCCATAGAGCGAATTTTCAATCGCGACAGCAGCGCTGTATTGACGAACCATATTTTTTCAATTTATGATATTTTACATTCTGCTTTTATTGTAGATCATGGAAGAACGCACCGGCCATATTCGAGTATTCTCGTTCCGACGGTGGACAGCGTATCAGATTTGAAAAATGAACTTCTCATGCTGAAGGACAGCATCCGCTCTATTATGCGGATGGTCATTAAGATGACGGAGACAAATGAATTAGGACAGTTCATGTTAAGAGACGAGATAATGGAGTCTTTCTTTCATGACTATTTTTTTATAAAGAAGGATGGTTTGATTCCGGGCTATATTGAAGAAATTGAAAAGATGCTTCGGAAAATCAGAAAAACAGAAGTCTATGAGAACATGATAAAAGAGTATCAGAGTCTCCATCATGTAGATGAAATCAAAGCTCGGGAGCAGGTGGACGGTCAGCTTAATCAGGTCAGGAGTTTTATTAATTATGACTATGTCAAAGAGGTGGATTATATTGATAAAAAAATCAACACCTATTACAGCCTTTATTCCACTAGGATCCTTATGGTGCTAAGCAATAGCATTAATATGCAGACCTATTTAAACGATCTGCTGATGACAATGAAGGATTATGGCGAGGATGAAAGGAGAGAATTTCTGGAGAACGTTTCCGGCTGTTTTAATTTGCAGTCCTATAAATATATCGGCAGAAAATCCATCGAGCGGAGGCGGAAGCGAAAACCAAATACGAAGAGTGGGGCGATTCTTACCAGTTCTTTGACGGAGGAGGATAAAGCAAGGCTTACGAGAGAACTTTTATATGAGTATCCGGATCGGTATGGGGTCAGACAAGCTGCCGGTTATTTTGATGAATTATTATTAAAGAGAGAAAGCGTCATACCGGATAAAACCATAATTCGGACCAGGGATGACGCTATGATGATGGCCGCTGGCATCATTTATTCCGGGAGCGGTGAATTTCCCTTTGAAGTGGATTTTTTAGATGGGATTATTGAAACAGAGGTGGCAACCATCAGTAAGATTAGAATAAAAAGGAAAAGCTAAATGAGTGATATCAAATTAAATATTTCCATAAAGGAAGAAAACACGATTTGGTTTAAACGCTGCATCCGAAAGCTTCTGGATTCTACCTTTATCGTGGAGGAGAAGGATGAAAAGCTGTATGCATTTATTTCAAGAGAATCCAATCAGCAGGATATCTCGGACTACCTTCGTATGATTGGGTTTGATGTGCTGGTTGATACCAATGTGAGAATTGCGATGCTCAAACCTCATGAAGCCGACGATGAGGCGGTAGGACTAAAACGCGCCAATGTTGTTTCGTTTACCACGGAACAATACCATCTGCTTCTTGTGCTGTGGGAGGTCTATTTGGAGAATCTTGGTTACAGCGACGGGAATCTGGTACTGCGGGGGGATTTAATTGATAAGATGAAAGCCTATGAGGTGGATGTGGATAAGACGAAGCTGTCTGCAGCAATGAAGCTGTTTAAAAAGTATAATTTGGTTGACTATGATGTAAAAGATGAATCCGAGGATGCGCTGATTACATTATATCCATCTCTGCAGTTCGGCTGGGATATCGCCCAGTTCCAGACGGTAACAGCAGAATACAGGAAGAATGCTCCTGATGGGGCTGGGGAAGAACCAACGGAGGGTGGCAGAGAGGAAGAGGAGGACGGGTAATGGTAGAGCTGAAGCAGGTTCGCCTGATTAATTGGTACGGATTTAGCCAGATCACGGTTCCGGTGGGCTTCTTTACTCTGATTGCCGGAAAGAATGGAAATGGAAAATCTGTTTTTTTGGATGCCATTAAGTATGCGCTGTATGGTGATACTGTGTTCAACAAATCAACGGAAAATAAAGGCAGCCGGACGGTGCCTTCTTACACCAGGGGATTGCTGGATGCGACGGCCGGCACCTATATGAGACCGGCGGACAAGATGCCCAACGTATACACCCACATTGTCCTTGAGATGGAGGATGCAAAGCTTGGGAGTCGCTTTATTCTGGGAACAGTCATCGATACAGATGCCGGCAATGGGTTTAAGACGCAGAGATATATTATTGAGAAACAGACCTTGGCTCAGGTGGCTCATATCTATGAGCAGGACGGACAGATGCTTCCATACAGCACGGCGGAGCTTCAAAGGACTTACGGCCTTAAGATGATGGACGTAAAAGAGGGCCTTTCCAGGTTCATGCAAAGGACAGGCTTGCGGCTGAATGAGGAGCAGCTGGGAGCCTTCCGGCGTAAGCTGCGCAGTATTATGTCCTATGACCCCAATGCCAAAATCGACCAGTTTATCCGTGAAAGCGTACTGGAAAAAAAGAAGGTTGATTTTTCTAAATTAGTGGATGCGAAGAATAACATAGATACCCTGACAGCTAATTTTGAGATTATTGATAAGGAAATCCGGGAACTGGAAGAGATTATTGCACGGTTTGACGAGCTTCAGAGAGCAAAAAATGTTATTTTGGCAGATGATATAAAGATTGCTTACAGGGATTTCGTCAACAGTAAAAAGAGGCTGGAAGAGGCCTCTAGAAATATGGATATTGCAAAAAGACAGATTGCCGAGGATGAGAAGAGGCTGGAGGTCATTGCGGCACGGGAGAAAGAGACAAGAGAGGCATATAACGCTGCAAAAACTCAGCGGGATTCCATGGATTGCGCGAAGGCAATCGCGGACGCTGAGGAGGCTTTCCAGAAGGCGCAGAAGGAAAAGGAACGCTTACAGAAAGAGAAAGAAGCGCTTTGCGGCTTTCAGACAAAAATCAGCGAGCTGATGGCATGGTTTGTAAAGGAACAGTACCAGGTGCCGGGACAGGAAATTCTTTCCTCCTTAACGGAAGAAAGCGTGACTAAGGTTCAGAAAGAAAGCAGCGTGGCTGATTTCCTGCGGGAAATCAAAAGCCGCAGAGATGAGATTCTTAGCCAGGTGACAAGAATTAAGGACGCGATACGGGAAAACCAGGGGGAGCAGGAGCGGTGTCAGAAGATTATTGATGACTGCGAGGCCAGAAAGACGACTTTTTCGGAGATACCGGACTCGGTTGCCTTAAAGAATGAGATTAACCGTGAGTTTGAAAAAAGAGGAATCCAATCAGAGGCCAGATTTGCGTGCGAATATGTGCTGGGCCTTCAGAATGAAGACTGGCGGGATTCCATTGAAGGATATCTGGGGAGACGAAGATACACGATTCTTGTGGAGCCGGAATATTACGATATTGCGGACGATGTGCTGAATGCATCAAAATATAAGTATGCCCATCTGTTCAACACAAAGCTTTTGATGAAGAAACAGGTGCTTCCAGAGGAGGATTCCGTTGTTCAGTTTATCGAGGTGAGAAATCCGGTGGCGAAGCAGTATTTCAATTATCAGCTGGGCAGATTTCATGCCGTTGCCATGGACCAGGTGAGAAATCATGAAAACGCCATGTCAAAAGAAGGAAGAGTATCTGTCGCCATGGACAGTTATTTCCTGAATTTTCATAACATCAGATTTTACTGCCTGGGCCAGGAGTCTATAGAGATAAACCGGATTAAGGCTGTGAAGTGTCTGGAACATTTGAGACAGTCCTATGGGGAATATAAGGGCCGGCTGATGGAGGAAACGGGGAAACAGTCCTATCTGGACACGGAGATGGAGTTTTTTGCCGAATACAATTATGATGCCTACAGGGAATATAAAGAGGCTCTCCTTGACTGCGCCAGAAAAGAAACAGAACAAAAGGCATTGGAGGAAGCGCAGAAGCATAATCAGGAATATATGGAACTTTCCCAGAGAGTCGGAGTCCTGCAGGAGGAGCTGCAGGCTGTTGAAGCTGAGCGAAGTAAGGTGTATGAGAATAAATCTGAGATGCAGACCTTGTATATGACGAATAAAAACAGTTATGAAGCGGCAGATGAAAGGATGAACGCCGTTCAAAAAGATTTAAAGAAATATGAGGCCGCAAGCTATGCCGTTTATGCGAAGGCAGTGGAGGATTATGACCGGTTCGCCGCCAATGGAAAAACCGGACAGGGCGGCATATTAAAGGACAGAGCCCGAGCCGAGCGTAATTTAAAGGAAGCCGGTGAAAATCTGCGGGGCGGTCAGGCAGCTTATAACGCATCCAGGGCAACCCATAACCAGCTGCCGATGACGGACGGCGCCATCGCGGCTTATCAGGCCAGAAAATCCCGGATTTGGATGGATGACAGGGAGGAAATACAGGTAAAACTAAAAGAACAGACGAGACGCTATGAAGATATTTTCAAAAATGAGTTTGTCCTCACGGTGTTAAAGTCCTGTGAGACGGCCAGAGATGATTTAAAGCTAATCAACGCGGAGCTGGCGCGGCTGGAGTTTAAATCCCAATATGCATTTGAGGTTAGGTATGTAAAGGACGGCTCCCGCTATGAGAAAATACTGGAGTATGCAAGGTATTTAAAGGAGCGGGAAGAACTGGGAACCGCGTCCGGACAGATGACCTTCGATGCCTTGACCTCCTATTCCGATGATAAGGGGGAGGAGCTGGAGCGTGACATGAAGAAGATCATTAATCAGATTGTGGAAAGCAATGATAAAGAGCAGATTGAACATTATGCAGACTATCGGAACTATATGACCTATGAAATCCTTTTGACCAATGATGTGCTTACCAGGGCGAAGCTTTCCAGACAGTCCGGCTATAATTCAGGCGCAGAGGTGCAGATACCGTACATGCTGATTTTATTGTCTGCCCTGCTTATGATTTATAATGATAAAAGCAGTTCGACCAGACTGGTGTTTATTGACGAACCCTTTGCCAAAATGGATCCGACCAATGTAAAGATTATGATGCGGTTCATGAAGGAGCAGAAGCTGCAGATGATTTTTTGCGCACCCGATAAGACGGAACTGATTGGAAATGAGTGTGATGTGATACTGCCGGTGCTCCGGACCAGTCCGGATCTGATGGAGATGGGGATGATTGAGATACATAAAGGGGCATAAAATCTGACTTATGAAGAATTTAACCTACGAAGAAAAAATATTGACCTCTCTGGTGGAGAACTATCGCAAAAGCAAAAAAGACACCGGTGATAATAAGACAAATCGGAGAACACGGCTCAAACCAGAGAAGTTATACAGAAAATACAATGCCAATGATGGAGACTTTGCGGAAATTTCTAAAATTAATCAAGCGGTGGAGCAGCTGTCTAAATGGGGATTTATAACCAGTGCGGCTGAAACCTTTGGAACGCAGTTGAAGTACATTTATTTAGTGGATGAGAAGATTCAGGAGATAGAGAAGTACCTGGCCGATCAGTATGGTTATATATCGAAGGATGCGAAGGTTGAGAAACTGCAGAATTTGATTGAACGGTACCAGGATGCTTCCGCTATCTGCAAGAAAGAATGTGGGAAGTTGTCCGCGTGTATAGAGAATCGGAAGATTCCGGGTAATATTGACGAGCTGGATGATATTCTGAAGGCGGTCGCTTTTATAGAGAGGAACCGGGAGGAACTGTATATCCGGGAGGTTTCCGTAAAGGTGTATGGAGATTCCAAGTATTTTGAAAATGAAACCCTGCAGCCTGTCTGCCGGCTGCTTCGGGACTATTCAGACAGAAAACTTGAGGAGGAATTGCCGGACGAAGTTCTGCTGGATTATCATATCGCAAAAGAACCGCAGAAGCTTTGTGTGAAGGGAAATGCGGTAATCCACATTTCCGGAAAAGAAGTCGATATCAGTGGATTTGCAGAAGGTGTGGAGTTTCTTGCATCAGAATTGACTCATATTCAGTCAGTCAGAATTAACGCGCCGAAGTTCATGACAATAGAAAACCGGACGTCCTATCTCAGATATCATTCGGATCACGCTGTCACCTTTTATCTGGGAGGGTATACCAACCGTTATCAGAGAGATTTTATTAAGCTGGTATATGCATCGAATCCTAATGTCAGATACGAACATTTCGGAGATATGGATGCCGGCGGTTTCTGGATTCACCATAATTTGTGTGAGGTCACCGGAGTGAGGTTTGAGCTGTTTGGCATGTCAATCCGTGAACTGCAAAACACGGAGCATGCCAGATGCTTACATCAGCTTTCAGAAAATGATCGGGTCAGACTTTTGGAATTAGGAAGGATGGAGCCCTATGCGGAGGTGGTCGATTATATGCTGGAACAGGGAGTGAAGCTGGAGCAGGAGATTGTGAGTTTGGATTTGATGAGGGGGAGGTAAGCGGGTGAACTTGCGGCGCTGGGCGGAAGCATGACCTACGGCATGGGCAGTTTTGATCCGGCGGCGCTGGTTTCCGCGATAAGGGAAGGCATGAGCAGCGTGAACGGATCCGGGGATATCGTGATACCGATTTACCTGGGAGGCACGATGCTGGACGAGGTGATCGTGAACGCGCAGCAGAGGAGCAATCTGCGGAGCGGCGGACGATAGGAAGGAGGCAGAGGAATGGCTTTTATACAGTATCTGAATTTTGACGGGGAGGACCTTCCCCTGCCGGATTCCTATGAGGTGGAACTGAAGGACGTGGAGGCGGATTCCGGAGGGGAGACCGAGGCGGGGACGAAACAGAGGGATGTGGTCAGGACAGGGGTTGTGACGATCACGGTGAGTTTTTCCGTGTCCCCGGCGTGGCTGAAAAAACTGACGGAGTATAAGAACCGGGACAAGATACAGGTGAGGTATTTTGACACGGAGACGCTGGATGTGAAGCAGACGGAGATGTTTGTGGAAGGGTTCAAGGCGAAGCTGGAGAAGGATATGAGTTATAAGGGGCTGTGGAATGTATCTTTTACTTTGAAAGCAATGTAATGCAATTCTGAAAAACAATTATAATCAAAATTAAGGTTGCCGATGCAGCCACTTAAATGTTATTCTGTAACAAATATGACAAGAAAGGTTCAAAGAGTGTTTTTTGAAGAAGTATAAGCTTATTGTGCGATAGCAATGGCTATTGCAAATACAAAATTTATGCTATAGCCATTGCATCCTAAAAATTTTTAGGAGGAAGCATATGAGCTATGTTAATGCAGATGATGTTTTGCCAGAATGTTTGATATGGGAAATTCAAAAATATATCGATGGTCAAATTATTTATATTCCAAGGAAAGATGAAAACACAAAATCCTGGGGAGAAAAAAACGGAACCAAAGATAGACTGGCAGAACGTAATCAAAAAATAGTTGAACTTTACTATTCAGGCGAGACTATTACTAATTTGTGTGAGTTATTTTTCCTGTCGGATAAAACAATCCGTGGAATAATACGCAAGTATGAATCCTCTGCAAAGGAAGATAATGGGGGATTCAAAGATGAATAGGGAGAACAAGCGAAAGTTATATGAAAAAGACTACTATAAAAAGCATCCATGCAATGAAATATTTGTTTGCAAGAATTGCGGCAGAACAGTAGTTCCAGAAGGCGCTGGAAGCAATCACAGAAATCATTGTCCCAATTGCCTATATAGCCTGCATGTGGATATTGAACCAGGTGACAGAGAATCTGAATGTGGGGGACATATGGAACCTGTGTCTGTATGGGTTAGAAACAAAGGTGAATGGGCGATTATTCACAGATGTAAAACGTGCGGAACGCTTAGTTCCAATCGAGTTGCTGCTGATGATAATCCGATGAAGCTTATGTCCATTGCAATGAAGCCTTTAGGACAGCCGCCTTTTCCTATCGAGAGAATCGAAGAAATGACCAGAATGATGGGTGGAGAAGGTAGCTTGTAATAATCAAATAATGAAAGTTGAACCAATCGGAAGCAATGAAAGGGTATTATAAATGAATCTATTGGAATGTCTAAATGAAAAGATACAGATAATTGGTGGAACTCCTTGCGATGGAGGGGAAGATATGGTCAGAGAATTAGCAGAGACTTCTCCCATCTTGTTGCCGGAGGATTATATTGATTTTCTAAAGACGATTTCCGGCAATACAGATGATGGGAATGTTGGCTTAGAGCTTGGGATAAAGATAAAAGATGATATTTACTCCATGCAAATTTATTCGGCACAACAGGCATTAAAAATGCGACCAGAATACGAAGAAATATATTCTTACACTGATAGCAACGGTATTATTGACCAGATTTGGCTGATTGGGAATGATTTAGGCGACTTGCATTATTTTTACGGACAGGGTAAAGAAGGTTTTGGACTTTATGTGGCAGAAGATAGTGCAATATATTTTGAAAATGCTGATAAGATTGCCGATACACTGACTGATTTTCTTGTTAAAGGAATTGGATTTAACACGGCTTTTTGGCTTCATTATTCATAATCAGCTTAAATTATTAATTCAAGTTTACAGAAAAGAAAGAAGTTATCGGCTTGCATAAATTTAAGAGACAATCAAGTATGATTATACACAATAAAAGTGACCGGCAGTATTGAATCTGTCTGGTCATTTTTGTTAATCAGAAGCTAGTACTCTATCCGACCAGAAACGATACTGCCAGCACTGCCTATTTTGCCATCTGCTGCGTTGTCGGCAGTCAGCGGAGGAACCACTCCGCTTCCTTCCTCCGCCTTACAGGCTGACAAGATATTCAGCACTGGCAGTATCGTTTCTGGTCGGATGGAGCACTAAGGTGTGTTAGGACAGGGCGTTAATAATTAAATGCCATTTGTCGTGACAGCCTTCCTTTTATGTTTGCTGTTTTTCACAGTGGCGGCATTTTTCCTATGCTAATCTAAGTTTCGCCTGCTAATATAAAAATATATTTTACCTTTTTACCTGCAAAATGCGAAATTTTCACACTTATATGGTATCATTATCAAAATGAAATCATCTTTCCCAGGGAGGACGTTATGAAGCTGCTTTATGCCGAGGATGAACGCTCGCTTTCCGAAGCGGTGGTGGACATCCTGACTTACCACAAATATATTGTTGATGCCGTGTATAATGGCGAGGACGCCTATGATTATGCCGTGTCCGGCGATTATGATGGAATCATTCTGGATATTATGATGCCCAAGCGGGATGGAATCGAGGTTCTTTCCGCCCTGCGGAACAACAGATGCAAAACGCCGATTTTGCTGCTGACCGCTAAGACGCAGGTGGATGACCGCATCCGGGGACTGGATGCAGGGGCGGACGATTATCTGCCCAAGCCCTTTGACATGGGGGAGCTGCTGGCCCGTGTCCGTGCCATGCTGCGCAGGCGGGAGGAGTTCCGCCCGGATTTGCTGTCCTTTGGCGATTTGACGCTGAACATTCAGTCCGGCACGCTTTCCTGCGGCAATATGGATTTTGTGCTGCCCAAACAGGAATACCGGCTTATGGAGCAGCTGATGATAAACTACAATATCTTCCTTTCCTCGGAGGATTTGCTGATTAAGGCGTGGGGGTATGATGCGGAAACGGATATCAACAGCGTTTGGCTCTATATTTCCTATTTGCGCAAACGTCTCCTGGCCATGGAATCAACGGTGGAGATTGTGTCTAAGCGCAATATAGGCTACCGGTTGGAGATGCCGTCATGAAAAAAACGCTGAGAAAAAAGTTCATTGTCTTTGCCATGTCCGCGGTCACCATCCTGCTGGTGGTATTGGTTGGAGCCATCAGCGGCCTTAGCTGGATTATTTTGGACAGCCAGTCAAGCGTTGTTCTGCACACCCTTGCCGGCGGGGGAGGAAAATTTCCGCCGGTGGAACCGCCCAGGCCAATGCCCTTTGCCCCGCCCATGGATATGGACATCATCCAGTCGGCCCGTTTTTTTATGGTGCGCACGGCCCGGGACGGAACGGTTCTGGATGTGAACATCGATCATATATCATCTGTCAGCGCGGAGCAGGCAGCCCAATATGCCGGGCAGATTACCGGTGCCTCGGGCAAGATTGAAGGATACAAATATGAAGTAAAGCAGTTCGGGGCAGACCGTTTGATTTTCTTTATGGATATATCCGGCCAATTTCGGATGTGTGTGATGGCCCTGAGCATTTCCTCTGCCATTGCCCTTATATGCTGGCTTGTGATTCTTCTGTTTGTTATCCCGCTTTCCGGGCGGGTGGTCCGTCCCATCCTGGCAGGTATGGAAAAGCAGAAGCAGTTCATCACAAACGCCGGCCATGAATTGAAAACACCCCTTGCAATCATCCAGTCCAACAATGACGCGGCAACTCTGATTTACGGAGAAAGCAAGTACAGCAGAAACATCCGGCTTCAGACCCAGCGGCTGAATGTGCTGATGACAAATCTTCTGACGCTGGCCAGGCTGGACGAGGAAACGAAGCTGCCCACAGAACGGGTTGATATAAGCGGGCTGATGAACGGGATGCTGCCGTCCTGGGAAGATGCCGCGGCAGAGAAACAGATTTCGCTGTCCGTAAAAATCCAGCCCCATGTTTTCATGCAGGCGCACAGGGATACATTTTCCCAAATGATCTCCATTCTACTTGACAATGCGGTTAAATACACCCCGAAGGATGGGATAATCCGTTTTTCCGTGACGGGCGATGGGGGACAAATTGTAATTGCAGAAGAAAACACTTGCGATACTCCCGGCAATTCTGACCCGGAACGGCTCTTTGAGCGGTTTTTCCGGGGGGACAGCGCCAGAACCCAAAGCAGCACAGTCTCCGGGTATGGGATTGGCCTTTCTGCCGCCCGTGCCATTGCACAGGCATTTGGCGGAACGCTGACAGCAGAGTACACAGAGACCGGGACCATCCGCTTCACTGCCCGCTTTTAATACAACTTCACAAAATATTCACAGACCTTCCCGCAAGGATTCACAAACGGGAAGGTCTTTCTAATGTTGCTCATAGGTTAGGGTTTTATAATGGCTGCATAGAAAGCCTGCTAATAAAAAGTCAAGTGTTTTTTGAAGAAAATTTTAAAAAGTCCGATTTGATATTTTAGGGCATAA
>PPYE01071840.1_pt1 | contig 80725 bp, 48 predicted proteins | sample 1559881 | NCBI WGS metagenome assembly PPYE01 (sample SAMN08240022, study PRJNA423297) | Human gut metagenome, whole genome shotgun sequencing project. | reverse complement strand
CATAAGGATGCCTCATCTGTATATTGTCATTGCTTTCATCACCATTAGCAAAACGGTCCGGCATTAATAAATATACAACATCAGAAGAATTAAAGCCAATCTTATCTTCACTGCTACGCTGGCGTTCTTTCAATTCATAAGTACAATTCAGTTTACGCTTACCCTTAATAAATTCTATTTGAAATTTACCTGGCACCGCATCTTTCACATCCAAATACAAAACCAAATAGTTTGGACTTTCCATTGGACACACTTCCTTTAGAACAACTCCCGGATAATTAATTTCAGGTTTATATGCTGCTATATTCAAGCCGTATACCATCAACTGTAAGCGAGTATTCTTCATACCACACCACCAAAAAGCAGGTTCTATCTTATCAATCTTCTCACTCTTCTTGTCAGAAGAACCTGCAGAAAGCCCAACAAAAGTATCATGCAAAGGTATAATAGAAGATTCAAGCTCAGGATATTCAATGAGCCTCCCTGACGGCACTATTTGTTTAGCAAATCCCGATTGGCATAACAATAAAACAAGAAATAAAAATAAAGTTCTAATTTTCATGATACATAAAGTTTAAAGATACTAACCTGTTGGCGAAATCACAAAAAAGACATAGAGACTAGAAATAAAAAGAGGATACCCTTCATTTTAGGGTACCCTCTATATCATTATAAAAATATATTATTCTATTCTTCCAGTATTATTACCAAAGTTCAAATAAGTTTTTTGTCCAATCCGACCTTGAACGCGAGCTTGGTCACCACCATTTCCACGATAAGCTATCTTACCTTCAAGAACAATGAATTCTGTTCTCCACCAATCAGTAGAAGCAGCTTCGGGATGAACACAGATACGTACTTCTCCATCCTTGGCAAACTCAGAAGAAATAAATTCCCCATCAGCTGTTGTAGGTACAGTAAACAGATCTTGTTCACCTAATTGCGCATCCCAACCACCTTTAGAAACATCACCTATCAGGTAGACTTTGGGTTTCTCAAATTCAACTCGTTTGTCATCACCAATAACTGAAACAAATACCAAATACCAACCGGCTTTGCCAACCTTAATGTTACCACCTGAATCAGACAAACCTGCCAGTTCAATAGATGCAGCCGAAATAGATGCAGCAAAACCAAAGTCACCACCCCAATCAGCCTGCGGAGCAAACTTCACTTCTTCATCAGTACCGAAATAATAAATTCCCCAGAAAGCTCCCTTTGTATCATTTACAGGGATAAATTGGTTCCAAGTACCTCCCCAGTTGTAAGCACTACCGGTCATATAAATTTCCGTAGGTGCACTATTATCCTTCACTGTAAAACGATAATTAGCAACATCAACAGTAATCTTTATTCTACCAACTAATTCAGACTTAATAGCCTGTACATCTGTCCATACAATAAAGTTATCACCGGAAACATCACCGTCTACTGCACTTCCAAGAGCTTTATCCCAATCCAAGTCATCCCCATTAATAGCAGAAGCCGGGAAAATTTTAAAATATGCAACATCCGTAGCTTCCATTTCCAGAGTATACAAATTATCACCAGCTTTAGTCATAGGAATAGCTCCAGCTGCACTCCAACCTTTAAAATCACCAACAATGTAATATCCATCAGGGTCAGGAATCGGAGTTGCACCTGGTTTCAGAGTGATACTTACTTCATTGCCTGAAAGTTGAATACCTTCTCCAGAAGAAGTGACAGCAGAAGCTTTAACTGCCACTTTCAATTCACGCTCCACACTGGCACGGCTTTTATAAGCTTCTTGTGTCACACTATCTAATTGTGCCAATGCTACCTTTATTACATTACCTTCCTTTACTGCATATGGAATTGTATAATCTCCATTCAAAGTCAAAGAATTAATGGCAATAGAACTACCTTCTTCTGCCGTAGTCGAGCTCAACTTTACAATTTCAACAGAATCCACTGTCGCCTCATCCATAACAATGCTGGCATCTTTACCCGCCGCAAAAGTAGCAGTCAGTTGTGCAACTGCATCTTCCTGAGGATTGGACTGGGGCTCAGCCCAGTCCTTAAAATCTTCGTCACAAGCAGAGAATCCTATTGATACCAGAAATAACCCTGCATATATTAAATGTTTTCTCATAATGAATCGTTCTTTTAAAGGTTAATTATTTCATTTCACCTGTTCCGGCAGTAAAGTTCAGTTGCATAATCTTACCAGCTGAACCCTGTATAGAATAGCCAGCACCCACATCAGCGCCCCAACTATCGTTAACAGCAATATTTTCACGATAGAATATGTTACCATCATAGAGCGTAAATTCAGTTCTCCACCAATCTACTTCTGTCTTGACACACATACGGACTTCTCCACTTGCAACCATTGCAGGAGATACAAAATTACCATCCTTAGCGTCAGGAGCGGTAAACTTCCAACCGTCATCATATGCCCATACACCACCATTAGTAACACCAAACAAATAGACTTCACCCGGATAGAATGTCATGGTAAATACATAATCATCCCCTTTAACAGCTGCTTTAATGTAAACAATATACCAACCAGCAGTTGTTACTTTAATATTATCATCACCTTCGATTCCGGCATTAGCCTTATCCGTAATAGTCAGACGACTATCTGTCATGCCAATATATTCTTTTTCTTTAGTACCAAACTTGAATTCTGAATTTGCATCAAAATAAACCATTGTCCAGAACTGACCATCTAAACCGCTAACCATTGTCATCGGTTTCCATACTCCCCAATCTTCAATCATAGATCCAATAATAAACATTGTCTTCGGCGGAGCCAATGAACTTGCGTCTGCAGATCCTAATACTTTCGGCAATTCAATAACATTAGAAAGGCATACTCCACGTCCACTATCTGTAATGGTAGCCTTCAAACGTACATATACGTTAATCGGGTCTGTTGGAAAAGCTGTATTTTCATCGTTTGCTGCAGCCCACAATTCAAGCAACGTAGCGTTAAGTTCAGAAGCATCCACATTCAGTTTAGCTGACGTAAACACGCTGCTCAACTCTATATAGTTAGCTTTTACATCATCCGTTGCCTCCTGAAACTCAGCGGATAAAGATACTTGTACAGTATAAGTCGTAGGTGCCGGGAAACCATAATCAGGTTGTGAGCAAGTCAGTTCCACTGTTTTGGCATTCTTCAGGTCATATACATTGTTAGCAGCATACGCGGGCGTATTGAGTGTAAATGTATCAGGCTCATGTAAAATCGGATTGCTGTCATTATCCGTTTCGCAAGCTGTAAACAAGGGCAGTGCGAATATGGAAGCCAGTATTATATTGAATATTTTTTTCATAACTATATTCTTTTATTAGATGATAAACTATTGATTAATAGCCCACATTCTGTGTCATATTCTCATTGTTATTAATATCTGATACAGGAATCGGGAAAACATTATAGAACGAAGCAACACTTGTTCCTTTAGCTGTTCCACCTTTCCAGTCCCAAATATATTTATTGGTAGTAAACATACCAAAACGAACCAAATCAGAGCGACGGCGACCCTCCAAATAGAATTCGCGAGCCCACTCATCAATAAGTTCCTGCTCAGTAACAGTCTGTACCAATCGTGTACAGTTAGCACGTTTGCGAAGTTCATTGATATCAGCAGTAGCATCTCCTCCCTGACGGTAGATAGCCTCTGCACGCGTCAGATAAGCTTCTGCCAAACGGAACAAAGGAATATCTGTATCCGGATATTCAGTATGGTTGGTAGGTTGACCATCCGAACGGATATTCTGCCATTTCACGATAGACAAACCATCCAAAAATCCGGTAATGGCTTCAGCCTGAAGTTTACGTCTGCCGCCTCCTACACCTGAATATAACATGGCACGATCATCACCAGCAGCCTTAATCATATCAACTGTACGAATTCCGTATTGTACATCGAAAGCATCAATTTTCTCATCTGTTCCAAGATCTTTTGCATCCGGTACTTCTACATCCTCAGGCAACATCGGAACTTTAGACAGATCGGAAAAGAACTTTTGTACAAAAGAAGCACGGGCAAAGATACAAGACCAACCATTCGTTGTCCCCATACGAGGCATACCGCTAATGCGGCTACCACAAACTAAATAAGTAGAACCACCATAATTACGTGTCTTCACACCATCTTGACGGATAGGAAGAATGATTTCCTGCATAGCATCTTCATTCTCATCATTATCAGCCATGAAAAGCAATCGATAATCCGGACACAACTTATATGCCGAGCCAATAACTTTAGAAGCATACTCTTCAGCTTTGGCATAATCAGTCTGTCCTGTATATACACCAGCATTCAAATACAAACGTGCACGAAGCAACCAGTTTGCAGCTTTGTCCGCACGTCCGAAAGGAGCTTGGCGAGGTTCATACATATCATTTTCAATCTCATTCAGTTCATTCTGGATGAAATCATATAATTCTTTGCCCTTCTTTTCTATTGGAAGTTCATTGCTGAAATGATCCTTAAACGGAGCTTTGCCAAACAAATCGAGGAAGTACCAATAGTGCAAGGCACGTAAGAAACGTATTTCAGCACGTTGACGCACTGTTTCCGCATCTGTTTTACCTTCTGTCTGATCAAGGAAGAAGTTATACTGTGTAATGTCATAACCCAGACGAACATAAGCCCACTCCGTACGCTGGCTGGAAGAGTTCCAACCGATTCTCGTAAACTGAGGAATATCTACATTGTCTTGCCATGCCCAAATACATTCATCTGTAGGCAATTCATTACAGTTAAAAGTAGTACGATAGAAACCTGATTCACCTTCATCTTGTCCATCCAAGTCTGGAGAACCAGCAATACCTTTCTGCCCGGTCACACCCAGCATAGCATACCCTTTTACAAATACTCCTTCCTGATCGAAACTACCTCCTGTTTGAGGATCGATCGGGCTAATATCCAAATCATTGATGCACGAAGTTGCTCCAAAAGAAAGAGCAGCAATTAGTGCAGCAGAAAATATATGTTTTATATAATTCGTTTTCATGATAAATTCATTTTTATGTTATTTAGAATTGCAGACTCAGGCCTAACAAGAAAGTCATAGCTCTTGGATACGGATTTTTATCTATACCACTCTTTACTTCAGGATCAAGGCCATTGTATTTACTAATTATAAACGGATTTTGTACTGTAGCATAAACACGTCCGCCAATACCTTTATAAGACTGGCTCTTCAACAGATTCTGGAAAGAATAACCTAACGTAATGTTATCGCAACGTATAAATGATGCATTACGTACGAAGTAATCACTCATAGCGTAATCACCTTTTCCCGTAAATCCAAGTGAGAGAGCTTCAACAGGTATATTAGAATATGCATTGTTTGAATACAATCCCGAAGTACTGGTATTAGCTTTATTGCTTAAAAAGTCATAATACACATAGTTATTCAGGCTTGCACGCAAAGAGAAACTAAAGTCAAAGTTCTTGTATAACATCTTAGAAGTAAGTCCCATCAAGACATCACCAGCCGGTTTCTTATAAATATATTTATCAGCACTATTAATAATGCCGTCACCATTACGGTCAACAAACGTATTCTCAATAGGTTTTCCATTCTCATCATATACTTGTTGATAAACATAGAATGAATTAGCCGCATATCCCACTTTGTTTACTTGTACCTTAGTATTAACACCTTTGGAAATTGCATCGCCAGCCTCTACATAATAATCGTCATCATTGCCACCGGTCAACTTGGTAATTTCATTGTGATTCCACGTAATGTTGTAACTCAAATCCCAAGTAAAATCCTTCGTAACAATTGGCTTGGCATTGATAGAGAATTCCACACCATAATTTTCCAGTGATCCGATATTCTGCATCATTTGTGCATTGAAGTTAGTACCAACGGGAATTTTCACACTGTTCAACAAGTCGTCCGTCTTACGGTAATAACCATCGATAGCACCGCTGATTCTTCCGTTCAGGAAACCAAAATCCAAACCACCATTCCACGTAGTAGTCTTTTCCCATTTCAACTCTTCGTTAAAAGCCTTCGGACGTGAAGTTGAATAATAAGTATCGCCAAAAGGATATTGAGCAAAGTCATTGTTAATTACATATAGAGGCAAATAAGCAAAGTCATCACCTATATCCTGTTGTCCGGTGATACCCCAACCTAAACGCAGTTTCAAATCAGAAAGGAAGCTTACATCTTTCAGGAAGTTTTCTTCTTTCAACTTCCAGCCCAAAGCTAGTGACGGGAATGTTCCCCAACGGTTATCTTTAGCGAAACGTGAAGATCCATCCCAACGCATCGTGAATGTAAACAGATAACGATTCAATAAAGAATAGTTTAAACGACCAAAGTAAGAAACCAGTGTATTTCGGGTTGCATAAGCAGTCTGTTCACGCAAAGTTGCATCATGCGCTTCTCCGAGATATGCATCCCAGCCTTGGCCTTCATCAAATCCGTTACGATGGAAGTGTTGCTCTTCACCACCCACCATTACATCGAAGTCATGAGAACCTAAAGATTTGATATATTGTGCATATACATTATAAGAGAGATTATATTTATATTGTGTGGCAGCACCATTCCAACCATAATAGTTATTAGAGAAAGAATAGGGAGAGGTAATAGTTGTCTGGGTACCTTCTGCATACTCACCACCCATACTTGCATGGATATGCAGGTCGGGCAGAAAATGTACTTTATAATCTACATCTACATTACCTACAAAATCATTACTATTGGCTTTATCATTCTTTAGTTCCAATGCAGCCAACGGGTTTTGAGTAGAGTTAGGATTCACGGTATAGTTCCATGTTTTATCACTAAAGTTGTTGGTAGATGCTGTATTTTGCCAATATCCACCAGTAAATTTATATGGATCACCTGTTCCGTATACAGGACGTGTGGGATCCATAGACAATGCTCCACCAACAGCAGCACCGGTATCAGCATAACGGTTCTTACCATTCATGTACTTAGCATTGATATTAAATTTCAGATGCTCATCAAAAAATGTAGGAGCCAGGTTTACTGATGCTGTAAAACGTTGGAAATTAGAAGTCTTAACAATACCATTATCATTCGTGTAACCTAAAGAAACACGATAAGGTAAGTTTTTGAAACCACCATTGATAGAAACGTGGTGGTCAGTGCTTACAGCAGTGCGATAAATTTGGTCCTGCCAATCTGTATCATCTGTACCCAATTCAGACGGCAATTTATCCCCCCATAGTTTAGTAGCATAAGCTCGGTATTCATCACCACTCAATACATCATATCGTTTTTGAGTTGTAGAGAATGATACATAACCATTGTAACTTACCTTTGGAGCCTGTCCGCTCTTACCTTTTTTAGTAGTAATAAGGATTACACCATTAGATGCACGCGAACCGTAGATAGCAGTTGCAGAAGCATCTTTCAATACAGTAAAGGTTTCAATATCAGCAGGGTTTACCATAGACAGGCCATTTGACATACCTTTAATACCTTGGTTGTCAATAGCCAGACCATCAATAACAATCAACGGATCATTACTGGCATTCAAAGAAGAACCACCACGGATACGGATTTGCGCACCACCACCCGGAGTACCATCATTAGAAATAACGCTTACACCAGCTACTTTACCAGATAACATATCCTGCGCATTTGTAGTGATACCTTTACTCAATTCATCAGGTTTAATAGCTGTAACCGAACCTGTAGCATCATTCTTCTTCACAGTACCATATCCGATTACCACAACAGCATCCAGAAGTTGTGAATCATCCTGTAGAGTCACCATAATAGTGGAAGCTGCCTTTACTTCTTCCGTTTTATAGCCAATAAAAGAAACGACAAGCGTAGAACCTTGTGGAACGCTCAACGTAAAGTTACCATCCAAATCAGTGATTGTACCATTCGCAGAATTTCCTTTCTCTACGACATTCGCGCCTATCACTTCCAACCCCGTGGCATCTTTTACATGCCCTTTCACGGTGATGTTCTGTGCATAAACGCCTACAGACAAGAATAACCCTACTAATAGGGGAAGAATCATTCGACAGATTCTAAGATTAACTTGCTTCATGCATTTAAAAAATTAAAGTTAACAATATTAATTACCTATATTTATTATTCGAAATTATCTTTCGATTGCTTTTTCCTTTATAAGGTATCTATAACATGACGCAACAAAAATATGCTTTATAAAAATATTAAAATACAAGAAAGATAAGAAATATGCAATAGCAACAGTGCAAACGATTGCACGGAATTGCACAACTACAGCCAGATAAAGAATCTATATTTCAAAAGAAGATCTGATAGATATATTAAGCATTTTCAAATGGGAAAACTTCATGAAATATCAAAACGGAGCCTAATTTTACAATTTACCCTCACAATGATTACATTTGCATACATTCCATAACACGAACAAAAATTCAAAACTGCATTCCAGCATATTCTATGAATAAACAAGGAATAAAAATCCGTCATTACTGCATATACATACAACTATACAAGTTATTTATGCAGAAAAGGGTTACTACTTATGGGTAACATGGTTACTACTTATAAGTGATATGGTTACTACTTATAGGTAAAAGGGCTACTACTTCCGGCTGAAGCACTTATTTGCATCATGCTTTTCACTTATAAGAGTAACTTTCAAGTGATATTCTACTCCAGAATAAATGTAAGTATTTCGATATTCCCCAATCAATCTGTCACTTGCTTACTTTCATTCGCATATTTCAGCTTTCACCAGCATCAGGACAGAAACAATGGATTCTCAGCCAACTTAAAATACAATTTGTCAAAATGACAAAGAAGCCACTATAGTCTTGATCAAGCATTTTGATGATACTTGTGCAGAATACTAAAAATAGGTACTCACAGCAAACTCAAATTGCTCCATAAAGATTCTTTTGAAAGCGGATATATTATTCTGCTCATAAAAAATCAGCATCGCTTTTTTATAGTCAATTGAATCCTTGTTAAACGATACGTTCGTCAATTTCTTTTTCAAAATAAGTATCGATATTAAGCGTGATTAATACATGAGCTTGTGGGATAATGTTATATTTAGTCGTTTTACCCTTTACCGTTACATGTATAAGATTCTATTTTACAGCTTTGGATATTGCTCGTTTAAGAGTTGCCGAACTTACTTTTAAAACGAATGAATACAGCTCAACTTGAGCCGAAAAGAATGCTTTTTAATAAATTCTTGAGCCAAATCGGTCCATTACATCTCCATACCCGGTCCGTATCTGCTCCGTAGCATCTCCGTACCTGCTCCCTTCCTATAGACACGGAGATGATACGGAGCAGATACGGACCGGGTACGGCTTTGACACGACTATATTAAATTTCCCTTTTTAATACCAAGAATAAAACAGAAATCAGTACTTTTGTGTATTGATGTGCAAAAACAGAAAAATATGAGCAATAAGATTTATCCCATAGGAATACAGAACTTCGAAAGCCTCCGTCGAGACGGTTATTTCTATATTGACAAGACGGCTTTAATTTATCAAATGGCAAAAACCGGACGTTACTACTTCCTGAGTCGCCCGCGCCGCTTTGGCAAGAGTCTGCTCATCTCTACGTTGGAAGCCTATTTTCAAGGGAAAAAGGAATTATTCAGCGGGCTGGCTATGGAAAAGTTAGAAAAAGACTGGATAAAGCATCCGATACTGCATCTCGACCTCAATATCGAGAAGTATGATGTACCGGAGAGTTTGGACAATATACTTGAGAAATCACTGACTGCATGGGAAAAACTCTATGGTACCGAACCATCCGAACGTTCTTTCTCCCTACGCTTTGCAGGTATCATAGAACGTGCCTATGCACAAACAGGGCAGCGCGTTGTTATCCTGGTGGACGAATACGATAAGCCCATGTTGCAAGCCATTGGTGATGAAGAACTGCAAAAACAATTCAGGAACACCTTGAAGCCATTTTATGGAGCACTAAAAACAATGGATGGTTGCATCAAGTTTGCCTTATTGACAGGAGTGACAAAATTCGGAAAAGTCAGTGTATTCAGCGACCTGAACAACTTGGACGACATATCAATGTGGAATGAATACATTGAAATCTGCGGCATCAGCGAACGGGAGATTCACGATAACCTGGAAGCTGAACTTCATGAATTTGCCGCTGCCCGGGGAGTGACATACGATAAGCTTTGCACCGAACTCAAGGAGAATTATGACGGTTATCATTTTACGCATAATTCCATTGGTATGTACAATCCCTTCAGCCTGCTCAACGCCTTCAAACGCAAAGAATTCGGAAGCTATTGGTTTGAGACGGGAACGCCTACCTACTTAGTGAAGTTACTCAAGAAGCATCATTACGACCTCGAACGAATGGCACACGAAGAGACCGATGCCCAGGTGTTGAACAGCATAGACTCTGAATCGACCAATCCTATTCCGGTGATTTATCAAAGCGGATATCTTACCATCAAAGGATATGACGAGCGCTTTGGTATGTATCGCTTAGGATTCCCCAATCGCGAAGTAGAGGAAGGCTTTATCCGTTTCCTCTTGCCTTTCTATACAAACGTCAACAAAGTAGAAACTCCATTTGCTATTCAGAAATTTGTTCGTGAAGTAGAATCGGGAGATTATAACTCCTTCTTCCGCCGCCTACAAAGTTTCTTTGCAGATACCACTTACGAAGTAATCCGCGAGCAAGAATTACATTATGAAAATGTACTCTTCATTATTTTCAAATTGATAGGTTTCTATACCCAAGTAGAATATAATACAAACGACGGACGCATCGACCTCGTATTGCAGACAGATAAATTCATCTATATCATGGAATTCAAATTAGAAGGCACTGCCGAAGAAGCTTTGCAGCAAATTAATGACAAGCATTATGCGCTTCCTTTCGAGATGGATGAACGGAAACTGTTTAAAATAGGAGTAAACTTCAGTGAGAAAACCCGGAATATTGAAAAGTGGGTGGTAGAATAAAACTAACGAAACGAACAGACGCTATTTTAAATAGCAATAGACTTCAGCAAGAAAGCTCTTTTTAACTTTGGAAAGATTTGCGCACATCAAACTATTGAGTAATTTTGCATTAAGCATTGAGTAAAATTACGCAGTGCATTGAGTAGTTTACCATTAAGGAGCACTAACTATGTACAAAAGAGCTTACTTCCAATCAGTTAAAGAAAGAATTGAAGAACCCAGAATGTTCATTCAAGTGATTGCCGGACCGCGACAGGTAGGTAAATCTACCCTCGTTTCACAAGTATTGCAAGAGATTTCAATCTCTTATACATCCGTATCAGCTGATGATGTACCTACAGCCGATGCCGGATGGATTAGCGACATCTGGGAAAGTGCGCGGATTGCCCAAAAGCTGAAAAAGGAGAAAGAGCACTTGTTAGTCATTGACGAGATTCAAAAGTTAGATAACTGGAGTGAAACCGTGAAAAAAGAATGGGATAAAGATAGCCGCGAAAACAATAACATAAAAGTAGTATTATTAGGTTCATCCCGGTTGTTGCTCAAAAAAGGATTGACCGAATCACTCGCAGGACGTTTCGAAATCATTCGCATGGGACACTGGGCTTATGAAGAAATGCAGGAGGCTTTTGGATGGGATATAAATCAATATGTCTATTTTGGCGGGTATCCCGGTACAGCACGTCTGATAAAAGATGAAGAGCGCTGGCGCATATATGTGAAAGATGCATTAATAGAGACTACTATCTCCAAAGATGTACTGATGCTTACCCAAATCAATAAGCCGGCATTACTGCGGCAAGTTTTCGAGTTAGGTTGTATGTATTCCGGACAAATATTGTCATTAACCAAAATGTTGGGACAACTACAAGACGCTGGAAATACCACCACAATCTCCAACTATCTGAATCTGCTTGATGAGTGTGGTTTATTGGCTTCCCTGTCTAAATACGCAGGAGATGAAGCACGCACAAGAGCCTCCGTTCCTAAGTTTCAGGTTTACAACAGTGCACTGATGAATGCTTATAACCCACTCCGCTTTAAGGCTGCCCGGACAGACACTAAAGAATGGGGAAGATTGTTTGAGTCTGCTGTCGGTGCCCATCTGGTGAATGGAGCTGACAAAGGAAATTATGAAGTGTTCTATTGGAGAGAAGGGAACGAAGAAGTGGATTATATTATCAAGAAAGATGGCAAGTTGGTGGCTATTGAAGTGAAAAGCGGAAGACGAAGTACCAATAGCGGCCTGTCTCGTTTCCGTGAAACATTTCATCCCCACCTCGCATTCGTAGTAGGTACAAATGGGATGGGGATGGAAGATTTTCTTAAATCAGATGTTACACAATTATTTTAAAGTTCTCAGCATAAGTTTACCGGATTTCACCCCCTTAGCCTTAGCCTCGAAAACGATTTCGCCGGGTTGTTCAGCCGTTTGAACAATTGCCGTTAACTGACCGCTGAAGGCGGGCATCTTCGGTAAATGGAATAAGTCGAGCGAAGTAGCATCGCCATTGGCAGCAGCACGATAACGACCGGCACCTTTCACTGAGAAATTAACAAGCCGGCTGTCGGCAGGACAAAGATTACCGTCTTTATCAACTACGCGGACGGTGATATAAGCCAAATCCTTGCCATCAGCTTTCAGCTGACTGCGGTCGGCAATCACTTCCAGATGGTGAGGTTTACCGGCGGTACGGATTACTTTTTCCTCTACGGATTTGCCGGAAGCATCGTATGCGACCACTTTCACTTCACCCGGTTCATAAGGAACATCCATCCACATCAGGCGGTAACGGCGCTGCAAAGCAAGAGCATCTTTCTCCTGCAATGCTTTACTCTCTTCGGCAGTGAGTTTACGCTGCTTGCCGAAGCTCTTACCATTAACAAAAAGCTCGGCCGACGGATAGCTCGTATAGACAAACACAGGAGTGTTCTCCCCTTCCCTACCCGGCCAAGTCCAATGAGGAAGAACATGAAGAGTATTAGCCTGCTTATTCCAAAGACTGCGGTAAAGATAGTAACGGTCTTTGGGCAGACTGGCAAGATCGATGATGCCGAACAGCGAACTATGGCTTGGCCAGGCATCCGTATCGTATGGTGAGGGTTCACCCAGATAATCAAAGCCTGTCCAGACAAACTGCCCGATAGTCCAGTCATAATCATCGGCAAGGGCAAAGTCCTCATCAGGCACATTGGACCAGGAGCAATGTTCCAGATCATAGCCTGAAGATTGATGATCCTCATACTTTGCATCGCCGCGTTTCTCTACAGGGAATTTATATACACCACGGGAACTGACAGTAGAAGATGTCTCGGAACCCAGCACTATATTTTGCGGCAACTTCTCATAGGCCTCCAGATAACGATGTGCGCGATAGTTGAAACCGGGAACATCAATCATGGCGGCAAAACCGTTCTTCAAAACACAGCTCACCTGGTCCATACCACAAGTTACGGGACGCGTCGGGTCTTCGCGGTGGCAGATATCCTGCAAGAAAGAAGCCACCTTATAACCTTCGGGACTACATTGGGTAGGAACTTCATTGCCAATGCTCCACATCACAACACAAGGATTATTACGATATTGATGCAACATATTTATCATATCACGCTCCGCCCACTCATTGAAGTAACGGTGATAGCCGTTTGTACATTTGGCAATATCCCATTCATCGAAAGGTTCCAGCATCATCATGAATCCCATTTCATCACAAAGTTGCACCAATTCCGGCGCAGGCATATTATGGGAAGTACGGACAGCATCACAGCCCATATCTTTCAGCATCGTAAGCTGGCGGCGTAAAGCGGCAACATTGATGGCAGCGCCCAACGGCCCAAGATCATGATGATTGCACACACCCTGAAATTTACGGTGCTTGCCATTCAGGAAGAAACCCTTATCAGCTATGATTTCTATGCTGCGGATACCGAAACGGGTAGTATATTCATCCGTTTGCTTGCCATCGGCATAGATTTTAGAGACTGCCTTATATAAATAAGGTGTTTCCGGTGACCATAGACAAGGAGCATCCACCAGAAAGTTTTGTTCGAAAGGCTGACCGTGATTAATCTTACGGGTATTATCCTTCGTTGCTACGACTTTACCATCCGGTGAGATAATCTCCGTAACGATACGGATATCTTTCCCCTCATCATTGGCAATAGTGGTCAACAAGCGAACTGAAGCATATTCATCGGCAACATGGGGCGTAGTCAATTGTGTACCCCATACAGGAACATGCACTTTCCCGGTAGTCACTACACGTACATTACGGTAAAGCCCGGCTCCGGGATACCAGCGGGAAGACTGCGGTTTGTTTTCCAAACGAACAGCAAGAGTATTGTTCTTACCGTCTTTATTCAAAAGAGAAGTGACATCGCAATGGAAAGAATTATAACCGAACGGCCAGAAACAGGCTTCCTGCCCATTGACGTAGACACGGGCTTCGCTCATGGCACCGTCGAAGACAAGAGTGGTCTGTTTATCGGCAGTGACATCAAAGGTTGTACGGTACCAGCCGATACCCACATAAGGAAGCCCGCCTGTGCGCCCGGTCTTGACGGAAGCTTTCTTCTCGAAGTTCTGTGTTATTGCCACTTCCTGCAAGTCGTTGTTGCGGTCGAAGGGACCGAAGATGGCCCAGTCGTGAGGCACGGTTACGGTTTCCCACTTGCGGTCGTCAAACTCCGGTTTCATAGCTTCCGGAGCGTCGCCTTTGGTGAATTTCCAGTTCTTCTCAAGAAGAGACTCGCTGCGTTGCGCTTGCAGGGAGGCAGCGAGTAAGGTCATTAAGAATAAAGTCGATAGTTTTTTCATGATGGTATATTATTGATTAAATGCGTCCAGTGCAACAGTCGGTTTACCACTTTCATCAAAAGTTCCCAACGTATATCCGTTCCAACTGCCATAAGACTGCGGTTCCCAATAGAAGACGCCGAGACACTGTTCGATTGCTTTAGATTTGGCAATCAGCTCGGTCAGGCAAGATTTTGAGATTTCAGGCTCATCCCACGGCATACCGACTTCGGCGATCATAACCTCCTTATTATAACGGCTCACCATATCCTCCATATTGGCCACACAGGCGGCAACCATCTCTTGCCAATTATCTGTTCCGGGATAAAGGGACATAGCTATGACATCATAAGGAGTGTTGTTGGCTTTCAGAATATCGAATATCCAGCGATAGGTACCGTTATTGTTTCCATCATGCAAATGTACAATAACTTTTGCATTGGGGAATATCTCTTTCACTGCATTCGAACCGGTTGTGATAAAATCTGCAAAGTTCTTCTCATTTTTCGCATAAGTCACGCCCTCCTTCGGAACGTCATACGTGGCACCGCTCACCGTGGCATCCTCATCCCACAACATACCGGGAGTAATCTCATTACCCACCTGCACCCATTCGGGAGTAATACCTTTCTCTTTCAAGGCATTCAGCACATCTTTGGTATGGTCGGCAATTGCTGTCTTCAATTCATCAAGCGAAAGTCCCACCCAGGCGGCAGGCTTATACTGGCTACCCGGATCTGCCCATACATCACTGTAATGGAAGTCAATCATCACCCGCATACCCAGTTGATGGGCACGCCAGGCTTTCGCCACAACATCACTCTTATTGCACCAACCATCCGAAGGATTCACCCATACGCGCAGGCGGATGGAGTTCATGCCCAGGTCACGCAATAAAGTCATACACTCCGTTTCACGACCGGAAGCGTTGTAGAACTTCTTTCCCGACGCTTCCATCTGTGTCAACCAACTGACATCGGCACCTTTGGCAAATCCGGTCATGTCATAAGCCGGTTCTTCGGGAAATGTCGGTTTATCATCGTCGCTGCAAGCGGCTGCTCCCCAAAGGAGCAAGCCGGCTAATAATATATTCATTAATTTCATAATTGATATCCTTTATTCAATAGTATAGGTTGCATTAATTAAATCTACAGTCAGAGTGTACGTACCCGGTGCCAGCGTAGCATCATCCGTGATGCCGTTATTGCTCTTGTAATAGAGTTTCCCGGCACTTCCGCCATAAACGTAATTCCAGTCTCCATTAAAAAGATAAATCTTAAATCCCCAGGCAGACGGTTGGGTGATAGTGATACTGCCACTATATACACCACCGGTAGCTGTAGCGGGCAATGGTTCAAAAGTCCAGTCTTCACCTTCCAGTTTATTGAGACCGGCAACATAAATTTCATCGCCTATAGCCGTCAGTTTATAAGTCAATGCTTTCAATGATACATCAAAGAAGTAAAGACCGCCATCCGGTGCAGGAATATTGTTCTCTGCATTAAAAGCTAACGTTCCGGCATTGGCATCGCCTTCGCCCAATTTATAAACATCTCCCCAATTACCTTCTTCTATTGCAATCTGATATCCCCAGGGAGAATTAACATCCGCCACACCGGCATATCCCAGATTATCCTCATCATAAAGCCGGAGGTAGTTATTGAAGTTCCAGTCACCTTCTCCTTCACTGATACCCAGCATATAAAGAGTCTCTCTCAGCGGTTCGGGCTCGGCACTGCCACTGGTTACTTCTACCGTCCACTGTTTCGGATTGCTCAAATCAATAACCAAAGTACATTCTCCCGCTGCCGGAACATTCACAGTGATATTACCCGCTTCTCCGCCAAAGATAAGATTTTCTCCGTTTTGCGCAAAACTTACAGGAGTTTCAATTCCTAAGTTGGCATCACTATCCGAACCATCGGTGCCCGTAGAAGAATCGTATAGACGACCGGTTCCGTTTACCTTGAATGTAATATTTCCCGCCTGTGCAGTACTAAATGCATACGTCCATTTCACATTCGGACGATCAAAAGTCATTGTACCTGCCACATCGCCTGTAAGCGTAAGAGACGGTATGTAAAGGGCCGACCAAGCTTTCTTGTTAGTGTTTGCATCCACATAATAACAACCGCCCATTCCGGGGAACCAGAAGTTCCAGGAGGATTCTTCCGAAGACATCAGAAAGGCCGTTCCTGTTACGCCATCATTACCCCAAACCGTTCCATCACCTTCTTTCATAAAGAAGTTGTACCAGGCAGTAGCTCCCATGAAACCCAGATATTGCCCGTCGGAAGCAGCCGAATAGAGTGTCACACCGGTTTCTGCCTTATCGGCATTAAGAATATACCCCAGACTCATGTCAATCGTATAGGGAGTGACCGCTACTGTAACTACATTAGAGTAAACAGGGGTCATATTCTTTCCCGTCTGCGCAGCAAGCCGGAAATAAACGTTATTCGCCACATCAGGATTGGCACCGATATTCTTGGCCAGTGCATTCAAGGCAGCACCGGTATAAGCCTTCGAGAGGGAAGTTTCTACATTTTCGCTCACCACACCCGAAAAATCCTGAGTAGTGGAAACCTGCAAGGTCTGGATGGTCACATCAATAGCCGACAAAGCAGGGTCGCTGATCTGCAAGGCATCTTTCGTCCATGCCAAAGACAGGACAATGTCATTACTGTTTTCCTGCGACAAGACGACTGTACTTTCCGTCGCAACCAGTTCACCGGATTCAATACTGCTCAGATATATTTTGTCTTCATCCTTTTCGCAAGAGGCAAAACTAAAGACTGCCGCAAGAAGGAGAAGGAAATTCTTCATTGTCTTCATATAGTATAGAATTAATAGTTTTCGTTATAAAGATTCGGGTTAGCCGTCAGTTCGGTGGACGGAATAGGATAAATGTTATATTTGTTGTCTACTGCCTGTCCGTTCATCACACCGCCTTTCCACTGCCACAGATAGCTGGAAGTGGTAAACTTGCCGTAACGTATCAGATCCGTGCGGCGGACACACTCCAGATAGAGTTCACGGGCACGCTCGTCAAGAATAAAGTCGGCGGTCAACTGTCCGTCGGTAATATTCCCCGAATCGTTGCCAAAGGCACGTCTGCGCAAGTCGTTGACATAACCTAAAGCTGTGGAACGGCTGCTGCCTTCTCCCCCTCTCACTACAGCCTCAGCCAACATCAGATAGACATCCGCCAGACGGAAAACCGGGAAATCGGTATTCACACCACCGTCGTTGCTATTGGAAGCGGCTTCGCCCGCATCAGTCAGGTTGGTCCATTTCTCCGGAAGATAACCGTTGCTTTGGTTTTCCACCACATCTATTGTTTTGGTTTGTCCTTCAGTATAGAACATCCCCCGGCCATCACCATCACTGAAAAGATCGGGAAGTTCGCCTCGCAGGCGGAAATTGCCCCAACCGGAAGATACACCGTAATCGGCAGGTACCTGAGTATCGGAAGTGTTATTCACGCCTCCGCAGATGATATAAGTAGTTGCTCCCCACGATACGGTGTGTGTTGCATCCACCGGAAAAGCATAGATGATTTCATTGGTACGGTTATGGTTGTCGGCATTGAACAGTTTGGCATAATCACCTTCCAGCGTATAACCCGCTTTCAGGATTTCGTTGCAGTAGGTGATGCAATCCGTCCAATGGGCAGTACCCGTATAAACTTCCGCATTGAGATATAAGCGTGCCAACAGGGCATAAGCGGCTTGTTTGCAGGCACGGCCGTATTCACATTCTGTGCGGTCCAGCAAGTCTGCATCCACATCTTTCAATTCCGTCTCCAGATACTCGAACATTTGTGTAGCAGTGTAGCGTGGCGGCAGATAGCTGCCTACAGGATCATTCTCGGTGACGAGAGGTATGTTACGATAAAGATCGAGTGCATGATAGTATGCCAATGCACGGAGAAAACGGGCTTCAGCCCGATAATGGCGTATTTCCGCCTGCTCACTCTCACTGAATTTTTCAATCTGCCCGTCGGTGGCATTACGCAGGAATTCATTGCAAAGCGCTATGGTATAGTAAATACGATAATACGTATCGGACACCCACGCATCATTGGCATCCCAACTCAGATAAGTAAGCCCACTCATTTTTTCGCCTCCCAGCCAGGTGTAGACCACCTCGTCGGTGCCACATTCCTGCATATTGAAGTAACAGCGCATATAGTCGTAACCGAAGTTACTGTCAAGGTCTTTATCTCCGCCGCCTTTTTCTTGTCCGGCAATGACGAAAGACACATAAAGTTTTCCTAAGACGGCTTTATAGTTAGCTGCGGACGTATAAACATCAGCCGAAGTGGTTTCCGTATGCGGATACTGGTTGAGGTCGTCCAAACAGGAGGTTGTGAATAGTGTACCGGCAAAAAGCAGTACGGTATAGAATATCTTTTTCATACGATATGTCTTGTTTTTAATGGTAAAGATTAGAATTCAAGTCCCAGGCTGAGTGAGTAAGTACGCGGACGGGGATAGAAAGAAGAATCCATTCCACTCGGAACCTCCGGATCAACACCCGAATACTTGGTTATGCAAAATACGTTTTGCACCATGACACTGGCATTCAAACTGAGCCAGCGGCATACACGGCCAAAGTTGTAAGATAGTGACAGGTTATCCATTTTCAGGAATGAGCCGTTCTCCACATAATAGTCCGATAAGTGCTGGCGCCTCTGGAAACCGGTTTCCAGATAACTGCTGTGCACGTTATTCAACTGGAACGCATTATAGCTCATCGTCTCCCAGGCACCGGTGTTCATAGCCATACCGTTATATACGTAATTTCCCACATTGGCACGAAGGCTGGTGCTCAGCGTCCACTTCTTATAGTTCAGCGAAGTACTGAAGCCGAAGATAAAGTCGGGTGTAGGTGATTTATAGCGATAAAGGTCACCTGAGTTTATCTCACCATCCCCATTCAGGTCGGCATAAGCTCCCTCGATGGGTTTGCCGGTTTCGGCATCGTAAAGCTGTTTATAGACGTAGAACATATAAGGTTCGTAGCCTTCGCTCAACACCTGCACATTTTGTCCGTCAATGGAGGCACCGGCCGAGATGTTGGTGGCAGCACCACCTTCTACCAGAGAGAGGTTCTTGACTTTCATCTTTTGCCAGGTCATGTTGAAGCTGACATCCCAGTTCCAGTTCTTGCTTTGAATGGGGCTGGCGTTCAGGGAAACTTCAATACCCTGACTATCTACATTACCCACATTGGTCAGGATATTCTTATCGAAATTAGTACCGGCGGGAGAGGCAACAGTAGCCAACAGGTCCTTGGTCTGGCGGGTATAGTAATCAAAGCTACCGGTAATACGGTCTTCAAGGAAGCCAAAATCAAAACCGGCATTCCAGGCGGTAGTAGTCTCCCATTTCAAATTAGAGACGTATGCCTCAGGACGGTAGGTGGTGATGTACTGATTGCCGAACTGTGCTTCCGCACCACTCTGACTGGCAGTATAAACGGGCAGGTAATTATAGTTACCAATGCCATCCTGCTGACCGGTGACACCGTAACTGGCACGGAGTTTCAGGTTACTCAACACTGCATTCTCTTTCAGGAAAGCCTCTTCACTGACTCTCCAGGCCAGAGCTACAGAGGGGAAAGTTCCCCAACGGTTATCTTTGCTGAAACGAGAGGTACCATCACGACGCATGGTGGCCGTCAGCATATAACGCGAATCAAAAGTATAGTTCAGACGCGCATAGTAAGAGAGAAGCACATGGCGCTCGTCGGAAGCGGCAGTCGTACTTTGTATCTCGCCTAATGTGCTCAGTTCACTGTATTGAGGGGAAGTACTCTTCCAGTATTGATAATCATATCCCACAGTGGCATCAATGCTGCTCTTCCAGGAGTCAAGGTATTTATTGTAATTGAAATAAGTAGTCAGCAGGCGGTTGGTGTTCTTTTGCGGGCCATATTTATAATCACGCCCATGAGTTGTCTCATACTGGGCTGCCTCAGCCGGAACATATATTTTGCCTTGTCCCTTGGCATAATCATACCCCAAAGTAGCATGAAATTTCAGTTCGGGCAGGAAGTGCATTTTGTAGTCCACATCAAAGTTACCGACCAGACGGGACACACGGCTGGTTGATTTATACTGTTTGAGAGCCCCCAGAGGATTGACCGTACCACCTGTAACCAACTGCCCTACATTGTCAGTAGCCTCAGTGTATCCGCCAAACGTATTGTTACCCGAATAAACCGGAATGGTAGGGTTCCAGGTTGCTGCATTCCAAATGGCATTTGAATTGGCGAAACGGTTGTCGTTACGCGACCCTTTCACATTGAAGTTCAGTTTCAGATGGTCGTCAAAGAAACTGGGAGATAAGGATACACTGCCTGTGATACGCTCTGCATTGTCCGTCTTCACCAAACCATCCTGGTTATAATAACCTAAAGACACACGGATAGGAAAGTTCTTTGCCAGACGACCGGACAGGCTGAGATTATTGTCCGTACCGAAAGCGTTATGATAGATTTTGTCATTCCAATCCGTGTTGGCATTACCCAGCAAGGCTTTCTGTGCATCCGAACCCTGAGTATTGACCACATTGATGAACTCTTCGCGTGAGAGCATATCGTTCAATTTAGTACGGGTCTGTATGGAATTGGTAGTTGTGAAACTCACTTTCATACGGTCAGTACTTCCTTTCTTGGTAGTAATGATAATGACACCGTTTGACGCGCGCGAACCGTAGATGGCGGTGGACGAAGCATCTTTCAGGATGGTCATACTTTCTATATCGCTCGGATTGATTAATGCCAAAAAGTTACCGTCATTACCACTGATACCACCCGTTTCAAGGGGTACGCCATCCAACACGATAAGCGGGTCGTTACTGGCATTCAGCGAAGCGCCGCCACGGATACGGATGGTACTTCCGGCTGTGGGCGAGCCACTATTACTCATAATCTGTACACCCGATACTTTACCGTTAATCAGTTGTTCGGGCGAGGAAATCAGCCCGGAATTGAAATCCTTGCTGCTAACATTAGAGACAGATCCCGTCAGGTCACTTTTGCGGGTTGTTCCGTAACCGATAACAACCACATCACTCAGTACCTGAGAGTCACTTTTCATCTTTACATTCACGGTATTGTTGTCCGGAATGGGAACAGTCATAGTTTCATAGCCCACATAGGAGATTTGCAAAGTGGTAGCTCCCGAAGGAACAACAATGGAAAAGTTTCCGTCAAGATCGGTTATCACGCCGGTACTGGTGCCTACCACCAGGATACTGGCGCCGATAAGGGGTTCGTTCGTGTCGTCTACGACATGCCCGGTTACTTTTCTTCCGTCCTGAGCGGAAAGCGGGCTCGTAATTGCTGATAGTGCGATGCACAGCAGACATAGAAAAGCTGTGACGCGATGTCTTAAGGTTTTGTTTCTCATACTTGGTATTTAATTTAAAAGTGTTACTTATTCCAGCCAAATGCCGCCTATTTCTATTTCCGCCTGTTTCCCGGCAGTTCCTTCAAAGGACAGTTCAAGGCTTTCTATCTTTTCTACCTGGAAAGGTATCTCCGTTTGCGGACGGAAATAGTTGTCGAGGAAAACCGGATAGGCATGAGGCAACAGGGCGGTATTGGTCTGTCGCAGTTCCGTGAGAGGAATGCGAATGATATCATCCGTTGCAGCCGTACACGGTGCGAGATAGGTATATCCGTCCGAAGTAATGAAACCTGCTTTGAGCCCTTCCGGCATCTTCTTCACGTGCAGACAGAGGTTACGGCCGGCTGCAAGGCGTTCAGGACGACCGCTAATGTCATCTTTAATATAGCGGCGAAGGAAAAAGACCGGATTCGGGTCCTTGGATTCAAAAGTAATGCGGAGAGTCGGTTTCTCCGTTGGGGCATTCTCAATCAATTCACGATTGGTACGGCTCCACTCCGGCAAGGTATAGACTTCCAGGTTATTGTCGGTATCTCCCGCTTCCAGTAAAGAAAGTGGCTTCGTAGAAGCAACTACATTCGTCTCCCACAGGGTAGCCGTAGTATAGTCCCAATCCAACGGACTCTTGGCTACCCCGGAAGGGAATGTCTGTCGTTTATCTCCCCGACAAACAACGATGTTATACCTAAAACAACCTTCTTTCATATCTGAGGCAGGAACAATGGCACGGTATGTGTAACCACCTGCATAGTTCATCTTGATAGATGGATTCTTTTCATTCCAAAAGGAGATTTTATCAGTATAGATGATAACGGAGTCGGGCTGTTCATTGCCGGCTACAGTGGCTTGTATGGTCAGGTCTTTGCCGGCATCAACAGTTCCCACCGGAGAATGGTTGACTATGAAGTCAAGGTTTGAAGGTTGAGAGTGGAGAGTTGGGGAGACGTATTCGCCGAGAGTGATGTTTTGCCAATGGGTATCGGCAGTCCAGGTTCGGGAAGCGGATATGCCTTCGCGTTGCAAAAGATAAACACCGGGACGAAGGGCGGAAATGGTACCGTTCGTGGCGGCAGTATGTCGGGAGTTATCTTTATCTAATCCATTTATCTGGAAATGTTTACCCAAGTCAGGCAAATCCAGCACCATATCCCATGCATTGGAAATGATATGCATCACTTCTTTATCCAAAGAAGGTTTGGCAAACGGATCGCTCACCTGCACTACATCGGGCATAACTTCCAGGCGCCAGACACCATCTTCCAACTTATCTATCCAATAAGCACCTGTACCCTCGTAACTGACAACGGGAGAACTGCCACATCCGGCAATGGCACGAAGCCGTGAAACATCTTTCGGAAGGGTCTGCGTCGTATTGGAATAGTAGAATTTCTCTCCATCGTTCAGTTCACTCAAATCCTGTACGTAGCTGACGCGGAAGTCATTGAACAGCGTATCTGCCGGATAACCTCCAAAGCTCTCTCCCCTGCCCACTTTTTGTGCCACTTCTGCGGCAATCATCAAGCCAAGAGCCTTGTTCGGAGTATAAGCCACATTCAGGTAATGAGTCTGATATTCGGTATTATATGCCGCCATATCAATAGGATCATACGCAAACTGTGTAATCCACTGGAAGCCGGCAGAACGGAAAGTGCGGACAGTGGCAGGATAAAGATAGGAATAGAGATTGTCCGCAGGATCAAATTCATAAACCAGACGCGCCTTTTTATTGAAACCTTTCAAATTGGAGAAAGGAATATCGTATCGGTCTACCGCGGGCAGGAAGTTTCCTTTACGGGTATGTCCGGAAACAAGCCCCACGGGGTACCATTGATAAGTAGTACCCTGAACGGCAGTATCGTAGTAAGCCTCAACCACATGCTGATTGTGGCTGACATTATAGAATACCGGTTTCCGGTTGCCTGCACGTTTCAAGGCAGATAACATCTTGTTGATATAAGTACGCGTCTCGGCTACCGTACCCGGATGGCAGGGTTCGTTGTTGATTTCAAAACCTACGATGTAAGGATCGTCTTTATAGGCATAGCCTGTGTAAGAATTGACGTGACGCACAAGGGCGGCAATATATTTTTCCTGCGCGGTAATGGCCTCTGCATCGCTATGAACAGCACATTTATCATAATTATAGGAAAAGCCGCCGGTAGGCTGGTTACGTTCGGGATAGCCATTGCCGAAGTTGGTTTGAGCAGTGATAACGATGCGAATGCCACGTTCCTGCAATTTAAAGATAAGATAATCCAGCAATTCCAAATGCTCGTTCTCCAGCAGGTTGCCTTCGCCATCGGAAATCTCAACGTCCCAGATGTGGATGCGATAAGCATTCAGTCCCAGACGTGCAAAGTGGTAGACATCACGGTCGATAGCAGCTTTGCGATCAATGCCCAGATAGCCCATTGCACGGTAAGCATGGGCAAAAGGCAGGGTATAATTCACACCAAAAAAAGAAGCCTCTTTCCGGGTATCGGACCAGCGCATGACGCCGTTGGCATCCACATAAACAGTAGGGATACTTTTTCGTACTTGGGGCTGTGCGCTTTTTTGTACTTTGTTCTGTGCCGGGGCAACTACCGCCAGCAAACAAGTAATCAAGATAAGAATGTGTCTCTGCATGTCATCAAATTCAAGTTGGTTTTTCTTGACGGCAAAAGTAATGGAGGGCAATTATTCATCAAAGCAGATATCGGACATAAAACAATACAAAAAGGACATCCACTGATTATCAACAATATACATATAACATTTATGAACAATAAGCATAATAACAGCCGGGAATTCTCAATCAAAAGACTACTACTTTTTCTCCATTTTCTTGTAATTATTAAGCATAAAAAAGTATCTTTGCCGCGTCCCTTTGCTAAAGATAAGATGAAAAGATACACTAACATACTAATTTTACTACTTCTTACAGGACTTTTTATCCCTGCCGGGGCACAAAACAACCCTTATAAGATAGATGACTCTTTATACCCCTTTTTTCAGCGCGCCACCAAATCACGAACTTATCCCCAAGGATTGCTTATCGCTGACACTCTTTATGCAGAAGCAACCAAAAAGAAAGACAAAAAAGCACAATGTTTGGCACTTACCATTCCGGTAAGTTTCTACTATAGTTCCGGCAATTATGAGAAACTGGAACAGGCAGCCACTAAATTAAAGGAAGAGGCACGCAAAAACAACTATCTGCAATATTACTATTCCGCATATACGAGCGAAATAAATTGGCTCCTTAACAACGGACATTCACTGCGTGCCCTGCACAAAGCCGAAGAAATGAAAGAACAGGCTTTCAAAGACCAGCACAACTACGGCATCTTTTCGTGTATTCGTACCTTGGGACACATCTACTATATGCGTCAGAATAGTGAGGTAGCAGCCGAGTACTACAAAAATGCCTTGGAATACATGCTGAAGCATTTGCCCGAACAAGATCCGTCATACCTTTATATGAACCTTGCTGAGCATTACCGAAAGAAAGACGAAGGTGAAGTAGCATTGGAATACAATGAGAAAGCCGTGAAAACTGCTAAAACCAATGAGAGCCGTGTAGCTTCCCTAATGGATAAATGCCAGACTCTGTATAGTATGGACCGAATCGATGACTTTAACACTTGCTATGAAGAATGCCTGCAACTGGTCGAACAATATGGTGTTATCCGCAAATCAGCTTTGTTGCGTTTACGTATCTGCAAACTTGTTCTGGATAAAAAATACGATCAGGCATATATAACCGCTGATTCGATAGGAAGCCCATTACAGATTTACCAGATACGCCATGAGTTATATCTGAAATCAGGAAACTATGAAAAAGCTTATATATATAATAAGTTGATTCACAGATATCAGGATTCAATCAATCGCCTGGTACAATCCGCAGACATCGCCGAACTGAATGCACAGATAGGCAACGAACGCATGAAACTGGATGCCAAGGCCCTGGAATATAAGAATGCAGCACTCAACCTGAGGAATACCCAACTGGAACTGGACCGGACAAAGTCACAATCTGAACTGGAAAAGATAAATGCTGAAAACAGCAGATTGGTATTGAAGAACCGAAATCTGGAACTGGCACGTCTCAATGTAGAAGCGGAAAAACAGAAAGCCATCTTAAAAGAGCAGCAAAGTGCTTCTCAACATTACATCGTAACTCTCAGCCTTGTACTCTCATTCTTATTTCTTTTCACCTGTTTCCTGATATTCTACCTATACAGACGCCGTAAAACAATGGCCATCTTACAAGAAAAAAACGGAGAGCTCACCATTGCACGCGACCATGCCGAGGAGTCGGATCGGATGAAAAGTTTCTTTATACAGAATATGAGCCACGAGATACGTACACCGCTCAATGCCATAGTCGGATTCTCACAAGTTTTATCCACTCCGGATATGGAGGTGGACGAGGAAGAGAAAGCAGAGTTCAGCATGCTTATCCAGCAGAATTCCGAGTTACTGACTACACTAATTAATGATGTCCTCGACCTTGCCAGTTTGGAAAGTGGTAAATACACCATGCATCTGGCACCTCATCGCTGCAATGAATTATGCCAGGTAGCAATGATTTCCGTTGTACATCGTAATCCGAAAGAAGTGAAGTCCTATTTCACTTCCGATGCACCAAATGACTTCTTGTTTGTGACGGATAAAGAACGCCTGCAACAGGTACTTATCAATTTCCTGACCAATGCGGAGAAACACACGGAACGGGGTGAGATTCACCTCCATTGCTCTCTCACAGAGAATCCGGGAAAGATAACCTTCTCCGTTGCAGATACAGGTCCGGGAGTTCCGGCAGACCAGGCAGACTATGTTTTCGACCGTTTCAGCAAACTGGATGAATTTAAACAGGGCACAGGACTCGGACTGAATATCTGTTCCATCATTGCCGAACGCCTGAAAGGTGAAGTGAAACTGGATAAGAGTTATACCAAAGGAGCACGTTTCCTGTTTATACTTCCACTGGACGGTGCTCCTGGTAACTAAACAAAACTCCCCACTCGTTGTTCTCTTCGGAGCGATAACAATCTAAATGAAGGAACAATGAAAAAGTTGACGTATTCTTTCCTGCTTCTGATGCTCCTGACATCAGCTCCGGCCCTGGCCGATTATGCGCCTGTCAATGTGCAGACAGCACTGAAAAAGATGTACCCTGCCGCCAAGGATGTTGCCTGGTCACGGGATGAGGCTTACTATGTAGCGAACTTTATACAGAATGGTTACGACACAAAGGTCTGGCTCAACTCCGAGGCACAATGGGAAATGAGACAGATTGACTGGGGAACAATGGACGAAGTGCCCAATGCCGTGTACAACGCTTTTGTTGCAAGCGAATATTCCGATGGAATGGTGCAGGGAGTCACATTGGTTCAATTCCCTAAGAAACAATCAGTAATTTCCGTAGTTGTGGGAATGGCGAATACACAAACCAGATACCAACTACTGTTCACCCCCGACGGAGGACTTGAGGATGAACGGAATGCCACTTACTTTAATAATCTGCTGGGAGCCGAGGTGTTCCTGAACACTTAACTTTGCCAATTCCGTGCCACCTTATTGGCAAACTTTTGCCACCACATTGGCAAGACTGTGCCACCGCATTGGCAAAACGTCGCCAAGCCTATGGCAAAGAGTTGGCAAAGCCGAACTAAACATATTGCTTAGGCGTCACCCCGAACTCCGCCTGAAAGCACTTGGAAAAGTAAGAGTGATTGGAGAAACCGACCATGTACATCACCTCGGCAACCGTGAACTTCTGTTGCTTCAACAGCATGGCGGCTTTCTTCATGCGGATGGATTTAATGTATTCCACAGGTGTCATGCCCGTCAGTTGCTTTATCTTGCGGTACATCTGCTTGTTATTGGTGCCAGTCCATTCGCAAAGGGCATTCACATTCAGTTCGGAGTCTGAGATGTGTTCTTCAATCAGATGAATCACACTTGCCAGGAACTTTTCATCATAAGAAACCGCCTCTATCTCCTTCGGGGTGGAAAGAACTTCCATGCGGGCTTTTGCCTCATGCGTCTCCCGGCTATGAAGTAACTGCTCCACACGCGAAAGTAAAATATCCGGTTCAAAGGGTTTAGGAATGAAAGCATCTATATGCAACTGGATACTTTCAAGCTCTGTTTCCTTATCGCTTTTCGCCGTCAGCAAGATGATGGGAATAGTGGATGTAGGAATATGCTTCTTGATATGACGCACCATTTCAAGACCATCCATTACGGGCATCATGACATCAGCAATAATCAGATCGGGCATTAATTCCAGGGTAAGTTCCACACCTATCTTACCATTTTCCGCCAAACGGCAACGATATTTAGTATGCAGTATCTGATAAATAAACTCTGAAACCTCCGGAGTATCATCCACAATCAGAAGCAATGGAGCATCCGGAGCGGGCGTATCTGTATCTGGAACCACAACTGTAACTCCGGCAGCGACAGGTTCGATATCAGAAGATACAATTTCCGGAGAAACCTCTACGACAGGCTGTTCCATAGCAATCACCGGAAGGGTCAGCGTAATGGCAGTACCTTTATTCTCTTCTGAAGAAAGCTGAACTTTACCGCCATGCAGTTCCGTATAAGTCTTTACCAAATACAGGCCGATACCTGTTCCCTCCTTCTTGCCTGCCGTCTTGGGAGACTGGAAGAAGCGCTGAAAAACATACGGTTGATCCTGACAGGGAACACCGATACCAGTATCGGATACAGAGATATGCACTTCTTTATCAGAAGCCTGCAAATGAAGCGTTATCTCACCCTCTTCCGGAGTATACTTCACGGCATTGGATAAAAGGTTATCCAAGATAGATTCCAGTTTTATGGCATCCATCTGTATGTATATCTTTTCACGGTCGGCATGGAAATGGAAAGTCAGCTTCTTCTCTTTCGCCTTCTCCTCTGCATACAAGGTGAATAAGCCACGCGCAAAAGACACCAGTTCGATTTGAGAAAGTATCAGTAATGTATTGTTTCCGCTATCCACCCGGTTGAAGTCCAGCCCCTGATGAATAAGCGAATTCAACTTCATGGCATTGCGATGCACCTGTTCCAGTTGTTTCTTCTCCTGCTGATCCTTGATGCCGGGCAGCAACTTGCTGATAGGCGCGATAATCATGCTCAACGGAGTTTTCAGGTCGTGGGAGAGATTCGTAAAGAACTCCATCTTAGCCTGAGACTGCTCCAGGATTTTTTCTTTCTCCAGACGCTCCAGTTTTAGACGGTTCTTCACGCGGAAGAAGTTGATTGTCCAGAGTATCAGGACAAGGCACAGCAAGACATAAACGGCCTTTGCCCACGGGGTGTAGTACCAGGGCGGAATGATGTGGATGTCCAATGCATACGTTTTTTCGGACGGCTTGCCATGCGCATCCAGTTTGCTCACTATCAGGCGGTAGTCACCGTAGTTCAGATTGTTGTAAGTAATCCGGTTCGTATTCGGTTTCAACAGGTTCCATTCACGGTCCACACCTTCCAGGCGATACAACAGTTTGCTTTTCTCTTCAAGGGAATAAGGCAGGTCGGAGAGTTCAAAAGCAAGATTGTTCTGGTCGTAGTCCAGATTTATACGCTGTGAGTAACGGATGCTTTGTGCGGATTGCACTGCATCAAGCGCCTGCCCCGCCCCAGACTGGTAAAGTTGGTTGTTGACATAAAGGGCGGTTAATATCAAAGGCTGTTCAAGGTGTTCCGCCAGCAAGGCCTCGGGTGAGGAGATGGCAAAACCGTCTGCGGTACCCAGATAGAGTTCTCCGCTTGTCTTATCAAAGAACATGCTGGTGAAACGCTTGTCGGTGATATTCAGTCGACGGACTTCCAGAGTCTGTTGGTCGGCTACCCAGAAACCATCTGTGGTAGAAATCCAGATGCGGCCGTCGGCTTCGGCCATGGAAAGCACTTCATAATGATTATAGGCATCAAAGGGCAACATACGGATACTGTCGTTTTCGGGAGTCACGCGCATCACTCCGCCGGGGAAACCTATCCAGATGTAGCCGTCCTGGGCACAAAGGATAAAGTTGGGAGTACGCTCGCCTTTCAGTTCACCGGCGGCAATATGGGTGACTTCGCCGGTACGGGGATTTATCTTTTCGATGCTGTTGGGACTGTTATAGAGCAATGCCCATACATTCCCTTCCCGGTCGGGAATCATCTGGTTGATGAACATGCCGGACAAGCCGTTGTGGATGGAATAAGTCTTCTCCGCCATGTAGAGTCCGCCGGAAGAACGCATGAGGTTTTCCTTATCTACAACGAAAATACCGCCGAGACAGGTAGCTATCCAGAGTTGTCCGTCACGGTCTTCAAAAAGACTATACGTCCAATTGGCGTTGTAGCGGCGGGTGCTGTCCACTATGTTATAATGTATAAACTGGCGTTTCGCCGGGTCGTAACGACTGATGCTGCCATCCGTAGCCACCCAGAGTTGTTGTTCACGGTCTTCGTAAAGATGGCGTACCCGGTTGTGGGACAAAGGATATTTCCGGTCTCCCATCTTGTACCAGGCAACGTCCTGTTCCCCATCCATAAGAGCGGTGAAGCGAATGAGGCCGTTGGTGCCGCCAAACCAATAAGTTCCGTGCGTATCGCGCAGCATGGAATAGAACTGGTTGCCCTCCCCTGTTCCGGTAATCTGCGAGATAGGGATGTGACGCAACACACTGTTATGGCGGGACATGGAGATGCCGTAATCCGTACCCAGCCAGACGTTATGCTCTCGGTCGGCAAAGATGGTCCAGATGATATTGTTAGAAAGGGACTGGAGGTTTCGGGAGTCATGAACAACGTGCAACAGGGGCTCGTCCTCCTGATAGACGTACAGACCATTATCGGTGCCTACCAGCAATTGTCCGTTCCCGTCCAGTGCCAGAGACTTGACGGAGTTATCATGGAAAGCATCTATCCGCTGCGTATGCCCGTCGGCAAGGGTGTATTTGAAAAGACATCCTTCTGTGCCTATCCAGATGCAACCGCGTGCGGTATCTTCCAGAAGTGAATTGACAAACTGATTGCTTCGGCCACGGGTGACGGGCAGGTCTATGGTTTCAAAGCGTCCGGCGGCGGGGATGTAGCGGCAACAGCCGTTGTACGTGCCAATGTAGAGGTTATCGTCCGAAGCGCGGATAATGGAATAAATGGTCTGGTGCGGAAGTCCTTCGGTGATGGCGGAGAGTTGCCGGGTTTCCGGTGAGTAGGTATAGAGGCCGTTTAGTGTCCCCAGCCACAGCACGCCGTCACGCAATGCCAGTGTGCGGATGTCGGTCGGGAAGTCCGCTTCCGGTTCTTGGTAAGTGTCTGTCCGGTAGTTATAAATCAGTAGGCCATTGTCCGCACCTATATAAAGATAGGTGCTGTCCACCACCGTACCGCAATAAATGCGCGTATTGCTGCGCTCGCCGAAAGTGAAATGCGGTTGTGAGGAATAGCCGTCGTAACTGAACAGTCCTTTGTTGGAACCTATCCATATCAGTCCTTGCGTGTCTTGCAGGAAGCAACTGATGACGGATGCTTCCGTCCCCAGACTGATATTATCAAACAGCCTGTAATCGGACTTCTGCCCCGCCAGAGTGCAAGGAAGCCATATCTGTAACAGAATGAAAAGAAAAAGAACTGGTCTGTGCATATGCCGGGTTACGTTAAAGGTCCGGACTACTGTATTTCTTCGCACACCCGCATTTCCATGCCTTTATACACCACCACAATCTTATGTAGCCGGGTGCTGCCGATGGCACGCTTCACCGTATCGGTATCAGCGTAGCGGTTGGCTTGTGCGATAGCCTCCTGACGCAGTTCCTCCACACGGGTTTCGGGGTCTTTGTACTTGGCATACTTCAACTCTACAATGTAGCTGTGCGTCATGTCGGAGTAGATGTCCAGCATCGGACAGAGGAAAATATCGACATAGCCCGCCTGCGTATCTTGTTCGGAGATGGGGCGGTAGAAGCGGTTCTGTGCGGTCATGGCAAGGGTGAAGCCATGCACGAAGAACTCGCCCTTCTGCTTGTCGCGCTGCGAGGCGTAGGTCTTCAGGCAGTCAGCGATGTAGTCGAAGTAGGCTTGCCAGTTGCCATCGTAAGCGAGCTGACTTGCCAGTTCACTCTTTTCGTAGCTGCTGAAACTGAGGTCAGCTTCGTTGTAGGTGCTTAACAGATAGGTATAGAGTTGTTCCTGAACTACCAGATTGGGGATGATGAGTTTGGTTTTTCCCCGGTGCATGCCGTTGATGGTGAGCATGCCGAAATAGTAGAGTAAGCTCACGAAATTATCGGGATTGGTGATGCCGGAGGCAGGGAAGCCACTCTTCAGTTCGCCGGTGATGAAGCCCTGGCTCACGAGGGTTTGAATGACTGAGGCGTCGTGGGCAAACTCCTTGTCCTTGCGGATGAGCATGCGTAGTTTCTCATAGTCGATACGGATGTTCTCTTCCACCATGCTTAGCGGTGCTTTGCCACGCGAGATGTAGTTCTTGACGAAATAAAGCACCATGTTGGAGTTATACATCGTGGTTTCGCCGTAACATTCCTGCGCGAAGCAATAGTTATCATACCACGGCTTCATTATCTCTATCAGTTCGTCAATGGTATGATTGAAGGGGCTGGTGGTAGAATAGTAGGTCAGCATTTCGCGCACTTCTTCTTCTGTAAATCCCATCATTTGGTTGAAGTCCGGTGAGAGGGAATAGTTGGTTCCTATGTTAAATCCGCTGGTGAGGTCGTCCATCGTCACGGGGCTTACACCGGTAATGAAACAGCGCTCGATGCTGGAATAGGTTCCCGCTTTCACTTTGTTGAAGAAGGCGCGCAGATAACCCTCGCCATGCGTCTCGTTGGTGTAACGGTGCAGACTTTCGGGGTCGGAGAGAATGGCGTTGGTGAAGTGGTCGTACTCGTCTATAAAGAGATACACCTTTTGTCCGGCACGTTCGCATTCCGAAATCAGATAGTCTAATTGGTTGACGGCTCCGTCCTTCTCGTCCAGCCGATCCCTGATGCCTTCCGGCAGAAGGTCGGCATAGACTTCGCAGAAAAAGTCGAAGCGGATTTGGCAGTGCTCATCCAGCCCTTTGCGATAGTCGTTCAGTGCACCGGTGATGCCGGAGAAATTGAGGTAGAGCACAAGATAAGTGTTACGACTCGGTGTGGGATGCTGCCCGATGTAGAGGTCGCCAAAGAGGTCGTCGAACTTGTCGCGGGTGCGCACATCGTAGTAATGTTGCAGCACGTTCAGCGTCAGGCTCTTCCCGAAACGGCGCGGACGGATGAAGAAGAAAAAGCGGTCCGCCTGCTCTATCATGGGGATGAAGCGGGTTTTATCCACATAATAATAGTCTTCACGGCGGATGACCGCGAAGTTCATCATGCCGTAGGGAAGTCTCCTTCTGCCGGGTACTAAGTATTCTAATGGATCCATATGATGTCCTCCTGCTGTTTTTGGGATATTTAATCCGTCGCTTTATGACGGGATAACGACACAAAGATAATGCAAATTGAGTGCAGAACTTTCATGCAAGCATGAAAAAGTTATGCCGAAATGCAGCTTATCTTATCTAAAGACAACAAAAGTTCTTATAGGGGGGCATCGCAGTTATTATTTATGCAGACCCGACAGTTTCATCTGGCAACAAAGCGTCTCGCAAAAAAGCAATGGCTTTGTTTGCGAGACGATCATTTTTCTGTATATCGGGAAACGGGGAACACTTATAGCAGAGCAGCGTATTTACGTATCTGGTTCAAACGCTCCATGAGTGTTCTGTCGCTCATTGCTTGCTGCATGTTATATTTCAATTGCAATCGCATCAGTGAATCGGCAGGAATATCCAGCGCAGCCTCAAACATCATGGCAGTGACTGTGGTCAACGTGCGACGCCCATTCAAAAGGTCGTTGAGTACCTTGTAAGAGATGCCCATTTGTTCCGCCAATTTCCGTTGTGAAATCTTGCGGTATTCTATTTCATCCTTCAGCACCTCGCCGGGATGGGTAGGAGTATATCCGAACTTTACAGTTGCCATATCTTTTGTTCACTTATAATGATTAGACAATTCAGTTATATTGCACACGGTGATTACAATCTCAGAAACTACTTTAGTTGTTTTGAACTCTATACGATACTGGTCGTTCACCCGAACCGATTCCAAGCCAGCTTTATCGCCAACAAGTACCTCGTAATGCAACGAATGGTATCTGAAAAGATCTTCTGCTACTGCCACCGATTCCAACAAATCTATCGTCTTACGATATTTGGCAACGATTGGGGGCTGAAAACGATGCTTCTTATCAGAAGTCTTTCCCTTGAGATACAATTCCTCTAAATATTCTTTATCAAACTTTATCTCCATGCTTTGATTGTAGTCAACTGATGCAAAGTTAATGCAATTCTTTTAAAGTCCACAATATTTAAGGATTTTGTTTTAAAGCAACAGAAGAAAGACACTTGCAAACGTTTGCACTATTCTATAACCCGATAATTCTCAACGAAGAAGCTTATTCTCATCTATTCCGCTATTTTTGCAATCGGATTAGTTGGCTTTACATTTTTTAGTTTGGCAGCTATCCTCATTTCAATTACCTTTGGGAATATTTAGAAAATACCATGAATAAACCGCAGATAACCATCAAGGATATTGCCCGGGCGTTGAACGTCTCGCCATCCACTGTGTCGAGGGCGCTGAAAGACAACCCGGATATCAGCCAGGAGACCCGTGACCTTATACATGCGTATGCCCGGGAGCATAATTACAAGCCTAACGTACTTGCAGTGAATCTTCGTGCCAGCCGCTCGAATACGATTGGTGTGATTGTGCCGCAATTGGTGCACCACTTCTTCTCGTGCGTACTGAGTGGTATTGAAAAGGCTGCCGCCGAAGCGGGATACAATATTTTGGTAGCGCAGAGCAACGAGTCTTACGAACAGGAAGTAAAGATAGTACACTCATTCCTTGCCGCCCGTGTCTGTGGTGTGATTGCTTCACTGGCAAAAGATACTTCCCAATACGACCATTATCAGGAACTGCTGAACAACAACATCCCTATTGTTTTCTACGACCGCATCTGTACGGGATTGAAGACGGAACGGGTGGTAGTGGATGATTATGCCGGTTCATTCGCTGCCGTGGAGTATATGATACAGACCGGTTGCAAGCGCATCCTGTTTTACGGTGCGGCGCCTCACATGGAAATCACCAAGAACCGCCGGAACGGGTATCTGGATGCCATGAAGAAGTATAAAATTCCTGTGGACGACAGCATGATTATGCTGTGTGATACCCGTGAACGTGCCATAGCCATCACCCCGGATATTCTGGAAGGTCCCGACCACCCGGATGGTTTCTTTGCCATCAACGATGAAACAGCTTCGGGCATTCTGTATGCCTGCAAACTGGTTGGAAAGAAAGTGCCCGACGAAGTATCGATCTGCGGATTTACCGACGGCGCCATTGCCCAAAGCACAGATCCCAAACTGACTACCGTGGAACAGCACGGAGAAGAAGTCGGAAAAAGTGCTTTCAGCATTCTGACAGGTAAGTTGGAAGGGGGCGATGACAAGAGTAGCAACAAGATTGTAAGGACGAATCTTGTAGTGAGGGGAACAACGAAATGAATAAGTGACAAGCTATGAGCTACGAGTGACGAGTAGACTGTGCGAAATTGCCAGTATGCCGAAAGGAACTCGTAGCTTGTAGCTCGTAGCTCGTAACTAATAATTTATTAAGAATGAAAGTAAAACCTGATTTGAGCTTTTGGAAGTTGTGGAATATCAGCTTCGGCTTCTTTGGCGTACAGATCGCATATGCTTTGCAGAGTGCGAACATCAGCCGTATTTTTGCGACATTGGGTGCAGACCCACACAATTTGAGTTATTTCTGGATATTGCCACCATTGGCAGGTATCATCGTGCAGCCCATCGTAGGTGCTGCAAGCGACAAAACGTGGACACGCTTCGGACGACGTATTCCTTACCTGTTTGTCGGTTCACTGGTAGCCGTACTGGTAATGTGCCTACTGCCGAATGCCGGTAGTTTCGGTATGGCAGTCAGCACGGCAATGATATTCGGATTAGTATCGTTGATGTTTCTGGATACATCCATCAATATGGCGATGCAGCCATTCAAAATGATGGTGGGCGACATGGTAAACGAAAAGCAGAAAGGCCTTGCCTACTCTATCCAGAGTTTCCTGTGCAATGCCGGTAGCTTGGTAGGTTTCCTGTTCCCGTTCATCTTTACATGGATAGGCATCAGCAACATAGCTCCCCAAGGTGTAGTTCCCGACTCGGTTATCTATTCCTTCTATATCGGAGCAGCCATTCTGATACTTTGTGTCATCTACACCACGGTAAAGGTGAAAGAAATGCCACCTGCCGAATATGCGGAATACCATGGCATCACCGAAGAGGAAAAAAAGGAAAAGATCAATATGGTGAAACTACTGGTGAAAGCACCGAAAGCTTTCTGGACGGTAGGTTTAGTTCAGTTCTTCTGCTGGTTTGCTTTCATGTTCATGTGGACCTATACCAATGGTAGTGTAGCTGCCAATGTATTCGATGCTCCTACCGTTGAAACTGTGGTGAACGGTGCAAGCAAAATAGTGCTGGACACTAAGAGTATCCAATATCAGAATGCTGCCGACTGGGTAGGCGTATTGTTTGCCGTACAAGCCATCGGTTCTGTACTCTGGGCTGTATGTATCCCGATGTTCAAGAACCGAAAACTGATCTACTCACTCAGTCTTGTTTTGGGTGGAATAGGTTTCATCTCCACGTATTTCGTTCACAATCAATATGTATTGTTCATCTCCTTCCTGCTTATCGGTTGCGCATGGGCAGCTATGCTGGCATTGCCTTTCACCATCCTGACCAATGCTCTAAGCGGCGGACACATGGGTACCTACCTGGGACTGTTCAACGGAACGATCTGTATTCCGCAGATTGTAGCTGCTACGCTGGGTGGTAGTATTCTGGCTCTGTTCACCCCGAAAGGCATGTTACCGCCTGAAATAAATATGCTTGTCATGGCAGGCGTGATGTTGATTATCGGTGCCGTTTGTGTATATTTAATCAAAGAGACCAAAGGAGAACAAGCAAAAGCATAATCCCCGCGAGAACATACTTTAAAGGGGATATCTATCCCTCTACGACGAACAACTCTTTTCTCTACGATAATCGCCCCGTTCCTTTAAAAGGATCGGGGTGATTCTTATAAAGGAACCAAACACATCGTATTCTTTAGATATTCTTTGTCTTCTTTTTTTCCTCATCATTGCCGTTTATCCGTTTATTTGTTTATCTTTACCGCCATAATCACCATTGAGATACACACCATGAAAAGATACCTTAAAACCGATGAATGGAATATTATTGAAGATAACTTTCACGCTGACAATCTGCGAATGTCCGAAAGTATATTCAGCCTGGGGAACGGTCGCTTCGGACAACGGGGAAATTTTGAAGAGCCTTATTCAAGCGATTCGTATCGCGGTTCATTCGTTGCCGGTATTACCTTTCTTGATAAAACGCGTGTAGGCTGGTGGAAGAACGGCTTTCCCACTTTCTACACCCGCATCCCCAATGCAGCGGACTGGGCACGCGTCAGTCTGCGCCTCATCGACGAAGAACTGGACCTGGCACAATGGGACGTGAACAGCTTCAGCCGCAGGCTCGATATGAAAGCGGGTATCTCCTACCGCGATTTTGAAGTGACTTCTCCCAGGGGAAACCAACTGCGCATCCATGTGGAGCACATCAACAATATGGCTCACCCCGATTTATGCCTGATAAAATACAGCGTCACCTCCATTAATTATACGGGAAGAATATCACTGATTCCCTCCCTGGATGCAGTCATAGTCAATAAGGACGATGATCCGAACGAGAAGATATGGAATATCCTCCGTTCCGGTGTCACAAAGGATTGTGCTTATCTATGGACGCAAACCCGGCGGGAAGATGCGCAAGTGTGCTATGCCATGACCTATCAGTTCTTCAAGAACGGCAAAGAAGCCACCTCGAACCCGATACGCATTGAAAAGGAGAAACAAACCGGGTTCAGTATCGGGGCAGATGTGAAACCGGGAGACAACGTAATGCTCATCAAATATACCGTTATAAGTTCGTCGCTCTATGATGAACGCCAGGAATTGATAGAACATTCCATCGCCAAAGCCCGTCAGACTAAAATAGACGGCTGGGATAAGCTGGAAAACGATCATCAGCAAGCCTGGGCCAATATATGGAAAGAAATGGATGTGGTTATCGAAGGCGATCCGGAAGCACAACAGGGTATCCGGTACAACATCTTCCAACTATGCCAAACGTACCGCGGTGATGATCCGCGCCTGAATATCGGTCCGAAAGGATTCACAGGTGAAAAATACGGCGGAAACACATACTGGAATACGGAACTTTGTTGTGTACCGTTCTTCCTGCTTTCTACTCCGAGGGAGATTGTGAAAAATCTGTTGATATACCGTTATAACCAACTGCCGAAAGCGATAGAGAATGCCCGTAAACTGGGTTTCAAAGAGGGTGCCGCCCTCTTCCCGCAAGTTACTTACAGCGGTGAGGAGTGCCACAGCGAATGGGAAATTACCTTTGAAGAAATACACCGCAATAATATCATCGTCTATGCCATTGCACAGCATGCTGCAATCACGGGCAGCAAAGATTATGTAGCCAAATACGGACTGGAAGTAATGATTGCCGTCTCCCGCTTCTGGAGCCAGCGTGTATCTTTCTCCAAACCAAAACAGAAATATGTGATACTGGGTGTAACCGGACCGGATGAGTACGAAAACAACGTGGATAACAACTGGTACACCAATTACTCGTGTGTGCAGTGCCTGCAGATGACACTTAACTACCTTGAAATCATTGCCGGAGAATACCCCGACGAATATGCCCGTGTACGCCGTGTCACCAACCTCCGCCAACAAGAAGAGGCTGAACGCTGGCGCGACATCATCAACCGTATGTATCTGCCGGAAGATAAAGAACTGGGGATCTTTGTACAAAATGACGGTTTTCTGGATAAGGAACTGAACAGTACCGATGCCATTCCACCCGAAGAACGCCCCATCAATCAGCATTGGTCCTGGGATCGTATTCTTCGTTCATGCTACATCAAACAAAGTGATGTATTGTTGGGCCTATATCTGTATTACTTCAATTTCGACAAGGAAACCGTCCGCCGTAACTTCGATTTCTATGAAACAATGACGGTGCATGAATCTTCACTTTCCCCGCACATCCACTCCATTCTTGCCGCCCGAATCGGCGAAGTGGAAAAGGCTTACCGGCTCTTTCTGCATGCCACCCGTCTCGACCTGGATGATTACAACAACGAAACTCACCAAGGACTGCATATCACCAGTATGCCGGGCAGCTGGCTTGCCATTGTACGAGGCTTTGCCGGGATGCAGATTCTGGAGGGCATACTCTCTTTCTTCCCAGTCATTCCAGAGAAGTGGAACAGTTACTCCTTCCAGATAAATTATCAGGGACGTACACTTCATATGCATGTAGGCAAAGAAATAAATATTTCACTTATTGCCGGAGAAGAACTGAACATACAAGTATATAAAAACGTTTATAAGCTCAAATTGGGCACCGATTTGTTGCTCAGGATAGAGGAGTAGAAGCCTGTATCATTAACAACGCGTAACAAAATAAACCGGGAGAACAATTATCTGTTTTTCCGGTTTTATGTTTCTATACCTAAACGAACAACTATACATTAGTATGAAGAAAATCTATTTGTTCGCCATCAGCGTGATGCTGCTTGCCACATCATGCGGGCACAAGAAAGAGGGCGATGCCACGCTGATCCGACCTGTCAAGACAGCTACTGCCAGCTCCCAATCGGTCATCCGGAAAGACTTCTCCGGTATTGTAGAAGCCGTAGAATACGTGAAACTGGCCTTCCGTGTCAGCGGACAAGTCATAAATCTGCCTGTGGTAGAAGGTCAGCGGGTAAAGAAGGGACAGCTGATCGCCGCCATTGATCCGCGTGACATTTCCCTGCAATACGCCGCCGACAAAGCCGCTTACGAGACTGCCGCAGCACAGGTGGAACGTAACAAACGCCTGTTGGGACGCCAAGCTATCTCCGTGCAGGAATATGAAATCAGCGTTGCCAATTATCAAAAGGCAAAGTCAGCTTATGAATTATCCAGCAATAATATGCGGGATACCAAACTTACCGCTCCCTTCGACGGTTCTATTGAAAAACGTCTGGTAGAAAACTATCAGCGCGTGAATTCCGGGGAAGGCATCGTACAATTGGTGAATACACAGAAGCTCCGCATCAAATTCACCGTGCCGGATGATTATCTGTATCTGCTTCGTGCAAAAGATGTAACATTCAAAGTGGTTTTCGACACCTATCCGGACATGGTGTTCAACGCACAGTTGGAAGAATATCTGGACATTTCTACAGCCGGAACAGGTATCCCGGTAACTATTACGATTGAAGATCCTGCTTTCAACCGTTCCCTATACGATGTGAAACCGGGATTTACGTGCAAAATCAAGCTGGCTTCGGACGTAGCTCCCTTCCTGGAAGAAAAGCTTGTGAATATTCCGCTCAGTGCCATATTCGGTGAAAGCGAGAACCGGAAAACCTATGTGTGGGTAGTAAAGGATAATAAGGTAAACAAGCGGGAAGTAACCGTATACTCTCCTACCGGAGAAGCCAATGCTCTTATCTCTGCCGGTGTACAGCCAGGAGAAACTATTGTGATTGCCGGAGTGCATCAATTGGTAGATGGGCAGACGGTGAAGATTATCGATTGAGACCGTTGAATACTCATTCTACAGATCGGTGAATACCTATTCTACAGACCGGTGAATACCTATTCTACAGTCCGGTGAATACCTATTCTACAGTCCGGTGAATACCTATTCTACAGACCGTTTAATGAATATCTCCAATAAAACCTAAACATTCAGCATTATGAACCTATCTAAATATGCATTAGACAACACCAAGATTGTTTATTTCTTCCTGGCTGTGTTGCTAATCGGCGGTATACTATCATTCGGCCGGTTGGGAAAGAAAGAGGATGCACCCTTCGTCATCAAGTCAGCGGTCATTATGACCCGCTATCCGGGGGCAGAACCGGCAGAAGTAGAACGACTGATCACCGAACCGATCTCCCGCGAGATACAGTCGATGAGTGGTGCATATAAAATTAAATCGGAGTCCATGTACGGACTATCCAAGATAACATTCGAGCTTCAACCTTCCCTTTCCGCAGAATCCATTCCGCAGAAGTGGGACGAACTGCGCCGCAAGGTGCTCAACATACAACCGCAACTACCCGCCGGCGCTTCCGTTCCCACGGTATCGGACGATTTCGGCGATGTATTCGGCATCTATTATGGTCTGGTAGGCGATGACGGTTTCTCTTACGAAGAAATGCGCAACTGGGCAGAACGTATCAAAACCCAGGTTATCACTGCTGACGGGGTAATGAAAGTAGCCTTGTTCGGTACACAAACCGAGGTGGTGAATATCTATATATCCGTCAATAAACTGGCCGGTATGGGTATAGATCCAAAGCAAGTAGCAAGCCTGTTACAATCGCAAAACCAAATTATCAATACAGGTGAAATCAATGCCGGTGAACAACAACTGCGCATTGTAGCCAACGGAACCTATACCACCGTCAATGACATCCGGAACCAAGTGATTACCACTCCGGGCGGACAGGTGAAACTGGGCGATATCGCCGTCATTGAAAAAGGATATATGGATCCTCCCGGCAACATCATGCACGTCAACGGGAAGCGTGCCATAGGTATCGGCGTTTCCACCGACCCGACGAAGGATGTAGTAAAGACCGGAGAATTGGTAGATCAGAAACTGGCTGAACTTCTTCCCCTTATTCCGGTAGGGTTGGAATTGGAAAGTCTGTATCCGGAAAATGTCATAGCTCAGGAAGCAAATAATGGTTTCATCATTAACCTGATAGAATCCCTCCTCATTGTAATTGTCATCATCATGCTGGTGATGGGGCTGCGCGCAGGTATACTTATCGGCAGTTCGCTGCTATTTACCATTGGCGGCACGCTGCTCATCATGTCCTTCATGGGGGTAGGACTGAACCGTACTTCCCTGGCAGGTTTCATCATCGCCATGGGTATGCTGGTGGATAACGCTATCGTAGTGACAGACAATGCGCAAATAGCCATCGCCCGAGGTATAGACCGGCGAAAAGCACTGATAGATGGAGCTACCGGACCGCAATGGGGATTACTTGGCGCTACGTTCATCGCCATTTGTTCATTCCTGCCGTTGTACCTCGCCCCTTCTGCCGTAGCGGAAATCGTGAAACCCCTGTTTGTCGTACTTGCCATTTCTTTGGGATTAAGCTGGATACTGGCACTCACACAAACCACCACTTTCGGTAACTTTATTCTGAAAGCCAAATCCGGCGATGCCAATAAAGACCCGTATGATAAACCTTTCTATCACAAGTTCGCCTCTATCCTCGGAGTACTTATCAAAAAGAAGACTCTTACACTGGGTAGTATGGTAGTCCTGTTTATCATCTCACTGGTCATCATGGGAATGATGCCGCAAAACTTCTTCCCCTCACTGGATAAGCCCTATTTCCGCGCCGATATATTCTATCCGGACGGTTACAGCATCCGTGACGTGGAAAAGGAAATGAAACAGGTGGAAGCGCACCTCCTGCAACAACCGGAAGTGAAACGAATATCCACCACATTCGGAAGTACGCCGTTACGTTACTATCTGGCATCTACTTCCGTCGGTCCCAAGCCCAACTTTGCCAATATACTTATCGAACTGACCGACAGTAAATATACAAAGGAATACGAAGAGAACTTCGACCAGTATATGAAGGCAAACTATCCGAATGCCATTACCCGTACCACTTTGTTTAAGCTATCGCCTGCGGTAGACGCCGCCATTGAAATCGGCTTTATCGGTAATAATGTCGATTCACTGGTGATGCTGACCAACAAAGTCCTGGAAATCATGCATCGGGATAATGATCTCATCAACGTACGCAATTCATGGGGGAATAAGATTCCTGTATGGAAACCCGTTTACAGTCCGGAACGTGCCCAACCGCTAGGTGTCTCCCGGCAAAGTATGGCACAGAGCATTCAGATCGGTACAAGCGGTATGACATTAGGTGAATATCGTGAAGGCGATCAGGTGCTACCCATCCTGCTAAAGGATAACACGGTCGATTCTTTCCGCATCAACGACCTGCGTACACTACCCGTATTCGGAACAACACAGGAAACCACTACCCTGGAACAAGTAGTCAGTGAATTTGATTTCCAATATAAGTTCTCGAATGTGAAAGACTATAACCGTCAGATGGTAATGATGGCGCAAGCCGATCCACGCCGGGGAGTAAATGCCATAGCAGCATTCAATAAGATATGGAAAGAAGTGCAAGAAGAAATTCAGGTACCGGAAGGATACACCATGAAGTATTTTGGTGAACAGGAAAGCCAGGCAGAAAGTAATGCAGCATTGGCAGCTAATATGCCATTGACGTTTTTCCTGATGTTCATCACCCTGTTGTTCCTGTTCAGGACCTACCGCAAGCCAATTGTCATCCTATTGATGTTGCCGCTTATCTTTATCGGAATCGTACTGGGATTAATCTTGCTTGGTAAATCATTCGACTTTTTCTCAGTTCTCGGCCTACTGGGATTGATTGGTATGAATATCAAGAATGCAATTGTATTGGTAGACCAGATCGATATAGAAGCAGCTTCCGGAAAAGCCCCCCTAAATGCCGTAATCAGTGCTACAACCAGCCGTATCATACCTGTAGCCATGGCGTCCGGAACTACGATTCTGGGTATGTTGCCGTTGCTATTCGACGCTATGTTCGGTGGTATGGCGGCAACCATCATGGGTGGTCTGCTGGTAGCCTCAGCATTGACGCTGTTCGTGCTTCCGGTGGCATATTGCGCGATACATAAGATAAAAGAGTGAAAAGAAGAAATACAAGTAATCATGAAGAAGAAGATATTCATAATCACCCTACTCTGTTGCTTCGGCATTAATGCCGGAGCGCAGCAATACCTCAGCCGCGAAGCATATCGTGACAAAGTAGAAGCCTACAGCCAGGTGCTGAAACAGCAGCGCCTGAAAACCATGGCAAGCACTGAAGCGCGAAAAATAGCAAATACCGGCTTCCTGCCACAAATAGACATCACAGCCGAAGGTACCGCCAACCTCAACCACCTGGATAAGTGGAACAGTCCGAAAGGTGAATACCGCCCCTACACCTATCAGGCACTCGCAACTTTGGCACAACCCCTCTATACCGGTGGTTCTCTGATAGCCCAGAAACGTATGGCGCAGGCTGACGAAGAATTAAGCCAGCTCACCACCGAACTGACTCTCGATCAAATTCATTATCAAAGCGATGCCGTTTACTGGAATGCTTCAGCCGCCTATGCCAGTCTTGAGGCTGCTGCTACATTTCAGGATATAATAAAGAAGCAGCACGATATTATTCAGGATCGTTTCAACGATGGCGCTATCAGTCGTACAGACCTGCTGATGATTTCCACCCGCCAGAAAGAAGCTGAATTGCAGTATATCAAGGCCCGCCAGAACTATACCCTTGCTCTGCAACAACTGAACATTCTGATGGGAGTAGCACCCAATACCCCTGTAGATAGCCTAAGTGAAATCAGTATAGCCAGTGAACCCGTCGACATTCTTGGACTTGACGATGTACTTCCACGCCGTGCCGATTATGCCAGCACAACGGTAAACATAGCCCGAAGTGAAGCACAACGCCATGCCGCCCTCAGCAAGTACAATCCTCAGGTAAGCATGTTCCTTGCCACAGGTTGGGATACCGGTATCACGTACATGGGACAGGAAATCCCCCATACGCCTGTAGCCGGAGTAAACGTCAGTATCCCCATCTTCCGTTGGGGGGCGCGTTTCAAGACAAACCGGCAACAGAAAGCATTCATTGGTATCCAGAAGCTGCAACAAAGTTATATCACTGATAATATTCTTGAAGAACTCTCCGCCGCCACTACAAAACTGACGGAAACAGAGCAACAAGTAAAGACAGCAAAGGAAAATATGGATCTTGCCGAAGAGAACCTGGACCTTGTCACTTTCTCTTATAACGAAGGAAAATCCAGCATGGCAGATGTCTTGTCCGCACAATTATCATGGACACAGGCGCATACGAACCTGATTAATGCATATCTGGCAGAGAAAATGGCAGTGGCAGAATACAGAAAAGTGATTAGTGAATAAAGATTCAGGCGCGGATTACACGGATTCTTTTATTGCAACAAAAGAATCCGTGTAATCCGCGCCTGAAAAAGAGTCCGCGTTCGTCCGCCTCAATCCGCGTCGTCCGCGTATCTATTCTCCTTATCCCAGGAACGAGATCAGCACACCCGCAGCCACCGCCGAACCGATAACACCGGAGATATTACTGGACATACAGTAATTCAGCACATGGTTCTTCGGATCATACTTCGTAGCAATCTCATTACATACACGACTTGCCATAGGCACAGCACTCAGTCCCGTTGCACCAATCAGCGGATTGATCTTCTTCTTGCTGAAGAGATTGAACAGCTTCACAAAGAAGATACCACCCGTAATGGAAAGTGCAAATGCAAGGAAACCACCTATAACAATACCAATGGTTGTCCAGTTCAGGAACGCTTCGCTTGTCATAGTTGCGCCTACACTCAATCCTAAGAAAATAGTCGCCGCATTCATAATGCTATTGGCAGCTGCATCAAACAAACGGCTGGTATCCGCACCGATTTCCTTAATCAGGTTACCGAACATCAACATACCGATCAAAGGCACTGCCGTCGGTACAAAGAGAGCGACTACCGTAGTCACTGCTATCGGGAAAATGATTTTCAGTACACGCAGATTCTTGATTTCCGTCTTCGAGGGATAGAGTTTTTCCTGTTCCTTCATATTGATCATCAGCTCCTTCTTAGAACAGAACAACTTCACTACCAACGGAATAATCACCGGAACCAACGCCATGTAAGAATAGGCGGCAATAGCAATCGGGCCCAACAAATGCGGAGCCAACTTGATAGTCGTAAAAATTGCAGTCGGGCCGTCAGCACCACCAATGATACCGAGAGCACCTGCTTCCTGCGGTGTAAAACCAATCATCACTGCACACAACAGTACTGTAAAGATGCCCAACTGCGCTGCGGCCCCGAATATGGAAAGATGCAAATTACGGAGCATCGGTCCAAAGTCCGTCAAAGCACCCACACCCATAAAGATGATGGGGGGCAGGAAACCTGTCTTAATCAACATATAATAGATGAAGTTCATCAATCCCAAGTCGTGTGCAATTTCATGCAACGGCATTTCCCAGATGTTCTTCAACGCCCCATTTACCATTACCATTCCGTTTTCATCCGCCTGAATGACACCCATTTCGCCACCGGGAAAGTTGGCGATGAGCACACCGAAAGCGATAGGTACCAGCAATAACGGTTCGTAATGCTTCTTGATACCCAGATACAGCAGGATGAAAGCAATGGCATACATCACCAGAAACGACGGGTCTTCAATGATATTGCTGAAGGCCGTCATACCGTAGAGTCTTCCAAATATATCTTCCATGCTGCGTTATCCTATCTTCATTAATACATCATCTTCTGAAATGGTATCGCCCGGAGTAGCACAAATAGCAGTAACTGTTCCGTCGAAATCGGCACGGATGGCGTTATACGTCTTCATAGCTTCGATGTAGCAAAGCAAGTCACCTTTCTTCACCTTGTCGCCCACCTTCAACGGAGTTTCCTGCGCATTCTTCGTCAGGAAGAATTTTCCTTCCAACGGAGCAACCACATCCTGACCTTCGCCTACGGGAGCTTCCACTTTTGCTGTAGCATCTGCCGGCAAATCAATATCACCGTAAGCTACCGTTACGCGATAAGCCTGTCCATCTACCTGTACGGTAAGTGTCTTTGGTTTGGCATCATCCAGCGGGGATTTGTTTAGTTCCGCCTTCCGTTTTTCCACGTCTGCCAAGAAGTCTTCTTTCGCCTTGCCACTCTTGTATGCTTCGTATTGTGCCGGATGCATGGCATATTCGAAGAGTTCTTCATCATCTTCACCCAAATCCCATTTGTTCTCTTTCATCATCTTGCGATACTTATCGAGCGCATCCGGATAATTATCCTGTGGGTTTCCGGTAAAGAACTTACGGCCTTCACGTTCGGCTTTCTCAATGATTTCGGGAGCCAGCGTACCCGGCAATTTGCCAGCTTTACCTAACAGCATATCCCAGATATCATCAGCAATCATACCCCAACGTTCCTTACCTTTTTCCATAGCAATCACGTTCATCATCGCCAGATTCTTAACATACTGGCTGAACGGAGTTACCAACGGAGGATAACCTACGCGCGGCCATACGTAAGCCACTTCATTGAACAGCTTGATTAGCAACTGATCCTGCGTCATAAACGGCAAGTTACGTTTCGCCTTATATTTATTGATAGATTCCAGATTGGACTCCAAGTCAGCCATCAAGCTACCCATCATACCACCCGGAAGTCCCGGACCGATCAACAAGGAGTTCATCAAGCGATTCTTCGGACTGATATACAAACCGAGGAAGTCATCCATAAATTCCTGAATCAATGCACGCACCTTCATGTATGCTTCCATATTCACCTCAGGAACCTGGAAACCTGCATCTTTCAGCATAGCCTGCACACTCAGCAAGTCAGCGTGTCCCGTACCCCATGACAACGGTTCCATGCCCACGTCAATATAATCGCAACCAGCCTCGCAAACTTCGAGGATACTTGCCATATTGAAACCGGGACCTGCATGACTATGATATTGAATAGGGATTTCGGGATGTGCAGCCTTGATATTAGCCACAATCTTGCCCAGCGATACCGGACGTCCGATACCTGCCATATCCTTGATACAGATTTCATCAGCACCCGCCTTGATGAGCTCTAACGCCATATTGGTGTAATATTCTACTGTATGGATGGGCGAATGGGTGATACAGAGCGAACACTGGGAAATCATTCCGGCTTCTTTAGCGTAAGCGATGGAAGGAATAATGTTACGGGTATCGTTCAGTCCACAGAATGTACGTGTAATGTCCGTCCCCTGCACTTTCTTCACTTTATAAAACAGCTTACGTACATCGGCAGGTACGGGGCTCATGCGAAGACCGTTCAGTGCACGGTCCAACATGTGAGTTTGTATACCAGCCTCATGAAACGGCTTCGTCCATGCACGTACAGCTTTATTAGGATTTTCACCAAACAATAGATTTACCTGTTCAAAACCTCCGCCATTGGTTTCTACGCGGGCAAAACAGCCCATCTCAACAATAGCGGGAGCAACCTTCACCAGCTGGTCTACGCGGGGCACATATTTTCCGGCACTCTGCCACATGTCCCTGAAAACCAGGCTGAACTTAATTTCCTTTTTCATACTAAATAAATAGGTGTGTGTTTTTTATTAAAGATTATCATTTTATTTTCTCGACCTTGGCTACCTTACCCTTGCCTTGTGTCACCACTGTTACAGCGGCACTGATAGCAGCCAAAATATTTCCGGGAATTGCGGCAGGACCTTGCGTACCTTTCTTATCCGGCACCACCTCTTCGGGGGCGTACTTGTTTACCAGAAGAATAAGTCCTTTACCTAAGTAGATTACAATCAGCAGGATAGCGAACACTGTCGTCATACCTACTACCATCAGCAGAAGCGCTGTGTTGAGATTTTCCATATTATAAATTATTAGTTATTCGGTCTGTTTTACAAAAAATCGTCCGAAATTAGCGAATATTTATAGAAGAAAGGCAGAAAAAAATGATAAAAGATGCTAAAACAAAAGTTCCCGTACTGCCAAAAGATAGTACGAGAACCATTCATTCTAACGAAACACCAGTAATAACCGGAGCACCTGGGAGATTATCCTAAAGGATTTTCATCCAGACCACCTTCACCGGAACCGCCGCTGGGATTGCCGGAACCGCTATTTCCAGTGTTAGTAGAGGTTTTTCCCCACTCTTCCCAAACAATCTTGGTATTTACCATGCTGCGAGTAGTCACTTGATTACCACTGTTACGTTCCACTTCAGGAAGAAAACGAACGCGTACCCCTTTAATCAACGAGGCACTTACCTCCTCAGCCGTCGGTACTCCTCTTTTAGCGGAGGTAGCCGTGTAATAGAAAGTGCCCACACCGTCTATTTTCACGGTACGTCCCTGTCCCATATAACTACTTAATACCCGTCCAAGATTTTCCATCACCGCATACGTGTCACCACGGGTCACGGTAGAGATGACAGACAGCTCATCTGCCACTTCGCGGGTAGTAACCGCCTTGCCCCAGGTTACTGATTGAGGATACCACAAATTGTTAATTGGTTTTTTGATTCTTCTAAAAAAAGCCATAATCGTAATGTTTTTAAATGATTAATTTAATAATGTATATTCTATCTCTTTTATCTCATCCGAGAAGCGGAAGTTTTCAGCGTGAGGCCTCAACGATTCAGCTATCTGCTTTTCTCAAATTCGATGTTGCAAAGTTAAGGCGAGAAACAAGAGAAAACAAGAAAATGGCATCTACAACCGATTTACATAAACCGCTCAAAAACAGAATATTACAAAAACGACATCTCTACAAGGAAATGTAGAATAGAGGCATAAAACAGGAAGAATAGAACGACAATCTCTACAAGTAAAAGACGTAAGTTACTGATAATTAAGTCACCTATTTATTCCTATCTCTACAACAACAGTCACCATAGACTAACCTTTACAATATGACATCATTTATATTTTAACAGGGTCAAATGATAAATTCAAAACATTGGCAAGCATTTCCAACTTTCTACTTAAAGCAATATCAGTTAAACCATCACTGTAAAGAAATCATCAAAACCAAAAACATTCTGTTTCCACTACCGATCGACCACAAGTCATCCCCCTCTCAGAACACCTTCTACAGTGGGGGTATCTAAGTATCATACTGAGGTACCCTAAGTATCATACTGAGACTACCTAAGTATGATACTTAGATACCCTCGATATAAGACCGAAACTGGTTTACTCTTGGGGAACACCCCAAAAAAGGAAATGAGCAGTCACATTTTGTTGAAATAAATACACGAATCATCCTTTACTTCCGCAGAAAGTTGGTGACTTCCAACCGCAGCCAGCTCGCCATGATCTCCGAAACGCCCCATTTGCGTAAAATTGATGCGTTGCGGCATAATCAGATAGAGAAGAAGTCTATTTTATGGTTCATCCGACACAGGTTGCTTCTTCTACAAGTTCACCATCTTCATAAATGTGCTTAATATGTTCTATCACATTTGTTCGAGACGTTTGGTAAAGGTCGCTCATTTGTGTTGGGTTAGCCATACGGTATCTTCGTCCATTCGCACTTCTATGTGTGTCTGTCCGTCCGCACTCTGATAGATGATGATATTGCTCCAAAATAGATGAAGATATATATCTGCCAGGTATCAGCACCCCCCAATAACCCCGTCCACCGTCTCCCCATCCTTGAACAGCGTCTCGTCCGCCTGCGCCAACCGCTTCTTCAACCGGAACTTCTGTTGCGAAACCGAAGCGGGCGACACGGCAATAAGCGTAGCCACCTGTGCATTCGTGAAACGCAGGCGCATCAGCAGGCAAAGTTGCAGGTCGGCAGGAGTCAATAGCGGGAAACGCCCGGTGAGCCGCCGGGTGAAACCATCGTACACGCGGTCGGCGAGCAGGGACAGGTGTTCCCAGTCTTTATCAGAAAGGAACTTGGGTTGACGGCGCAGGCGTTCCACCATGTCGTCACGGTCTATCAATGCGGAAGTAAGAGTCTGTACTTGCTTATCAAGCAGACTGATGCGCCCGTTCCGTTCCTTCAGCAATTCCGCTTCGCGGGGCAAGGGGCGGTTTTCATAATTCTTGAGGCGGAGGCGAAGGGACTCGTTTTCATCACACAACAAGTTGCCATGCACCATGAGATTGGTCAACGACCGGTGTACTTCCTCCCGTTCCTCATCCGTCAGCGACATTTCCTTCAGGCACTCCTGCAATTCATTTTTTTCAAGTTCATTGTTGCGCAGACGCTGTTCATTCTCGCTCAGCTCAATAAGATAACGGCGGTGCTTACGGTCGGTCGAAAACTTTATATCTCTTATGGAAAGCCATACGTTCAAGCCTATCATCAGTGCGGTGAATGCTTCCCAGAAGAATCGCTTCCGTTTGTCGGCAGGCATCAGGCGGACGAGCTTTCCATCGGAGAGTTCTTTTACCCGGTCATATTCCCGGTGCAGGTCCGCCAACAAACGTACGGCGTGAGCACTGTCGGCTGCACCGGTATTCGCCAAAGAATCGGCACGGACAAGGGATTGTTCATAATTCAACAAGGTTGGATTGGCAGGGGCGGAACAGGCCGTCAGTCCCAGTAGAAAAACCAGGAGAAAGAATGCATGCATAGGTTTCATCATCAGATGTGTTTACTTAATTCGGAGCGCAAAGATAGGGCATTCTCTCCACAATAAAGGTACAAAACGGGAAAAAGGCGACAGACTGTCGGCAACTTTCCTCCCCTTTCTTTGTTCTTTCAACAAGAATGAACTACTTTTGTGACACCCGCGTGTCGACCATCCGGTTTACTCCCGCAGGCGTGAACGAAAAACAGAATTCAGTTATGGAGAATGTGAAAAGAGTACCTTATGGCGTTTCCAACTTCGTGGAAGTAGTGGAACAAAACCAGTATTATGTGGACAAGACGATGTATCTGCCCCTGTTGGAACAGCAACCCAGTAACCTTTTCTTTATCCGTCCGCGCCGTTTCGGGAAAAGCATTTTCCTGAGTATGCTGCGGGCGTATTACGACATCGCGCATAAGGATAAGTTTGAAGCACGTTTCGGAAAATTGTGGATAGGGCAACACCCTACACCCTTGCAGGGAACATTCCAAGTAGTCTCCCTCGACTTCTCGCGCGCCAGTGGCGGAAGCGGTTCCATGCCGCAGAAACCGGTGCACACCTCTACCTCATCATCGACGAGTATGACAATTTCACCAACGTAGTCCTCAACGAGCAAGGCAATGAAATTTATCACGCCCTGACTCATGCCAGCGGATTCTATCGCGAGATATTCAAAAAATTCAAGGGTATGTTCGAGCGCATCTTCATGACCGGCGTCAGTCCCGTAACCCTGGACGACCTGACCAGCGGATTCAATATCGGATGGAACATCAGCACGGACTACCAGTTCAACATGATGCTGGGGTTCAGCGAGACCGACGTGCGCGAAATGTTCCTATATTATAAGGAAGCAGGGCAACTGCCGGCCGACACCGACATCGATGCCATGATAGCGGAAATCAAACCGTGGTATGACAACTACTGCTTCGCCAAAGAAAGCCTGACGCGCGACCCGAAGATGTTCAACTGCGACATGGTGCTCTATTATCTGCGCAACTACATGACCCTGGGCAAATCCCCCGAACAGATGATAGACCCCAACACCCGCACTAACTACAACAAGATGAAGAAACTCATCCAACTGGACCGCCTGGATGGAAACCGCAAGGGAGTGCTGCGCCGCATCACCGAAGAAGGAGAAATCGTCACCAACCTGACAACTACTTTTCCGGCAGCCGAAATAGCCAATCCGGAGATATTCCCCAGCCTGCTGTTCTATTACGGCATGCTCACCATCACCGCTACCCGCGGGCAGCGCGTAGTCCTCAGCATTCCCAACAACAACGTACGCAAGCAATACTACGAATTCCTATTAGAAGAGTATCAGAATAAACGATATATCAGCCTGAACAACTTGACGGACTTATTTGACGGAATGGCCTACGACGGCCGTTGGCGCGAAACCTTTGAGTTCATCGCCCATGCTTACAAGGAAAACTCTTCCGTGCGCAGCATGATTGAAGGCGAACGCAATATCCAAGGCTTTTTCACCGCCTACCTCAGCACGAATGCCTATTACCTGACAGCCCCCGAAGTAGAGTTAAACCACGGTTACTGCGATATGTTCCTGATGCCCGACCTGTTGCGCTACGACGTGAGACACAGCTATATACTGGAGTTGAAATATCTACCTGCGAAAGACTTTGATACAAAGGCCGAAGCGCAGTGGTAGGAGGCTGTAGAGCAAATACATCGCCATGCGGCAGGTTCTCGCGTGCGACAGCTCATAAAGGACACGCAGCTTCATTGCATCGTAATGCAGTTCCGGGGTTGGGAGTTGGCACGCATAGAAGAGGTATAGTCTGCTCGTACTGCATCAACCACATACCGGACAGATACAAAATATCCCGCATAGCCTTTCACCATGCGGGATATTTATTTTCACCCCCGTGATAAATCAGAACTCGCTCGTAAAGTGGAATTTTATATTCTTGAAGTCCATCTGAGCCATTTGAAGCACATAACCGCTATCAGCCAGGAATACATCTCTGCCCTCACGGTCTTTCGCCATATACTGATACTTACGCTTCTTGAATGCTTCCAGTTCTTCAAGATTATCGCTCTCTATCCAGCAAGCCTTATAAAGGCTCAACGGCTCCCAACGACACTTCGCGCTGTATTCATTCTCCAGGCGATACTGGATAACCTCAAACTGCAACTGCCCTACCGTACCGATAATCTTCCGGCCGTTGAACTGGTTGACAAACAACTGTGCCACACCTTCGTCCATCAACTGGTCGATACCCTTGGCAAGCTGCTTCTGTTTCATCGGGTCAGCATTCTCGATATACTTGAACATCTCCGGTGAGAAACTCGGCAGACCACGGAAATGAAGCATTTCCCCTTCTGTCAGCGTATCACCGATCTTAAAAGTACCGTTATCCGGCAAGCCGATGATATCACCCGCCCAAGCCTCGTCAACAGTCGTCTTACGCTGTGCCATGAACTGTGTGGGCGAAGAAAAACGCATCGTCTTTCCATGACGCACATGCAGATACGGTGCATTACGCGTAAACTTACCTGAGCAAATCTTACAGAATGCGATACAAGAACGATGATTCGGGTCGATATTCGCCGTAATCTTAAAGACAAATCCGGTGAATTTAGGCTCTTCCGGTTCCACTTCACGTTCTTCCGCCTGTACAGGACGAGGACTTGGAGCGATCTCTACAAAGCAATCCAGCAATTCTTGTACACCAAAGTTATTCAGAGCCGAGCCAAAGAATACAGGTGCCAGTTCACCTTTCAGATATTCTTCTTTATCAAATTCAGGATAAACTCCATCTATCAATTCCAACTCACCACGCAACTTATCAGCCAATTGCGCACCGATTTGCTTATCCAGTTCTTCGGTATTGATATCGACCTCCACCTTCTCCGTCACTACCTGCTTGGAGGGCTGGAAAAGATTCAGATTGTTTTCATAGATGTTATAAACCCCCTTAAAGCGCACACCACTTTCGATTGGCCAAGTTAACGGACGTACATGAATAGCAAGCTCTTCTTCCAGCTCGTCCAACAAATCGAAAGGATCTTTGGCCTCACGGTCCATCTTATTGATGAATATAATGACCGGCGTATTACGCATACGGCACACTTCCATCAGCTTACGCGTCTGCGTTTCCACACCCTTTGCACCATCCACTACGATGATAACGCTATCTACAGCGGTCAGCGTGCGGTAAGTATCTTCGGCAAAGTCCTGATGACCGGGAGTATCGAGAATATTAATCTTATAATCTTTGTAATCAAACTCCATCACAGAGGTGGTTACAGAGATACCACGCTGCTTCTCTATATCCATCCAGTCCGATGTAGCCGTTTTCTTTATCTTATTACTCTTTACGGCACCAGCCACCTGAATCTGCCCACCGAAAAGCAATAGCTTTTCAGTCAAAGATGTTTTACCGGCATCCGGATGCGCGATAATCGCAAAGGTTCTTCTCCTCTCAATTTCGTTATTATTGGCCATATATAAAATTTGGTATAATATTATTATTGGGCATTCAGTTTTTCAATACATACTTTCAGACTCTCTTCCCAATGAGGTACTTCAATGCCGAAAGTCTTTTTAATCTTCGTCTTATCCAATACGGAATAATGCGGACGGGGCGCCTTTGCCGGATATTCATCCGTATGCAACGGACTAACCTTACATGTCGTAATGCCTGCAATGCGGTGAATAGCCACCGTAAAGTCATACCATGAACATACGCCTTCATCGCTGAAATGATAAATGCCCGGTACAATACCCTGATTGATGGCTGCATAGATGGCAACCGCCAGGTCTTTCGCATACGTCGGCGTACCAATCTGGTCGAAAACAACTCCCAAAGATTCACGTTCACGTCCCAGACGAATCATCGTTTTCACAAAGTTGTTTCCATAAATAGAGTATAACCATGCTGTACGAATTACCATCGCTTTCTCACAATTCTGCATAACCTCCTTTTCTCCACCCAGCTTAGTAAAGCCATAAACTGAATTAGGACAGGGTTCGCAATCTTCTTTATAAGGTATATGCGCTGTTCCATCAAAAACATAATCCGTAGAAACCTGTATCATAGCAGCACCATGGGCCTGTGCAGCACGTGCCAGTATTCCCGGAGCTTCCTGATTCAGTTTGCGGCACAATTCTTCATTATCTTCCGCCTTGTCAACTGCTGTGTAAGCAGCGCAATTCACTACAACATCAATCTGATTCTCTGCAATGCAAGCCTGTACAGCTCGTTCGTCACAGATATCCAATTCCTGTACATCAGTAAAAAAATAAGTGTGTTGCGGATTCTCTTTTGCAAGAACTTGCATCTCGTTGCCAAGTTGTCCGTTGGCTCCGGTTACTAATACTCTCATGCTTTATCTATTATTTACAATTTACTATCTTCGAAAGTTATTCCGGTTATTCATCCAGTTTCAACTCCCCTTTCTTGTCCTTTTCGTAATAATTGGCAAGCAAAGAAATGAAACTGCTGATGGCCTCTATCGCCTTTGCGGTTCCCTCCGTGATTTCTTTCTTCTGCAAGCGTAGCAATAAAACACCATACAAGGCTTCAAAACAAGTTTCCAGTTCCGGCTCCTCCTGCTTCCCACTCTTCTGACGAAGTTCTACGATGAAGGGCAATGCTTTGAAATAAGCCGCACTATAATAAGGATACTTCGGTGACGCCAACAGTTCTACGTGCAATTCCGTCAAATTCACTATTACATTACGATTGATTTGCAGATGTCCCTTTTCCTTCACTCCTTCTGCACGCATCATATCTATCAGATTACCATACCATTCTTCGAGTGCCGGATGTTCTTCTTCCGGATAACGGGAGATAATGCTTTCGCGGATCTTATCAATATCGCACCCGTTGGCACGTATCAAATCTTCCACTTGCCACATATATATAAGGTATTCCGCGATATTCTTCGCTTTCAATTGTTGCGCTATCTTCATGATTCTATAGTTTCTTCTCAGTAAAGTGACTCACCCATCAACGTAAACACCAACCCAAACACAGACACAACAATGACAATGCCTCCAATGATACGATTCAATATCCAGATGCCGCGCAGGTTGAATTGCGTACGGACTTTATTAACAAAGAAAGTAATGCCGAACCACCATGCTAATGCTCCCAGTGCAATAGCCAGATATCCGGTAACCGCTTCGAACACCAATACCCCCTCACTGACGAAGGCAAAGCGTGCAAAGAGTCCGATAAAGAGGAATATAATAAGTGGATTGGATAATGTGACGGCAAAGGCGGTAATGAAGTTATGAAAATAAGAGCCTTTGTTGGTTGAGACGGGACGGATGGACTGGACGGGATTACTGCGAAACGTATAAATACCAAACGCTAACAGCATGATGCTTCCGAACAACTGCAAATAAAAGATATTTTTATTTACGTAATCGAATACGAAGCTCATTCCGTACCCTGTCAGCAAGGCGTAAGCAATGTCACTCAACGAGGCTCCCAGTCCTGTTATGAAACCATACCAACGCCCCTTATTCAACGTACGCTGGATGCACAACACACCCACGGGTCCTAATGGTGCAGACACAACTACCCCAATAATAAAACCCTTCCATAATATATCGAATATGGTCCTTATCTCAATCATGGCTGCAAATATCGTACTTTTTTATGAGACGAGCCAATTGTGTTAACGTTTTTTCGACTGATTATTATAAAACGCTCAATACTTTACTTTTGACATCCCTCTATTTTTTATTCCTTTTCTTTCTCTGCACCAACGATTTTATATATCTTTGCGCCAAAGAACGAAAAATCAAAAATATCAGTATGATTCTTTTTTTCAGAACCCCATCCAAGAGCGTGATGGCCGTAGAATGTGACCACGCACTCACCCAGGCAGAAAGCGACAAACTCTGCTGGCTTTTTGGAGAAGCCACCCCCGAAAGTGAAGAAAACCTGAAAGGACATTTCGTTGGTCCACGCCGCGAAATGATTACTCCTTGGAGTACAAATGCTGTGGAAATCACCCAGAATATGGGTTTGAGCGGTATATCACGCATCGAAGAGTATTTCCCCGTAAAGGACGAAAACGCCGACCGCGACCCGATGCTGCAACGCATGTACAAGGGACTGGATCAGGAAGTATTCACCACCAACCGTAAGCCGGAACCGATCGTCCACATCGAAGACCTGGAAGCTTACAACGAAAAAGAAGGTCTGGCACTCTCTAAAGAAGAGATGGACTACCTCAAGAAAGTAGAACAAGACCTTGGACGTAAACTGACCGACTCCGAAGTATTCGGTTTCGCCCAGATCAATTCCGAACACTGCCGCCACAAAATCTTCGGCGGGACATTCATCATCGATGGTGTGGAACAAGAGTCTTCCCTCTTCCAAATGATTAAGAAGACTACACAGGAAAATCCGAATAAAATCATTTCAGCTTATAAAGATAATGTAGCCTTTGCCGAAGGTCCGGTAATTGAACAGTTTGCTCCGGCAGACCATTCAAAGCCCGACTATTTCCAGGTAAAAGATATTAAGAGTGTTATCTCACTGAAGGCTGAAACACACAACTTCCCGACTACCGTAGAACCGTTCAACGGTGCATCTACCGGTACAGGTGGAGAGATTCGTGACCGTATGGGTGGCGGTAAAGGTTCCTGGCCAATTGCCGGAACTGCCGTTTACATGACTTCATATCCCCGTACAGACGAAGATCGTCCCTGGGAAGAAATCCTTCCAGTACGCCAATGGCTGTATCAGACTCCCGAACAGATTCTGATCAAAGCATCCAATGGTGCCAGCGACTTCGGTAACAAGTTCGGTCAACCGCTGATCTGTGGTTCTGTACTGACTTTCGAACATTGTGAAGAAGCTACGAGCTACGAGCTACGAGCTACAAGTTCAGCGCAGCCACTTGTAGCTGGTAGCCCCGTAGCTGGTAGCTCCACCACCTACGGTTACGACAAAGTAATCATGCTTGCCGGTGGTGTGGGTTACGGTACGAAACGTGACTGCCTGAAGGGTGCTCCCGAAGCCGGTAACAAAGTTGTCGTGATTGGTGGTGATAATTACCGTATCGGCTTGGGTGGCGGTTCCGTATCTTCAGTAGATACCGGACGCTACAGCAGCGGTATTGAGTTGAACGCCGTACAGCGCGCCAACGCAGAAATGCAGAAACGTGCCTACAATGTGGTACGTGCCCTCTGCGAAGAAGACAACAATCCGGTGGTATCCATCCACGACCATGGTTCAGCCGGACACGTAAACTGTCTCTCCGAATTGGTGGAAGAATGTGGTGGCGTGATAGACATGAGTAAATTGCCCGTAGGTGACAAAACCTTGTCTGCCAAAGAAATTATCGCCAACGAAAGCCAGGAACGTATGGGATTGCTGATTGAAGAAGAAGCTATCGAGCATGTACGTAAAGTGGCTGAACGTGAACGTGCCCCAATGTATGTGGTAGGTGAAACTACCGGCGACCATCGCTTCGCTTTCCAACAAGCTGACGGTGTACGTCCGTTCGATCTTGCCGTAGAACAGATGTTCGGTTCGTCTCCCAAAACTTACATGGTGGACAAAACCGTGGAACGCCACTATGAAATGCCTAAATACGAACAATCCAAGTTGCACGAATATCTGACGAACGTATTGCAGCTGGAAGCTGTTGCCTGCAAAGACTGGTTGACCAATAAGGTAGACCGCTCTGTAACCGGCAAGATTGCCCGCCAACAATGTCAGGGTGAATTGCAATTACCGCTGAGTGACTGTGGCGTGGTTGCTCTCGACTATCGTGGTGAAAAAGGTATCGCTACTTCACTGGGACATGCTCCGCAAGCTGCACTGGCAGATCCGGCTGCCGGTTCAGTACTTTCTGTCAGCGAAGCACTGACCAACCTGGTATGGGCTCCGATGGCTGAAGGAATGGACAGTATTTCACTCTCCGCCAACTGGATGTGGCCTTGCCGCTCACAGGAAGGTGAAGATGCACGTCTCTACACCGCCGTAAAAGCATTGAGCGACTTCTGCTGTGCACTGCAAATCAATGTGCCTACCGGAAAAGACTCTCTGTCCATGACTCAGAAGTATCCCGACGGTAGCAAAGTAATCTCTCCGGGAACCGTCATCGTTTCCGCAGGCGGTGAAGTTTCTGATGTGAAGAAAGTGGTTTCTCCCGTACTTGTCAACAACGAAAAGACAACGATTTATCATATCGACTTCAGTTTTGATACACTGAAACTGGGTGGTTCGGCCTTTGCGCAATCATTGGGCAAGATTGGCGACGAAGTACCCACTGTACAAGATGCCGAATATTTCCGCGACGCTTTCCTTGCCGTTCAGGAACTGGTGAACAAAGGACTGATTCTTGCCGGGCACGATATTTCTGCCGGTGGTCTGATTACTACCTTACTCGAAATGTGCTTCGCCAATGTAGAAGGTGGTATGGAAATCAATCTCGACAAGATGAAGGAACACGACCTCGTGAAACTCCTGTTTGCCGAGAACCCGGGTATTGTTATCCAGGTAAGCGACAAGCATAAGGAAGAAGTAAAACAAATATTGGAAGATGCCGGAGTAGGTTTTGTGAAGATTGGTAAGCCGACCGATGAACGCCACATCCTCGTATCTAAAGATGACGCTACTTATCAGTTCGGTATCGACTATATGCGTGATGTTTGGTATTCTACTTCTTACCTACTCGACCGCAAGCAATCTATGAACGGTTGCGCCAAGAAACGTTTCGAGAACTACAAGATGCAGCCACTGGAATTCGCTTTCATGCCCGGCTTCAAAGGTAAATTCTCTCAATACGGTATCGACCCGAACCGCCGTACACCGACAGGCATCCGCGCAGCAATCATCCGCGAAAAAGGAACGAACGGTGAGCGCGAAATGGCTTACTCCCTGTATCTGGCAGGCTTTGATGTGAAAGACGTCACCATGACCGACCTTATCAGCGGACGTGAGACATTGGAAGACGTGAACCTGATTGTTTATTGTGGTGGTTTCTCCAACTCAGACGTATTGGGTTCTGCCAAAGGTTGGGCAGGAGCTTTCCTCTTCAATCCGAAAGCTAAAGAAGCACTCGACAAGTATTACGCACGCGAAGATACGCTTTCATTGGGTGTTTGTAATGGTTGCCAGTTGATGATGGAATTGAACCTCATCAATCCCGAACATAAGAAAAACGGTAAAATGCTGCATAATGAATCTCATAAATTCGAATCGAGATTCCTGGGACTTACCATTCCTACCAACCGCAGCGTAATGTTCGGCTCTCTAAGTGGCAGCAAACTCGGTATATGGGTAGCTCACGGAGAAGGAAAATTCTCTTTGCCTTACGACGAAGATAAATATAATGTGGTAGCCAAATATAGTTATGACGAGTATCCTGCCAATCCGAATGGCTCCGACTACTCCATAGCAGCCATAGCAAGTGCCGACGGACGCCATCTGGCTATCATGCCTCACCTGGAGCGCTCTATCTTCCCGTGGCAGAACGGTTGTTATCCTGCCGACCGCCTGCACAGCGACCAGATCACTCCATGGATGGAAGCCTTCGTCAATGCACGTAAATGGGTAGAAGAAAAGGTTAAGTAGTTCTGACTACAATCTATAAGTGAAACACAGGCGCAGGTTATAATATACAACTTGCGCCTGTTGTCGTCTAAACAATGCGAGGAATCGAACATTATTCTTCTTGCTTTCGTGTTGCTTTTATCAAACAAAATGCATATTTTTGCGTTAATTTCACAAATACCCCCAATAACGAACGACCGTAACTGTTATGAGAAAATTTATCATTTTCTTTTTATTCACATACATTTCCTCCTTCTGCATCGCCCAAACTTATAAATATCTTGGCGTAGAAGATGGCTTGAGCAACCGTAGGGTATATGCCATTCAGAAAGGGCCGAAAGGATATATGTGGTTCCTTACGCACAATGGCATTGACCGCTATGACGGAAAAAATTTCAAGCAATACCGGCTTATAGACAGCGAAATAGAAGTTAACTCCATGCTCAATCTGAGTTGGCTATATGTTGGTGTGGATGGAACACTGTGGGAAATAGGCAAAAAAGGAAGAGTATTCCGCTATGATGCCAAACATGATCGCTTTCAGCTTGTATACAAGCTACCTGATGAAGTGGTAAAAGGAAATCCGACTCCCGTAAGCTATGGATTTATTGATAGCAACAATATTGTATGGCTCTGTAACGAAGAAGCATTGTATCTCTACGATACGAATACTGAGAAAACTACCGTTATCAAAAACCATATCGGAGAAAGTATTACGGATATCGAGCAAATCGACCCTGAACATTATTTCATCGGTACAGACGTCGGTATACATCATGCCGAATTAAAAGACAACGTTCTCAACCTTTCTCCATGCAACTGGCTTGATAAACTGAAGATGCAAGTGAACGAGTTATATTTCCATAAAGCAAACCGCAAACTATTCATCGGTACGTTCCAGAAAGGCATTTATCTGTACGATATGAATATTCATCAAACTGTAGAGCTGAATGTCGGTTTGCAGGATGTCAGCATTACACGTATCAAAGCCTTCAATGACAAAGAAATATTGATAGCTACAGATGGTGCCGGTATATATAAAATGAATGTGGATACCTATGAGTGCACCCCCTACATCGTGGCGGATTACAATAGCTACAATGCCATGAACGGCAACAGTATTTACGACTTCTATGTAGATGATGAACGCATCTGGATGGCTAATTACCCTATCGGCATCACAGTACGTAACAATCAATATGCCAGTTACGAGTGGATCAAGCATTCTATCGGCAACAAGCAATCGCTTATCAATGACCAGGTGAATGCCATCATCGAAGATCACGAAGGTGATCTTTGGTTTGCTACCAATAATGGTATCAGTCTCTACTCCACTAAAACAAAGCAATGGCGCTCATTCCTCAGCGTGTTTGATAATGGCAACATAACCAAAAACCATGTTTTCATTTCTTTGTGCGAGGTATCACCCGGCATCATCTGGGCAGGCGGATACTCTTCGGGCATCTACCAGATCGATAAAAAACAGATGAAGGTGGAGTTCTTCACTCCTTCTACATTTGGCGATTGTGATATCCGCCCGGATAAGTACATACGTTCTATCATGAAAACTTCCGATGGTAACATCTGGTCCGGCGGCTATTATAATTTAAAACAAATAGATTTTGCACGCAAAAATATACGCACTTATCCGGGATTAAGCGGCATCACGGATATTAAAGAAAAGGATGCGCAACACATGTGGATAGGCACAGCCACAGGACTGTATCTCCTAAATAAGGAAACCGGTAAGTTTCAGAATATCTCGATGCCTATAGAGTCTTTTTATATCAACGCACTTTATCAGATAGCTGACAGTCTTCTGTATATAGGAACCAGTAATTCCGGATTGCTCATTTACAATTATCATAGAAAGTCGTTCGAGCATTTCCACAAAGACAACTGCCCGCTGATTTCCAACAACATATATACCATTCTTCCGGACGGGAATAAAAGTGTCCTGCTGAGTACCGAAAACAGCCTGACAAGTTATTACCCAGAGGGGAAAATTTTCCATAACTGGACCAAAGAGCAAGGATTGAAGAGCGATCACTTCAATGCATCATCAGGCGTACTGCGAAAAAACGGAAACTTCATTCTTGGAAGTACGGACGGAGCAATAGAGTTCCACAAAGATATGATGATTCCACGCAATTATGAGTTCAAAATGATATTCAGCGATTTGCGCGTATTCTATCAAACCGTTTACCCCGGCGATGAGGGTTCACCGCTGGAAGTGGACATAGATGAAACTCAAGTGTTAAAGCTGAAATACAATCAGAACATATTCTCTCTACGGATATCTTCTATCAACTACGATTATCCGTCATTGGTTCTGTATTCCTGGAAACTGGAAGGTTTCTATGACGGATGGAGCCGTCCTGAGAAAGATTGCATGATCCGGTTCACAAATCTGAGTCCCGGAAAATATACATTACGGGTACGTGCCATCTCCAGTGAAGACCGACGAATCGTTCTCGAAGAGCGTGACATGGAAATCATGATAGAACAGCCCTTATGGCTCAGCATATGGGCATTAATACTTTATGCCGCCGTGGTAGCCGCGATTGCCATTATCACATTGCGTGTCATTATCCTGCGCAAACAGCGTAAGGCTTCGGATGAGAAAATACGTTTCTTCATCAATACAGCGCATGATATTCGTACTCCGTTGACACTGATCAAAGCGCCACTGGAAGAACTCAGTGAAAAGGAAAATCTGACACCGAGCGGACGAAGCAATATGAATACTGCCATACGAAATGTGAACGCCCTGTTGCGACTGACGACCAATCTTATTAACTTCGAACGTGCAGACACTTATTCCAGTGCCCTATATGTATCCGAATATGAGTTAAGCACCTACATGGAGGAAATGATCAATGCTTTCCGGGCTTATGCCGACGTAAAACGTATCAGCCTGACTTATGAAAGTAATTTCCGCTACATGAATACCTGGCTTGACAAGGATAAGATGGATTCGATTCTGAAAAATCTGATATCCAATGCCTTGAAATATACACCGGAAGGTGGAAGCGTACATATCTATACAGCAGAAACAGAAGACTATTGGAGTGTGGAAGTAAAGGATACGGGTATCGGTATTCCGTCCTCAGAACAGAAAAAGCTCTTTAAAATACACTTCCGGGGTAGTAACGCCATCAACTCGAAAGTAACGGGTAGTGGTATCGGACTGTTACTGGTATGGAAACTTGTTCACCTGCATAAAGGCAAAATCAACTTTACGAGCACGGAAGGAAAAGGCTCCTGTATTAAGGTCACATTCCCAAAAGGTGAAAAACCTTATCGAAAAGCTATTCACAGTCCGAAACCGGGAAGTGAGAAAGTTGCTTATGCTGAATCGGGAGTGCCTAAGAATGTTACGCCAAACATTGCTTATGATGCAACCAAACAGAAACAACAGCAAAACAGTGATCTTCCGAAAATCCTGATTGTGGAAGATAATGATGAGTTGAGGGAATATCTCCGCAATACACTGTCGGACGACTATAACATACAAGTATGCAGCGATGGCAAACAAGCACTCGAAATAGTCAAGGAATATATGCCTAACATGATTATTTCGGATATCATGATGCCGGAAATGCGTGGAGACGAATTGTGTCATGTCTTAAAGAATGATATTGAAACCTCTCACATCCCCATCATTTTGCTCACAGCACTGAACAATGACCGCAACATCATTGAAGGATTGAAGACCGGAGCAGATGAGTATATTGTGAAGCCTTTCAATATAGGTATTCTCCGTGCTACGATATCCAACATCCTGACGAATCGCTCTTTGCTGCGACATAAATATGCTAATCTGGAACTGAATGATGATGAAGATGCCACAACTTGTACCAATTGTTCCACCGACCTTGACTGGAAATTCATTTCTTCCGTCAAGAAGCATGTGGAAGAAAATATGGATAACGGTGCACTCAATGTGGAAATGCTCTGTTCATTACTGAATATGAGTCGTACCAGCTTCTATAATAAAATAAAAGCCCTGACCGACCAGGCTCCGGCAGACTATATCCGATTGATACGTCTGAAACGTGCCGCACAACTACTGAAAGAGCAGAAATACAGTATAACTGAAGTTGCAGAAATGACTGGTTTCAGCGATGCGAAATACTTCCGAGAAGTATTCAAGAAGCATTTCAGTGTCAGCCCGAGCCAATATGCGAAACAGAAAGAAGAAGGGGAAGAAGGGGAATAAAGTGGTAGAGTGATATCATATTATCACATTATAACATTAAAACTATGAATATTTATTTAGAGGCATTCGGCCTTTTTTCTAAAATAGGAGTTTTCACTATCGGAGGTGGCTATGCCATGGTGCCACTCATAGAGGAAGAAATTGTGGAGAAACGAAAGTGGATCGCCAAAGACGATTTTATAGACTTACTTGCCATTTCCCAATCGACTCCTGGCATTCTTGCGGTTAACATTTCTATTTTCATAGGATATAAACTACGGGGAATTCGTGGTAGTCTGGTGACGACTTTAGGTACTATATTGCCATCATTCTTCATTATTCTTGCCATTGCTTTATTCTTCCATAACTTCAAAGACAATACAGTTGTAGAGCGCATTTTCAAGGGCATCCGCCCGGCGGTAGTCGCACTGATTGCCGCTCCTACATTCAGTATGGCGAAATCGGCAAAAATCAACCGTTACAATGTCTGGATACCCATTGTATCTGCACTGATCATCTGGTTGTTGGACTTCTCTCCTATCTGGGTAATCATCATCGCCGGTGTAGGAGGATACCTGTACGGACGGTTACACCATCCCAAAGTTGAAAGTTGAAAGTTGGCTGCGCATCATAAATCATAAATTATAAATTATAAATCTCCCATGCTTTATCTCCAGTTATTCTATACATTCTTCAAAATAGGTCTTTTCGGCTTTGGCGGCGGATATGCCATGCTTTCAATGATACAAGGTGAAGTAGTCACACGTTACGAGTGGCTGACACCGCAAGAGTTTACAGATATTGTAGCTATCAGTCAGATGACTCCCGGACCTATCGGAATCAATTCGGCAACGTATGTAGGCTTCACGGCTACCGGAAGTGTGTGGGGTTCTGTCATCGCTACTTTTGCAGTAGTGCTTCCTTCATTCATCCTGATGTTGGCTATCAGCAAGTTTTTCCTGAAATACCAGAAACACCCGGCTGTTGAAGCAGTATTCAGCGGATTACGTCCGGCAGTAGTAGGTCTTCTGGCATCAGCGGCCTTGATATTGATGAATACTGAGAATTTTAGTTCACCTAAAGAAGATATGTACTCGTTTATCGTCAGTTGCATCATCTTCCTGGTGGCTTTTGTGGGTACCCGGAAATATAAAGTCAATCCGATAGTGATGATTATAGTCTGCGGAATAGCAGGTTTCATATTGTATTAACAAAAAAGGTGAAGCTTATAGCTTCACCTTTTTGGCCACTACCTTCGACTCATTATGCAGTCGGTCGAGTGCTGTTACCACATAGCGATATTTAGTCTTTCCATTTTCATAGGGTAACTTATAGAAGTTATCCCGCGTGATGGCTACAATATGAGAAGGATCACTGATGTCCACTTTCTCTTTAGCATCGAAACGGTAAATCACATACTGTACGGCACGATCCATTTCATCCTTATACTTCGGTGCTGTCCAGAACAAAAGATATCCATCTTCTGTCCACACCGGTTTCATCTTGCGCACTTTATCCGGCGCTTCATTATCCATGAAATCAAAAACAGGAGGCAAGGCAGGATATTTGTGGTATTCAGCCATCAAAGCATCACGATACTTTCCAGCATTCTCCACCACTGCACTTGCAGGCCACTGACAACTTCCACCAATCGTCTGATAAGCACGTTGCAACGCCATCTTACGAGGAAGCTGGTTCATGGAAGGAGTCTGCGGATCAGCATTCTGCACCGTATTCATTACCGACTGACCAATGAACAAAGGACGATTTTCCGTATTCTTTGCCCACCACTTCACCAATGTCTCATAATCAGCTACCGGATGACCTATCTGCCAGTATATCTGCGGAATGTTATAGTCTATCCAACCTTCACGGGCCCAAAGAAGCACATCGGCATAAAGATCATCATAGTTTTGCAAACCGTTGGTCTTACTACCCAGCGGATCACTCTTCTGATTACGGTAAATACCAAACGGAGAAACACCGAACTTAACCCATGGCTTCAATTCACGCACTGTCTCATGAATTTTCTTTATTAACACATTGACATTGCTGCGACGCCAATCTGCTTTATTAGAAAATCCACCGCCATAACGGGCAAAGCTGGCATCATCCGGAAAGTCTACTCCCTGTTTAGGATAAGGATAGAAATAATCATCCATATGAATAGCATCAACATCGTAGCGGGAAACAATATCCGTAATCACCATACAGATGTGGCGACGGCTTTCCGGCAATGCAGGGTCGAAATAGACTTGATCACCGTAAGTAACAAACCATTCGGGATGGATATTATAAACATGGCCCGGCGCCAATTCATTCTTCAGTGAAGTCTTCACACGATAAGGATTAATCCAGGCATGAAACTCCATACCACGCTTGTGACACTCTTCAATCATAAACTCCATGGGATCCCAATAAGGATTGGGTGCTTGTCCCTGTACACCGGTCAGAAAGCGGCTCCACGGTTCCAGTTGCGAAGCATAGAGAGCATCAGCTTCGGGACGTACCTGAAAGATAATGGCATTAATGCCTGCCTCTTGCAGGGAGTTCAACTGACTGATCAGGGTCTGTTTCAACTTCTCGGTGGGAATTCCGCGGAATTGTCCGTTAACAGCTTGTATCCAGGCTGCACGAAATTCACGTTTGGGGTATCTTTCGGGTTGAAATTGCGCTGCCACTGTCAGAGAAAAGAGCAGGGCACATACGCACAAAAGGGTTCTTACTTTCATTCTATATAAAATCTGATTAGGGTTTATTCAATTCATTGGCCATTCAACAACTACACGGACGCCACTGTTGTACGAAGTATCCAGGTAAATCTTTCCATCTACAATATCCATCACCTGACGGGCAATGGAAAGTCCCAGACCTGTGCCGGGAGTAAAGCTATCTACTTTAAAGAAACGCTCGAAAACAGTTTCCTGATATTGCGGCTCAATGCCGATACCAGTATCTTCTATTATGAAACGTATGATATTATTCTCCTTATCTTCCTCACATTGCAGACGGATCACACCTCTCTCGGTAAACTTCCCGGCATTATCCAGCAAAAGGCTAAGCACACGTTTCAGCCAGGCACGTACAGTCTGTATCACCGGGGCGTCCGGAGAGGGAACCCATTGCAGTTCCACACCTTCTTTATGCTTCCCGCCCAACTCATCTATACATTCAAGACAGCAGGCATTTACATCCACCGCTTCTTTGGGCATATCCGCAGTCTGGGAGTCCATATCAGCAATATCTATAATATTATCAATCAGCTCCAGCAAATAAGCGCTGTTCTTCTCCACTTGGCCGGAATACTCACGGGCATCTTCCACATCCAAGCCTTCTTCGGCAAGCAATGCAGAAAAACCTACTACAGAATTAAGCGGTGTACGCAACTCATGCGTGACGTGCTGGATGAACGAGCTCTTAATGCGCCCCATCTTTTGCAATTCCTTACGGGCAACATCCAGTTTCCGGTTCATGGAAAGAGTACGAATATAGAGGTAAGTAACCAATATCAATAGCAGTAATATCACACAACCCGCCCCAAACACAAAAGCCAGACGCTCACGGCTCATTTTCTCACTCAGTTCCAGCTTCTCCATCTTCAGACGGTCAACCTCAAACTGAGCGGTATACTTGTTCAGCTGTTCATCCATCTCTGCCGTACGCACAGAATCATTCAACTGGGAATACTCTGCAAAAGCACGACATGCCTCCCTGTAATGTCCTATCTGTTCCAGCATAATGGCTTTTTGCCGATAGTTTCCCGGATAATAATTGCCTATCGAACGCTGGTAATTAATCAGAGAATCCATATAAGCCACAGCATTGCCTATGTTACCCAAGATCTGACTGCACATAATTTTATAGCCGAACCAGCCCTCCTGTGAAATAGACTCTTTATTTTTAAGATAATAAGCATTTGCTTCACGAATATAAGGTTCTGCCGCTTTCTCTCCTTTTACCCCCAAAACCGCAATAACCCGGAACTGATAATAGCGCATATACAGGGCTTCTCCTATTACAACATCCTTCCCCTCTACTGTCTTCCCCAACTGTCCCAACCGATCCAGATAAGGCACGGCGTCACTATATGCCTGACGTGCCAGATAAGTTTGAATGATATTGAGGGAAACCACATAAGCATCACGGTAATATTTGCCTTCTTCAAAGTGCTTCAGTGCACTGTCATAATATTCAAGGCATAGCTTTATATTCTGACCGAACACACGGTGATTATAACCTATACACATTTCACCGGATGCCATGCCATATTTATCTTTCCGTTTCTCAGCATCTTTACAGAGTAAATCCGTCTCCTTCATCGCCTCTTCCTGCATCCCCTTTTCAGTCATCCGCTGGATGTACTGCCTCCATGCCTGATAGCGATCGGTATTACGGTGGCAACGATCTGCCCAGTCCATATATTCATAAGTCATCAGGCGCAAACTGTCCGTATCTCCTAATTCATAATAATGATTTGTAAGAATAGCATAAGCGTCACTGATATTAGCCGTATCCTTCCGCTCTTTTGCCAATTCAAGGAAGTGCATACCCAAGGGTAGAAAATTCGGTTTGCCATTCGCTTTCCGTACACTGTCGGCAAGCGATTTCAGATCAACAGTCTCTTGTCCCATAACTGTCCCGAAACAAAAAAACAAGCATACCAACATGGCACACAAGCATATCCGAGGGTATTGCATAAGGATGATTGGTTTTTAAAGTGCGCATAAAAATAGTGCTTTTCCCGCTTGTATGTCAGCAACTATTTAAAAGTATAACAAATCTTAACCTGCCAATCATTATACATATTTGAATTGCAGTGATTATCTTTGTGCCTTAAATTCACTTTAGTGACTCAGATTATGACCAAAAACAACTCCATACTCATCAAAGGCGCACGCGTCAACAACCTGAAAAATATAGACGTAGAAATACCCCGGAACAAACTTGTCGTCATCACCGGGTTGTCCGGTTCGGGTAAATCCTCCCTGGCATTCGACACACTTTATGCTGAGGGACAACGTCGTTATGTAGAAAGCCTGAGCAGTTATGCCCGCCAGTTCCTGGGACGTATGAGCAAGCCTGAATGTGACTTTATCAAAGGGATTCCGCCGGCCATTGCCATAGAACAGAAAGTGAGCAGCCGCAATCCACGTTCCACTGTCGGCACCTCTACCGAAATATACGAATACCTACGATTATTGTATGCCCGCATCGGACGGACATTCAGTCCCATTAGCGGAGAAGAAGTAAAAAAACATTCCACAGAGGATATCGTAAACTGTATGTTAGGTTATCCGGAAGGAACAAAATACACAGTGCTCGCTCCGATATTGCTACGTGAAGACCGTACCATGAAACAACAACTGGACATTGATATGAAGCAAGGATTCAATCGTCTGGAAGTAAACGGAGAGATGATACGCATTGATGAATACGAACCCAAGAAAGGAGATACCGTTTTCTTATTGATAGACCGCATGGTAGCATCCAAAGAAAAAGATGCGGTCAGCCGACTGACGGACTCTGCCGAAACGGCGATGTACGAAGGCGACGGTGCCTGTCTGCTCCGGTTCTATCAGCCTGACGGAACAACCAGCCTGTATCGCTTCAGCACCAAATTCGAAGCAGACGGTATTGCTTTTGAAGAGCCGAGCGACCAGATGTTTTCCTTCAACTCCCCCATCGGTGCCTGCCCTGAGTGCGAAGGTTTCGGTAAAGTAATCGGTATTGATGAACATCTGGTGGTTCCCAACCGTTCGCTTTCCGTTTACGACGGCGCTGTTGTGTGTTGGCGTGGCGAAGTGATGGGTGAATGGAAAGATATGGTGATACGAGGTGCCGAAAGAGCCGGATTCCCCATCTTTACACCTTACTATGAGTTGACGGACGCACAACGCCGGATGCTATGGGAAGGCACTCCTTACTTCCAGGGTATCAACGCCTTCTTTAAGATGGTGCAGGAAAATCAGTACAAAATACAATATCGTGTGATGTTGGCACGCTATCGTGGCAAAACACTTTGCCCGAAGTGCCATGGCACCCGCTTAAAACCCGAAGCCGGCTATGTACGAGTAGGAGGACGAAATATTTCTCAACTCGTAGATCTGCCGATTACGGAGCTGAAAAACTTCTTCGATAACCTGCAACTGGATAAGCACGACAAAGATGTTGCTACCCGTATTCTCATGGAAATCAACAGTCGTATCCGCTTCCTTCTCGATGTTGGATTGGGATATCTGACACTGAATCGTCTCAGCAACTCGCTTTCGGGTGGTGAGAGCCAACGTATTAATCTAGCCACTTCACTGGGCAGCAGCCTGGTAGGTTCACTCTACATTCTTGACGAACCCAGTATCGGACTACACAGTCGCGATACCGACAAGTTGATACACGTATTGCGTCAATTGCAACAACTGGGTAATACGGTTGTCATCGTGGAACATGACGAAGAAATCATCCGTGCAGCGGATTATATCATAGATATCGGTCCCAAAGCCGGCCGCCTGGGCGGACAGGTGGTCTATCAGGGAGATATGAAAGATTTGCAACCGAACAGCGACAGCTACACCGTCCGGTATCTACTAGGAGAAGAAGAAATTCCTGTCCCAGAACATCGCCGCCCATGGAATAACTACATAGAACTGACCGGGGCACGCGAAAATAACCTGAAAGGAGTAAACGTGCGCTTTCCTCTGAATGTAATGACTGTAGTGACCGGCGTCAGCGGATCAGGAAAGAGTACCCTGGTACGCGACATCTTCTTCCGCGCCCTGAAGCGCGAACTGGATGAGTGCAGCGAACGTCCGGGTGAATTTGCTTCTATCCGTGGTGACCTGCAAAACCTGCGAAATGTAGAATTTGTAGATCAGAACCCTATCGGCAAATCCAGTCGTTCAAATCCTGTCACTTATATCAAGGCTTACGACGAAATCCGCAAGCTATGGGCGGAACAACCACTTGCCAAACAAATGGGATACACTGCCGGCTACTTTTCATTTAACAGTGAGGGCGGACGTTGCGAAGAATGTAAAGGTGACGGAACCATCACAGTAGAAATGCAATTCATGGCCGACTTGGTGTTGGAATGTGAAACTTGTCACGGAAAACGCTTCAAAGCTGATACACTGGAGGTTAAGTTCCATGATGCTAACATCTACGATGTACTGGAAATGACCGTGAACCAAGCTATAGAGTTCTTCACTAAACACGGACAGAAGAAGATAGTAAAAAAACTCGCTCCACTACAAGATGTAGGATTAGGCTACATCAAACTGGGACAGTCTTCCTCTACCCTTTCAGGTGGTGAAAACCAACGCGTGAAGCTGGCTTATTACCTCAGTCAGGAAAAGGCAGACCCTACCCTGTTCATCTTCGACGAACCGACTACAGGATTGCATTTCCATGATATTCGCAAATTATTGGAAGCTTTCGATGCCCTGATATTACGTGGACACTCCATCGTAATCATCGAGCATAACATGGACGTTATCAAGTGTGCCGACTATGTGATAGACCTCGGACCGGAAGGTGGTGACAAAGGTGGAAATCTGGTAGCGGCAGGTACACCGGAAGAAGTGGCAAAATGTGCGGCAAGTTATACAGGACAATTCCTGCAAGAAAAACTGCACATGAAATAATTGAATTTATAATAACCTGCAAAGCGGAAAAATCTTAGCCTGCTTAATTCATAATAGGAGTTAAAGAAGTGATCACTTCTTTAACTCCTCTAATTCCTGCGTATGAGTTATGTAAGTTAGAAGTAGAAACCGAAACCAACCTTCAGACCAAATACCGAACGGTCACCGTTTACGTTCCAGTACACAGCCGGCTCAAGTGTCACCGTCCTTGACAGGAAGAAAGCATAACCCGCTTCCGCGCCGAAAGAAAACTTGGTATCATCGCTTGTCCCCCAATCCCAACGGTCGACGTTGACATCAGCGCCCAGATATAGACCAATCTTACTGAAATAGTAACGACCGCCTACACCGAGGGTATAAACATCCGTATCACCTCCTTTTTCATTCCATTTGGCTCCTGCATGTATCAGTAACGCCACATTATCCAGCAGAAACGCACCACCTTTGGCTTCAATGCCAAATGAAGTCTTGTCTGTCTCTGTATTATGCGACAAACCTAAGCCGGAAATCGACGGATTCAAGATCCACTTTCCTTTTTCAAATTGTGCCTGGGCAGCCACTGTGGCCACAAGCAGACAAACGAGTAATGCTAATTTTTTCATTGTTACTTATTAGTTTTTGGTATTATTGTACTTTTCATCTTCCTCTTTACGTTTTCGCTGCAAGTCTTCTTTCTTACGCAACACCAACCAGAGGATAAACACAATGATATAGGATGCTGCAACAGTGACGTATTTTTCCGTATCACTGATAACAGTGTTGCGCGGCAGGAAATAAGCTGCCGTAGCACTCACATAGATAAGCAGAGCAATCGTGATGCTTGTAGATTTTTTAAATCTCTTCATTACCAAAGTTTTTTAGTCGTTTTAAAATACCAGATACTAAACCAGAGCGCAGCTACCACAGCAGCCAGAATGGCAACACCAAGGGCTGCCTGAGGTCCTAAGCCAAAGCCTTCGGGGGCTATGCAGATGTATGTTGTACAAACAGTTGTCATAAATACAGCCGGAACATAAGTTACATAAAAGTAATGCCCTTTCTTTTCACGCACCAGATAGACGGTAATCGCCCAAAGCGTAAAGACGGAAAGCGTCTGATTGGTCCATGCAAAGTAACGCCAAATCATGTCAAAGCCCTCTTTGTCGCTCAAACTGTAGAGCAACAAACCAATAGCAGCGAGAAACATAGGAATACATATATACAAACGACGACGCATGGATTTTTGTTCCATTCCGAGGAAGTCCGCCACAATAAGGCGGGCAGAGCGGAAAGCGGTGTCACCACTCGTGATAGGCGCGGCAATCACACCTAATATAGCAAGGAATCCTCCCACAGTACCGAGCCAATCTTTGGTGATAGCATCCACTACTACGGCAGCATTCGTCTCCCCCATTCCGTTTTCATGAAAGAAATAGGTGGCAGCTGCAGCCCAAATCAGGGCAACAATACCTTCGGTAATCATAGCACCATAGAACACAGGGCGACCGTGACGTTCACTCGTCATACAACGAGCCATCAACGGACTTTGCGTAGCATGGAAACCACTGATAGCACCACAGGCTATGCTGACAAACATAATCGGGAAAATGGGTAGTTCAGCAGCATTAGGGTTCGTATTCTGTAATCCGTCCCAGAATTCCGGCAAGACAGGATGCTTCACATAAAGCATCACCAGTATACCCACCGCCATAAAAAGTAATGCAACAGCAAAAAGCGGATATATCTTACCTATGATTTTATCAACCGGCAACAAAGTGGCAAAAATATAATAGATAAATACTACTATTATCCAGAACGTAACATCCAAAGATTCCGGTGTCAGTTTTGCCAGCAATCCGGCAGGGCCGGCCACAAAGACAGCTCCTACCAATATCATCAAAAGAACTGTAAAGCCGCGCATCACTTGCTTGGTAGTTACTCCCAGATAGCGACCGATGATCTCCGGCAAGCTTTCACCGCCATTACGCAGAGAGAGCATACCTGCCAGGTAATCATGTACGGCTCCGGCAAAGATACTGCCGAGCACAATCCACAAATAAGATGATACACCAAATTTAGCCCCCATAATAGCACCGAAGATAGGACCCAAACCGGCAATATTGAGAAATTGTATCATGAAAATCTTCCAGGTGGGCAAAGGGATATAATCCACCCCATCGGTCTTAGTCAAAGCAGGCGTCTTACGATCGTCAGGACCGAAAATATGTTCGATGAAACGCCCGTAAAGAAAATAACCTGCTATTAATGCCAACAGACAAAGCGTAAATGTAATCATGGTGCGTTATTCATTATTTTTAATGGACGCAAATGTAATAGTTTCTAAGGAAACTGCACAATATTCTCAAGTGTTTTACTTATCTTCGCCGCTAAAAATGACAGAAATAAAGAAGGAAAAGAGAATTTGTTTAGAATAAGTATATAGGTATTACAATAAAATCTCTATCAACATGAAACAGTTACTTCTCACTATATTATTTTTCACATTCGTTCTGCCCCTTACCGCGCAATCCGCCGGTGAGATGGTTACCCGTCCTCCAAAATACGAAGTGCGCGCTGCCTGGCTCACCTCCGTCTATGGTTTGGACTGGCCCCGTACCCGTGCCACCAGCCCCGAAGGCATCCGAAAACAAAAGGCAGAACTAGTCGAGATACTTGACCGACTGAAGGATGCTAACTTCAACACTGTGCTCTTCCAGACACGAACGCGCGGTGACGTGCTCTACCGCTCGAAGATAGAACCGTTCAACTCCATCCTGACCGGAAAAACAGGCACTGATCCGGGATACGATCCACTGGCTTTCGCCATAGAAGAGTGTCATAAGCGTGGTATGGAGTGCCATGCCTGGATGGTAGCCATTCCGTTAGGCAATCGCAAGCATGTTGCCAATCTGGGTAATGCCTCCGTAACCAAACAGAAATCCGCTATTTGTGTGCCTTATAAGCGTGAATACTTCCTCAATCCCGGAAATCCGGAAACCAAAGAATATCTGATGAGCCTTGTACGCGAAGTCGTAGAAAAATATGACATGGATGGCGTCCACTTCGATTATCTGCGTTATCCGGAGAATGCTCCCCGATTCCCTGACACCTATGATTTCCGGAAATATGGCAAAGGACGCGACCTCGCCCAATGGCGCAGGGATAACATTACGGAAATCGTCCGACACCTCTACAAAGGTGTGAAAGCTCTGAAACCCTGGGTAAAGGTAAGTACCTGCCCTGTAGGAAAATACCGTGATACTTCCCGTTATCCCTCCCGCGGATGGAATGCTTTTCATACTGTTTACCAGGATGCACAAGGTTGGTTGGGTGAAGGCATACAGGATCAGATATATCCCATGCTTTACTTCCGGGGTAACCATTTCTACCCTTTTGCCCTCGACTGGCAGGAACAAAGTAATGGTCGCCAGATCATTCCCGGACTGGGTATCTATTTCCTCGATCCCAGTGAAGGAAACTGGACACTGGATGAAGTGGAGCGTCAGATGCACTTCATCCGTACCCACAAACTGGCAGGTCAGGCTCATTATCGCGTGAAATATCTGATGGACAACACACAAGGGTTGTATGATGTATTGGAAGAGGACTTTTATACCGCTCCTGCCCTGCAACCTGCCATGCCCTGGATAGACAACGTACCACCGACAGCTCCTACCCGCCTTACCGTCACTCAACAGTCCGATGGTTATGTACATCTGAGCTGGCTGCCTGCCATGGATAATGATAAACGCAATGTGCCGACATATGTCATTTACGGCTCGGACACTTACCCGGTGGATACCTCCAATCCGGAAAACATCATTGCCCAGCGAGTACAGGGAACGGAATACACGTATGCTCCCATCCGCTTATGGACGGCAAAGAGGTATTTTGCCGTCACTGCCGTGGACCGTTGCGGCAATGAAAGCGAAACGTGCAGATAAATTTTATGATAAACAGTTATAATATCCAAAAATTTCATTACATTTGTATGTCTTAATACTAATGCAATGAAAAAACATTTTCTCCTGACGACCAAACTCTACCCTATCTTTACCCTTCTATTGTTATTACTATGGATGGGTGAAAGCACTAGTTGTAAATTCCGTCCTTCTCATGAAACATCATGGCGGCAACTTATTGACTCCGTAGCGCGTGCCAACTACAATCTGGCATTCAGTAATCCCGACTCTATACGCCAAATCTTATCAGCCCTGCCTATCCCACTCGAAGACAGTTTAAACCGATACTATCTTTTCCTGCATTATGGGCGCTGTTATTTTCTAAATGATCAATGGGATTCCACCATGGCCTGTGCCAATACCGTAATAGCTTTCTGCAAGCGTTCACCTATGTCCCCCGCCAAACACTCTCTCTTAGGAACCGCCTATAATATGAAAGCTGTTGTTTACACAACTCGTAACCAACGGGATTCCTCTCTATTTTATCTCAATCTTGCATACCAACATATACAATCAGGCGATACTCGTCGTGAAATGCCCAACATATGCGTCAACGCAGCCGATGTCTGCCGACAAATGGGCAAACTCCCGCAAGCCGCCGCTTGGTATCGTCGTGCAATGACAGCCGCCGATTCCCTGCAAATGCCCTCATTAATGCACTGCATCCATGCCGGATTAGGTCTGATATACGCCGATCTGAATAATTTTGAAAAAGCACACCTCTATTTTTCTATGGCAGACACTCTTTACCCACCGGAAACGTCCTATGAAAAATATTACTTTTACAATTCCCTTAGCAACTGCTATTTCTTTGAAAAGAAACACACAGAAGCTTTGAAATATAGTCGAAAAGCCTATGCAGTTACTAAAGAGTTAAAACAAGCATATGCCAGCGCCAATGTAGAAGCAAACTTAGGTGAGCAATTTTTAGTAATGGGGCAACTCGACTCTGCCCGGTATTATCTGGATATCGCCAACCAATACTTCGCAAACTCTCCGGATGCAGACACTGGCATACGTTTCTATGTCCGTCGATTATACGCATCTCTGGCTTTAGCCGAAAACAACCTGACTGAAGCCCACAAGATTCTTTCAGAACCATACGATCCCTCTATTATCAGCCCTGTTTATCTTTATGAGCATAACAAACGCCTTGTGGAATATTATACTAAAACCGGTGATTACCAAAAAGTAAATCAATATCAGAAAATGGTCACTCTTTATGACGATTCTTTACGTAGCACCCGTTATCAAAACAGCATCGCTGAAATGGATATGCGATACAGCCAGGACACGGCTCTGTTGCGGCGCGACGTAATCATCGCCAATACCCATACCCAAGTTTCTCATCTACAAAGCGCTGTCATCCTCAGCATCATCCTGCTGATACTGACATTAATCATCGCCTTCTCCATCTATAGCTATATCCGCCGCCGCAACGAACGTAAACGCCGCGAACAGCTTAGCCTCATCACCCACTTACGTATGGAAAATGTTCGCAACCGCTTCTCACCCCATTTCGTATTCAATGTGTTGAATGCTGTCATCGGCTCCTTGTCACAGGAAGAGAGCAAAACATTGCCGATACGTCTTCTTATCCAAGTACTGCGCAATAACCTGCTTATCTCCGACAAGATAGCTATACCACTGCGTGAAGAGATGGAATTGGTAAAAAGCTATATCGGTTTGCGCCAAAGCATCAACCCGCAAACACCAACTGTGGAACTGGAGATTTCACCAGATATCGACATGGAGCAGCCATTGCCGGCTATGATTATCCAAATACCGGTAGAGAATGCCCTGAAACACGCCTTTCCTCCGGGATACAGCACTAACGAGTCCCCTTTGGTGTGTATAAGCATCCAACCGGAAGATACCGACTATTTCCACATAACAATAGAAGACAACGGAACAGGCTATATGCCAGGCGCCAAGCCCACGGATAGGTCGCACCTCAATGACACGGGCACAGGCATTCATATTTTGGTTCGTACCGTGGAACTATTGAACCAAAGAAATACACTTAAAATGAAGTTTGAAATCAATGATCGCTCCGTCGTCTGCGAAGAAGAGCACGGCACGTGCGTCACAATCCTTATACCTTATACATATAACTATCACTCATGAAACACTCTCCAATTACCACCATGATTATCGATGATGAACCCGCTTGCATCAAACGCCTCATCCAAGACCTCGAAGCCTTCCCCGAAGTGCAAGTGATAGAAACTGCCACTTCCGCAGATAAAGCCCGGAAGATAATTGTCAAACAACAGCCCGACTTGCTGTTTCTTGATGTGGAAATGCCGCAGACCAACGGCATCGAACTGTTGCAAAGCATCCGTCCGGAAGTCCATCCCGATCTCTGCGTAGTTTTCTACAGTGCTTTCGATCAGTATATGATTGATGCACTCCGTGCCGCTGCCTTCGACTTCCTACTGAAACCCTATCAACCGGAAGAGTTGGCATTCATCATCAACCGCGTGAAGCGTGAATTGGAACTGAACCCGCTGAACTTCGAGCAATCTATGCGCCGCCTGCTCTCCGACGACCGCAAATTCGCCATTCAGACAGTCACCGGCCTGCTGCTACTCAAGCGCTCAGATGTACTCTGTTTCCGCTTCCTCGGCGATACCCACTGCTGGCAAATGATACTGACAGACCGCAACCATTACAAATTACGCAACAGTACCACCGCAAAGGAACTGCTGAACATCAGCAACTCCTTCGCTCAAACCGGGCAAGATTGTATCCTGAACCTCGATTATCTATTGAATATAGAAAACAAATCACTCCGCTGCGTCCTGCATCCGCCGTTTCAGGACATGGAAATTACGGTGTCACGGCGGTACTTTGGAAAGATCAGAGATTTATTGGAGATGATCTAAACAGGGCAAGATACTCTCAAAGCATAAGCAGATTGTAATAATGTACTTATAAAAAAGCACCGCTTAACAATAGTTTTTTTACAGTATATCAACGTTTTCTACAGCATAAGGAAGAAGCCATAAATTCCATCTGGTGCATCATGGATAAAAATCGTAAATTTGGTACGAAACAGTATTATATCACTTAAAAACCAAATTTTATAAAAAGCTTGAATTTTATCTTATTATCCACATTGTTGGTTCTGTTCGCCTCTGCCTGCTCAAAGGATGATGACAGTACGGTTGATCTCAGTAATATCAACGCTACCTATGTGCAGATTGCAGGACCTACACAGAAAACATTCAAAAAAGTCTATACCGGTGGGGTTATTGAAGAGTCTTGGAGTCACGAAGTATACGACTACTTCAGTTCTTCATCACTTCCTAAAACCATGATAAAGATTGGTTCACATAACGCAGGTTCGGATTGGTATCACTACGAAGTCGATGATTATCTATACTGTAGCCAGACTATAGAATTCGAAGAAACAGTGAAAGGCTTTTTAATGTTCGAGGGTAAGGGAACTTGCCATGAAAGAATAGAACGTTACATCAAGGACGCTTTTCTTAGAACCCAATACATCGGTTATAGTTTTAAAAGAGATGCAGAATTGGAAAACAAATACGCAGAAGAACTTCAACTCATAGGTATCACCCAAACCACAGATCTGGATGAATCATCCTTAAACAAAACTCTCTATATCGCTGCGTATTCCGTCAACAATTACCATGGAACTTCGGATAGCGGCGCAGATTCCTTCATGTCGGGGGATGTATACTACATCGACATCTATTTAGGAGAAAAC
>PPYE01106172.1_pt1 | contig 80745 bp, 77 predicted proteins | sample 1559881 | NCBI WGS metagenome assembly PPYE01 (sample SAMN08240022, study PRJNA423297) | Human gut metagenome, whole genome shotgun sequencing project. | reverse complement strand
TAATCACGGAACTTGGTGGGGTTGATGTAGTAATTCCAGCAAGCGCCGGTTCCGGGAACAGCGTTCCCGAAGGGAAGAAGGCCACGCTGAAGGCCGATTCTGACGAACTGATCAGATTTGCCCATGCACCGGGCGGCTTCCTTCACGCTGATCTTCTTGATGGGCGGTTCAGCAACCGGGGCGGCTCCATAACCCATCAGGTAATCAAAGGAAACGCCGGTTGCATCGGCAAGGGCCTTGATACGGTCAGGGCCGGGGGTGTTCTTCCCGGAAAGGTATTGGCTGATAGCGGCCTTGGAAGCCCCGGCCTGTTCAGACAGGGCGGATTGGCTCATATTGGCCTGTTCCATAGCGTTCTTCAAACGCTCTGCAAAGGTGGTCATTGTGCATACTCCTTTCAAACAGCTTTATTGGGTTATCACTCTTGTTCTTCAAAGGCCACTTCACATTCTCCACAGAGAACATGAACTTCCTTGGTGGCCCGGATGATGGTTCCGCAACAGGGGCAAACATACTTGCGGGAACTTGATCCACCGCCCTTCCGGGAACCTTTCAGCGGATTGGTACGGGGTCGAACCAGACAGAACCCGGATTTGCCAAGGGATTTCACAAAGGCTTCTGCTTGCGGGTTCAGGGTGGTTTTGTGCCATCCGTACTTTTCGCCTTTCTCCACGGTCAGCCCGTAGGCTTCAGCGGTTTCCTTGAACTTCCGGTTGTGGTAGGAACCAGAACGGGAAGTGTCCTGAACATTGTCTTGAATGTTCTGAAGGTGAACCATTTCGTGAAGCAAGGTTCCACAGGTTCCTTCAAAGGGGCGGTTCAGGTATTCGGCACACAGGTTGATTTCGTAATAAAAAAAATCGCCACTCGTTCTTCTTCCGTCAGACCAAGAAGATCATACAAAGCCTGAATCTCATTGGCCCGAAATTCACTACGGTTATTGATCTTATTCAAAAGGCCCTGATAGGTAATTCCAATCTTCTTGGCAATAAACCGAAGTTTATAACCGGACTGGTCGATCTTCTCACGCAACAGCTCTGTGTTGGTCATACGGCAATCACCCCTTTCTTCAAAATCGGTAGGCATCTTGTCTACACTCACATACTACCACGATGTAGGAAGAATGTCAACATCTTTTTTGAAAAAGCTAAAAATATGTTGACAAGCCGCCAACAGCGCCGTATAATTAGTAACAGAAAGGGGGTCATTCACTTGTCCACAATAGGAAGCAGAATTCGCAATCGCCGGGAAGAACTTGGTTTATCCCAAGATGAACTTGGTAAAAGATTAGGGTACAAATCCCGTTCTTCAATAAATAAGATTGAACTTGATCAGCGTAACCTTACTCAATCTAAAATCAAGGCTATTGCTGACGCATTAGATACTACACCGGCCTATATCATGGGATGGAATGAACCAAATCAGAAACTTGACGCTGAAAAACTGAAGTTCTTTGATAATCTTTTTCCCATTGAAACCAAGCGTTTCCCGCTGTTGGGGGATATTGCTTGTGGCAAACCCATTGTTGCCAATGAAGAAAAGGAACTATATGTGGAAGCTGGGGCCGGTATTCAGGCTGACTTTTGCTTACGGGCAAGGGGTGATTCCATGATTGGGGCCAGAATCTATGATGGTGATATTGTGTTCATCCAGCAACAGGATATGGTTGATGATGGTGAAATTGCCGCCGTTATCATTGATGATGAAGCTACTTTGAAGCGGGTGAACTATTATCCTGAAAAGAACTTGCTGATTCTGAAAGCCGAAAACTCTAAATATGAAGATTTGATTTATACCGGTGAAGAACTGAACCATATCAGAATTCTTGGAAAAGCCGTAGCCTTCCAAAGCGATATTAGATAGAAGGTGATTCGGTGAAGAAGTTCTTGAAAGGCTTTGGAATCTTCTTTTTCAGTTTCGGGTTTATCGTCTACACAATCATGTTTTTTACGGAAGCGCCAGAACTCCGCCCCGTGTTCATCATAATGGATGTCATTATGGGGTTCTTCCTGTTCCTGCTTCTGCGAAAAAGAAAGCCAAAACAGAAGGCCCCACCCAAAACAGAACCCGCCGTTCAGGTTCATTCCAATCTGAACCCGGAACGGGCTATTAAATCCATGCCGGGGGCCTACACCGTAGCAGAAGCCAAAAACCATGTGCGGATTGTTCAAGATTGTTTGAACATCTTTGAAAAGACGAAGAACCTTGAAACATTCTTTTCCCGCTATGAATATGGTATGCAAATAGCCCTGACGGTGGATCAAGCGGCCAAGGCCGGGATCATCCCTTACACATCTGATCTTCCAGCTTCTTTCTTCAAGGCGGCTGATAGTCAGAAAGAACGGGTTTTGTTGGATTCCTATTCCGATCAGAAAGCCAAGATTGATGAACTGAAAACCGCAAAGGCTAAAGCCACCCATTGGAACCGGTATCTGAACACCCTGAAAGAATACGAAGATCAATATTCCATGAACCCTGATTCTGAATATCCTGAAGTTCTGGAACAGGTCAAAGGTGAACTTGACAAACTTGATCTGTCCACATCTGTTCCACCGCCTGAAGCCTAAAAACACAGGTAAATCAAGGTTTTGGAACAGATGGTACAGATAAAACGCCGGTTCCCTATATACTCTTTTTCTTTTATATTTTTTTCTCTATTCTTTGAAGTAATATAGCATCTGTACCATCTGTTCCGTTCCTCAAAACCTCCACAGTTCAAGGCTTTTTGATGGAACAGATACGGAACAGATACAAAAAAAAATGACCGCCCCCGGTCTTGCACACCGGAAGCGGTCAGGCGAAACAAACCCTTTTGAAGTTAATGTTTCAAACGCCTTTGAACATTATATCACATGGGGTTTAGCTTTGCCATACCCAATTTTGAAAGTTCAGGTGATATAATGCGAAATCCAAACGGGTATGGAACGGTTGCAAAGCTATCAGGCCAACGCCGCCGCCCATACATTGTGAAGAAAACCATAGGTTGGAATGACAAAGGCCATCCCATCTATGACATTATCGGCTATGCTGAAACCCGTGAAGCCGGGAACATCATGCTTGCTGAATACAATCGTGATCCTTGGGATGTTGACCGGGCCAAAATCACCCTTCAACAGCTTTTTGACCTCTGGAAAGAAAAGAAGGCCCCGAAGCTGGGGGAATCCAACCGTTCTTCCCTCTGTTCAGCGTTCAAGCATTGTTCAGCGTATGTGAACAAGCCTTATAAACAACTGCGATCCTACCAAATGCAAGAAACTATTGATGGTTGTGGGAAAGGGTATAGCACCCAAGCGGCCATCAAGAACCTGTGGAGCCACCTTGACCGGTTCGCCCTTGAAATGGATATAATAAACCGGTGCTTCTCCGAACTTCTGACTTCTGATCCAATACCGCCCACCAGCCGCCTTCCGTTCACCAATGATGAAATCAAAACGGTGTGGGAACATCAGTCTGATCCTTGGGTTGATACTGTTTTGATCTTGCTATATTCTGGGTGGCGTATCTCTGAATTTTTGAACCTGAAACCTGAAGATATAGACTTGAAGGAAGGCACAATGAAGGGCGGCACCAAAACGAAAGCCGGTAAGAACCGCATTGTTCCCATCCATCCAAAGATCAGGCCCTTGATTGAACGGCGGCTTGCCGAAGGTGGCCCCCGGCTGATCAGCTACAACGGGAAGATTTGCAATCAAACCCAATACCGGATATTTTATGCACACATTAGTAACAAGAAAACCCCGAACCCATGAAAAATCAAGGGTTCGGGGTTCGTCTGTTTTTATTATACCACGTCAAAAACCCATTGACAACTCCTGCCGGGCATCCTACAATGAGCACATGATGAAACAGACGAAATTTTGGATCCTTTTGTTCGCCGCGCTCGCAATTTTGGGCTGCGGCGCCTTTTTGCTGCTGCGCAGTCATGGGCAGACGGGACAGACTGCCGTCATCCGCGTCGACGGGGATGTCTATGAGCGCATCGACCTGCGCGCCGTGACCATACCATATGATATAGAGGTGCAGACCGAATGGGGCAGCAACACCGTGCACGTCGAGCCGGACGGCGTGTCCGTCACGCACGCCGACTGCCCGGATCACCTGTGCGTCAAGCAGGGAAAGATCACGTCCTCCGCCATCCCGATCGCCTGCGTGCCGCACCATCTGACGGTGCAGATCGAGGGGACGCCATGAAGGGGACGAAGCGGTTGGCCGTTCTGGCCATGTTCACCGCCATCGCGCTGACGATCTTCGTCGCCGAGGCGCAGATCCCGCCCGTTGTGCCAATCCCCGGCGTGAAGCTCGGCCTTGCCAACATCGTCACGCTCATCGCCATGGCGCTGCTCGGCCGGCGGCAGGCGGGGGAGATCCTGCTCGTGCGCATCGTGCTCGGCAGCGTCTTTACCGGCGGCGTGTCGGCAATGCTCTTCAGCATCGCGGGCGGTGTGCTTGCCTACCTCGTCATGTGCCTGACCATTCGCCGTCTGCCGGAGCGGCTGCTCTGGGTCGTGAGTGTGCTGGCTGCCTTCGGACACAACGCCGGGCAGCTGCTGGTCGCCGTCTGGGTCACGGGGACGCCGTCCATTCTGGTGTATGCGCCCGCGCTCGTCGCGGCGAGCGTGGTCACCGGCGCGTTCACCGGCGTGGCCGCCGTGTATCTTGTGCGCGCGCTGCGCAAAACGGGGCATTTCCCGCAGACGTGAGACGGAACTGTCGCTGTTTTGTAACATTTTGAGGCGGCAGGTTCTTAAATATTCTGAAAATTGAAAGCCGCAGTTTTTTGAAAACTGCGGCTTTGTTGTGCAGAATCTACAAAAAACGCGCAAAAACTATGGTAATCTACATCAAAAAGCGGAGCGAAAAGATTTCATAAATGTTAAATCTGTTTTAAGTATTGACTTCCGGACGCGGGCGCGCTATAATGCATCCGCAATTGGAAGATGGGAAGATTTAGGTTGGCATTTGCCGGTTACAAAGCCTCATTCTTCCCGGATCCATATGCCCATCGATACATAGAAACCCAGATGAACATACATCGTCAGACCCTTTTGATGCCTATGAATACGATCAACAAATTTGAACAACCGAATACGGAGCAGGCGAATCGCCGCTGCGCGTTTTCGCGCTCGTTCACGCGGATGTTCGATCGCCTGTGCGCCTTTTTGGACGAGCGCATCGGCGGCGCGTCGGAGCTGATCGATGCCTGTCAGAGTGTGGCGGATCGCTTCTGGCACAGCAAGCTGTACTTCCCGGTCTGCTTTATGATGCTCGCCGTGTTCATGGCGGTGGGGCAGCCGGTCATCGGCGGCGTGCTGGTCATGTCCACGCTCATTTTCCTGCTGCTGTTTTGTGACGATCTGCTGAGCATCCTCTTCCCGGTCGTGCTGCTGGCCATGGTGGGCACGGAGTTTTATGACGAGCTCTACAGTCTGCTGCGCTTCTGGTGGATCGGGCTGCTGGCTGCGGCGGCGCTGCTCGTGCACATCGGGGCCTATGCCCGCGCACCGCGCAACGGCGGCTGCATGCACGGTCTGGTGGCCGTGTCGGTCGCAACGCTGCTCGGCGGCCTCGGCTTTATCTCCCGCGAGGAGTATTTTTCGCCCACCGCGCTGTACTATTCGCTTGGTCTCGGTGTCGTGATGCTGCTGATCTACCTGCTGCTGCGCAGCGAGGCCGATCGCCCGCGCGACTACGATATCGCCGAGCGCATGCTCCAGATCCTCTATGCCGGCGGCCTGTTCACGGGCTTTGTGGTCACGCTGTTTTATGTGCGCAATTTCCACGAGTTCCTGCAGAGCTTTGCCACGCTCTATTTTGAATATCGCAACTTCAGCGCCACGATGCTGCTGATCTCGATCCCCGCTGCGGCGTACTTTGCCGCGCATGACCGGCGGCACTTCGCGTCGGTCGTGTTCATGTATCTCATGATGCTCATGACCGGCTCGCGCAGCGGCCTGATCTTCGGCACGGCGATGCTGCTGCTGTGCCTCGCCTTTGTGTACTACTGCAATCCGGAGCGCCGCGCGGTCTACCGCCGCGTCGGGCTCATCAGCCTGATCCCGGCAATCGCGCTGCTCATCGCGATCGTTCCGCGGCTGTTTGCCTCGCGCATGGTCGACGGCGCGCTCATCTCCCCGGATGACAGCCGCTATACGTTCTTTATTCAGGGACTGCTGGATTTTGTGAAGAATCCGCTCTTCGGCTGCGGCCTCGGCTCGATGCACAATGCGCCGATCTTCCTCGGCGTGGAAGGCAGCATCGTCTGGTACCACAATCTTATCGCGCAGATCCTCGGCAGTATGGGTCTGGTCGGTGCGGTCGGCTACAGCTGGCTGTTTTATGACCGCGTGCGTCTGCTCTGGCGCAAGCGCAGCCGCACGACGATGGCCTTCGCGCTGTCCTACTTTGCCATGCTGCTCATCTCTATGACGAACCCGGGCATGTTCTGCCCGATGCCGAATGCGCTGCTCATGGTGGCCATGTTTGTGGTCGTCGAGCGGCAGCCCGATACCGCTGCGGTGCCGGCCAAGGTCAGCTCCGCGAGAGCCACAGAAAGGAGATCCTACTGATGAAACGTTTCCAGCTTCTCACCACTGCGATTTTTCTGTTCTGCACGCTGCTGATCGCCGGGTGCACCGGCCGCGGCGTCGAGGCCCAGACGACGCCCGCCCCGGAGGCGACGCCGACTGCAACGACGAATATTCAGGCCGGCATCCAGACCGGTGACAACGAGGTCAATAAGATCCTCGCCGGCGCGTGGGCGTTTGAGCGCACGGACGCCGAGAAGAAGGCGGACGACTCCGTCAAGCAGCTTTTGCCCGAAGCGGACACCGGCGCGAAAACGGCCACCGAGATCAAAGAGCCCGGCACGATCCGTGAGCTGATGTTCCGCGTCAACGGTACGGGCAGCTACACGGATGCTGACGGCGCGGCACAGGCGTTTGAGTTTGCGCTCAACGGCGATAACCTGACGCTCGCGCTTGAAAACGGAACGGTGCAGATGTTCCGCTGCACGCTCGAAAACGGTCTCATGTACCTCACGCCGATGAGCAACAACGGCGCGTATCAGGCCTTCACCGACGTGTTCCGCCAGACGCAGAGCACTGCGGATGCGTCCGCAAACTGAATCCGTTTACAGCCTTCGGCCGGACGCAGCTGCGTCCGGCCGAATTTCTTTTTTCGCGATTTCAGAAAAATTTCAGGATTTTCCCCGCGACCTGTGCTATAATCAGGCGCATCCCCAACGGGAAAGGAGACCCCATATGTCCCGAAAGAAAAGAAAGCGCGGCCGCGGCCGCATTCTGATTCTCGTGGTGCTGCTGGCGCTGATCGTGTTCGGCGTGTTCGCGCGCGGCATCTTCACGAGCGGCAAGACTACCACCGAGCATGCGCAGCGCGAGCTGCACACCTACGCCGAGCAGCACGAGACCTCGCTCGCCGATTACCCTGATGCACTCGTGCAGCTGTACGCCCGCAACCCGGACGCGCGCGATTTCGTGCGCGACTACCCGAAGAAGAAGGATCTCACCCCGACGATCGACCTCAGCAATCTCTCCGGGTCAAAGACCGTGCCGCTGCTGCTGCAGTGGGACGAGCGCTGGGGCTACCGCGAATACAACGAGAGCATCATCGGCCTTGCCGGCTGCGGACCGACGTGCCTGTCGATGGCGACGATCTATCTTACCGGCGACACGACGAAGGATCCGCTCTGGATGTGTCGGTTTGCCGAGCAGAATCAGTTCAACGTCCCCGGCAGCGGCAGCAAGTGGGCGCTCATCTCCGAGGGCGGGCGGATGCTCGGCCTTGACGTGACGCAGATCCCGCTGGACAAGGACCGCATCTACCGCAATCTGGACGTCGGCAACCCGATCATCGTGGTCGTCGGCCCGGGCGATTTTACGACTGATGGGCATTTTCTCGTCCTGACCGGGCACAGCGGCGACAAGATCACGCTCAACGACCCGAACAGTCCCACGAACTCGGCCAAGAGCTGGGACTACGACACGCTCGCCGGGCAGATCCAGGCGCTCTGGGTGCTGCGCCGCGCGGGCTGATGTGCGCGGGCGGCAGTGAAAAAGAATACCGGCATACAAAAGTCCTGACCCTGTCAGGACTTTTGCGCGTTTGTGGGCTTGCGGTGTGTGTGCGGTTGGGCGTATAATAGCGGCATCTGAGATTTTTGCGAAAAGAGGTTACAGGATGGAATACCGTCTGGAGCATGACACGATGGGCGAGGTGCGTGTACCTGCCGACCGCTACTGGGGCGCGCAGACGCAGCGCAGCTTTGAAAATTTCCGCATCGGCACCGAGAAAATGCCGCCGGAGGTCATCCGTGCGTTTGCGGTCGTAAAGCTTGCCGCCGCGCGTGCGAATGCGCAGCTTGGTGTGCTCGATGCACGCCGTGCCGACGCGATCGAGACCGCCTGCCACGAGATCCTTGACGGCTCGCTCGACGGCAACTTCCCGCTCGCCGTCTGGCAGACCGGCAGCGGCACACAGACGAACATGAACGTCAACGAGGTCATCGCCCACCGCGCCAATGAGCTGCTGGGGGAGACGCTCGTGCACCCGAACGACCACGTCAACTGCTCGCAGAGCTCGAACGACACCTTTCCGACGGCGATGCACGTGGCTGCGCGCGTCGCGCTCGAGGAACAGGTGCTGCCGGCGGTCGATCGCCTGCTGGCGACGCTCGAGCGCCTGAGCGCGGAGTACCGCGACGTGGTGAAGATCGGCCGCACGCATCTGCAGGACGCCGTACCGCTCACGCTCGGTCAGGAGATCAGCGGCTGGAGCGCCATGCTCGACCATGACCGCGTCATGCTCACGCAGGCGTGCGGCGCGCTGCGCGAGCTCGCCCTCGGCGGCACGGCCGTCGGCACGGGGCTCAACGCACCGGCGGCGTTCGGCGATCTGGCGGCGGCGGAGATCTCCGCCCTGCTCGGCTACAGCTTCGAGTCCGCGCCGAATAAGTTCCACGCGCTCACGAGCAAGGACCAGATGGTGTTTGCCCACGGCGCGCTCAAGGCGCTGGCAGCCGATCTGATGAAGATCGCAAACGATGTGCGCTGGCTCGCGTCCGGACCGCGCTGCGGCATCGGGGAGCTCATCATCCCGGCAAACGAGCCCGGCTCGTCGATCATGCCCGGCAAGGTCAACCCCACGCAGTGTGAGGCCGTCACGATGGTGGCCGTGCAGGTCATGGGCAACGACACGGCCATCGGCTTTGCCGCCTCGCAGGGAAACTTCCAGCTCAATGTGTTCCTGCCCGTGACGATCTACAACTTCCTGCAGTCGGCGCGGCTGCTTGCTGACGTCATGGATTCGTTTGAGGCCAACTGCGTGCGCGGCATCCGCCCGAATTATGATGCCATTCAGGCGCATCTGGACGCCTCACTCATGCTCGTCACGGCGCTCAACCCGCACATCGGTTATGAAAACGCGGCAAGGATTGCAAAGCATGCCCACGCCACCGGGCAGACGCTCAAGGCCGCGGCGGTGGAGCTCGGCCTGCTCACGGCCGAGGAATTTGACGCATGGGTGCGCCCCGAGGATATGGTGCACCCGAAACAGGAGGACTGACCATGGATTACGCAAAAGAATCGCTCCGGCTGCACGAGCAGTGGGGCGGCAAGATCGAAGTCAACGCCCGCGTGCCGGTCTCGACGAAGGACGACCTGTCGCTCGCGTATACGCCCGGCGTGGCGCAGCCGTGTCTGGAGATCCGGCGCGACCCGGATAAAAGCTATACGCTCACGCGCCGGCACAATCTCTGCGCCGTCATTACGGACGGCTCGGCCGTGCTCGGTCTGGGCGATATCGGACCCGAGGCGGGCATGCCCGTCATGGAGGGCAAGTGCGTGCTGTTCAAGGCGTTTGCGGATGTGGACGCCTTCCCGCTGTGCATCCGCACGAAGGATGTGGACGAGTTCGTGCGCACGGTGTACCTGCTCTCCGGCAGCTTCGGCGGCATCAATCTGGAGGATATCGCGGCGCCGCGCTGCTTTGAGATCGAGCGCAAGCTGAAGCAGCTGTGCGACATCCCGGTCTTTCACGATGATCAGCACGGCACGGCGATCATCACGCTTGCGGGGCTGACAAACGCCCTGCGCGTGGTCGGAAAGCGGCTGGAGGACGTGAAGATCGTCGTCTCCGGCGCGGGCGCGGCGGCGATCTCCATCAGCAAGCTGCTGCTGCGCGCCGGTGCGCGCGATGTGACGCTCTGCGACAGAAAGGGCGCGATCTATGCCGGCCGTGCCGAGAACATGAACTGGATCAAGACCGAGATGGCCGAGGTCACGAACCTCCGCCGTCAGGCGGGGACGCTGGCGGATGTCGTCCGGGATGCGGACGTGTTCATCGGCGTGTCGCAGCCCGGTCTGCTGACGGGCGACATGGTGCGCACCATGCACCGCGATGCCATCGTCTTTGCCTGCGCAAACCCCACGCCGGAGATCTTCCCCGAAGAGGCCAAGGCCGCGGGTGCGGCCGTCGTCAGCACCGGCCGCAGCGACTATCCGAACCAGATCAACAACGTGCTGGCTTTCCCGGGCATCTTCCGCGGCGCGTTCGACGTGCGCGCATCCGACATCAACGAGCCCATGAAGCTCGCCGCCGCGCACGCGCTCGCAGCGCTCATCACGCCCGAGGAGCTGAGCGTCGATTACATCATCCCCAAGGCATTTGACCCGCGCGTCGGCCCGGCTGTGGCCGCGGCGGTGGCGCAGGCTGCCCGCGAGAGCGGCGTGGCGCGCATCTGAATCTGAATTTTTCCCCTGCAAAGGAGACACCCTATGGATTCCTACGAAAAATCCCTGCAAACGCTTGAGCTGCCGTCCGTGCTGACGCTGCTGGCGGCGCAGGCCGTGAGCGAGACGGCGCGTGCCAACGCCATGGCGCTGCGGCCGAGCGGCGACCGCGCCGTGGTGGAGACCCGTCTCGGCGAGACGAGTGCCGCCGCCGGCATGATGGTCGTCAAGGGCAGCCCGTCGTTTTCCGGCGTGAAGGATGTGCGCGCGGCATTGCAGCGCGCGGACATGGGCGGCGCGCTCAACACGCGCGAGCTGCTGGATATCGCCGGCGTGCTGCAGGCGGCGCGCGCCGTACGCGGCTACGGCACGGGCGACCGGCAGGACAAGACGTGCATCGACTACCTCTTCAGCGCGCTGCAGGCAAATCGCTATCTGGAGGAGAAGATTTTCACCTCCATCACCGGCGAGGACGAGATCGCCGACAGCGCCTCGGGCGAGCTTGCGTCCATCCGCCGCCTGATCCGCGCGGCGAGCGCGCGCGTGCACGATGCGCTGCAAAAGATCATCTCCTCGCCGAGCTATGCCAAGGCACTGCAGGAGCCGATCATCACCACGCGCTCCGAGCGCTACGTCGTGCCGGTCAAGGCCGAGCACAAGGGCGCCGTTCCCGGGCTCGTGCACGATGTGTCGGCCTCCGGCGCGACGCTGTTCATCGAGCCGATGGCCGCCGTGAAGGCGAACAACGAGCTGCGCGAGCTGCGTGCGCGCGAAAAGACCGAGATCGAGCGCATCCTTGCCGAGCTCTCGGCGGAGTGTGCGGCGCACCGCGAGGACATCTCGAGCGACTTTGACGTGCTCGTGCGCCTCGACCTCATCTTTGCCAAGGCAAAGCTTGCCTACCAGCTCGATGCCGTCGCGCCCGCGCTCACGGACAAGCAGCTCTCGCTGCACCGTGCGCGCCATCCGCTGCTGCCGAAGGATACCGCCGTGCCGATCGACGTGACGCTCGGCGGCGAATTTGACACGCTCGTCATCACCGGCCCGAACACCGGCGGCAAAACCGTCACGCTCAAGACCATCGGTCTGCTCTCGGCAATGACGCAGTGCGGCCTGCACATCCCGTGTGCCGACGGCAGCACCATGCCCGTGTTCGACGAGATCATGGCCGACATCGGCGACGAGCAGAGCATCGAGCAGTCGCTGTCCACATTCTCGGCGCACATGACCAACACCGTGCGTATGCTGCAGGCGTGCGACGAGCGGTCGCTGCTGCTCTTTGACGAGCTCGGCGCGGGCACAGACCCGACCGAGGGCGCGGCGCTGGCCATCGCCATCATCGAGCACGCGCGCAGATGCGGCGCGCTCATCGCCGCCACGACGCACTATACCGAGCTCAAGGTCTACGCCACGACGCAGCCCGGCGTCATGAACGCATCGTGCGAGTTTGACGTGGACTCCCTGCGCCCGACGTACCACCTGCTGATCGGCATCCCCGGAAAATCCAACGCATTCGCCATCTCCGAGCGGCTGGGTCTGCCGGAGGAGATCATCAGCGACGCCCGCAGCCGCGTGAGCACCGAGAGCGCGAGCATGGAGGCCACCATCGAAAAGCTCGAACAGGTGCGCCAGCTCATGGAGCGCGACCGCGCCGAGGCAGCCCGTCAGCTGCGCGCCGCGGAGGAAGACCGCCGCAAGGCCGAGCGCATGAAGGCGGAGCTGTCCGTGCGCCTGGAAAAGGCGGACGAGAAGGCGCGCCGCGACGCCGAGCGCATCATCGGTGATGCACGCCGGACGGCGGACGAGGTGATGCGCGAGCTCGACGCGCTGCGCAAGATGGAGAAAACGGACACCGACCACCACCGCGCTAACGACGCCCGCGCCGCGCTGCGCCGCAAGCTCAATGCCGCCGAGGACGCAGCCGCCGCAGCGGCGCATCCGCAGATACAGGAAAAAAAGGCCTCTGCACGCCCGGTGCGCGTGGGCGACACCGTGCAGCTGCGCAAAATGGGCGACATCAAGGCGACCGTCACGGCCGTCTCCGCCGACCGGACGCTGAGCCTGCGCGCGGGCATCATGAACGTGACCGCCAAGGAGCAGGACGTCTATCTGCTTGAAAACGAGAAGCCGGAGGCGGAGAAGTTTGCCGCCGCGCACGCAGCGAGCCTGCGCAGCGTGGCTGCCGAGTCCGAGATCGACCTGCGCGGCATGGACAGCATGGAGGCCGTCGCCGCGACCGAGCGCTTCCTCGATAACGCCGTCATGGCAAAGCTCGAGAAGGTCACGATCATCCACGGTAAGGGCACCGGCGCGCTGCGTGCCGCCGTGCAGCAGTCGCTGCGCAGAAACAAGGCTGTCAAGTCCTATCGCCTTGGCCGCTACGGCGAGGGTGAGAGCGGCGTGACCGTTGTCGAACTGAAATAAAAGCGGAAAAATACGGCGAAAAAACGCTGTGCAAAGCAACGAAAAACCGAAAACCGGTTGACGATGCAGGGCGTTTTTGATAAGATAAAACAAGCATAATTGTGCATAAGGAGTGGAGATAAATGATCACGAAAGAAGCAGTCATCAACAACCAGGTGGGACTCCATGCACGGCCCGCGACTTTCTTCATCCAGAAGGCAAATGAGTTCAAGAGCAGCATCTGGATCGAAAAAGACGAGAGACGCGTGAACGCCAAGAGCCTTCTCGGTGTTTTGTCGCTCGGCATCGTCAAGGGCACGACGGTCACCCTCGTGGCGGACGGCGCAGACGAGCAGGAGGCGATCGACACCCTGACGGCGCTGATCAATTCCGATTTCTCCGAGTGAACCCGACAACATGAAACCGAAACAGGGGCGTGTCTACAGCACGCCCCTGTTTTCCTGACCGCAGATTTTTCGGCACAGCAGGAGAACGCTATGGAAAAACTCCGACCCGAACAGCTGCGCGAAAAGGCCAATATGCTCCCGCTGCTGCCGGGCGTGTACATCATGCTCGACGAGCACGGCGAGGTCATCTACATCGGCAAGGCGAAAGCGCTCAAAAACCGCGTCACGAGCTATTTTCGCGGCGAGCACCTGCCGAAGGTGGCGGCCATGGTCGCGCACGTTGCGGATTTCAATGTCATTGTCGTGCAGTCCGAGTTTGAGGCGCTCGTGCTCGAAAACTCGCTCATCAAGCTGCACAAGCCAAAATACAACATCCTGCTCAAGGATGACAAGGGGTATCCCTTTGTGCGTCTGGATGTGACGCAGCCGTACCCGACGTTTTCGCTCGTCAACCGCACGGAGAAGGACGGCGCGAAATACTTCGGTCCGTACGGTGGACGGAGCATGACGGCGGAGATCATCGATACCGTCTGCAAAACGCTGCGCCTGCCGACGTGTACGCGCCGTTTCCCGCGCGATATCGGGCGTGCCCGCCCGTGCCTGAATTACCACATGGGCACCTGCGCAGGCTATTGCCTGAAGGACGTCACGCGCGCGCAGTACCTGCAGGCCATCCGCGAGGCGGAGATGATCCTCGACGGGCGCACGGCGGAGCTGACCGCTGAGCTGACTGAGCAGATGCAGGCAGCGGCCGAGGCGCTGCGGTTTGAATATGCGGCGTCGCTGCGCGACCGGCTGCGCGCCATCGAGGGGCTGAAAAACCACCAGCGCGTCATCGCCACGGCTTACGCCGACACGGACGCCGTCGGCTTTGCGCGCGGGGCGAAGTGCTGCTTCACCGTGCTGCACTTTACCGACGGCAACCTCACGGACAAGGACAAATCCTTCCTTGAAGAGCCGATGGAGCCCGACGGTGAGGCGCTTGCCGCGCTCGTGCAGCAGTATTACGAGAGCCGCGGTGTATATCCGCGGCAGGTGCTGCTGCCGTGCCCGCTCGAGGGGCAGGATGCGCTCGAGCGGCTGCTCACCGAGGCGGCGGGGCACAAGGTCGCGCTCGCCGTGCCGCAGCGCGGCGACAAGTGCCGCCTGACGGAGATGGCGGCCAAAAACGCGCGCGAGGAGATCCTCATCGCCACGACCAAGGCACAGCGAAGCCTCAAAACGCTCGAATGGCTGCAGCGCGCGCTCGAGCTTGACGCGCCGCCCGAGCGCATTGAGGCGTTTGACATCTCCAACCTCGGCGACAGCGGCATCGTCGCCGGTATGACCGTGTTTCAGCACGGCCGGCCGCGAAAATCCGACTACCGGAAGTTCCGCATCCGCACGACGGACGGGCAGAACGACTACGGCGCCATGCACGAAGCGCTCACGCGCCGCTTTCAGCACTATCTCGACGGTGATCCGGGCTTTTGCCCGCTGCCGGATCTGCTGCTTATCGACGGCGGCGCGGAGCACGCGGCCGTTGCGCAGGCGGTGCTCGACGGCTTCGGTCTGTCCGTGCCGTTGTTCGGCATGGTCAAGGACGACCGCCACCGCACGCGCGCGCTCATCACGCCCGGTGGGCACGAGATCGGCATCGCCGCAAATCCGGCGGTCTTTTCCTTCATCGGCACGATCCAGGAGGAGACGCACCGTTTTTCCATCGACTATCAGCGCCGGCTGCGGCGCGAGAGCCTTGCGTCCGAGCTCGATCAGATCCCCGGCGTGGGCGAGAAGCGGCGCAACGCGCTGCTGCGCGAATTCCGCAGCGTCAAGGCCATCCGCGCGGCCTCGTATGAGGCGCTGTGCGCGGCCGTTCCGGCGGGCGTCGCCCGCGCGGTCTACGATCACTATCACCCGAAAGGAGAATCGCCATGCGTGTGATCACAGGTACGGCGCGCGGCCGTAAGCTGCGCGAGCCGGAGGGGATGGCTTCCCGTCCCACGACCGATAATGTCAAGGAGTCCATGTTCAACCTCATCCAGTTCGACATCGAGGGACGGCGTGTGCTCGACCTCTTTGCCGGCACCGGTCAGCTCGGCATTGAGGCGCTCAGCCGCGGTGCACGCAGCGCCGTGTTCGTCGATGAGAGCCGCGCGGCCGTGCAGCTCGTGCGCACCAACCTCGCGCACTGCCGCCTGCAGGGCGACGTCGTGCAGGGGGAGGCGCTCGGCTACCTGCGCACGTGCGGAAAATTCGACCTGATCTTTCTCGATCCGCCGTATGATACGGGATTACTTGACAAAGCACTTGCAAATGTTGTACAGTTTGATATATTAGCTGAGGGCGGCATCATCGTGTGTGAAAGCCGCCGTGAAAAGGAGCTCCCGCAGCTCCCTCAGCCATATTATCTGCTTACGGAGCGCAGCTACGGCAAGATCAAGCTCACGCTCTACGGAAAGGGAACCCACGCATGAAAACAGCGATTTACCCCGGCAGCTTTGACCCCATCACCCTCGGTCACCTGAACATCATCCGCCGCGCATCCACGATTTTCGACCGCGTCGTCGTGTGCATCATGCCCAACGCCGGGAAACTGCACCCCATGTTTACGCGCGAGGAGCGGGTGGCGCTGGCGCACCGCGTCATCGGCCGCTTCCCGAATGTGGCGGTGGACACGTTTGACGGCCTGCTCGCCGAGTACGCCAAGACTTTCCCGGAGGGCGCGGTGATTGTCAAGGGCCTGCGCGCCAATACGGATTTTGAAAACGAATTCCAGATGGCGCTCATCAATAAGAAGATCAATCCGGAGCTCGACACCATGTTCCTGACGGCCAGCCAGAAGTACACATTTCTCAGCTCGTCGGTCGTCAAGGAGCTTGCCGGTTACGGTGCGGATCTGACACCGTTTGTACCGTGTGAGATCATCGAGGACGTGCGTGCGCGCGCCATGCGCAGCGAATGATCGGATCCGGGAAGTTTTGACCGGCACTGCCGGAAACACGCTTTGGGAGGAAACAAAATGGACAACGAAGTCATGGAACTGATTGACCAGCTTTATACCATGGTGTCGGAGGCATGGGGCGTGCCGCTCGGCAACGAAAAGTGCATCGTCGAGCGCGACCAGGTTCTCGAGATCCTCGATGAGATCAAGACCGCCATGCCGGTCGAGCTTTCCGAGGCGAAGCGTCTGGTCTCCGCCCGCGACGAATTCATCAACAACGCCAAACGCGAGGCCGAGGGCATCCGCAATCAGGCAGAGGAGCGCGCCCGCGCGCTCGTGAACGATCAGGAGATCGTGCGCATTGCCAAGGCACGCAGCAACGAGATGCTCGCCTCCACGCAGGCCAAGGCCGATGCACTGCGTCAGGCCTCGAGCCAGTTTTGCGTGGATGCGCTGCGCCGCACGGAGGAGGCGATCTCCGCCGCGCTCGGCAGCGTGCAGCAGGCACACGCCGCGTTTCAGGGCGTCGCCGGCAGCACGGCCGCGCCCGCAGCGCCCGCTGCGGCATCCGCTGCGCGTCAGCCCGAGATCCACTTCGAGGACGATGCGCCGCTGGATGAGGAAGTCAACTGACTGCCGCTTAACCGCACACCTGAACCGCCGCCGGAGCATCCGGCGGCGGTTTTGCGTTTTGCCGAAAATTTTTCCCACACAATGCGCTCCCGGTGTTTCCGGCGGGTGCTTTTTCCCGGTTTGGCGGCATATCTTGTGCCGCCATTTCCTTTTTTCGGCGCGAAACGCAAAGCCTTGTGACCGGGAAAACAACGGTCGAATCGCCAGAAATGTCGGAAATTGCAAGAAATGGACGGGAATTTCTCCTTGCAATTTTTCCGTCTTGCCACTATAATGAGGATACCGTGTGGGGCGAAGTGGTTTAAAAGGGCGCAAAACCCCACGCAAGAGGTGCGTAGGTGCACGATTCCGGAGAAGGGGGGATGCAGCATGACCGGTATCTATCAGCACACGCTGGACGCCAAAGGCCGTCTGTTCATCCCGGCCAAGCTCCGCGAAGAACTCGGCGAAACGTTTTATGTGACGATCTCGCCCGAGAAGTGCCTGTCTGCTTACAGCCAGGAAAACTGGGACGACGTCGCCCGCAGGGTGGCGGCCATGACCAACGTGCAGCAGCGCAAGATGCGTCCGCTGTTCGCGTATGCTGCACGCTGCGAGCTGGACGGGCAGGGGCGTATCCTCCTGCCGCAGCACCTGCGTGAATTTGCGGGTCTCACCAAGAGCGTCACCGTGGTCGGCAGCAACAACCACGCGGAATTCTGGGACAGCGCGCGCTGGGACGAGGTTTGCCCGCTTGAGGCGCTGCCGGAGAACATCGCCGCCGTGATGGAGGAGTTGGATTTCTGATGGACGCCCTGCATGTCTCCGTGCTGCTGCACGAGTGTATTGAAAATCTGAACATCCGTCCGGACGGCATCTATGTCGACGGTACGCTCGGCATGGGCGGCCACTCCGAGCAGATCGCCGCGCGCCTCACGACCGGAAGGCTCATCGGCATTGACCGCGATGAGACGGCCATCGAGCGCGCCGGTGCGCGTCTGGCGCCGTTTGGAGACCGTGTGCAGCTCGTGCACGGCAACTTCCGCGACGCGGCCGCCATTCTTGACCGCCTCGGCATCGACGCCGTGGACGGTATGCTCTTTGACCTCGGTGTCTCCTCGCCGCAGCTCGACGAGTCGGAGCGCGGCTTTTCCTACATGCACGACGCGCCGCTCGATATGCGCATGGACGCGACCGAGGGCCTGAGCGCATGGAACGTTGTCAACGAGTGGCCGGAGGGTGAACTCAAGCGCATTTTGTATGAATATGGCGAGGAGCGCTACGCGCCTCGCATTGCCGGGGCGATCGTTCGCGCCCGGGCGCAGCAGCCGATCGCGACCACGATGGAGCTGGTCGACGTGATCCGCTCGGCCATGCCGGGCGCGGCGCTGCGCGAAAAGCAGCATCCCGCCAAGCGCAGCTTTCAGGCGATCCGCATCGCCGTGAACGATGAGCTGGCGGCGGTGCGCGAGATGATGGACACCGCACCCGACAAGCTTCGCACCGGCGGGCGGCTGTGCGTCATCAGTTTCCATTCCCTCGAGGACCGGATCGTCAAGGCCGGCATCGCCCGGCGGGAGCATGGCTGCACCTGCCCGCGCGAGGCGCCGGTGTGCACCTGCGGCTTTGTGCAGACGCTGCGCAGCGTCTCCCGCAAGCCGATCCTGCCCGGTGAGGAGGAACTCGCATCCAACCCCCGCGCCCGCAGCGCGAAACTTCGTGTCGCGGAGCGTGTCTGAGAAAGGAATCCGTCATGGCATCTCCCGCTTCGAGAAAACGGAATACAGCGCGCATGGACGGCAACGCGGCGTATGACCTGCGCAGCACGGCTGCGGAGGAGTACCTGTACAGTGCCGCTCCGGTAGATCTGCCGCATGCACCCCGGCCGACGGAGACCGTCGTCCCGGAGTCCGCACCGAGGCCCAAGCAGGCGATCGCCCCGATGGCGGTGCTCGGCTTTGCCATTGCCGCCGTGCTGATCGTCTTTTCGCTCGTCGCGCGCGTGCAGCTCTCGCAGGCGTCGGCGCAGGTGTCGGCGCTGGAGGATCAGTATGCCCAGCTGCAGGAGCAGCAGACGCGCCTGCGCATCGACTATGAGAGCGCGTTCAACCTCACGGAGATCGAGGACTACGCCATCCATGAGCTCGGTATGCAAAAGCCGCGCAGCGATCAGCTCTACTACATCAGCAGCAGCGACGCCGCGGATACGGCGGTGGTTCTGGACCAGACCGCGGCAGAGCCGCTGAGTCTCGCTGACCGTTTCGGCGATTTCCTCACCTCCATTGTGGAATATTTTCGATGAGCCAGCCTGTATGATAGTACCATCCCCGCAGAAACAAGGAGACAGACATGGCGAATGAAACTTCCGGGCGCCGGGATAACCGCGTGCCCTTTCGAGCAAGTACCAAAACACCGAATATCATGATGCTCCGCCGCACACGCCTGCTTTTGATTGTGTGCGGCATCCTTGCATTTGCTGTCCTTGGTATCAAGCTGTTCAGCGTCATGATCATACACCATGACGAGTATGAAAAAATGGCGATCGACCAGCAGGTACGCGAGACGGAGATCACGGCCTCGCGCGGCGCGATCTATGACACGAACGGCAAGATCCTTGCCATGAACGCCTCGGTCGACACGATCTTCATCAGTCCGGCCGAGATCGCAAAGAACAACGAGGACCCGCAGCTGATCGCGCGAGAACTTTCCGAGATTCTCGACGTCGATTATGATAAGATCCTGAGCATGACGAAAAACACCGACCGCTGGTATGAGGTCGTCAAGCGCAAGGTCGAGCCGGACGTGTCGGAAAAGGTGCGCGCGTTCAAAAAAGAGAAAAAGCTCGTCGGCGTCAAGATTGAGCCGGATACCAAGCGGTACTATCCCTACGGCAGTCTGGCCGCGCACGTCATCGGCTTTGTCGGGCAGGACAACGAGGGGCGCTACGGCCTTGAGCAGCGCTATGACAGCTACCTCACCGGCAGCACCGGCCGCATCATCCGCGCAACGGACAACCGCGGCACGGATATGCTCTTTGTCAACTACGAGGATTACTACGACGAGACGAAGGGCAACGACATGAACCTGACCATCGACGCGACCATCCAGTATTACCTCGAAAAGCACCTGCAGCAGGCGGTCGAGGACTACGACGTGCAAAACGGCGCGGCCGCCATTGCCATGGACCCGAGCACCGGCGCGATCCTCGGCATGGTCTCGCTCGGGAATTTCGACCTGAACAACTACCAGAAGGTCAGCGACAAGGATCAGGAGGCCATTGACGCCGAGACCGATCCCGACAAGCGCTCGGAGCTGCTGACTGCCGCGCAGCAGAAGCAGTGGCGCAACAAGGCGCTCTCGGACACCTATGAGCCCGGCTCGACATTCAAGATCATCACGCTGGCCATGGCGCTCGAGGAGGGCGTGGTCAGCGAGAGTTCGTCGTTTTACTGCGGCGGCAGTATCCCCGTGCTCGGCCGTACCGATCCGGTCAAGTGCTGGAAGACGGCCGGTCACGGCAGCCAGACGCTCACGCAGGCCATGCAGCACTCGTGCAACGTCGCGCTTGTGCAGATCGGTCAGCTTGTCGGCGCGCGCACGTTCTATAAATACGCGGAAGCGTTCGGCTTCCTGAATCTGACCAACAACGTCGACAGCAGCCTCACCGCCAAGACCGGCATCGACCTGTCCGGCGAGAGCGGCAGCATCTGGTGGAGCCAGAACACGTTCTATGACCCCGAAAACTTCTCACAGCTCGCGGCGGCTTCGTTCGGCCAGACGTTTACGATCACGCCGCTGCAGCTCATCACGGCGGTCAGCGCCTGCGTCAACGGCGGCTATCTCATGAAGCCGTATGTGGTCAAGAGCATCGTCAACGGCGACGGGGAAGCGGTCGTGTCCAATTCGCCGACCGTGGTGCGCCAGGTCGTGAGCGAGCAGACGAGCGCCACCGTGCGCCAGATCCTGGAGCAGGTCGTCGGCGATCCCGTCGACGGCACCGGCAAGAACGCCTACGTCGCCGGCTACCGCATCGGCGGCAAGACCGGCACATCGGAAAAGGTCGCGCAGGATGCGGCCGGCGGCGCGAAGGAATACATCGTCTCGTTCATCGGCTTTGCACCGGCGGACGATCCGCAGATCGTTATACTCGTGCTGCTCGATACGCCGAGCAGCAGCACCGGCATCTACATCAGCGGCGGCCAGATGGCTGCGCCCACCGTCGGCAAAATGATGGCGGACATCCTGCCGTACCTCGGCGTGGAGCCGTCGTATTCCGAGACGGAAAAGACGTACATGGATAAGACCGTGCCGAACGTGATCGGTCTGTCCGTCGAGCAGGCGAAGGCCGCGCTCGAGGAGGTCGGCCTGCAGGCGCGCGTCTACGGCGAGGGCAACACGGTCACGGCGCAGCTTCCGGGCAGCGGCGCGGTCGTCGCCAGCGGCAGCACCATCCTGCTCTATGCGGGCAAGGAGCCCTCGGCCGACAAGGAGACTATGCCCGACCTGACCAATCTCAGCTATCAGACGGCCCGCGACCGCATGGCCGCGCTGGGCCTGTATATCAAGACCAACAGCTCCATCACGGACACCGCACAGATCGTCTCCGGCCAGACCGTGGCAGCCGGCACGCAGCTGGATCACGGCACGGTCGTGGAGGTCACGCTCGTGACGAGTGATTCGAGCATGCTGGGCCGATACTGACGAACAAACGGAGGTACCCTTATGAAACTCAAGCGACTGCTGTCCGTTCTGGATGTGTGCGAATGCACCGCCGATCCGGAGCTGGACGTTCGGGATATCAGCTTTGACTCGCGCACCACGCAGCCCGGCGACCTGTTTGCCGCCGTCTGCGGGTATGAGTCCGACGGCCACCGCTTCATCGGCGCAGCCGTCGCGCGCGGCGCGGCCGTCGTGCTCTGCCAGAAGAAGCCGGAGGTCGATATACCGTATATCCTCGTGGCTGACAGCCGCCTTGCGCTGTCACGCATCTGCTGCGAATTTTTCGGCAACCCGTCGCGTGAGCTGACCATGATCGGCGTGACCGGCACCAACGGCAAGACCACCGTCACCACGCTCATCAAGCACATGCTCGAGCAGTGCCTGCACACGAAGGTCGGCCTGATCGGCACGAACGCGAACATCATCGGCGACGAGGTGCTGCACACCGAGCACACCACGCCGGACACATATGAGCTGCAAAAGCTCCTGCGCCGGATGGTCGATGCCGGCTGTACGCATGCGGTCATGGAGGTGTCGTCGCACTCACTCGTGCTGCACCGCGTGGAGGGCGTCCGCTTCCGCGTGGGCATCTTCACGAACCTGTCGCAGGATCATCTGGATTTCCATAAGACCATGGAGGCCTATGCAGAGGCCAAGGCGCTGCTGTTCGCGCAGAGCGACACCGGCATCGTCAACGCCGACGATGATTGGGCGCACGTCATGCTCGAGCGCGCCAAGTGCCCGATGCAGACCTACTCCGCCAAGCGCAACGACGCAGATCTTGTGGCCAAGGATATCCGGCTGAGCGCGTCCGGCGTGCGCTTTGTCGCCATGAGCGGCGATGCGATCGCGCGCATGCGCCTCGGCATCCCCGGCATGTTCTCTGTTTACAATGCGCTGAGCGTCATCGCCTGTGCGCGCGCGCTCGGCATCTCGCTCGATGACTGCGCGGCTGCGCTCGATACGGCAAAGCCCGTCAAGGGGCGCGCCGAACCGCTCGAGACCGACGGGGACTATACCATCCTTATCGACTACGCCGTCACGCCCGACGCCATCGACAACATCCTCACGACGGTGCGCGAGTTTGCGCCTGCGCGGCTGGTGTTCCTCTTCGGCTGCGGCGGAGACCGCGACCGCGGCAAGCGCCCGAAGATGGGACGCATCGCGGGCCAGAAGGCGGATTTCGTCATCGTCACGAGCGACAACCCGCGCACGGAAGATCCGGAGGCGATCATCGCCGACATTCTCCCCGGTCTCAAGGAGACGCACACGCCCTATGTCGTGCGCCCCGACCGGCGTGAGGCCATCGCCTATGCGATCGAAAACCACTGCCCGGGCGATGTGATCATCCTCTGCGGCAAAGGGCACGAGGATTACCAGATCATCGGCAAGACGAAGGTGCACATGGATGAGCGCGAGATCGTCGCCGAAATACTCGACAAGAGGAAGAGAGAGAAAGAAAAATGACACTGAAGCTGATACTGGCGTTCGTCATCGCGTTTGCGGTGTCGGCCGTCGTCGGATTTTTCCTGGTCCCGTATCTCAAGCGCATCAAGGCGGGGCAGAGCATTAAAGAAAACGGTCCCACGTGGCATATGTCCAAGCAGGGCACGCCGACCATGGGCGGGCTGATGTTCATCGCTGCGATCGCGGTCGTGTGCCTGTCGGTCGGCTTTGAGTGCATGGCCGAGGGCGAATACGGCCACCTGTTTTGTCTGGCGTTCGCGCTCGTGTTCGGCGCGATCGGCTTTCTGGACGACTATGAAAAGCTCAAGAAAAAGCAGAACCTCGGTCTGACGGCCGGCAAGAAGATCCTGCTGCAGCTGGCGGCGGCCGTGGCGTTCATTTTCCTCATGCGCCGCTTTGGCTATGTCGCGCTCGACAGCCTCTACATCCCGTTCTGGAACACGACCGTGCCGATCTCCGAGCCGCTGTATGTGATCTTCGCCGCCTTCGTCATCGTCGGCACGGTCAACTCCGTGAACCTCACCGACGGCGTGGACGGCCTCGCCGCGAGCACGACGATGCCGGTGTGCATCTTTTTTGCCGTGCTGTCCATTCTCTGGGGCGAGCGATTTTTGTCCCTCGGCGTGTTCGCCTCCGGCATCGCCGGCGGCCTGCTGGGCTTTTTGATCTATAACTTCAATCCGGCCAAGGTGTTCATGGGCGACACGGGTTCGCTCTTCCTCGGCGGCGCGGTCGCGGCGCTGGCCTTCGCCTATGATATGCCGCTCATCCTCGTGACGGTCGGCATCATGTACATCGTCGAGGCGCTCTCGGACATCATTCAGGTCGGCTACTTCAAGCTCACGCACGGCAAGCGCGTGTTTAAGATGTCTCCGTTCCACCACCATCTGGAGATGGGCGGCTGGACGGGCCACAAGTGGAAGGAAAAGCAGATCGTGGCGCTGTTTGCCGGCGTGACGGTGCTGTTTGCAGTTTTGTCGTTTATCGGCGTGTTCCACCGCTTCGGTGCGTGAGCGCGCCGCGGCGCAGGGAGGTGCGTTCATGAATATATCCGGTCTGAGACTTCCTGCGCGCCGGACAGGGGCGGCTGCCGGGGCAAAGCGCGGCAGCTTTGACCTGCCGTTTTTCGTGCTCACGCTGCTGCTGCTGGCGATCGGCGTCATCATGGTGCTCTCGTCGAGCTTTGCCCGCGCCTATGCGCAGGGTAAGTCGCCGACGTATTATTTCGTCCGGCAGGCGGGCTTCGCCGTTGCCGGCGTCGTGGGTATGATCCTGTTTTCCAACGTGCGCATGGCGACGTACCGCCGCTGGTCCCTGCTGCTTTTGGGCGTGAGTATTTTCCTGCTCGCCATCGTCTGGATCCCGCACATCGGCGTGGTCGGCGGCGGCGCACGCCGGTGGCTGAGTCTCGGCTTTACGACGTTTCAGCCGTCGGAGATCGCAAAGATCGCGGTCGTGCTGTTTTTCTCGAGCATGATCTGCACATACAAAGACCAGATGCAGACGATCCGCTACGGCGTCGTGCCGTTCATGGTCATCACCGGCGGCATCGTCATCCTGCTCATGCTCGAGCCGCATCTGTCGGCGTCGATCATCATCATGGCGCTGGCGATCGTGATGATGTTTGTCGGCGGCATCAAGCTCTCGTACCTGCTCATCGGCATGGGCGGCGCGGGCGCGCTGCTGCTGATCGCGGGCAAGTTCGTGCCCTATGTGCACAAGCGCATCGTGTCGTGGCGCGATCCGTTCGCTGACACGAGCGCTGCCGGATATCAGATCGTGCAGTCGCTGTATTCCATCGGCTCGGGCGGTTTTCTCGGGCTCGGCCTCGGCCAGAGCCGGCAGAAGTATCTCTACCTGCCGGAGGAGCACAACGACTACATCTTTTCCATTGTCTGCGAGGAGCTTGGCTATGTCGGCGCGGTCGCGATCCTGATCCTGTTCGCGCTGCTCATCTGCCGCGGCTACTGGATCGCCGCGCACTCGCCCGACCGCTACAGCTTTCTCGTCGGTGTCGGCATCACGACGCTGCTGTCGATCCAGGTGTTTCTGAACATCGCGGTCGTCACGAATCTCATCCCCTGCACCGGCATCTCGCTGCCGTTTTTCAGCTACGGCGGCACGGCGCTGCTGATGCAGCTCGGTGAAATGGGCATTATTCTGAGCATATCGCGCGACATTCCGACAAAAAAAGCGCGGTAGCATCCGATTCTGCAAGCTGTCTCGGCGGCGCGTGCCGCCTGAGTTTCGATATTCCGGGAGGGACTGACTATGAATTTTCTCTTTACCTGCGGCGGTACCGCAGGCCACATCAACCCCGCGCTTGCGGTCGCGGGCGTTCTGCGCGACCGGATGCCCGACTGCGGCATCCTCTTTGTCGGCGCAAACGGCAAGATGGAGACGGACCTCGTTCCGCGCGCGGGCTATGACATCGTGACCGTGGAGGTCACGAATATCCACCGCAGCCTCAAGCCGTCGGAGATCATGTACAACTTCCGCTCGCTGCACAATGCGCGGCAGGCGACGAAGGACGCGCGCAAGATCATTGAGGACTTCAAGCCCGATGTCGCCATCGGCACGGGCGGCTATGTGTGCTACCCCGTGCTCAAGGCGGCGGCGCAGCTCGGCATTCCGGCCATCGTGCATGAGTCCAACGCCGTACCCGGCCTGACGACGAAGATGCTCGCCGGAGCGGTCGACCGTATTCTGGTCGGCTTCGAGGAGAGCAAGCAGCACTACAGTGAGCAGGACAAGGTCGTCGTCACCGGCACGCCGGTGCGCGGCGCATTCACGGCCTGCTCCAAGGCGGAGGCCAAGCGCCAGCTCGGCCTCGATCCCGAGAAGCCGCTGGTCGTGTCGGTGTGGGGGTCGCTCGGCGCGTCATACATGAATGAGATCATGACGGCCTTCATCACCCGCGCCGCCGTGACGGGCGCACCGTTTTCGCTCATCCACTCGGCGGGGCGCAACGGCTATGAGAAGATGCACACGGCGCTGCTGGAAAAGTGCCCGGCCGATCTCGCGGCACACGGCATGGACGTGCGGCCGTACATCTACGATATGCCGCTGGTGATGGATGCGGCCGATCTTGTGCTGTGCCGCGCAGGCGCGTCCACGCTTGCCGAGCTCACGTGCATCGGCAAGCCCGCCGTGCTCATCCCGTCGCCGAACGTCACGAACAACCATCAGGAGCGCAACGCGCGCGTGCTCGAGCGCGCCGGCGGCGCAAAGGTGCTGCTCGAAGGGTCGTTCACGGCGGACGACCTGTATAACCTCGTCAGCGACCTGCTCTCCGACGGTGCACAGCTTGCGCAGATGGCGGACAATATGCGCGCCGCCGGCGTGAGCGATGCCGCCGAGCGCATTGCCGATCTGGTGCTTGAGCTGGCGGACCGGCATACAAAATGACAACTTCGCGTTTCTCTGCATAGGATGGCATGAATTTGCTGTGCGGAGGAAAGATCATGAGCATATGGCACATTTACGGCGGAAACAGGCTGACCGGGAGTACGCGGGTGCAGGGCGCCAAGAATGCGGTGCTGCCGATCATGGCGGCGTCGGTGCTCTCCGGAGGTGAGACGGTTCTGCACAACGTGCCCGATCTGCGGGACGTGACGACCACGCTGCGCATCCTGCAGCATCTCGGCTGCACGGCGGTGCGCGACGGGGACACGGTACGCATCGATTCGCGCGGGATGCACTGCGATTTCATCCCGCACGCACTCATGCGGGAGCTGCGCTCGTCGGTCATCTTTCTCGGCGCGATCCTCGCACGCTTCGGCACGGCGCGTCTGTCCATGCCGGGCGGGTGCGAGCTCGGGCCGCGGCCGGTGAACCTGCACTTGGACGCGCTGCGCGCGCTCGGCGCGGAGGTCACGGAGCGCGGCGGCGACATCATCTGCCGGGCGCACGCGCTTCAGGGACGGCGCATCCTGCTGCCGTTTCCGAGCGTCGGCGCGACGGAAAACGCCATGCTCGCCGCCTGCGCAGCGGCGGGGGAGACGGTCATCTGCAACGCCGCGCGCGAGCCGGAGATCGCCGACCTGCAGTGCTACCTGCGCAAGCTCGGCGCGGATATTTCCGGCGCGGGCACGTCCACGGTCACGGTCGGCGGCTTCCGGCCGCGGCCGTTTGTCGAGCACACGATCATGCCCGACCGCATCGTCGCAGCGACGATCCTGTGCGCTGCCGCCGCTTGCGGCGGCGAGGTGGAGCTGCAGGATGTAGATCCGGCACACTTTTCGACCGTTCTGGACTCGCTTTCTGAGGTGGGATGTGCTATAATCACAACGGCGTCCGCCGTGCGCCTGACATCGGATGGACAGCTCACGGCGCCGCGTCCGGTCGTCACGCAGCCGTATCCGGGCTTTCCCACGGATGCGCAGCCGCCGCTCATGGCGGCCTGCCTGCGGGCAAAGGGCACCACGGTGTTCACCGAAAACATCTTTACCAACCGCTACCGTCATGCCGAGGAATTCCGGCGTCTGGGCGCAGCTGTCAGCATCGAGGGCCGTGTGGCGTATGTCACCGGCGTCGAGCGGCTCACCGGCGCGCCGCTCACGGCAAGCGACCTGCGCGGCGGCGCGGCCATGCTTGTGGCCGGGCTTTGCGCCGAGGGGGCGACCGAGCTTCTCGACGACGGGTATATTGACCGCGGGTACGACCGCTTTGACGCGTGCCTGTCGGCGCTGGGCGCTGACGTGCGCTGTGCCGCGCCGCGGTGAAAGGAATCTCTGCCTATGAAACAATCGAAGCAGCCCCGGCAGCGCCGTGCGCGCCGTCCGTCCGCAGGGCGGGGGAGATCGCTGCTGCAGCCGCTGATCTTCCTGCTGATCTGCGTGGCGCTTGTGCTGGGGATGAGCGTGTTTTTCCGCGTCTCGAAGGTCGAGGTCGTCGGAAACTCCATCTACACGGCCGAGGAGGTCGTTGACGCCTCGGGCATCGGCAAGGGTGACAACCTCTTTTTCATCAACCGTTTCTCGGCGGCCAGCCGCATCTTCAGCAAGCTTCCCTATGTGGACAAAGCAAAGGTCACGCGCGCCCTGCCGAACCGCGTCACCATTACGATCCAGGAGAGCAGCGCCATGGCCTACGTCAAGGCGGACGACGGCTACTGGGTCGTCGACCAGAACTGCAAGCTGCTCAAGTCCGTCACGGACAGCGAACTGACCGGCCTCGCCCGTATCGACGGCATCACGCCGGTGGAACCGAAGGTCGGCGAGATGCTCAACGCCGGCGATGCCGACGCGCCGAAGGTCACGTACCTTGCGGCGATCCTCGGGCAGCTGCTCACGCGCGACATGGCGTCCAAGGTCACGGTGATCGACCTTTCGGACGCGGCGAGCCCGAGCTTTCTCTATGACGGGCGGTTCACGGTGCGCCTCGGTGCAAACGAGAATGTCGAGTATAAATTCGGCATGCTCCAGAGCGCCATATCGCAGCTCACGGCCGGCGATACCGGCACCATCGATCTGTCGATCGACAAGCGCGCGCATTTCAGCCCCGGCTGAATGTTCACAAAAAAAGATTGACCTGATAAGGAAAACGATATAAAATGGGAAAGAATAAGAACAGACAAAAGCGAAATCCGCCAAGAAACGGCCCTCAGAGCGCACACGCGCCGAGCGCTGATACAAATAGAAACAACAGGGAGGAACCGAATATGTCCTTTGCTACCGAGTCCGGTCCGGAAAATGTCGTCACCATCAAGGTCGTTGGTGTTGGCGGGGCCGGCAACAATGTCGTAAACCGCATGGTTAAGTCCGGCACTCAGGGAATTGAGTACGTGGCTGTCAATACAGATAAGCAGGCTCTGGCCGTCTCCAGCGCAGACCAGAAGATCCAGATCGGCGAGAAGCTGACCCACGGTCAGGGCGCCGGCAGCGATCCCGATGTCGGCAAGCGCAGCGCCGAGGAGAGCCGCAACAACATTGCAAAGAGCCTGGAAAATGCCGACATGGTCTTCATCACCGCCGGCATGGGCGGCGGCACCGGCACGGGCGCAGCGCCCACGATCGCGGACATCGCCCGCGAGGCCGGCATCCTGACCGTCGGCGTCGTCACCAAGCCCTTCAAGTTCGAGGGTAAGCGCCGCATGGATCAGGCTATGGTCGGCATCAACGAGCTGCTGGGCAAGGTCGACTCCCTGCTCATCATCCCGAATGATCGCCTGAAATTCGCCACCGACCAGAAGGTCACGCTGGCCAACGCTTTCGAGATCGCGGACGACGTGCTGCGTCAGGCCGTCGTGAGCATCTCCGACCTCATCAAGAACACCGGTTTCATCAATCTCGACTTTGCGGATGTCACCTGCGTCATGAAGGACGCCGGCTTCGCCCACATGGGCGTCGGCCGCGCCGCCGGCAAGGGCAAGGCGGAGGACGCTGCCCGCATGGCCGTGGCCAGCCCCCTCATGGAGACGTCGATCAACGGTGCGCGCGGCGTGCTCATCAACATCACCGGGTCCGAGGATATGGGGCTGGAGGATGTCGAGACCGCTGCCAACCTCGTTCAGGAGGCTGCGCATCCGGACGCCAACATCATCTTCGGCGCGAGCTTCGACCCCTCGCTCGACGACGAGATCCGCGTGTCCGTCATCGCCACCGGCTTCGACGAGCCGGGCAAGGCGCAGGCGGAGGCTGCTCCGGCCGCCGCTGCCGCTCCGGCTGCACCTGCCGCCGGTATGTACACCGCCGCTGCGACTGCGGCCACGGCTGCTCCGGCTGCCGCTCCGGCTCCGGCCGCTGCACCTGCCGCCCCGGCTGCCGCTCCGGCTGCGGATGCTGCCGCACCCGCGGAGGAAGATCCGTTTGACAGCATCTTCAAGATCTTCAACTCCAAGTAAGCTTCATCATCTGTCCAAAACCGCCTTCGCTCCTTGTGAAGGCGGTTTTTGCATTCTGTGAGAGGAGGCAGTCGATTGAAAGACTGGCGCATTACCCGCGTTCTCACGACCATGGCCGACACATTTCTGACCCGCCGCGTGACGCGCTCGGCGGCCGAGATCGCCTATTACATGGTTATGGCGCTGTTTCCGGTCATTATCTGTATGTACGACCTGCTCGCGCTCATCCTGCGTGACCCGACCGCCGTGCTGCGCATCGTGGAGACGCTCGTGCTCCCGCGGGAGACGCAGGCGCTCGTGTCGGAGTTTCTCATTTATGTGTCCGGCAACACGAGTCAGGTCATGTTCATCGCGGCGCTCTTTGTCATGATCACGAGCGCGTCGGCGGCGTTTCGCGCCATGGCCGCCATCGTCAGCGAGATCCACGGCGATAAGCGCTTCGGCATCGTGAGCAGCACCGTCGTGAGCGTCGCCTTCTCGGTGGCATTTTTGCTGGTGCTGTATCTGTGCGTCCTGCTCATGCTGACGGGCAAGCGCTTTCTGCTCTGGCTCGATGCGCTCATGCCGCGCGTGAGCATCATCTGGTCGTGGACCTGGGTGCGCTTTCTGGTTCTGTTTGCCATTTTGCTGATGATGATTCTCGTTCTCTACCGGCTCACCACACCACGCCGGGCGCCGCACCTCGTGCTTCCCGGTGCGCTGTTTTCGGCCGTCGGCATCGTGGTGATGAGTATTCTGCTCTCATGGCTGATCGGCAACAGCGCGAAGTATTCACTCGTATACGGGTCGCTTGCCTCGGTCGTGATCCTGCTGTTCTGGTTTCATGTGTTCGGACTGCTGCTCATTCTGGGCGTAGTGCTCAATCATGCGCTCGAGGTAACAGCGCCGCCGAAAAAAGAAGCGTAAAATCTGCTAAGAATGTAATTTTTTATAGTTTACTCGCTTTACAAACCGCATTTTATCACGTAGAATATTCGTTTAAGAGGATGGAAGTGCCGAATAACACACTTTTTTAGAGAAAATTTTTCGGAAAACATTTTTTAATGCATTAAAATTTGTTTTCAGGCATTATACTCATGTGGGGTAATCGAATATGCAAAATGACGACAAACGCACAAGCGATATAGGTGCGTCCGATGCGCGACCACCGGATGACGGCCTGATCCTGCGCATTGCGGAGGGGGACACCGCCGCGCTCGAGGTGCTGTATCGCCAAACGTCCGCGTCCGTTTACGGCTTTGCCCTGTCGATCCTGCGCGATCCGACGGCGGCTGAGGACGTGATGCAGGATACGTTCGTGAGCGTGATGCAGTCGGCATCGAGCTATCAGCCGTCGGGCAAGCCGATGGCGTGGCTGCTGACGATCGCGCGCAATCTGGCGCTTATGCGTCTGCGCAAGGCGGAAAATAAGAATATATCTTTTGATGAGCTGTTTCATGTGGAGGATCCGCACAACGCTTATCGGGAGATGGAAAATCATATGGTGCTTGATAAGGTGCTGCGCCTGCTCACGGACAGTGAGCGGCAGATCGTGATGCTGCACGCGCTCTCCGGCCTCAAGCACAGGGAGGTGGCCGACCTGCTGGACATTCCGCAGGCGACGGCGATCTCGCGCTACAACCGCGCGCTGGCAAAGCTGCGCGCATCGATGGGGGGTGACGGTCTTGACTGAACAGGAAAAACGCAATGAGCAGCTGCTGCAGCAGCTGCGTGATGATGTCGCAGCCGTGACGCCGGATCCCTGGGACAAGATCCTCGCCCGCGTTCAGGCGGAGACGCAGCCAAAGCCGGAAACGGTCGTCCCGCTGCCGCAGCGCAGCCGTCGCGGCGGCGCATGGCGGCGCTGGGTCGCAGCGGCGGCGGTGTTCTTGCTGGCGGTGCTCGGCGGCGGATTTTACGCCGTGCAGACGCCCGACGGCGTCGCAACGCTGGACGCGAACCCCAGTATTGAGCTGACCGTCAATAAGCTCGGCCGTGTCCTGTCCGTGCGCGCGTGCAATGCCGACGCGCAGGTCGTGCTCGACGAGCTGGAGCTGCGCAACCAGCCGCTGCAGACGGCGGCCGATGCGATCGTTGCCGAGCTGCAGGCAGACGGCTATGTCTCGGCGGATACCAACTCGATCCTCGTCACGGTCGAGGCCGGCAAGGGCGACGCGCGTCTGTGCAGCCGCCTGGCTTCCGCCGTGGAGGATGCACAGAGCGACTGCGGGCTTGCTCCCGCTGTCCTGGCGCAGGTGCTGGAGCCGGATCCCGCGCTGGAGGCCGACGCTGCTGCCATGGGCGTCAGTGTGGGAAAGGCGATGCTCATCCGGCAGATCAGCGCGCAGGTGGAGGATCTCACCGGCGAGGCGCTGGCGGTGCTGCCGATCAACGACCTGAACATTCTCGCGGCGTCCAACCAGGTGGCGCTTGGCGACATGATCTCGATCGGTGCTGCGAGCACCGGTGCATATATCCCATATGATCAGGCCATGGATGCGGCGCTCGCCTGCTGCGGTCTGGATGCGGACAGCGTTACGCAGGCCAGTATGCGCTTCACGCTCATTGACGGCCAGATGGTCATGGAATTCGTGCTCACGGACGGCGAGCACCACTATGTGTGCAGCGTTGACGCGCGCACGGCAGAGATCTGCCGCCCGGCGGGTGACGAACCGCTCGGGCCACAGCCGGCCCCTGTAAAGCCGCAGCCTGCCCCCGTGATGCCGCAGCCCACACCTACGCCGATGCCTACCCCGAGCCCGACGCCGACGCCGATACCCACCCCGAGCCCGACGCCGACACCGATGCCGACGCCGACACCTACCCCGATCCCGACGCCGGTGCCGACACCGACGCCTACTCCGACCCCGCCTGCGGGCCCGGTCACGCAGGAGCAGGCGCTGAAGATCGCCATTGCGGCGGCCGGCATCTCGGAGAGCGATCTTGCCGCGTGGGAAGTGCAGCTCGATGAGAGCGGCGCGCAGCCTGTCTACCGCGTGACGCTCACGACCGTGTACTACTTCCACCCGCGCTATGTCGTGGCTGTCGACCAGATGACCGGCTCGGTCCTCTCAGTGGAAAAAGTGCAGCATTGATTTGCTCTAAAAAGGACGCATCCGCTTTGGATGCGTCCTTTCTTGCTGTGCCGGAAGCAAAGCAGCCCTCCGCCGTGCGGCGGAGGGCTGCTTTGGTGTTCAGGTCATGAACTTTTCGATCGCGAGATTCAGCTCATCGATGGCCTGCTGGTCGCCGCTCTCCACAGCGTCGGTCAGACAGTGGTCGATGTGATCTTTCAGAATGATCTTCGCCGTGTTGTTCAGCGCCGAGCGCACGGCTGCAAGCTGGATGAGCACCTCGGCACAGTCACGCCCATCCTCGACCATGCGCTTGACCGACTCCAGATGGCCGATCGCGCGCGCCAGACGATTGATGACCGCCTTGGTCTGCGTATGGGTGTGGGTGTGTCCATGACCGTGGCTGTGCGCGTGGTCATGTTCATGCATATGCACTTCGCCGTCGTGGCAGTGGGTGATCACGTTCCCGTTTTCGTCCACGTGCGTGTGTACGCCCGCATTGTGCGTTTGATCCGCCATGGTATCATCTCCCTCATATCTTTGCAATTCTACCTTGTTTCGGCCGGTTTGTCAACGCCGCGCGGTCAGTAACCGGCCGCCAGCAGGGCGGTGCGCAGCTTTTCGATGGCTTTTTTCTCGATGCGCGACACATACGAGCGGCTGATGCCGCAGCGCTGCGCGGTCTCGCGCTGCGTCAGCGGTTCGCCGCCGCCAATGGCATAGCGCAGGCGGATGATCTCGCGCTCGCGCGCATCGAGTACCTCGCCGATGCAGCGCCGCAGCGCCTGACACATCTCGTCCGACTGCAGGCGGGCGTCCATGTCCTCATCCTCGGACAGGATGTCGAGGAGCGACAGACTGTTACCGTCGCCGTCCGTGTCGAGCGCGTCTGAGAGCAGCGTTTCGGCTGCGTTTTTGCGTGTGCTGCGAAAATACATCAGGATCTCGTTTTCCGCGCATTTGCTGGCGTAGGTCGCAAGGCGCACGCCCTTATCCGGACGGTAGGTGTTGATGCCCTTGATGAGCCCGATCGTGCCGATCGAGATCAGGTCGTCCGTATCGTCGTAGTGCGTGTAGTATTTCTTGATGATGTGCGCCACCAGCCGCAGGTTGCGCTCGATGAGCACGTTGCGCGCCTCCAGATCGCCCTGCAGCCATGCCTCGAGATATTTGCGCTCTTCAGCCTCGCTCAGCGGACGCGGGAATGACCCGCCGGGGCTCAGACGCAGCATCAAAAATGCACTGCTCATCATCAGCATCAGGGTACTGTACAGCATTTTCAGCCCTCCGTTTCTGCCTGAGGTCATTCTATTCAGCGGCGGCACGTACACTTTCCTGACACACAATTTTTCGCTTGTGCGCAAATACTGCACAACAGAGCGTTGATTACTGGATGAAAAATGACGGGAAGGCGAAGAAAATTCCCCGACATACTTGACAAAATAGCCAAAAAGCGTTAATCTTTGAACAACAAAGCCATTTCAATTGGGATTCGGGGAAATGGCCAATGTGTTCAAAATTGAAAGGAGAACATATTATGGATTACAAAACGCTGAGTGTTAAGACGTTCATCGAGGACATGAATGGCAAGGAAGTCATGATGAAGTCCGTTCCGAGCCTGACCAAGTACCCCCTGAAGCTCTTCTACAAGAAGACCGTTGGCGACATCGTGAATCTGGTCCGCAGCAAGAAGCTCGTCCCGGAAGAAGCCATCCAGGCTTTCATCGCCGACGTCGAGGCGCTCTGAGTTATTCGATAAGGTGTGATCCCCCTGCCGAGCGGCAGGGGGATCTTTTTTGCGCTTTTTGGTTTACATAATGATCAGCGCGGACGAAAGATTCAAAAAACGCTTGCGCTGCAGGTAGCATTGTGCTATAACGTAAGAAAAGTAATACAAGTTATACCGGAGGTGACGCATATGCAGTCCATGCAGGACAAATTTATGGCCACGGTGCGCATCGGCCCGAAGGGGCAGATCGTGATCCCGAAGGAGGTGCGCGATATGTTCGGTCTTGCGCCGGGTGATTCGCTCATTCTGCTGGCTGACCGCGAGCGCGGCATCGCGCTGCAGAGCAGCAGCTATTATGACCGGTTCGTGCGCGCGGTGTTCGATCAGGGCGCAAAGGCCGCGGCGCCGGATGTGCCGGAGGCGGAGACGCAGGTGTTTGCCGCCGCGCTCGCGCAGGAGCTGACGCGGGAGGACGGACAATGAGTATGCTCGAAGTGGAGGGACTGTGCAAGACGTATCCGGCGTTTCGGCTGCGCGACGTGTCGTTTGCCGTTGAGCCGGGCGCGATCATGGGCTTCATCGGCCGCAACGGTGCCGGCAAGAGCACGACCATCAAGGCTATGCTCAATTTCGTGCATCCGGACGGCGGCCGCGTGACGATGTTCGGCCGGGATTTTTATGCCGACGAGCCCGCCTGCAAGCAGCAGCTCGGCGTGGTGCTCGGCGGCGTGGACTTTTACCCGAATAAAAAGCTGCGCAGCATCACGAACGTGACGCGCACGTTTTACGACCGCTGGGACGAGAACAAATACCGGCACTACCTGTCGCTGTTCGCGCTCGACGAGACGAAGAAGGTCTCGCAGCTCTCATCCGGTATGCGCGTGAAATACATGCTCGCGCTCGCGCTCTCGCACGATGCGCGTCTGCTCATTCTCGATGAGCCGACGAGCGGGCTCGACCCCGTGTCGCGCGACGAGCTCATGGAGCTCTTTCGCGGTGTGGTGCAAAGCGGTGAGCGCAGCATCCTGTTTTCGACGCACATCACGTCCGATCTGGAAAAGTGCGCCTCGCATATCACGATGATCAAGGACGGGGAGATCCTGCGCAGCGACACGTGCGCCGGCTTTCTCGCGCACTATCGCGCGCAGCTCGGCGACGCGTCGCTCTCGCTCGAGGATATTCTCGTGCGCGTGGAAAGGAGAAACTATGACGGCAAGGATTTTCTGTAAGGATCTGCGCCTTGCGGCGCACCCGATGATGTATGTGTTCGCGCTCTTCGGCGCGATGCTGCTCATCCCGAGCTATCCGTACACGGTCGCGTTTTTCTATGGCCTGCTCGGCATCTTCTTTACCTTCCTTAACGGCCGCGAGAATAAGGATGTCTATTACTGCGCCGTACTGCCGGTCACGAAGCGCGAGCAGGTGCGCGCCCGCACATGGATGGTCGTGGCGGTCGAGCTGACGGAGCTTGTGCTCGCGGTGCCGTTTGCGGTCTTGTCGGTGCACATCAACCCCAACGGTACGAACCTCGCGGGCATCGATGCAAATGTCGCGCTCTTCGGCGCGGTGCTGCTCATTTTCGGCGTGTTCAATGCGGTGTTCCTGCCGGCGTTTTATAAGACTGCCGTGCGCGTCGGACGTTCGTTCCTGCTGGCGGTCGTCCCGATGACGGTGCTGATGGTGCTGGTCGAGGCGCTGTCGCATTTCCCGGTCGTCGGACCGTATCTCGATGCGGTAGATGCGGCCGGTCAGGTGCGTCAGCTTCCGGTGCTGGCTGCGGGCGCGGCGGCATTTGCGCTGCTGTCGTGGCTGGCTTTCCGGAGGGCGGCGAAAAACTACGAGCGCGTCGATCTGTGACGGGGGGCTTGCCGGGACGCGAAAAATATGCTATTGTGAAAAGCGGCTTTTGCGAGCTGCTTTTCATTTTTTGTTTATTTTTGTCCGGGAGGGATCTGCATGAAGAACAAACGTCTCTGGCTGTCGGTGGCGCTGACGGTGCTGGTCGTCGTGTGCGCCATGCTCATTCTCTCGCGTGTCAACGAGGCGCGCAGCAATGCCGTGCCTACCGCGCCGACGGATCTGATCCTCCCGCCGGATATCCGGACAACGGCGGCGCCGACCCAGAAGACCTATGATGACCTGCCGGATGTGGATATCTCCTCCTGGGAGTATCTCATCGCGAGTCAGGCGCATAATATCAGTGACTATGTGCCGGATGTGAGCAAGATCAGCGGCTCGCAGTCCACGTTCGATTCCCGCGCGGTCGATGCGCTCAACGCCCTGCTCAAGGCGGCGCGCAGCGCCGGGTGGAGCCCTTATATCTATTGTGCCTACCGCCCGTACCTGACGCAGAAGCAGCAGTACGAGGATCAGGTGAGTGCGTATATGCGCGAGGGTGACACCCGTGACGAGGCCGAGACAGCCGCGGCGCGCGTCGCGGCGCCTCCCGGCACGAGCGACCACCAGACCGGCCTCGGCGCGGACGTGGTCGACCAGTACTATGACTCGCTGAGCGTGGACAAGGTCAACGCGCGCTTCCTGAGCTGGCTCGCCGACAACTGTGCAGACTACGGCTTCGTCATCCGCTACCCGTCGGACAAGGTCAGCATCACCGGCCGCAACGAGCCGTGGCACGTGCGCTACGTCGGCGAGACGGCGGCGAAGTTCATGACCGAGCATAACCTCTGCCTGGAGGAATTTGCGGCGCTGTACCAGTAAGTGCCCCGCAGCACAAAAAAAGGCTTGCATTGTGGAGCGCGGGATGGTATGATATTGCCGTACGAAGGAAGCAGGATTTGACAGAGTGGGCACCCGCCCACTCTTTTTCTTGATGTCTTTCAAAGTGTCAGAAAACGGAATGGTGATGTATGAGTAAATTGACAGACGCTGTCCTCGCACTGGCCGAGCCTGTGGCCGCGCAGCAGGGATGTGAGATCTGGGACGTGGAATACGTCAAGGAGGCGGGCGGCCGCTATCTGCGTGTGTACATCGACAAGCCGGACGGCGTGTCGATCCAGGACTGTGAGAATTTCAGCCGGGCGCTCGATCCGATCCTCGACGAGGCTGACCCCATTCCCGACAGCTATGTGTTCGAGGTGTCGTCCGCAGGTGCGGAGCGGCAGCTCAAACGGCCGAGCGATTTTGCGCGCTTTCTCGGAGCGCAGGTCGAGGTGCGGCTCTATCAGCCGGTGGACAGCAGCAAGGTGCACATCGGCACGCTCGAGCAGTATGACAACGGGGACGTGACCGTCTCGGACGGCAAGAACAGCCGTGTCTTTCAAAAATCCGCCATCGCACAGGTGCGCCTGCACCTGACCATATAAGGAAAGGGAATTCGACCATGAACGCAGAATTTTTTGATGCAGTTGCAGATATTGAAAAGGAAAAGGGCATCCCGCGCGAATATATGTACGAGAAGATCCGCCAGGCCATGCTGACGGCGTTCCGCAAGGACACGCCCGACTGTGAGGACAATGTGGAGGTCATTCTCGACGAGACGAAAAAGAAGATCGAGATGGTCGTCAAGAAAACGGTCGTCGAGCGCGTCATCGACCCCTATGTCGAGATCAGCGAAGAGGCGGCGCACCGCATCAGCAAGCGCGCCAAGGTTGGCGACATCGTCAGCGTCCCGGTCGAGACCAAGCAGTTCGGCCGCATCGCGGCGCAGGCTGCAAAGCAGGTCATCATCCAGGGCATCCGCGAGGCGGAGCGCGGCATGATCTATGAGGAGTTCAACTCCAAGGAGCATGAGATCCTCACCGGCGTCGTCAATAAGATCGATCCGCGCACCGGCTGCGCGTTTTTGAAGATCAGCTCCAACTCCGACTATACCGAGGCCATGCTCGCCCCGGCGGAGTGCATCCGCGGCGAGGAGCTGCACGAGGGCGACCGCATCAAGGTCTACGTCGTCGAGGTGCGCAACAGCACGCGCGGACCGCAGGTGCTCATCAGCCGCACGCATCCGGGTCTGGTCAAGCGCCTGTTCGAGCTTGAGGTGCCGGAGATCTTTGACGGCACGGTCGAGATCAAGTCCATCGCCCGCGAGGCCGGCAGCCGCACGAAGATGGCTGTCTGGGCGGAGGATCCCGTCATCGATCCGATCGGCGCGTGCGTCGGCCCGAAGGGCGGCCGTGTTGCGAGCGTCGTCAACGAGCTCGGCGGCGAGAAGATCGACATCGTCAAGTACAGCGAGGTGCCGGAGGAATTCATCGCGGCCGCGCTCGCACCGTCCGAGGTGCTGGAGGTGACGCTGCTTGATGAGGGTAAGAGCTGCCGCGTCATCGTGCCGGATAACCAGCTCTCGCTCGCCATCGGCAAGGAGGGGCAGAACGCCCGCCTGGCCGCCAAGCTCACCGGCTATAAGATCGACATCAAGCCCGAGAGCGAGGCATAATGCGAAAGGAGGCAGTCACCCATGCCCAAGTCCATTCCACAGCGGCAGTGCGTCGGCTGCCGTGAAAAGAAACCCAAGCCGGAGCTCATCCGGGTGGTGCGCGCGCCCGACGGGGGCATCTCGCTCGATGCGCGCGGCAAGGCGGCGGGGCGCGGCGCGTATCTGTGCCCGAATCCCGAGTGCCTGAAAAAGGCGCGCAAGAGCCGTGCGCTTGAGCGCGCGTTCGATGCGCCGATCCCGGCGGAGATCTATGAGCAGCTCACAGCGGAACTGGAGGTGCTCCGACACGGATAAAGCAGCCAACTATCTCGGCCTCATGCGCAAGGCCGGGCACATTGCGCTCGGCGAGTATGACGCCGGAGCGGCGGCGCGCGCCGGGAAGGCATGCCTGCTGCTGCTGGCACAGGACGCGTCGGACAATGCGCGCAAGCGCGCCGAGGGCTTCGCCTACACCGCGCAGGCGCCGCTGCTGCGTCTGCCGTATACGAAGCAGGCGCTCTGCGAGCGGCTCGGCAAGACCGGCTGCGCCATCGCGGCCGTCACCGATCCGGGGCTTGCGAAGGCCTTTGTGTCCGCGCTGGCACAGGCAGATCCGGAGCAGTACAGCAACACGGCGGCAGCGCTTGCCGCAAAGACGATATCAGACAAGGGCACGGCGCAGTCAAGCGGCGGGCGCCACGGTAAGAGGAGGAAACAAGTATGAGCGGATTGATTAAATACAGAGTGCATGAGGTGGCGAAGGATTTCAACATGACCTCGAAGGAGATCACGCAGATCCTGACGGATTACGCCACCACTCCGAAAAATCATATGCAGGTGCTCGAGGACGCAGAGCTCAACGACATCTTTGAGTATCTCACCCAGCACCATCAGGCGGCCAGCCTGGAGGAGCTCTACAAAGTGCCCGACCAGCCCAAGGCCAAGCCGCAGGCAGCGCCCGCCGAGGCGCCGAAGAGCGGCGCCGCGCAGCAGCCGGCTGCCCAGGCGCAGCAGACCGCGCAGCCGCAGCAGCAGCCCAAGCCGAAGAAGGACGACAAGCCGCACCAGCCGCGTCAGGTGGCGGAGCGCCGCGTCGTCGATACTCGCGGCGCGACGACGAACCTGTCCAAGTACGACCAGCGACTGGATGATCTTGTGCCCGAGCGCGCGCAGAATAAGCGCGGCGGCAAGCAGAAGATCCAGAACCGCAACCGCCAGCGCCCGCAAAACCCCGCCGCCGGCGCCAAGCGCCGTCAGGAGGAGCGCGACAAGATGCAGAAGCTGCAGCTTGAGATCGCGAAAAAGCAGCAGCTCAAGGTGCAGATCCCGGACACGATCTCCGTGGGCGAGCTCGCCTCGCGCATGAAAAAGACCGGTGCCGAGGTTGTGCGCCGTCTCGTGAAGATGGGCGTTATGGCGTCGCTGTCCGATACGATTGATTATGATACCGCCGCACTCGTGGCCATGGAGCTCGGCTGCAAGGTCGAGCACGAGGTCATTGTGACGGTGGAGGAGCGTCTGATCGACGACCGCAAGGACAACGAGGACGAACTCGTCCCGCGCGCGCCGGTCGTGGTGGTCATGGGTCACGTCGACCACGGCAAGACCAGCCTGCTCGACCGCATCCGCCGCGCAAACGTCGCAGCCGGTGAGGCCGGCGGCATCACGCAGCACATCGGCGCTTACCGCGTCATGGTCAACGGCAAGCCCGTCACCTTCCTCGACACCCCGGGCCACGAGGCGTTCACGTCCATGCGTGCCCGCGGTGCGATGGTCACGGACATCGCCATCCTCGTCGTCGCAGCCGATGACGGCATCATGCCGCAGACGATCGAGTCCATCAACCATGCCAAGGCCGCCGGCATCCCGCTGGTCGTGGCCATCAACAAGATGGACGTGCACGGCGCGAACCCCGACCGCATCAAGCAGCAGCTCACCGAATACGGCCTTGTGCCCGAGGAGTGGGGCGGTGAGACGATCGTCTGCCCGATCTCGGCCAAGACCGGCGAGGGCGTCGACAACCTGCTCGAAAACCTTGTCCTGCTCGCCGAGATCCAGGAGCTCAAGGCAAATCCGAACCGCGCCGCCCGCGGCACGGTCATTGAGGCGCGCATGGATAAGGGCCGCGGCCCGATCATGACCGTCCTCGTTCAGAACGGCACGCTCCATCAGGGCGACATCATCATTGCCGGCACGGCTGTCGGCCGCGTGCGCACGATGACCAACGACAAGGGTCAGCGCGTGACGGAGGCGGGCCCGTCCATCCCGGTCGAGATCGCCGGTATGTCCGAGGTGCCGAGCGCGGGCGACACGTTCAACGCCGTCGCCGACGAGCGCATGGCGCGCGAGCTGGTCGAGCAGCGCAAGCAGCAGAAGAAGGATGCTGCCAACGCCGGCAGCAAGAAGGTCTCGCTTGACGACCTGTTCTCCCGCATCCAGCAGGGCGAGATGAAGGACTTCAACATCATCGTCAAGGCGGATGTGCAGGGCAGCGCCGAGGCAGTTAAGTCCTCGCTCGAGAAGCTCTCGAATGAGGAGGTGCGCGTGCAGGTCATCCACTCCGGCGTCGGTGCGATCAGCGAGTCCGACGTCATGCTCGCCGCGACATCCAACGCGATCATCGTCGGCTTCAACGTCCGACCGGATGCCGCCGCGCGCGACAACGCCGCACGCAGCAACGTCGAGATCCGTATGTACCGCGTCATCTATGACTGCATCAACGAGATCGAGGCGGCCATGAAGGGCATGCTCGCGCCGAAGTTCCAGGAGCAGATCATCGGCCACGTCGAGATCCGCCAGACCTTCAAGGTCTCCAAGGTCGGCACCGTCTGCGGCGGCTACGTCACCGACGGCAAGATCGTGCGCAACAGCAAGGTGCGCGTCGTGCGCGACAACATCGTCGTCTTTGAGGGCGACCTTGCATCCCTGCGCCGCTTCAAGGACGATGTCAAGGAAGTTGCCGCCGGTTACGAGTGCGGCCTGCAGGTCGATAAGTACAACGATGTGAAGGTCGGCGATGTGATCGAAGTGTTCGTCATGCAGGAGATCAAGCAGTAAAAAGGAGTTATCTATGGCTTCCAATAAACTGGCAAGAACGAATGATGATATTCAGCGCGTGCTGGCAAATCTGCTCACGCAGGTCAAAGACCCCCGTGTGCAGCAGGGTATGATCAGCGTCACCCGCGTCGAGACGACGGGCGACCTGCGCTATTCGAAGATCTGGCTCTCCGTGCTCGGTATGCACGATGAGAAGGAATTCAAAAAGGGGCTGCGTTCGGCCTCCGGCTGGCTGCGCCGTGAGCTCGGCACCGTGCTGGACCTGCGCTACACCCCGGAACTGGTGTTTGAGATCGACCACTCGATCGAGGAGGGCGCGCATATCAGCGCCCTGATCGAGCGGCTGCACGATTCCGACACCGGAAGTGAGGCTTGAAGTATGAATGATCGGGAGTTTGCCGCGGCCCTGTGCGACCGCGACGCGATTCTGATCCTGTCGCACCTGCGCCCGGACGGTGACACGCTCGGGAGCGGTGCGGCGCTTTGCAGCGCGCTGCGCCGCATGGGCAAGACGGCGTATCTGTTCCCCAACCCGGAGACGACTGCGCGCTATCTGCCGTATGTGGCGCAGTTTTTTGCGCCTGCGGACTTTGTGCCCGCATGTGTGGTCGCGGTCGATATCGCGACGCCGGATCTGTTCCCGCAGGGATTTTCCGGCGCGGTCGATCTGTGCGTCGACCACCACCCGTCGAACCTGCACTACGCCGGCGACACGCTGCTGCACGCGGAGAAGTCCGCCTGCGGCGAGGCGGTGCTCGAGCTTATCGAGCTGCTGACCGGCAGCGTGACCGAGCAGGAGGCAAACCTCCTGTACATCGCCGTCACGACGGACACGGGCTGCTTCCAGTACGCAAACACGAACGCCGCCACTCTGCGCGCGGCGGCGCGCCTGTTGGAGCTCGGTGCCGACAACCGCAAGGTGAGCATGGAGTTTTTCCGCAAGATCTCCCGCGCGCGCATGGCGCTCGTCGGGCATATCTATTCCGGCATGCGCTTTTTCCGCGGCGGTCAGATCGCCATCGCGGTCGTCACACGCGCGCTCATCGATGCTCTGCAGGCGACGGAGGACGACTGTGACGATATTGCCGGTCTGCCCGGTCGGGCGGACGGGGTGATCGTGAGCGTCACGATCCGCGAGCTGACCGACGGCCGCAGCAAGATCTCCGTGCGCACGACGCCGGAGGTGGATTCCTGCGCCATCTGCGCGGTCTACGGCGGCGGCGGTCATAAGATGGCCTCCGGCTGCACACTCACATGCGACCCGGAAACGGCTGTGGAAAAGATCCTTGCGGCCATTGATCAGGTGTGGCCGGCATGAACGGGATCCTACTGGTCGATAAACCCGCCGGCTGGACGAGTCATGACGTCGTGGCAAAGCTGCGCGGCGTGCTCGGCGAGCGGCGCATGGGACATTCCGGTACGCTCGACCCGATGGCGACCGGTCTTCTGGTCGTATTCGCCGGACGCGCGACGCGCGCGGTGTCCTTTTCCGAAAACCACACCAAGTGCTATGAGGCACATCTGCGCCTTGGTCTGACGACCGACACGCAGGACACGACCGGCACAGTGCTCAGCCGCTCGGAGCGTGCGGTCAGCCGCGCGGAGCTCGAGGCGGTGCTGCCGCAGTTTCGCGGTGACATCCTGCAGGTGCCGCCGATGTATTCGGCGCTCAAGGTCGACGGCAAAAAGCTCTACGAGATCGCCCGCCGCGGCGGCGAGGTCGCGCGCAAGGCGCGTCCGGTCACGATCGAGGAGCTCACCGTGCTCGGCGAGGCGGACGGGGACTATGCTCTGCGCGTCCGCTGCTCGAAGGGGACGTATATCCGCACGCTCTGCCACGATATCGGCGCGGCGCTCGGCTGCGGCGGCGTGATGAGCGCCCTGCGCCGGACGGAGGTCGGCGCGTACCGCGTGAGCGATGCGCACACGATGGACGCACTCTGCGCCCTGCCGCGCGAGGCGGCGCAGCGTCTGCTCCTGCCGGTGGACAGCCTCTGGCCGGATGCTGCGCGGTGCACGGTTGATGCGCGCTCGGAGCGGCTTGCCCGCTGCGGCAATCCGTTTCGGCTCTGTGCGCCGGACGGCGTCTATCGCATCTATGCTGCGTCGGGGGAGTTTCTCCTGCTTGCGCAGGTCACGGACGGCACAGCCGTCACGATCAAAAGTTTTTTCGAGGTTTCGTAACGTATGGAGAACCAGAAACGTGTCATTGCTCTGGGCTTTTTTGACGGCATCCACATCGGTCACGCCGCGCTCATGCGCCGCACGGTCGCGCGTGCCGAGGAGATGGGCGCCATCCCCACGGTGATGAGCTTTGACGTGCACCCGGACACGCTTGTGTTCGGCAAGGAAGTCCCGCTCATCAACAGCGCGCACGCCCGCGAGGAGCTGATCCAGCGCCTGTTCGGTATCGAGAGCGTGGTCTTCATCCACTTTGACCGCACGGTCATGCAGATGCCGTGGCAGACGTTTATCCAGACGCTGGTCGATGAAATGGACGCGTCGGGCTTCGTCGTCGGGCACGATTTCTGCTTCGGCTGGAAGGGTGAGGGCACGGCAGAAAAGCTCGCTGCCTACTGCGCCGAGCGTGGGCTCGGCTGCGATGTCATTCCCGCCGTGACGCTCGACGGCCGCATCGTGAGCTCGACCTATATCCGCGAGCTGCTTGAAAACGGCGAGGTCGAGCGCGCCAATGCGTTTCTCGGCCACCCGCATACGCTGTCCGACACCGTACACTATGGCTACCGTCTCGGCACGAAGATGGGCACGCCCACGATCAATATGCAGTTTCCGGACGGGGTGCTCGTGCCGCGCCACGGCGTGTACGCCGCGAAGGTGTATCTCGACGACGGCAGCGAACATTGCGCCGTCACGAATGTCGGCGTGCGGCCGACGGTCAGCGGCGGACAGCGCGTGAGCGTGGAGAGCTTTATCCTCGACTATGAGGGCAATCTCTACAACCGTCAGGTGCGGCTGGAGTTTTATAAGTTTTTGCGCCCGGAGCAGAAGTTCCAATCCGTGGACGAGCTCAAGGCGCGCATCCTGCACGATGCCGACACCACCCGCGCCTATTTCGCGGCGCAGATGCAGCACGCATAACGGCAGACAGAAAAAACCGCAGCCCCGATACAACGTGTATCGGGGCTGCGGTTTTTGATCCGCGGATCATTGCGGCGCGGACTGCGCGGTCTTGGCCGGGCGGCGGCGGGATTTTCCGCGGCCGCGCTTGCGCGGCTGCGCAGCCTTGGCCTTGTAGTAGCTCTCCATGCTGTCCGTCGCCTGATAGGTCAGGCGCGTGGCGCTCCACGTGCAGTCGTCCGCCTTGCGGAACTTCAGCCGCACGAGCAGCTTGCCGTCGGTCGGGCACTCGCCGAGCGCCATGTAGCGCTGGTCGCCCTGATTGACCCACTTGCTGTAGCGCACCTCGCCGCTGCACAGCGGGCAGCAGGGGGTGACAAAGGCCGTGTCGCCGAAGAGCTCGGACTTTGTGGCATAGGACTCCGAGGCAACATGCTCGATGGGGTCCGGGCCGCTGCTTTCGCCGTGGTGCTCCTTCGGCAGATGGGTCGTGAGCTTCTGCGCGGCGTCATGGTAGTCGGCAAGTCCCTTCTCCATGTTCAGGTGCGTGCACACGAGGGCTGTGTTGTACGCATCGCCGAGCGCGTCGTGTGCGATGCGCGTCTGCTCGATGGTGAAGTGCTCCATCGCGGTCGCAAGCGATTTCTGGTTGCGGTCGCCGTCGGTCTGGAGGTTGTAGATGAGCTGGAGGTTGACCCAGCCCGCGATCCAGTCCCAGTCGAGATCGTGGATGATGATGTTCTGCTCGAGGATGCCCTGATCGTCGCAGCCCCAGGTGAGAAATGTCACATCGTCACCGCACCAGGCGCGAAACTGCGCCAGCGCTTCCGGAAAGCTCACTCCGGCGGCCAGCCGCTCGCGGTCGAAGCCGGTGAGCTTTTTGACCTTGTAGTGCATACGCTTAAAATAAACGGGCTTGACGTCGATCTTGAATTCTTCGCCGGGGGTCATGTCTTCGTTGAGCTTCACCGCGCCGATCTCGATGATCTCGCCGCGCAGGTGAATGGGCAGCTTGTTGAATACGGAGGATTTGGAACTCATCGCCTGATTCCATTCCAGATCCATCACGACATAATGCATGGCTCTTTTCCGTCCTTTCCTGTAACATTAGGAGTATAGCACACAATGCGGCAACTTTCACGCCCTTTTTTTCGGGAATTCTATATTTGAATGCAAGAACATAGTGTGATATAATCATACAGTACCGTCTGAGGGCGGTTTTATGAGAAAACGAAGGGGGAATCCCAATGAAAATTGCAGTTCTTTGTGGCGGTCTGAGCCCTGAGCGCAACGTCTCGATCTCGAGCGGCACGAAAATTGCCGGCGCGCTGAAGGAAAACGGGCATCAGGTCGTGCTGCTGGATATGTTCTTCGGCCTGGAGGACTATACGGGTGATATCGCCCGTGTGTTTGACGATCCGCCGGCGCTCGGCGGCACGCACATCGACGAGAGTGCGCCGGATCTGGAGGCCGTGCGCGCGCAGCGCAAGCTCCGCAGCCCGAGTCTCTTCGGCGCGCACGTGCTCGAGGTGTGCGCCATGGCGGACATTGTGTTTCTCGCGCTGCACGGCCGCACCGGTGAGGACGGCCGCGTGCAGGCGACGCTCGACCTGCTCGGCATCCCCTACACCGGTAGCGGCTATCTTGGCAGCGCCATCGCCATGGATAAGGACCTGACCAAGCGCATTGTTGCGCCGCTCGGTGTTAAGACACCGGCGTGGATGCTCGTCGAGAGCGACGGCATGGATATCGATGCCGTGATCGCGCAGGCGAAGCTGCCCTGCGTCGTCAAGCCGGATGACTCCGGCTCGAGCATCGGTGTGTCGATCGCAAACGACGCGGCCGAGCTGCGCACCGCGCTCGAGGCTGCCGCCCGTGAGGGCAGCCGCATCCTCATTGAGCAGTATGTCCGCGGCCGCGAGGTGCAGATCGGCATCCTCGGTGACAAGGCGCTGCCGAGCATCGAGATCATTCCGGCGGTCGGCTTCTATGACTACCGCAACAAGTACCAGCCTGGCGCTGCCAAGGAGATCACCCCGGCGGAGATCCCGGCCGAGACCGAGCAGCGTCTGGCCGATGCCGCGCTGACGGTGTTCCGCGCGCTGAACCTGTCGGCCTATTCGCGCGCCGACTTCATCCTCGACGACGCGGGCGAGCTGTGGTTCCTCGAGATCAACACCCTGCCCGGCATGACGCCCACCAGCCTCGTGCCGCAGGAGGCCGCCGCCGTCGGTATCAGCTACAGCGAGCTGTGCGAGCAGATCATCGCCGCTGCGCTGCATAAGTGAGCCGATGACGGGCTATTGCGTATCGGATATTGCCGCCATCACCGGAGGTGTGCTTTCGGGTGACGGAGCTGCGCCCGTGACCGGTGCGGTCATTGACAGCCGCGCCGTCACGCCCGGCGCGCTCTTTGCCGCTATCCCCGGTGAGCGGGTCGACGGGCACGACTATATCGGCAAGGCGTTCGATCTCGGCGCGTCCTGCTGCCTCGCGCAGCGCGTTCCGGCGGGGGAGACCCGCCCGGTCATCTGCGTGCCGGATACGGCTGCCGCGCTCGAGATGCTTGCGCGCGCCTACCGCTCCCGCTTTGCCATCCCCGTGCTCGGCGTGACCGGCAGCGTCGGCAAGACGACGGCCAAGGAAATGGTCGCCTCCGTGCTCGCGCAGCGCTGGAACACGCTCAAGACGGAGAAAAACTTCAACAATCAGCTCGGCGTGCCGCTCACGCTCTTCCGGCTCGAGCCGGAGCATCAGGCCGCGGTCGTGGAGATGGGCGTGTCGCACTTCGGCGACATGGCGCCGCTGGCTGCCATGGTGCAGCCGACGGCCATGCTCTTTACGATCATCGGGCACGCGCATCTGGAGTTTTTGCGCGACCGTCGCGGCGTCCTGCAGGAAAAGACCTCCGTGCTCGACACCATGCCGGACGATGCCGTGGCCTTCTGCAACGGGGATGACGATCTTCTGCGCGCCATGACCTGCCGCCAGCGCAAGGTGACGTTCGGCCTCTCGGACGGGTGCGACGTGCGCGCGGTCGATGTGCGCGACCTCGGGGACGGCGGCAGCACCTGCACGATCGTCGCGGGCGCGCGGCGCATCCCAGTGCGCATCCGCGCCTACGGGCAGCACATGGTCTACGCGGCGCTTGAGGGAGCGGCCGTCGGCATCGAATACGGTCTGACGGATGACGAGATCATCCGCGGCATTGCGGCCTATCAGCCGGTCGGCAGCCGTGCAAACGTGGTGCGCACGGCGCGCTATACGGTCATTGACGACTGCTACAACGCCAATCCGGACTCCACGGCCGCCGCGCTGCGCTCCATGGCGACGCTCCCGGCCGGCCGCCGGGTGGCCATCCTCGGCAACATGGGCGAGCTTGGACCCGATGCCGCGGCGCTGCACCGCGAGACCGGCGCCTGCGCGGCCAAGGCGGGCGTGTCGCTCGTCATCACGTGCGGAGCGCTGGCGCGCGAGATCGCGGCCGGTGCTGCCGAGGCGGACCCGAACGTGCAGACGGCGTCGTTTGCCGCGCTCGACGAGCTGCTCGCGGCGCTGCCGGAGCTGGTGCAGCCGGGCGACTGCGTGCTTGTCAAGGCGTCGCACAGCATGGCGTTTGAACGCATCGTTCAGGCGCTGACACAGAACTGAAGACCCGAAAGTTACCCGGACAGAGGCTTGACTTCTGTCCGGTTTTCTTACGTCTGTACAACTTGTCAAATTCGTAACGTTAAAAAACGAACGAATTTGTTAAAAAAGTAGAAAAGGAAAATAGGGCTTTTCAAACGGGGGAAAAAGCGCTACAATACAGTTGACAAGAAAATAACGATGTTCGACAGGCTTCGTTCCGATTCCCCACAGCGGCAGCTGCCGTCCGTGTGGGAAGTGTGGAAAGCGGAACGCGAACAACATAGAAAACACGAATTACATTTGATTTCTTAAGGAGGAATCTGTCATGGCTAAGACCAAGATCGCAGTTTTGTGGGGCGTCCTCATCGCAATGATGGTGGCATGTGCCGGTATCTACGCAACGCTCAAGGCGCGTGAGATGAATCCGTACATCGGCGGTACCAGCACCCGTATAGAGTCCGTGCAGCCGCAGGGCGAGGCTTCCGCCGTTGTCGCGGACAACGTGGTCACAGTCAATGACTGAGCGCTGACTGGCGCGTGATTCGCGCCTGTATACCGTATGCAAGCCGCCGGGTGAAGCATTGCTTCACCCGGCGGCTTTTCGCAGTGCAGAGACCGGCGTCCCTGATCCGAGGATGCGGGATGTTTTGGCATGTTTGAACAAAAAATCCCTACTCCAATGTGCAACTGGGAGAAAATGAAAAGCCGCATTCAAAATTTGGGAGTTATATGGTATCCTTGTATTACAGTGATCGAAAGGAAAGGGAGGGAATCTGACATGATCGCTACGGTTTTGTGCCTGTCGGTTCTGCCGACCGTTCTCTGCGCGTTTGCTTTTGTGTACGGACTGGTCTTTTGCATCCAGTCACTGATCAACGGGGAAAAGATGAGCGAGAGCAAGCAGTGCCGCAATATGTTCCTGCTCGCTGGCGGCAGTCTTGCGCTGTTGATGCTTTTGCCGAACCCATGGCTCTATCTATACGCATCCTGAATGAAAATGGGGCGCTGCGATCCTGTAAAAAGTAATACTTTTTGACAAAGGGGTTGCAGTCTGCTGCGCGCATAATTTGCGCGCCGACGGCGCACAAATTCCACACTTGCAGCCTGAGCGGTATTTTCTTCGCCGCACATGTCGCCGAAGAAAATGATCGGACTTCTTTTCGCCGCCGCGGCGGCGAAACTCTACGAGGGTTTTGAAAAACTGGGGGCGCTGCGATCTTCGGATCGCAGCGCCCCTATGTAGGCTAAAAGAGGTATTTCAAGAGCAGCAGCAGCACCAGCCCCGGAAACCCGGCCACGCCGATGACCAGCGCGTTGATCCAGTTGAGGCCGAGCGTGATGCCGATGGCGCTGCCGAAAAAGTTGAGCAGAAACAGCGCCGCGAAGCCGATGGCCGTGTTGAGCAGCAGCTTCAGGATCCAGCGGATCGGCTTTCGGAACAGCCGGATGACCAGCCAGACGAGAAACACGGCCGCGATCACGACCAGAATGTCCGTAAGTGTTTGCGACATAAGAAACCATCCTATTGTGTCAGATTTTTCAGATCATGCACGGCGCAGTTATACTTTGCGCGCAGCGCATTGATCTCGTAGATGCACGCCTCCATCAGCAGGGGATCGGTGACGTTGTCAAACTCGTTGTAGGCCTGCTCGAGCGCGCGGCGCACGCCGAGCATCTCGGTGCGCACACGCTGCACCTCCGCACGGTGCGCCCGCTGCTGCTTTCTCAGTCCGGACATGGAAAAGCCTCCGTTCGCTTTTCTGTGTATTCTATGCCGGCAGCGGCGGTTTTAGTCACGGCACAGCGAAATTCCGCGTGCATAGTGCCTCGCTTTCGGGCACATACTGAGACCGGACGTGAGATCCGCCGCGCGGCGCAGCAACGCAGACCCGCGAAGGCAGACCCGGTACACAGACCGCGGTGCAGCCTCCGCACCCCTGCAGGCAGCCTGCAGGCCGCTGTGCGCGCGGGGACGTGCAACTCCGGCTCTCCGGAGGAGCGTTCGGTACGGAGCGCGTCAAGTGCCGGAGCGGCGGGCTCGGTTCCGGAGACTCCGGGGCGGCGGGGAGCGCGAAATGCGTTCCTCGCCTATTTTTTGGAATTCCTTGCATTTCCGGCCTTGATACGGTATACTAGATTGGTTAAGGTATGAAATCAATGCTACCACATCTTGTGATATGAGAGGGATCCAACGACATGGCAAAGGCCTCAACGACAACCTATGGCAACGATAGCATCTCGATGCTCAAGGGCGCGGAGCGCGTGCGCAAGCGTCCGAGCGTCATCTTCGGCTCTGACGGGCTGGAGGGCTGCGAGCACGCGGTGTTTGAAATTCTCTCGAACGCGATCGACGAGGCGCGCGAGGGATTCGGCAATATTATAACCGTTACGCGCTACGAAGACAAGTCCATTGAGGTGGAAGATCTCGGGCGCGGCTGTCCGGTGGACTGGAATGAGAAGGAGCAGCGCTACAACTGGGAGCTGATCTTCTGTGAGATGTACGCCGGCGGCAAGTACAAAAACAACGAGGGCGAGAACTACGAATACTCGCTCGGTCTCAACGGTCTGGGTGCGTGCGCCACGCAGTACGCCTCGGAATATATGGACGTGACCATCTGGCGCGACGGGAAAAAGTACAGCCTGCATTTTCGGCAGGGCGAGGTCGTCGGCGGGCTGGAGAGCGCCCCGGCAGACCGCAAGAAAACCGGCACGACCATCCGCTGGCGGCCGGATCTGGAGGTGTTCACGGACATTGATGTGCCCGAGAGCTATTTCCAGGACGTGCTGCACCGGCAGGCCGTCGTGAACAAGGGCGTGACGTTTCGCCTGCGCGTACAGCGCGGCAGCACGTTCGAGACGACGGACTACTGCTATGCCGACGGCATCCTCGACTATGTCAAGGAGCTCGCGGGCGAGGATGCGCTGACTGCTCCGGCCTACATGGAGACCGAGCGCCGCGGACGCGACCGTGCGGATAAGCCCGAATACAAGGTGAAGATCTCAGCGGCGTTTTGCTTTTCCAACCGCGTCAACGACATCGAATACTACCACAACTCGTCCTGGCTGGAGTACGGCGGCGCGCCGGAAAAGGCGGCCAAGAGCGCCTTCACCTCCGCCATCGACGCCTATATCAAGCAGCAGGGCAAGTATCAGAAGAGCGAGAGCAAGATCAACTTTCAGGACGTGCAGGACTGCCTGATCCTGGTCACGAACTGCTTTTCGACCATCACCTCCTACGAAAACCAGACAAAGAAGGCCATTACGAATAAGTTCATCCAGGAGGCCATGACGGAGTTTTTCCGCGAGCAGCTGGAGATCTATTTCATCGAGCACAAGACTGATGCCGACCGCGTCATGGAGCAGGTGCTCATCAATAAGCGCAGCCGCGAGACGGCGGAAAAAGCGCGCCTGAACATCAAGAAAAAGCTCACCGGCAGCGTTGACCTCGCCAACCGTGTGCAGAAATTCGTCGACTGTCGCTCGAAGGACGTCTCGCGCCGCGAGATCTACATCGTGGAGGGTGACTCCGCACTCGGCGCGTGCAAACTCTCGCGTGATGCGGAGTTTCAGGGCATCATGCCCGTGCGCGGCAAGATCCTCAACTGTCTCAAGGCCGATTATGCGCGCATTTTTAAGAGCGACGTCATCACCGACCTCATGCGCGTGCTCGGCTGCGGCGTGGAGGTGCAGAGCAAGCAGGCCAAGGATCTCTCGGCGTTCAGCCTCGAGAACCTGCGCTGGAACAAGGTCATCATCTGCACCGATGCCGACGTGGACGGCTTCCAGATCCGCACGCTCATCCTTACCATGCTCTACCGCCTCGCGCCGACGCTGATCCGCGAGGGATATGTGTACATCGCCGAGTCACCCCTGTATGAGATCGTGAGCAAGGGCAAGACCTACTTCGCCTATTCCGACCGCGAGAAGGCGGCCATTGTTGACGGTCTCGGCGGCGCGAAGGCGGATATCAACCGCTCGAAAGGTCTCGGCGAGAACGATCCCGAGATGATGTGGCTCACGACCATGAACCCCGACACGCGCAAGCTCATCCGCGTCATGCCGGAGGATGTCGAGCGCACGGCGCAGATGTTCGATCTGCTGCTCGGCGATAATCTGGCCGGGCGCAAGGCGCACATCGCCGAGTGCGGCAGCCAGTTTCTCGATCTGGCCGATATTTCCTGAGAAAAACCTGCGTAAAGGAACGGTAACGTTATGCCGAGAAAAAAAGTACCGGAAATCAAGAAAACAGTCGATCCCAACGTCGTCGGGCTCAAGGCGGAGGTCATCTCCCAGCCTATCACAGAGACGCTGGAGCAAAACTATATGCCGTATGCGATGAGCGTCATCGTCTCGCGCGCAATCCCGGAGATTGACGGCTTCAAACCCAGCCACCGCAAGCTGCTGTACACGATGTACAAGATGAACCTGCTCTCGGGCGGACGCACGAAGTCGGCCAACATCGTCGGTCAGACCATGCGCCTCAACCCGCACGGCGACGCCGCGATCTATGAGACCATGGTGCGTCTGTCCAAGGGCTATGGCGCGCTGCTGACGCCGTTTGTGGACTCCAAGGGCAACTTCGGCAAGGTGTTTTCGCGCGACATGTCCTATGCCGCCTCGCGTTACACGGAGGCGAAGCTTGCGCCCATCTGCGCCGAGCTCTTCGGCGACATCGACAGCGACACCGTCGACTTTGTCGATAACTACGACGGTTCGATGAAAGAGCCGGCGCTGCTGCCGACGCGCTTCCCGAATGTGCTCGTGTCGGCAAACCTCGGCATCGCCGTCGGTATGGCGAGCCAGATCTGCGGCTTCAACCTTGAGGAGGTCTGCCGCACGACGATCGCCTATCTCGAGGATCCGAACCACGACCTGCTCTCGACGCTGCCCGCGCCGGATTTTCCGACCGGCGGCGAGATCCTCTACGACCGCAGCGAGATGGCGCAGATCTACCGCACCGGACGCGGCAGCTTCAAGGTGCGCGCCCGCTGGCGGCACCTGCCGAAGGAGAACATCATCGAGATCTACGAGATCCCGTACTCCACGACCGTGGAGGCTGTCATCGACAAGGTGGCCGAGCTCGTCAAGGCGGGCAAGCTGCGCGAGGTGGCCGATATGCGCGACGAGACCGACCTCAGCGGTCTGAAGCTCGCCATCGACCTCAAGCGCGGCGCAGATCCCGAGCAGGTCATGCAGAAGCTCTTCCGGCTCACGCCGCTGTGCGACAGCTTTGCCTGCAACTTCAACATCCTCATCGCCGGGAATCCGCGCGTGATGGGCGTCGGCGAGATCCTCGACGAGTGGACATCGTGGCGCATGGAGTGCATCCGGCGGCGCGTGTTCTTTGACCTGCAGAAAAAGCGCGCCAAGCTGCACCTGCTGCAGGGCCTCGGCAAGATCCTGCTCGACATCGACCGCGCCATCGCCATCATCCGCAACACCGAGCGGGAGGCTGACGTCGTGCCCAATCTCATGGCGGGCTTCGGTCTCGATGAGGTGCAGGCAAACTTCGTCGCCGAAATTAAGCTGCGCAACATCAACCGTGAGTACATCCTCAAGCGCACGGCCGAGACCGATGCGCTGGAAAAAGACATTGCCGACCTCGAGGCGACGCTTGAGAGCAAGCGCCGCATCCGCGGCATCATCATCCGCGAGCTCAAGGAGATCATCCGCAGGTACCCGTCGCCGCGGCGCACGGGCATCGTCGCCGCGGAGAGCGTCACGATGCTGCCGACGGAGGACCTTGTGCCGGATTATCCGGTGCAGCTGTTCCTCTCGCGCGAGGGCTATTTCAAGAAGATCACGCCGCAGTCGCTGCGTATGAGCGGCGAGCAGAAGTATAAGGACGGCGACGAGCTCAGCCAGAGCTTCGGCGCGACGAACCGCGGGGAACTTCTCATCTTCACCGACCGTCAACAGGTATATAAGGCCAAGCTCTGCGACTTCGCGGATACGAAGGCGTCCGTGCTCGGCGTGTATCTGCCGACGGTGCTGTCCATGGACGAGGAAGAGCACGTCCTGTGCATGGTCGACCCCGGCGACTATCGCGGCGAGCTCCTGCTCGTGTTTGAAAACGGCAAGGCTGCGCGCATCCCCGTGGCGGCCTATGAGACCAAGACGAACCGCCGCCGCCTGACCGGCGCGTACTCGGACAAGAGTCCGCTCATAGCCGTGCTGCCGCTCTACGAGGGCAGCGAGGTCGCGGTCTTTGCGTCCGACGGGCGCGCGCTGCTCTTCCCGCCGGAGGCGATAGCGCTCAAGGCGTCGCGCACGACGCAGGGCGTCGCCGTCATGGCGCTGAAGAAAAAGGCCGTCGTCACGCAGGCACAGTTTGTGCCCGATACGCTCATCCACAACCACGCGCGCTACCGCGCCAAGAGTCTGCCGGCAGCCGGTGCGCTGCTGCGCGAGGATGACCGCGGCGAGGAGCAAATGAGCCTGATCTGAGGAGGAAACTATGGAGCTGCATCGTTTTTCCGCTTTTGACTACATGAAGCTGATCGTCGGTTCGGCGCTCGTGGCCGCGGCGTTTCAGTTTTTCACCTTCCCGAACAGCATCGTTTCCGGCGGCGTGACCGGCATCGCGCAGATCATCCATCTGCTGACGCGCATCCCGGTCGGCGTGCTGTCGATCCTCATCAATATCCCGATCTTCTGTCTCGGCTGGCGGCACCGGCTCGGCACGCGCCGGCTCATTCTGGCGCTGTGCGTCATGGCGATGATCTCCGTGTTCATCGACCTGCTTGCGATCACCGAGCTTGTCGCGACGGATGAGCCGATGCTCGGCGCTGTCTACGGCGGCGTGCTCAACGGCGCGGGCTACGGCCTGATCTATACCACCGGTACGACCGGCGGCGGCACGGACATTCTGGCCAAGATCCTGCGCCGGCGCTACCCGTACATAAATTTCGGCACACTGCTGTTCGGCATGAACGTGCTCGTCGTGCTGACGTTCGCGTTTCTGTTCAAGAAATACGACAGCTGCATGTACACCATGATCGAGATGTTCATCAGCTCGAAGGTCGTCAACCTCGTCCTCTACGGGCCGGGTGTGTCGGAGGTGTGCTACATCATCAGCAGCAACGTCGGCGCGATCAAGAGCGCCATCACCTGCACGATGGGCCGCGGCGTCACGCTGCTCAACGGCGAGGGCGCGTGGTCGGGCAGAGAGATGCAGGTCATCCTCTGCGTGGTCAAGCGGCCGGAGATCGCGCAGCTGCGCGAGGTCGTGCGCTCGGTGGACGGAAAGGTATTTGTCATCGTGTCCGAGGCCAAGGACGTCTTTGGCCGCGGCTTTGGAAACATCTACGGCGACGATTGAAAGGAGCGGGGTATGCGCAAACGCTGCATCACCGGCATCCTGCTGGTGGCACTGCTGGTGTCGCTGTGCGGATGCACGTCCGTGTTTGACAAGGAATATCTGTCGGTGCGCCCGTATGAGGAGCCGTCGAATCTGCTGACGGATGCCGACACCACGCAGATCCGCAACTATGCGGGTCTCATGCGCGCGCTCAATGCGATGGCCGCACAGTACGAGCGCTCGTTCGTGCTGGCTTTCGGCGACTATGACGGTATCATTGCCGACGATCTGGCCGCCGCCTGCGAGGAGCTGCGCACCGGTACGGCCATCGGCGCATACTGCATCGACAGTGTCACCTATGAGACCGAGCAGGTGGTCGCCTACTGTGAGGCGAGCATCACCATCGCCTACAACCGGCCGGAGAGCGAGGTGCGCTCCATCTACAGTGCCCAGACGCAAAAGAGCATCCTTGACTGCGTGGTCGATGCGCTCGACCGGCAGAAAACGCAGTTTGCCATCCAGATCAGCACCAGCACGCTCGAAACGGGCGACGTCGCGGCGCTTGTGCGCTCGGCGTGCCTGAATCAGCCGCAGCTCGTGGTGGATCTCCCGGTCATCGACGTCACGGTCTACAGCGGCGGCAGCAGCCAGAAGATCTTCGGCGTCACGCTGCGCTATGACCTTGGCGCGTCCGTGGTCAATGACCGCCGCACACAGCTTGACGGCCGTGTGCGCACGCTGCTCTCTTCGCTCACGACAGGGGAGAAGGAGACACCGCTGCAGGCGGCCTTCGTCGTCATGCGTGCCTGTGAGCAGCGCACGACGACCGTGCGCACCGCCTATGACGCGCTCGTCAACGGCTCGGGCGACAGCTGCGCGCTGGCCATGGCATACAAGGCGGTGTGCGACGCGCTCAACATTCCGTGTCAGGTCGTGAGCGGCCGCTTCCAGGGCATTGACCGCTGCTGGAACGTGGTGCAGGTCAACGGCAATTACTATCATCTCGACCTGTCCATGCAGTCGGAAACGCTCTGGCTGCGCAGCGACGAGAGCATGCGCGGCACCTACCAGTGGACGGCTGACAGCTGCCCGACGTGCGCGGCGCAGTCGTTCATCTGGCGCGAGGGCGAGAAGCTCTGACACGATAAAATCAGAAAAAAGAGAAAAAACGCTTGACAAGCCGTCTTTTTGTGGTACAATAACGCTTGCATTCACGAAATGCGGGCATAGCTCATTTGGCAGAGCGCCACCTTGCCAAGGTGGAGGTAGCGAGTTCGAATCTCGTTGCCCGCTCCAGATTGAGAACCACACACAGCAAAAACACCGCACGAAGTGCGGTGTTTTTGCTGTGCTTTGCTGCGTCCGCAGCGCGTGGACATCAAGGAACGGATCACAAACACCGATCGGATCAAATTAAGGAGGAACCCTTCATGAACGCAGATGTTGTTATCGTCGGCGCCGGTCCTGCCGGTATTTTCACGGCGCTGGAGCTGCTGCGCCGCGGCGCTCCGGAGAAGATCGTCATGATCGAGCAGGGACAGGCCATTGAAAACCGCCGCTGCCCGAAAGCCAAGACCGGCAAGTGCATGAACTGCAAGCCGTACTGCCACATCACGACCGGATTCTCCGGCGCGGGCGCATTTTCGGACGGGAAGCTCTCGCTGTGCAGCGATGTCGGCGGTGACTTGCCTACGCTTGTCGGCGAGCAGAAGGCACAGGAACTCATTGATTATGCCGACGGCATCTATCTCGAATTCGGCGCGGACGAGCACGTCGAAGGGCTCGAGAACACGGAGGAGGTCAAGCAGATCCGCACGCGCGCCATCCGCGCGGGCCTGCGTCTGGTAGACTGCCCGATCCGTCACCTCGGCACGGAAAAGGCACACGAGGTGTATCTCGGTATTGAAAACTACCTGCGCGAGCATGGCGTGGAGATGCTCTTCGGCTGCACGTGCGAGGATGTCATCATGCGCGACGGGCGCTGCTGCGGTGTCGTGGCACACGATGGGCACCAGGACTATACCATCGAGGCCAGGCACACCGTCATTGCCACCGGCCGCCGCGGCGCGGACTGGCTGGAAAAGGTCTGTCTCGAGCACGGTGTGGAGCACAAGCCCGGCACGGTCGATATCGGCGTGCGCGTCGAGGTGCGCAATGAGGTCATGGAGTCTGTCAACCGCGTGCTCTATGAGTCGAAGCTCATCGGCTATCCCGCGCCGTTTAAGAACAAGGTGCGCACGTTCTGCCAGAACCCCGGCGGCTTTGTCTCGCAGGAGAACTATGACAACGATCTCGCCGTCGTCAACGGCCATGCGTATAAGGAGCTCAAGTCGCCCAACACGAACGTGGCGATCCTCTGCTCACATAATTTCTCCGTGCCGTTCAACCAGCCGATCGCCTACGCGCAGAAGGTTGGCGAGCTGACGAATATGCTCGGCGCGGGCCACATCATGGTGCAGCGCTTCGGCGATATCCTCGACGGCAAGCGCACGTGGCAGAAGGAGCTCGCGCAGTCGAACGTCCGTCCCACGCTGCCGGACGCCGTCGCGGGCGACATCACGTCCGCCATGCCGTACCGCGCTATGCTCAACATCATCAACTTCATCAAGGCCATGGATGAGGTCGTGCCCGGCTTCGCCGCGTATGAGACGCTGCTGTACTCACCGGAGCTGAAGTTTTACAGCAACCGCATCGCCATGGACGACACGCTCAATACGAACGTGCCCGGTCTGCACTGTCTGGGCGACTCCTCCGGCTGGACGCGTGGCCTGATGATGGCCTCGGCCATGGGCGTGCTCATGGGGCGCAGGCTCGCGGATATGCTCTGATGTGCGGGTAAACGGAAGGATTGTCATCTTTTGCACAAAATGCTTGACAAATTCCTGTAAATCAGTAGTATAAAAGGGATGGAAGATTGATGGATCCGCCGGTGCGGCGGAGGGAAGGAAACACATTATGGATGGATTGAAAAAAGCTTATTACCGCACCTACCAGCAGGTGTTTGACATCGGTATGCGCTGCCTGCATTGGCGCAAGCCGATCGTGCTCTCCGGCGCCGGCTGCCTGAAACAGGTACCGGACGTGCTCGGCAAGTGCGGTGTGGAAAAGGTCATGGTCGTCACCGGTTCGCACGTGGTCAAGTCGCTCGGACCGAAGCTGTTTGCTGCGCTCGAGGAGGCCGGTATGCCCTACGAGGTGTTCAGCGAGGTCGAGGCCAACCCCTCTGTGACCACGGTCGAGAAGATCCGTGCGCAGTACGTGGAGACCGGCTGCAGCGGCTTTGTCGCCCTCGGCGGCGGCAGCCCGATGGACGCGACCAAGGGTGCGGCTGCCCGCGTTGCCTGCCCGAAAAAGAGCTGCAACGACATGGCCGGCGTCATGCGTGTCGGCAAGACCGTGCCGCCGATCGTCGCCATTCCGACGACGTCCGGCACCGGCAGTGAGACGACGATCGCCGCCGTCATCACCGACAGCGAGACGCACCACAAGTACGCGCTCATGGACCTCAAGCTCATGCCGCTGTATGCTATTCTCGATCCGGAGCTGACCGTCGGCCTGCCGCCGCGCACGACCGCGACCACCGGCATGGACGCGCTTACCCACGCGATCGAGGCGTACATCAGCTGGACGTACAACACCAAGGAGAGTCTGCGCCTCGCCGAAGAGGCCGTCAAGCTCATCTTCGATAACCTCGAGGTCGCTTACGCGCACGGCGAGGATCTCAAAGCCCGCGAGAACATGATGATCGCCGCCTTCAAGGCCGGCTTCGCGTTCTCCCGCGCCGGTGTCGGCAATGTGCACGCCATCGCGCACACGCTCGGCGGTCTGTACAACACCCCGCACGGTCTTGCCAACGCGGTCATCCTGCCGATCGTCCTTGAGGACTACGGCGCGGCCGTATATCCGAGACTTGCGCGCCTGAGCGAGATCGCCGGCGTCAAGACCGACGGCACGGATGCCGAGAAGGCACAGGCCTTTATCGCGGAGATCTATGCCATGAACGAGCGCATGGGCATCCCGAAGGGCTTCGACTTCATTCAGGAAGCCGACATCCCGCAGATCATCGATTGGGCGCTGGCCGAGGCCAACCCCAACTACCCTGTGCCGGTCGTGTACAACGCTGCGCGCTGCCGCAAGGTCATCGATGATATCCGCGCCAAGGCCGCGGAAAACCCGGCTCCCGAGGCGCCGAAGGCGTAAGGCTGCCGCTTTCACAGAGCATAGGAAACAGAAAAAACTCCGTACGGGCAAACCGTACGGAGTTTTTTCGCGGCAGGCTCAAGCGGCCTGCCGGTCTTTTTTGCTGCCGATGCCGCCGTGCAGGACAAAGCGGCAAAAGCCGTTGTCTGGGTGCGCGGACACGATGCGATAAATGAGCAGCGTGATCGCGTAGGCGATCGTGGCTGCGATCAGACCGACGATCATTGCGCCGAGCACGTCGGACGGGTAGTGCGCCATGAGATAGTTGCGCGCAAAGCCCATCACCGGCACAAACAGAAACGCCCAGTAGCGCGCGGGCTTTTTGCCCGTGAGCACGAGCGCGGTCACGCCGGCCATTGCGGCCGTCACATGGCCGGAGGGGAAGGAGTATTCGCTCTCGGCATACGCGCCGGCGGCTTGCCACCAGGTGCGGAATGGCTCGACCGTCAGCGGGCGCGGCCGGGCGACAAAGTCCTTGAGCCAGAAGTTCGTGATGAGCGCGCCGCAGCACACGGCACCGAACATGCAGATGCCCGCCTTGCGCGTTTTCGGAAAGAGCATCAGTGCGATACCGAGCGCGAGAAAGACAATGCCCTTCTCACCCAGCAGCGTGATGGCCCGGCACAGCGGCGTAAAGACCCCGCCCGCCGTCCCGGCCAAGTTGTGCAGTGCCTGCAAAATGGTGTAGTCATAGCCCGCAAAGGCCGTGTTGAGCCATTGCGCGATCGCAGTCAGTTCCATAAAAATCACCGTCCGGATAGAAAGAATAGCTTTTGAAAAAGGCGAAAAGCTCGCCGGAATGTAAAATGCACTTAAAATCTGTGTAAAGTGAAAAGTGACTTTGTCATCTTACACCCCGTGCATGCGTTTTGCAACCGTTAACATTCGCACGGACCCTTAAAGTTTTGAATGAACGATTTTTATCAAAAACAAAAATGGAACGTTTTCTGTATTTTGAACCGGTTATTCTGCTGCGGGGCTTGACTTTGGCGAGAAAAATCAATATGCTGGTAAACGGAAATTCAATCTTTAGATAGGAGCGATTTTTGCATGATTCTCGATTGCAGCAAGTATATCGGCCCTTGTAAGTGCGGCCGCGAGCACACCCTGGAGACGAAGAAGGTCGTCGTGGAATATAACGCGCTCGACAAGTTCGACCAGTATATGGACGAGGTCGGCCTGACCGGCAAGCGCGCTGTCATCTATGACACGAACACGTATAACCTTCCGACGCTCAAGCATGTGCGCGCCGATCAGGAGATCGTCCTCAACGCCGAGGGCCTGCACTCCGAAAAGGGCATGATCGAGGACATGATGCGCCAGCTCGACCATCCGGACGTGATCGTCGCGGTCGGCTCCGGCACGATCATGGACTTCGGCCGCTACCCGGCCTACCATCTCGGCATCCCGTTCGTCGCCGTGCCGACGCTTGCGAGCTCCGACGGCTTTACGGCCAACATCTGCTCGATCATCATCGACGGTCAGAAAAAGTCCATCCCCATGCAGGCTGCGGCGCTCGTCGTCTGCGACCTGAACGTGGTCTCCGGTGCGCCCCTGTGGCTGACCGTGAGCGGCATTTCGGACATTCTGGCAAAGTACATTTCGCTCGCGGACTGGAAGATCGCACACCTCGTCTCGGGCGAGTATTATTGCCCCATGGTCGCCGATCTCGCCGAGGAGGCGCTGACCATTATGCGCAAGGCTGCCGATGATATGGCGGCCGGCGGCAAGCCGGACTTTGAGGCCATGACCATGGCGCAGATGATCTCCGGCCTGACCATGCAGCTGCTCAACCACTCCCGCGCTGCGTCCGGCGCCGAGCACCTGATGGCGCACCTTGTGGAGATGAAGCCGCCGCGCTTTGAAAATGCGCACGGCATGCACGGCCAGTGCGTCGGTGTGGGCACGTACCTGTGCGCCAAGGAGTACCATTACCTTGCCTCGCTCCCGACGCCGAAGGCCAAGCCTTTCGAGCCCCTGACCCGCGCATGGGTGGACGAGAAATTTGGCTCCCTCGCCGACGGTATCATGAAGGAGAACGAGAACGACGTGCTCGGCACCTTTGATCCGCAGAACATCGTCGACCACTGGGACGAGATCCGCGCCATCATCGCCGAGATCCCCTCGGCCGAGGAGCTTGCCGCCCTGTGCGAGAAGCTCGGCGCGTTCTACAAGCCCGAGCAGATCGGCATCGATCCGGCTCTGTCGGAGGATATGCTCAGCGTTTCGGCTGCCATCCGCAACCGCCTGACGCTCATCCGCATGCGCCGCGTGCTCGATTTCGGCGAATAATTGCAAACATGTATGCGCCCGGAAGCCATTGCTTCCGGGCGTTTTCCGCTTGTGAAACAGGGCGTATGGTGGTATAATATTCTGATACTAATTTTGTAAAAGGAGGCCGTGCCATGCCGGATTTTGAAGTCGTTTCGCCCTACGAGCCGTCGGGCGATCAGCCCGAGGCGATCGACGCGCTCGCGCAGGGCGTGGAAAACGGCATTGACGAGCAGGTGCTGCTCGGCGTGACCGGCTCCGGCAAGACGTACACGATGGCCAAGGTCATCGAGCGCGTCCAGCGGCCGACGCTCGTGCTCGCACACAACAAGATCCTCGCGGCACAGCTGTGCAGCGAGTTCAAGGAGTTTTTTCCGAACAACGCCGTGGAGTATTTTGTCAGCTATTACGACTACTATCAGCCGGAGGCATACATCCCGCACACGGACACGTTCATCGAAAAGGACGCCTCCATCAACGATGAGATCGAGCGCCTGCGCCACTCGGCCACGTCGAGCCTGTTTGAGCGGCGGGACGTGATCGTCGTCTCGTCCGTGTCGTGTATCTACGGTCTCGGCGACCCGATCGACTATGCCAACATGGTCATCTCTCTGCGCACCGGTCAGCAGCGTGACCCGGAGGAGCTCATGCGCAAGCTCATCGACATCCGCTATGAGCGCAACGACATCGCCTTCGCACGCAATATGTTCCGCGTCCGCGGCGACACGATCGACATTTTTCCGGCCTATTCGTCCGACCATGCCGTGCGCGTGGAGTTTTTCGGCGACGAGATCGACCGCATCTCGGACATCAACGTCGTCACCGGCGCGCCCATCCGCACGCTCAGCCACGTGGCGATCTATCCCGCGTCGCACTATGTCACGACGCATGAAAAGATGGAGCGCGCCATCGGCGAGATCCGCGCCGAGTGCGATGCGCGCGTGAAAACGTTTGAGCAGCAGGGCAAGCTCCTCGAGGCGCAGCGGATCCGCCAGCGCACGGATTATGACATTGAGATGATGCAGGAGCTCGGCTACTGCTCCGGCATTGAGAACTACTCGCGCATCATCAGCGGCCGCGCCCCCGGCAGCGCACCGATGACGCTGCTGGACTATTTCCCGAAGGATTTTCTGCTCTTTGTCGACGAGAGCCACGTCACGCTGCCGCAGGTGCGCGCCATGTACCGCGGCGACCGTGCGCGCAAGGACTCGCTCGTCGAGTACGGCTTCCGCCTGCCGAGTGCGTACGATAACCGCCCGCTGAAATTCGAGGAATTTGAGCAGCGGGTGCATCAGGCCATCTATGTCTCGGCCACGCCGGGCGACTATGAGCGCGAGCACGCGGGGCAGATCGCCGAGCAGATCATCCGGCCGACCGGCTTGCTCGACCCGCAGATATTCGTGCGCCCCATCGAGGGGCAGATCGACGATCTCATCGGCGAGATCAACGCCCGCATCGCCAAAAACGAACGCGCGCTCGTGACCACGCTCACAAAGAAGATGGCCGAGGATCTCTCGGCCTACCTCACGAACGCGGGCATCCGCTGCCGCTATCTGCACCACGACATCGGCGCGATCGAGCGCATGGAGATCATCCGCGACCTGCGCACGGGCGCATTTGACGTGCTTGTCGGCATCAATCTCCTGCGCGAGGGACTGGATCTGCCGGAGGTGTCGCTCGTGGCGATCCTCGACGCGGACAAGGAGGGCTTTCTGCGCAGCGAGACGAGCCTCATCCAGACGATCGGCCGCGCGGCGCGCAACGCCGAGGGCACGGTCATCATGTACGCGGATAAGGAGACGGCCGCCATGCACGCGGCCATCATGGAGACCAACCGCCGCCGCGCCAAGCAGGCGGCCTACAACGCCGCGCACGGTATCGTGCCCAAGACGATCGTCAAGGGCGTGCGCGAGCTGCTCGAGATCTCCGGCGACGTCGAAGCGCCCAAGCGCGCCGACGGCGTGAAGATGACGGAGGCCGAGCGCCGCGCCGAGATCACGCGGCTCGAGGCACAGATGAAGAAGGCGGCCGAAATGCTCGAGTACGAGTATGCCGCCGTGCTGCGCGACCGGCTCATTGAGCTGCGCGGCCAGTGACGCGCAAGGAGGACACCTGAATGAAACTCATGATTCTCGACGGCAACAGCATCATCAACCGCGCCTTTTACGGCATCCGGATGCTCAACGCGCCCGACGGCACGCCGACAAACGCGGTCTACGGCTTTCTGAGCACGTTCCGGCGCGTTTTCGACCTGGCGCAGCCGCAGGCGGTGTGCGTCGCGTTCGACGTGCACGCCCCCACGTTCCGCCACGAGCAGTATGCGCTCTACAAGGCGCAGCGCAAGCCCATGCCGGAGGAGCTCGCCGTGCAGATGCCGCTGCTCAAGCAGACGCTCGACTACATGGGCGTGCGGCGGCTGGAGCTGGCCGGCTGGGAGGCCGACGACCTGCTCGGCACGGTCGCGCGCCGCTGCGAGGCTGCCGGTTGGACGTGCGACGTCGTCACCGGCGATAAGGACAGCCTGCAGCTCATCACCGACAGCACCCATGTCTTTAACGTCAAGACCCGCATGGGGCAGACGGATACGATCGAATACACGCCCGAGCGCTTTCGTGAAGAGTACGGCTTTGACCCCATCCGCATGATCGACCTCAAGGCGCTCATGGGCGACAGCTCCGACAACATCCCCGGCGTGCCGGGCATCGGCGAAAAGACGGCGAAGGATCTGCTCGTGCGCTTCGGCACGGTGGCGGACATTTACCGCGACCTCGATGCGCTGGACATCAAGCCCGGCGTGCGCAAAAAGCTCACCGAGGGGCGCGAGAGCGCGCAGCTCTCGTTCGACCTTGCCACCATCCGCACGGACGCGCCGATCGACTTTGCGCTCGAGTCGGCCGTCTGGGACCACGACTATCAGCCGGAGCTGTACGACTGGTTCCGGAGGCTCAACTTCACGTCGCTGTCGGAAAAGTGGGGACTGCAGCCGGCGGACGGCGCGGGCGCACCGTCGAGCGCGCTGCCGGCTGTGGACGTGGCAGACAGCGCCGCGCTGCGCGCGCTCGAGCAGGCGGTCACGGCGGCGCCCTATGTCGCGGTGCTCGCGCCCGACGGGCTCGACACGCTCACGCTCTGCGACGGTAAGGCGTGCTATGCGCTCTCGTGGGCGCAGCTCGGCGATGATTATAACGCATTTTTGCGTCTGCTGTTTTCCGCGCGCGTGCGCAAGGCCGGACACAACATCAAAGACCTCATGCGCGCGCTGCTCGACGAGGGGCTGCCGACGGATGGCTTCGTGTTTGACACGGCGCTGGCGGCCTACCTGCTCGATGCTACGGCCGGAAGCTATGACCTGCCGCGGCTCGCGCAGACGTATCTCGGCGAGGAACTGCCGGATGTGCAGAGCGTCTGGGCGCTGCAGCCGGTACTGCACGAAAAAATGGACGCTCAGGCCATGCTGCCGCTCTACACGGACGTTGAGCTGCCGCTGTGCCCGGTGCTGGCGCGCATGGAGCAGGCGGGCTTTCTGGTCGACCGCAAGGCGCTGTACGACTTCGGCGAGAGCCTCACGAGCAGCATCGAGCAGCTCCAGCAGAGCATCTGGGCGCTCGCGGGCGAGCCGTTCAACATCCAGTCGCCGAAGCAGCTTGGCAACGTTCTGTTCGAGCGGCTCATGCTTCCGGCCGGGAAAAAGACCAAGACCGGATGGAGCACGAACGCCGCCGTGCTCGACAAGCTGCGCGGCAAGCATCCCATCGTTGAGCAGATCCTCGATTACCGCACGCTCACAAAACTCAAGTCCACCTATGCCGACGGGCTGCTCAAGGAGATCTCCGCTGACGGGCGCATCCATACAAACTTCCAGATGACCGTCACAGCGACGGGACGCCTGTCGTCGACAGAGCCGAACCTGCAAAATATCCCCGTGCGCCGCGAGCTCGGCGCGCAGATCCGCAAGATGTTCGTCGCCTCGCCCGGCAAGGTGCTCGTGGACGCGGACTACAGCCAGATCGAGCTGCGCCTGCTTGCGCACATCGCAAACGATGAGACGATGATCGCTGCCTTCCGCAGCGGGGAGGACATCCACGCCGTCACGGCGTCGCAGGTGTTCGGCGTGCCGCTTGCGGAGGTGACGCCGTTGCAGCGCTCGCACGCGAAGGCCGTCAATTTCGGCATCGTCTACGGCATCTCGGCCTTCAGCCTCGCGCAGGACATCGGCGTGTTCCAGAGTGAGGCCAAGGCGTATATGGACAGCTATTTTGCCAAGTACCACGGCGTGCGCGCGTATATGACGCGCGTCGTCGAGCAGGCCAAGGCCGACGGCTATGTCACGACGCTCTTCGGCCGCCGCCGCGATCTGCCGGAGCTCAAGTCCTCAAACTTCAACCTCCGCAGCTTTGGCGAGCGTGTGGCGCTCAATATGCCCATTCAGGGCACGGCGGCGGACATCATCAAGGCCGCCATGGTGCGCGTGGATGCGCGGATGCGCGCAGAGCACCTGCAGGCGCGGCTGCTGCTGCAGGTGCATGACGAGCTCATCGTCGAGTGCCCCGCGGCGGAGGCCGAGACGGTCAAGGCCATCCTCGTCGAGGAGATGGAGCACGTGGTCGATTATCGCGTGCCGCTGCTCGTGGACGCGAAGATCGGCGCAAGCTGGGCGGAGGCGCACTGATGGACGTCACGATCTGTGATGCGCGCAGCGTGCACCTGCCGCAGCTCGAGTCGCTTGAGCGTGCGTGCTTTTCCGCGCCGTGGACGCGCGCGCAGCTGGCGAGCCAGCTGCCGGACGACCGGCACGTGTTTCTCATCGCCGCGGCGGGGGAGACGGTGCTCGGCTACGCAAACTTCCTGCACGTGCTCGACGAGGGCAACATCGGAAATGTCGCCGTCGCGCCGGAGTACCGGCGGCAGGGCATCGCGGATGCGCTGCTCGAGGCGCTGTGTGCGCGCGCGGCGGCGCTCGATCTCGCATTTTTGACTCTGGAGGTGCGCGCATCAAATGCGCCCGCCATCGCGCTGTACCGCAAGCACGGGTTTCAGACCGTCGGTCAGCGCCGCAATTACTATCAGAAACCGGACGAGGATGCACTGCTCATGACCTGGTTCCGGAGAGAGGCGGAGACAATATGATTATTCTTGCGATCGAATCTTCCTGTGATGAAACGGCCGTCGCCCTCGTGTGCGACGGGCGCGAGGTGCTGACCGATCAGGTCTTTTCGCAGGCCGACCTGCACGCCGTCTACGGCGGCGTCGTGCCCGAGATCGCGTCGCGCTCGCACGTGGAGGTCATCTCCCAGCTCGCCGACCGTGCACTGCAGGTGACCGGTCTGAGCCGCGGCGATATTGACGCCGTGGCCGTCACGTGCGCGCCGGGGCTCATCGGCGCGCTGCTCGTCGGCGTGAACTTTGCCAAGTCCGCCGCGCTAGCGCTCGGTGTGCCGCTCATCCCGGTGCACCATGTCCGCGGCCACATCGCGGCAAACTACATCGCCTACCCGGAGCTGGAGCCGCCGTTCGTGTGTCTGGCCATCTCGGGCGGCAACACGCTCATCTGTGACGTGCGCGACTATACGGACCTGCGCATCCTCGGTGCGACGCGCGACGACGCGGCCGGCGAGTGCTTTGACAAGACTGCGCGTGTGCTCGGTCTGCCGTATCCCGGCGGCAAGCCCATCGACGACCTGTCCAAGACCGGCGACGACCGCAAGTATAAGCTGCCGATCGGCCACGTGGACGGCTGCCCGTATGACATGAGCTTCAGCGGGCTGAAAACAGCCGTCATCAACCTCGCCCACACGGCGGAGCAGAAGGGCGAGCCGCTTGATAAGGCGTCGCTTGCGGCGTCGTTCTGCCGCGCCATGAGCGAGAGCCTTGTGCCGCGCACGATGGCGGCGGTCCGGGAGCTCGGCTATGACAAGCTCGCCGTGGCGGGCGGCGTCGCGGCAAACTCCCGCATCCGCGGTGATTTTCAGGCCGCGTGTGACGCGGCCGGCATCCGCCTGTTCGTCCCGCCGCTCAAGCTCTGCGGCGACAATGCCGCCATGATCGGCTGCCAGGCGTACTACGAGTACCTGCGCGGCGCGCGCGCGGGCAGCGAGCTCAACGCGTGGGCGAACATGGAGATCTCCGAGGTCCCGTTCTATGGGCACGCATGACGGGCACCGCGCCCGCATGAAGGCGCGCTTCGTGCGCTGCGGGCTCGATAATTTCGACGATCACAGCGTGCTCGAGCTGCTGCTGTTTTATGCCGTGCCGCGGCGCGACGTCAACGAGCTCGCGCACGCGCTGCTGGACCATTTCGGCACGCTTGACGCGGTCTTTGAGGCAAGCTTTGAGGACATGATGCAGGTGCCCGGCGCGGGGGAGAACGTGGCGACGCTGCTCACGCTCGTCCCACAGGTCAGCCGCCGCTATCAGCTGGCCAAGCGCCGCCAGCAGAAACTCCTGCGCTCGAGCGAGGAGGCGGGGCGGTATCTCGTGCCGCTGTATCTGTATGAGCGCGCCGAGGTCGTCTACCTCCTGTGTCTGGACGCCAAGGGCGGCCTCATCAGCTGCCGGGAGGTCGGGCGCGGCGTCGTCAATGCCGCTGAGGTGTCCGTGCGCACCATCGTCGAGACGGCGCTGTCGCAAAAGGCGGTGTCCGTCATCCTCAGCCACAACCACGTCGACGCCTACGCGCTGCCGTCGCGCGAGGACGAGCTGACGACCAGGCGTGTGCGCGATGCACTTTTGCTCGTAGGAATCACGCTGGCGGATCATATCATCGTCTGCGGCGAGGATTATGTGTCGTTTGCCGACAGCGGCCTGCTCTGAATCATCACCGGCGGCGCAAATCCTGCATTTTATCTGTCAAGCCTTTTTTCAAATCTCTCGCGTGAGCGAGAGATTTGTGTTATGGTAACAAAATTGCGGTTTATAAAATCCACAAAGTCCGTTTCCGGATTTGGCTGTTTTGTGCAAAAGAGCGGCAATGCGTTGAAAACACTGGAATATTTGCGTGTTGAAAACCCTGTTGAAAATGTTGATAACTCACAGCAAAGGCGAAGACGATAGAATGTTATGTAAACATAATGTCACGAAAATGTAAGAACTTCGATTTGCACCCTATCCGCAAATGCCTGAAACAACGCGGGTTTGCGGCGGTGGGTAACAGTGCAAATTCTGCACAAGCGACATGAATCGAAGATAACCGACAAAACGTGCAAAAAAACAACATTTTTTCATGCATGAAAACAAATAGTAATCATCGAACTTTGGTGTTGACATCCGCAGAGACTTGTGATAGAATGTGCAAGCTGTTAGAAATTCGCTAGTGTAGCTCAGTTGGTAGAGCAGCTGATTCGTAATCAGCAGGTCGTGTGTTCGAGTCACATCACTAGCTCCAAAGCGCCTTGCGGTCTTGACCGCAGGGCGTTTTTGCGTTCCATGCTTGACGCAGTGATCGGGGCACAGTATAATAAGTAAGACATACGCAGTATCCGCAGAGCCGTCCGGGACGGCATTTTTGTGCTCTTCGGATTAGACTACTCTAACTTTTGCGTGATATCAGGAGGCACGGTGCAATGGCCACAGCAAAGAAACTCGAATTTCAGGCAGAACGCAAGGCGGCTGCATGGCAAGGCGGGAAACCGCAGCCGGCGCCGCTTCCGGCCGATGTGCACGCAGCTACCTGTCTTGTCGATTCAGATGGGGAAGCGGCACGGACGGCTTACCCGGTTTTCCCGGGAATCGAGATCGCGTATCACGACGTCCATGCGGCAAGCGCCGCCACGCAGCGCGCGTGTGCGGCCGGCTGTCTCGAGATCCATCACTGCCGCGAGGGGCGCATCGCTTACCCATATGGCGATGCCTGCTTTTTTCTCGCGCCGGGCGATCTGGCGATCGTGCAGCGCGCGGCAGAAGCAGTCCCGGTGCGCTTTCCGACCGGGCACTACCACGGCATCACGGTGACGATCGACCCGGCGCGCGCGCCGGACTGCCTGTCGTGCTTTCTGGAGGATGTCGAGGTGCGGCCGAGTGCGCTCATCGAAAAATTCTGTGCGGACGGTGCCTGCTTTGTCACGCGCTCGTCTCCGGGCGTGGCGCACATTTTCTCTGAGCTCTACTCCGTGCCGGAGGGCATCCGCAAGGGCTACTTCAAGGTGAAGATTCTGGAGCTGCTGCTGTTTTTGAGTGCGTTTCCCATTCAGGCGGCGCAGCCGCAGCACGGTTATTCTCTGTCGCAGGTGCAGCTCGCCGAGCAGATCGGCGCGTACCTGCTTCAAAACACGGAGCGGCGGCTGACGGTTGCGGAGCTCTCGCGGTACTTCGGCGCTTCGGCCACACTGATCAACAGCAGCTTTCGCGGTGTGTACGGCATGTCGCCGGCGGCGTTTTTGCGTGCGCAGAAAATGCATGGCGCTGCCAGACTTTTGCGCCGGACTGACCGCACGGTGCTGGATATTGCCGGGCAATTCGGGTATGATAACGGCAGCAAGTTCGCCAAAGCATTCCGGGATGTCATCGGCGTCTCGCCCAACGCCTATCGCAGCGGCATCGACTGCGACAGCTGCGCGCCGGAGGCACCCATGCTCTGACGGCGGGAAGCATATTTTCATTTTGGAGCCATGTTCCGATGAATTGGAGCGGATGCCGGGGGGTGATGTGCTGTATCCTAACGTCAGACAGAACAAAGCGCGTAACTTTTCACATGTAGGTTAGATCACTTTAACCTATGAGCGCGCAGAATTGCTCACTGCGCGAAAACCGGTAAACGACCACAGACGAGGAGGCAAGCCATGTCGGAGGAAAACGTTGTACGGCTCTGTGCACCGACGCTGGCCGGGATCAAGACCGGCAGCCTGTTCCCGTGCCCTTATGAATGCCGGGAGACTCTGCTCACGGAGATCCGCCGATACAATCAGGTGCTCGTCCCCAAGGGGCTCTGCCTCCTGCCGCTGCGGTTTACGGAAAAGAGCGCGCTGCTGTATCTGTACCGACCGTGTGATCTGGAGCGGGATCTGCAGGACCGGCTGGCAACGGAGATCCTGCAGCACGCGGGCTATGCCTGCACCGGCAGTGAGCAGTGTCTGATGCAGCTCATTGAGCGGCTGCGTGCATACGATGAATTCCCGCATGAGATCGGCCTGTTTCTGAGCTATCCGCCGGAGGACGTCAAGGGATTCATCGAGCACCACGCGGCGGATTTCAAGTACGCCGGCCTCTGGAAGGTGTACGGCGACGAGCAGCGGGCGCGCGATCTTTTTGCAAAATACCGGCGCTGCACGGAAATCTACTGTGAACGTCTGCACGCGGGCTTGAGCATTGCGCAGCTCGCCGTGAACGTGCAGCGGCCGAATACAGCACAAAAGGAAAGGATGTTACCATCATGAAAAAAGCAGCAGTCATCTATTGGAGCGGCACCGGCAACACCGAGGCCATGGCCAACGCCGTGCTCGATGGCATGAAAAGTGCCGGAGCGGACGCGGTGCTTCTGACCGCCTCTGATGTGGACGCTTCCGCCGTCGGCGGATATGACGCCGTGGCGCTCGGCTGCCCGGCCATGGGCTCCGAGGTTCTGGAGGACATGGAGTTCGAGCCGATGTTCGAAGGCTGCAAGTCCGCCCTGAAGGGCAAACGTGTCGCCCTGTTCGGCTCCTACGGCTGGGGCGGCGGCGAGTGGATGCAAAACTGGGAGCGCGATTGCCGCGGCTCCGGTATCCAGCTCGCGTGCGACAGCGTGATCTGCAACGACGCGCCAGATGATGCGGCCCTTGCGGCCTGTCAGGCGCTGGGCAAGGCGCTCGTCGACTGATTTCTTTCGATCGTACCCGGATCCCCCTCCGGTTACCGATACCAACAACAGGCATCAAGCCATATCACCTCTCTTCTCTTTCCAGTTCCCTGCAGCAGTGTGACACCACGCATATTGCCTGTGCGTGACTGCTGCCCCCAGCAAAAGAATCGTCCGCCGAATTCCCCTTCCGGCGGACGATTTTTTTATGCTTGCGCTTGACAACGCGGCGCATATCTGCCTATCATAATTCAGAGTGCAAATCCGGGAGGCAGCGTCCATGCGCATACATGAATTTGGAACCGAACACGAAAAGACCGTCCTGCTGCTGCACAGCGCCTGCCTGAGCTGGCGCATGTTCCGCCCGGCAGTGGAGCGGCTGCAGACGCAGTATCATCTCATCATTCCGGCGCTGCCGGCGCATGACCCGGACGAAAAGACGCCATACACGAGCGTGGAGGCCATCGCGGCCGAGCTGGGCGGCTGGCTGACGCAGCGGGGCATCGGCGCGCTCTGGGGGCTGTACGGCGTGTCCATGGGTGGCGCGGTCGCGCTGCGGCTGCTGGCGGACGGAAAGATCCCGGTGTGCACGTGTGTGCTTGACGCGGCCATCACGCCGTACCGTGCGCCGCGGTGGCTGACGCGGGGCTTTTCCCTGCGCAACTATCTCGTCATTCACTTTGCGCAGCGACACCTGGCGCTCATCCGCCGGGCGTTCCCGTCGCAGCGCTTCGGTCAGGCGGCGGTGGAGGACGTCTGCACGATATTGGGGCGGATGGACCGGCGCGACGTCTGGCGCGTGTTTGATTCCTGCTTCCACTACCCGCTGCCGAAGCAGCTTTGCACGGCGGCGCGCGTGTCGTATTGGTACGGAGAAAAGGAATACTCCCAGCGCGCGCTGGACATCCGTCATGTGCGCCGTCTGCTGCCGGAGGTGGTGTTCGTCCCGTTTCCGGACTGTGCGCACGCGGAGTTTGTCTCCGGGCAGCCGGAGGCCTTTGCCGCGCGGCTGGCCGAGACGCTCGAGCGGGACTAGATCCATATCTATAAAACCAGCGCCCTGCACGGGAACTTCCTCCTGCACAGGGCGCTGGTTTTTGCTCTTTATTGTGCTGTGATGGCGGCTGCGATCTGCTCGGCGCCGTCTCGCGGCAGACAGGCAGACTGCGCGGCAAGTATACGTTCGGCGCATGCCGGGTCATAGATGAGCCGGTCGGCAAAGCGCGCCGCCTCGTCCACGCTGCGCGCGAAAAACGACAGGCCGTGGCGCGCGAAGAACGCGGCATTTTCCGTCTCCACGCCGGGGATGGCCATCGTGTGCACGAGCGGCACGCCCAGTATGGCGGCCTCGGAGCTGGAAATGCCGCCGGCCTTGCTCAGCAGCACGTCGGCCGCGTGCATATAGGCCGGCACCTGATCCGTAAACGGTACGGTCAGCACGCCCTGCCCGTGGTAGGCGTCCTCGAGCGCCTGCCGCAGCGCCTCATTCCGGCCGGGCAGCACGCACAGCAGCGCGTTTTCATCCGGCACGCGGCGGATCGCATCGCACAGCGACACGGCGTCGCCGCAGCCGATGCCGCCGGTCATGATGAGGTAGATCTTTTTGTCTGCCGGCAGCCCCAGCGCGGCGCGCGCGGCGGCCTTGTCCATCGGCGCGAGAAAGCGCGCCGCCACCGGCATGCCGGACACGATGAGCTTTTCGGCCGGCATCCCGGCCTGAATGCAAAGCTCCCGCACCTCGCTGTGCGGCAGAAAGTAAGCGTCGAGGTCGGTCTCGGCGAGAAACGGGATGCACGTATAATCCGAGAGGATGCCGTAGCATTTCACGTCGCAGCGCTCCCACCGGCGCAGGAACGTGAGCGTTTCCATCGGGAACAGGTGCGAGCAGACAACGGCGTTATAGCCGTTGTCGCGGATAAAGGCGTTGAGCTGCCGTGCGTGGCGGATGTTAGCCATGTAGACCGGCGATGTGACGCCGGTCGCGCTGTACATCGAGCCTGCGTGGTACATCATGCCGAACACGTCCGGCACCTTGGTCGAGATGCGGTTGAGGATCTTGTCAAAGCTCAGCGGCCCGGGGTCGCCGAACATGTGCAGCATATCGAGGAAAGATGTCTCGTGTCCGCGTGCGTCGAGCGCCTCCTTGACAGCAAGCGCGCAGTGGTTGTGCCCCTCGCCGGTGCTGCAGCTCAAAAGCAGGATTTTCATGCAGGTCCCTCCTGTGTGTTGTAGCGTGTTCGCCGTCAGCAGTCGGCGCGGCCGGGATCGGCCGCGGAAATGCCCAGTACAGAGGCAGCGAGGCATTTGCCGCTTGCGGTTTTCATGATCGTGTCCAGAAAATGCACGATGCTCTCCTTGCCGTATCCGTTCTCGGATGCGTTTGCGATGTAGTCCGCCTCGATGAGGATCTGGTAGTCCATGCCGCAGATATTCTGCAGCGTGTGGTGATGCCCCACGAGGTAGGCCACGCGCGCGATCTGCGCCTCTGTCATGCCGGTGCCGGCGAGAAACGAGCGCACCAGCACGGCGCCCTCCTGCTCCTGATACTTGCCGTTGGTGTTGCCGTATTTCTCGCGGCAGAGCGGGCAGGCAATGTCGTGCGTGATGGCGGCGACTTCCAGAAGGTATTGCGTCTCCGCGTCTAGCCCCTCCAGTTCGCCGATCGTTCGGGCGTAGGCCCAGACGCGCAGAAGATGGTCAATATCGTGGATATTGCCATTGGATGCGGCGATCATTTTGCTGAGAATTTGTGCGATGGTCATAGGATGCCTCCGTTGTCCATCAGTTGAAATGCCCGTCGTTTGCGGCGAAGAGCCGCGCACACTGGGCGCGCAGAGCCGCGTGCTCGGGCGCGCAGAGCGTGGGGTCGGCGGCAAGCACCGCACGCGCCGCGTCGCGCGCGTAGTTGACGGCGGCCATGTTTGTGCCGAGGTCTGCGATGTGCAGCGCCGGCAGACCGTGCTGCCGGTTGCCGAAGAAGTCGCCCGGTCCGCGCTGGCGCAGGTCGGCCTCGGCGATCTGAAAGCCGTCAGCCGTGTCGCACAGCACCTTCAGCCGCGCGCGCGATTCTTCCGTGCGCGTGTCCGACACGAGCACGCAGTAGGACTGAAACGGTCCGCGTCCGATGCGTCCGCGCAGCTGGTGCAGCTGCGAGAGACCGAAACGCTCGGCGTTCTCGATGATCATCAGCGCCGCGTTCGGCACGTCCACGCCGACCTCGATGACCGTCGTCGAGACGAGAATATCCGTCTCTCCGGCGGCAAAGGCGGCCATGCAGGCGTCCTTGTCCTTGGCCTTCATGCGGCCGTGGATGCAGGCGACGCGGCGCTGCGGAAACGTCCGCTGCAGCACCTGCGCGTGCTCCTCGGCGGATTTGAGCTCGGAGGGGATGTCGTCCGTGTCTTCGACTTTCGGGCAGACGACAAATACCTGCCGCCCCTCACCGATGAGCTTGTCGATGAAGGCGTTGAGCCGCGCCCGGTAGCGCTCGTCCACGCACACGGTCTGCACTGGCTGCCGTCCGGGCGGCAGCTCGTCGATGATCGACACATCCAAATCCCCGTACACCAGCAGCGCCAGCGTACGCGGGATGGGCGTTGCGCTCATGACGAGCGTGTGCGGCTGCTCGCCCTTGCGCACGAGCGCGGCGCGCTGCTCGACGCCGAAACGGTGCTGCTCGTCCGTGATGACGAGACCGAGACGGAAAAACGTTACCGAGTCGCTGATGAGCGCGTGCGTGCCGACGACCACGTCGAGCTGTCCGCCGGCGAGCGCCTGCTTTACCTCGCGCTTTTGCCGGGCGGTCATCGCGCCCGTCAGCCGTCCGACACGGATGCCGAACGGCTCAAGCAGCGTGCGCAGCGTGTGCTCGTGCTGCTCGGTGAGGATCTCGGTCGGTGCCATGAAGGCGCTCTGGCAGTCGTTTTCGTGCGCAAACCAGATGCACGCCGCGGCGACGAGCGTCTTGCCGGAGCCGACATCGCCCTGCACAAGGCGGCTCATCGGCACGCCGGAGATCATGTCCTGCACGGCGGCGGCGACGGCGCGCCGCTGCGCCCCGGTGGGCGAGAAGGGGAGCGTGGCATAAAACGTCTCGAGGTCGGCGCTTTGCATCCGGATGCCGCCCTCGGCGCGTCGCTGTGAGCGGATGCGCGCCATGGCCGTCGAGAGTACGAACAGCTCCTCGAACACCAGGCGCTTTCGCGCGAGCGTGAGTGCCGCTGCATCGGTCGGCTGGTGGATGTTTTGCAGGGCGTAGTCCTGCTGCGCGAGGGCGTAGGTGCGCGCAATGTCCGCCGGGATCACGTCCTGCAGCTGCCCGATGCAGGCGTGCAGCGCGGGGAGCATGGCTTTGCGCACATCGTTTTGCGTCACGCCCGTCGTCAGCGGATAGATGGGGTAAAAGCAGTTGGTCACGCTGCCGCAGCGCGCCGCCTGTTCGCAGACGGGGTTGGTGAGCGTCTTGCGAAAGCCGTTTGCCTCGACCTTGCCGTAGAAGATGTATTCTTCGCCCGCGTGCAGGCTGTTTTTGCGGTAGGGCTGGTTGAAGTAGGTCACGTCGAGCGCGCCGGTGTCGTCGGCGATGCGCGCCTTGACGAGCGTGAGCCCGCTGCGCACATACTGTGTGCGCGGCTCGCCCGCGACCGTCGCGCGGATGCACACGGCCTCGCCGGGCTGCGCGGCCGCGATCGTGCGAAACTGCGTCCGGTCCTCGTAGCGGCGGGGATAGAGCCCGGCCAGATCGCGCAGTGTTGCCACGCCGAGCTTCTGAAACGCCTGCGCTTTTTTCGGCCCGATGCCGGCCAGCGCCTCAAGCGGGGTATCCGGTGTGTAGGTCATGGTGTCGCCTCCTGTGCGCCGCATTTCCAGCGCCAGAGCCGCGCCTGATCCTCCGGCGCGGCGTAGCCGATGCCGACGCGGGTGTCGGTCTCGAGCGCGAAGCGCTGCCCGTCGTCCTCGAGCCAGAGCTCCGGACAGGTGAGGATGTCGCGGTCATTGAACGTCTTGTCGATCTGCAGCCGCTTTGTGAGCTTGCCCGGTCCGTTCGCACCGTCGGCGCACGCGCGGATGAGCACGGCCTGCGGCTCGTCCGCGTGCCCGGTCACGATGTTGAGCATCCAGTGCATCCCGTAGCAGAGGTAGACGTAGATCGTGCCGCCGTCATGATAGAGCACCTCCGTGCGCCGTGTGCGGCCGCGGCTGGCGTGGCAGGCGGTGTCCTGCTCGCCGCGGTAGGCCTCCGTCTCCGTGATGCGCGCGCGCAGCAGCGTGCCGTCCGGCAGTCTGCGCACCAAAATGCGCCCAACCAGCTCCGGCGCGACGCAAAGCACGTCGCGCCGGAAAAATTCCCGATCCTGCAGTTTCATGGCTCTCAGCTCGCATAGTCGACGACATAACTGTCGCCGTTGGGGGTAAATTGTCCGTACAGACCGTTGGTGAGTACCACGTGGCCGTCGGCCTTGACAAGCAGCATCTCAAACCCGCCGTAGGTGCGCCAGTAGTTGAGCGCCGCCTGCGGACCGAGCACGAACATCGCGGTCGACAGGCAGTCGGCCAGCGTGCCGTCCTCGCACACGATCGTCACGGCCAGCAGACCGTTGTTGACCGGGCGCCCGGTCGTGGGGGAGAGGATGTGGTGATACTTCTGCCCGCCCTCGGTGAAATAGCGCTGATAGCTGCCGGAGGTGATGACCGCCGTCTCGCCCACGGTGAGATAGCCGAGATAGCTGCCGGTGTCATTCGGGTCCTGAATGGCGATGTTCCAGTCGCTGCCGTCCGGCTTTTTGCCGAGCGTCTGCACGTTGCCGCCGAGGGACACAACGCCGCTCGTGACACCGGCGGCGCGCATCGCCTGAATGGCATAGTCCGAGGCACAGCCCTTGGCCACTGCGCCGAAACTCAGCGCCATGTCTGCCGGCATGGTGACAAGGTAGTTTGCGCTGTCGTCCGTTGCGGCCAGCTGCACCTTGCTCATATCCACGCAGGGGAGCAGACGCTCGATCTCCGCATCCGACGGCACGCGGTAGTTCTGGTCGATGAAGCCCCAGAGCTTGCTCAGCGGATAAGTCGTCAGATCGAACGCACCGTTTGTGCGCTCGTACACGGTCAGCGCCGTGCGCAGCATCTTGGCGATCTGCTCGTTGACCACGACGGGCGAGCCCATGGCGTGGTTGATCTCATAGGTCTTGCTGCGCTCGTTTTCCGGGTCGAGCAGCGTGTCCATGCTGTTGATGATGCTGATGGCGGCGTTGATGCCGTCATCGGCCTTTTTGCCGTAGGCGGTCAGATCCATGACGGTGTCCATGGCAAAGATCTGCTGCGTGGTGCTTTTCGCCTCGCCGCAGGCGCTCAGCGGCAGCACCAGCGCGCAGCACAGCAGCAGCGCGAGCAGACGGGTGTGCAGATGTGTATGCTTCATAGAGGGTGTGTCCTTCCGATACAGGTTGCTTTTTTCTCAGTATAGCATATCCGCCGCCGAATGGAAACGGTGAGCCGCAGAAAAATCTTCACGATCTTTCTGCGGCTGTACCCGGTTATGCTATGACACCGCGGCCGTGCCTTCCCCGCGTCTGCTGTATATGGCACACGTTCGGACGAACGCATGGTCAGGCGCTCCGCTTTCTGCAGTTACCGGCAGAGCCACTTCAGGAATTTCCATGCAAGGGCTGCGGCGCAGATCAGCCCGATGACCATCGTAAAGCCGTTAATCGGGATATCTCCCGGCAGCAACAAACCGAGATAGATCAAGGGCAGCCAGATGTCAAAGCGGAGGCGGGTGGAATGCGGTCGGCCGGACGGAGGCTCCGCCGGCTCCTTGCCGGCGGAGCTGAGCTTTCTGTCGATGATGTCATCCGCAGGATCGCGTTTTCCGTTTCGGTTCCAGTCCATAGGCTATTGCTCCCATGCGCAGAGCGAGCGCGTCTTTTCGGGATTCTCGGCCATCAGACTGCGGAAAAATGCCCGTTTTCCGTCACCGGACAGGGCTTCAAAGCCGAAGACGGTGACGCGCGTTTTGATCTCGGCCATGCTCTTGCGGCCGAGGTTGCGGATCTTGCCCAGCTCGTCCGCCTCCAGCGCCTGCACGATGGCACCGACGGTGAACAGTCCCGCGCGTTTGAGCGCGTTCTGACTGCGCACGGAGAGCGTCAGCTCGTCGATAGACGCCGCGCATGTGCGTTTGGCAAAGGGCAGCGAGAGGCGGATATTGCCGCCGTAATAATGCTGCAGAGCGGCCGGAAGGCCGCTGGCTTCAGCGGCCTGTGTCAGAGCGCTGAGCAGCTGCTGTTCAGTCATGTTCATACACCTCGAAATTTGAAATTCCGGGGGCGATGAATCCCTTGATGAGATCGAGCACGGAGTGTGCGCTGATGCTCAGGATACCGGGCGTGCGCTGGTACAGCGCCCGGACGAACAGCCGCATATCCGCTACGCTCGGCGCATAGCACAGCGCTAACAGATGGCAGCTGCCGGTGGTCTGCATCAGCGTCAGTGTTTCCGGCGCAGCCGCCATGGCATCCTTGATCGCCGCAAACTGTGCGGCCTCCGTTTCGATATTCACCACGAAGGTCATGCCTCCGGTGGATGCCTGTGGGTCGAGGATTGCCTGATAGCCGCGGATAATTCCGGATGCTTCCAGCGCCCGAATGCGGTTTTTTGCCGCTGTTCGTGACAGGCCTACGGCTGCTCCAATCTCCGAATAGGACGCTCTGCCGTTTTTCAGCAGCAGATCAATGATCCGGTTGTCAATGTCGTCCAGGCCTGCAATCTGCATGAGATCCCTCCCTCAGGCGTATTGGTTTGGTGCATGCTCCAATTCCGATCTTGATTGTATCAGATAGATTCCGGGATTGCAATCGCGGCACTTGCGAAACGAAAGCGCCGCTTTCGAATCGAACGCAAGCGGCTGTTTGCGCCGTCTGGGACTGCGCATTTGCACCTGCATACAGCGATCGTCCGGCGCAGCGAATGGAAACAGAAAATCCGCTTTACTTTTCGGCCGGACTTTGCTATAATAACTCCTGCTGAATATGCGCCCGTAGCTCAGCTGGATAGAGTGACAGACTCCGACTCTGTAGGCCAGCGGTTCGAATCCGCTCGGGCGTACCACAAAAAACCTGCCGTGAGGCAGGTTTTTTTGCTGTGCGCCGCGGATTCGAGGTTTATCCC